>Ga0302314_10005099_pt1 | contig 24012 bp, 20 predicted proteins | sample III_Palsa_N2_3_FD_200533 | JGI IMG/M metagenome (GOLD analysis project Ga0302314, IMG submission 200533) | Peat permafrost microbial communities from Stordalen Mire near Abisko, Sweden - III_Palsa_N2_3 | ecosystem: Environmental > Terrestrial > Soil > Palsa > Peat permafrost | place: Sweden... | reverse complement strand
AGGAGGTCCTCACGCGACACAGCGGGCTCGGCAGCAGCAGGCATGATCCCGCAGCGTGCCAGAGACCACAACGACCTGTCACATCGTCAACTCGCAACCAGCCAGCCAACCTCGTGAATGCTTACCCGACAGCCCCGATCGCATCACTACCACCCCGCCTGACGCAATGGCACGCACCCCGGGCTGACCCGAGCGGGCCCGCTTCCTGGGAGCAACACGCGCTGAAATGACCGGGAGTGGCGGTTGACCTCTTTGACGAAGCGTCAGGCGGACACCTGCAGCGCAAAGACCCCCTGACCCGACGACCCCCTTTGCTCTCCAGTCATTACCCACAAGCACATCGAGTCATATGCAGGTCAACCGGCGTGCGCACCACCCCGCACGCGCCCCCGCCACCGAGAAAGCTTCACGCCTCGACCCGATCGGGTGACACCGAATCAACCAGAATTGACACTGGGGGCGCTCTGGGAGCAAAGGGCTCCCAAATTCTCCCAATTCCACTCGCGCCGAGTAGCGCCGAAAACGACTCAGGGGCCGTATCTGATTCCTCAGATACGGCCCCTGGCCTGCGACTATGGACTACTGTCCGAGTCGGGACGACAGGATTTGAATCTGCGACCCCCTGACCCCCAGCAATGCCGTCATGCCACCCTTTCACCACGCGCCTCAGCGCACCCCGGCACTCGCTCCCAACCGGTCGGTGTCGTTCGCGGCGTATCGGGCGCAGTTCAGCACCAGTCGCTCCCAACTTCGACGTTCATATGCTCCAGCCTGGCTCAACTGGCACTCCCCCGGCAGCCACTCGGCGCCGCCCCCGCCAGTTCAGCGCCGTCCATGAGGAGTCGAGTACCACTCCAGTGCGGTCACGCGACCTCGCGGGCGGAGAGCGTGACCTTCGCGTCATCGACGTCGATGGCGATGTTCACGGAGGCGTTCAGGCCCTTGGCCAGCTTGGCGAGCAGCGGCAGGGTGGGGACAGTGTCGGAGCCTTCGATCCGGGAGATCTTGCCCTGGGTCAGGCCGGCGCGGGCAGCCAGTTCGGATTGCGACAGTCCCAGCTCGATGCGGCGGTCGTAGACCACCTTGGCCAGCTCCATGGACAGGCGGTGCTCCTGGCGTTCCAGCTCGACCTCGGGCGACTCGGTGTAGCCCTCGGTGAGCCTGCGCTCGCGCGCCAGCTTCCAGCGACTGTGCTCCATCACTGCTCCCCTTCCTCACGACTGAACACCATGTGTGCCGGCCCATGCGAGGCCTCGCACTCCTTCTTCGCCAGCACCGCCCGGTTGATCTGGGCCTCCTCGTGCGACCGGGTCTTGCGGAAGACCGTCAGCAGCACGATGCGGCGGTCCTCCGTGATCCAGTAGGTGATCCTCGTCGCCACCCCGTCCAGCGTGGGACGCAGCCCGCTCACCCCGTCACGCAGCGGCCTGGCATACGGCATCGGGGTCTGCGGTCCGAACTCCGCCAGCAGTCCGGCATAGTCCTCGACCTTCCGGAAGTGCCTGCCCGACAACAGCTCCAGCCACGCCCGCACCTCAGGCTCGACCTCGATCGCATACAGCGCATCCATGTCGCCAACAGTATATGTCGCACCCGACATGGACAACGCCCCCGCCTGCACGCCACCCGTAGGAAGCCCGACCAACCGCACCGAATCCAGCCAATCCAGCCAGCCCCCACACCTTGAACGCGTTCAACATGTTCGTGCGGACGAGCGCCCCCTCAGAGCCTCCCAGGGTGCCCCACCTGCGCGGATGCAGTTGTCGGCAGGGTCGTGGTCGGGGTGGCGGTCTCATCCCAGGCCCTTGGCGGGTTCGTCGCCGTACAGTGCGGCGAGGTCGATCAGGAGCAGGTCGTGGCGGCGGGCGGCGGCTTGGCGAACGTCGGAGTGGAAGCCGTGGAGGGAGTACAGGGCCAGGGCGGCGTCGGTGGTGTGGTGGCCCAGGTCGGTCAGGCGGGTGCGGATGTGTTCGAGGCGTTCCACGTCATGCAGGCCGCGGGGTTGGAGGGTGGCCTTGGCCTCGCCGATCAGGGAGATCCGGGCGTGGGCCGTCTGGGGGCGTTCTCCCGGTGCGAGGACCAGGACGTCGACCTCGTGCTTGGTACGCCCGGCTGGGTCGGGGACCTCGGTGGATCCCACCGCGCCGATGCGCAGTGCGGTCTCGTCGGAGGCGAAGGCGCGGGTCCAGTGGCGGGCGAGTTCCTCGAAGTGCGGTCCGAGGATCTTGGAGTGGAATGTGGGGCGGGACTCCTGCCATGCCTGGGCGGCTCGGCCGTGCTCGACCATGTCGACCAGCGGGAGGGTGACAAGTTGGTTGAAGCGGATGACCGGGTCGGCGACGGTGATCACGGGGTTGCGGGCCTTGAGGAGGTCCTGTTCCTTGCGCAGGTAGCCGGTGGACTCCAGCACCTCCAGCGGTGCCACCACTGCCGAGCGCTGGCGTTCCAGCAGGCCGCCGATCCGCGCCGGGGTCGAGGCGCCGTTGGCGACCGCGGACAGCAGGTCGTAGTACAAGGTGCGGTGGGTGATCCGCGGGTCCTCGCGCAGCAGGAACTCCGCCTCCACCCGCGAGTACAGCGCCCGCCCCGGGTCGAGCAACGTGCGTTGGACCCAGCCGTCGAACTCCGCCGGGCTCTGCGGACTCGCGCCGGGTGCCAGCGGCCGGTACCCAGGGGCGCCGCCCAGGCAGGCATCCACCAGCAACGCCGACTGCGGGTCCTGGACCTGCCAGTGGGCGCGGGCGGTGCGGTAGTCGAACGCGGGCATGCGCAGGTCCAGCACCGCCCGGCCGCGCAGCGGCTTGGTACCCGACAGCAGCTCGCTCATCACGCTCATCGCCGACCCGCACAGCACGATCCGCCCGCCCGGTGCCTTGCCCGACTGCGAGCGGTCGTAGAGCAGTTGCAGCAGCCCGGGGATCTCCGGCGAGTGCTGGAGCAGGTAGGGCAGTTCGTCGATCACCAGCAGCGGTGCACCGGGGGCGCGGTTGACCACGTCCAGGGCTGTGGACAGGACCTCCTCCCAGCCGCCCAGGCGCAGCGCACCGGCCGGCACCCCGGCGTGCGCGGCCACCGCCTCGCTGAACCGCTGCAGTGACAGGACCCGTCCCTCCTCCTGCACCGCCGCCAGGTACAGGCCCCCGGCCGCCTCGGTCAGCGCCTCCAGCAGGAACGACTTCCCGTTGCGGCGACGCCCCGACACGATCGCCAGCCGCAACGGCGCAGCGAGGTCCTCCACGAACTCCCGCAGCAGCCGCCACTCCCGGTCCCGGTCCAGGACCCGCACCGGCTTCCCAAGCAGTTCACCCATACCGGCACCGAATCCGTTCACCCACAGGGGTTCGATATTGTTAAGTTCGACCATAACATGAAGCGCGGGACCGGCGGAGTTCCGGGTGTGGAAACATCACCCGCACAGGTCGGCGGGTAGAGCCGCCTGACCAGCAGCGACGAATAAATGAGCCCTACACGGTCTGCCAGGTACCCAGGGCGGACACCTGTCCGGGTTTGCCGGAGGTCTCGGGTGGCTGGCCCTCGCCTGGAGTCGACGCGGTTTTCGACCCCCTTGCAGTATCCGGGCTGGTCGGGGCCTCGTGCGGTGATCGCTCCCGGGCCCGGCCTCTCTGCTGCCGGACACGGTTCAGCAACAGCACGAGCCGGTAGAGGATCACTGTGGCAGGGTTCCCGGTCGTGTCTCGCCGATCAGGTCGCCCAGAACCCCCAGCCACAGAATCCCAGTTACTCGCTGAACTCCGTTGGCTCAGGAGGGAACTCGAGCATGTTCGGGCTGACAACGAGTTACTGCGGGAGGCCGCGGGGCCGCTGATCCACCTGGCGCCGGCCCGTGAACGCTTCGCGTTCATTCACGCCCACCGCGGCCAGTTCAGCCTGAGGCGACTGTGCCGCGTACTGATCACCGACCGCAGCAACTACCGCGCCTGGGTCCGCGCCCAAGCCATCCGCGAGGAACGAGCCCGCCAGGAAGCCGAACTCCTGGAGCGGATCCGAGAAGTCCATACCGCCCACCCGGCCTACGGTGCCGAACGCGTCACCCGCGAACTCAAGCGCGAAGGAGTCGAAGTCGGACGACGCCGCATCGCCCGACTCATGCGCCACAACGGCCTGTCCGGGATCACCAGACGCAAACGGCGGAACCTCACCAAGCCCGACCAGGCCGCAGCCATCATCCCCGACCTGATCCAGCGCCAGTTCACCGCACCCATGCCCAGCCTCAAACTCACAGGTGACATCACCTGCTTCCCGACCGGCGAGGGCCGGCTGTACCTCGCGACCGTCCTCGACCTCAGCACCAAGGAACTGATCGGGTACGCGATCGCGCCGCACATGCGCACGAGCCTCGCCGTCGACGCAATCACCATGGCCCACCGCACCGGACTCGTCGCTGGCAACGCCACCATGCACACCGACAGGGGCAGCCAATACCACTCGCGCGCCTACCGCAACACGCTCCGCCGCCTCGACATCCGGTCCAGCACCAGCCGCACCGGCTCACGCCTCGACGGCGCGGCCGCTGTTCGTCCTGGTGACCCCCGCCGACGTGCAGGACCGCGACGCGGCCAAGGAAGTCCTCTTCCGCCTGCGGCTGATGCACCCGGAGATCACCATCGTCTGGGCCGACTCCGCCTACGCCGGCGCCTTGGTCGACTGGGCGAGGCAACACCTGGACCTGACCGTCAAAACGGTCAGCCGCCCCAAGGGCGCCAAGGGCTTCGTCGTCCTGCCCCGCCGCTGGGTCGTCGAACGCAGTCTGTCGTGGCTGACCCGCGCCCGACGCAACGTTCGCGACTACGAGAGACTGCCCCAGCACAGCGAGAGCCACCTGACCTGGGCGGCGATCACCCTGATGACCCGCCGCCTCACCCGCCGACCGAGCCGGACACCGCCAAGCGCAGCCGCTTTCAGCCGAGCAGCGTAAACGCCGCATCGGCGCGGACCACCGGAGGCGCCTGGCCGATCAACGGACGCCGCGAGGGGTCACCCCGCGTGGCAGTGGCCCACAGGCGCTGACCGGCACTGCTGCGATGCCACCAGCCCAACGGAGCGCACCAGTGGCCGCGTGATTGTGCCCCCCGAGGCCTGTTCCCCGGGGGATACCCCTCTGCTGACGGCGGCAGGGCAGCCGCTTCACAACGGCTGCCCTGCCCGAGCATCGCCAACGGGCACTCAGTCGAAGGAGGCATCCTCCACGGTGTGGCTCCTGTTCCCGATGATGATCTCTCCGCTGACGCCTTCGAACTGCCCAGTGCCGCCATTGACGACGCCCTTTACCACCGCTCCCTCCGCAGGGGGGGCAGTGGGGAAGAAGACGGCGTACGAGATCTGGCCGCCGCTGGTGTAGCTGATGATGCCCGAGCAGTAGACGCTCCCGGACAGGGCGCCGGAACACTGCTGGACCGCCGTGCCGACCGTGTTGCCGCTGCCGTCCTTGACGTTGGCCTTGCCTGTCTCATCCACTGCGCCGAGCAGGCCGGTGAAGTCCAGCGTGATGCTCGGGACACCGCTCAGCCCTCGGGGAGAGGCGTGGGTGGCCGCGGAGGCGGGGGCGATCAGGGCACAGGACACGCCGACGCCCAGCGCCGCGGCGGCGGCGACTGCAGCAGCGGCAGTATGCCGGAGGGGAAGGACTCGCTTCATAGGGGCACTCTTCTTCGGTACTGGCCCGGCCTACTGCCGGGGCACAGGAGAAGTCGAGCAGGCAAGGAGTCCGGGGCACACGGAACCCGGTGGCACCGGCGTGTCCGGACGCACACCCCGGCCCTGCCCGGCAATCGCACGGCAAGGCCGTCACCGAGAGCATCCAGAGCCCCCAGCTCACCCGGCAGGCCGTCACCCATCAGAGCCACCATATTCACTCGTATAGCGCCCTCCGCTCCCCCGGCCGCCGGAGCAGGTTGCCACCAGGTTGACCTGCCCAGAGTCGAACCGATGGACCAGCTCGGGATCGAAGACAGGCACTGAGGTACTGCTGAAGCAGAGGGACGATTGCCTGAGTAGATCGACCCCCTACATCCGCCTCGCTGGTCGACCACCATCGCGTGCAGCTGCACGTCGGCGGGGTCGGCGATCAGGCCGGTCTCCTCGGCCACTTCGCGTGCGGCGGTGGCGCGCAGGTCCTCACCGGGATCGGGCTTGCCACCGACCGCCTCGATCAAGCCGGGGAATCGGGCGGACTCTCCCATGAGCACCGCGTCTGTGATCGTGTCGTGGACGATGACGGCCACGCCGAACAAACCGTTAGCCGGTGGCTCGCGCTTCTCGGCAGTTTGATGCGAGGGCCGCTGATCGCGCGGCGCGGAGAGGTCCGTGTCCACCGGGTCGGGCGTACTCAGCCGGAGGTACCTGGTGCGGTCCGGGCCGCCCGGCAGGTACGCGATCGGATCACCGGGTTCCTGGCGGTGCAGGGCGATGTGCTGGCCGTTGCGGTAGGCGTCCAGGCCGGCGCGGCAGTAGGCCACCATGTCGTCGGGAAGGCGGTCCAGGGGGAAGAAGCCAAGCTCGGTGCACAGAGTCGGTTCGCAGATCCGGGGCTCGCCTTTCCATCGCGTGACCTCGAAGAACCAGCCGGTCCTCTGCGCTCCGTAGGGGTTGAGGTGCTGGACCACAACTGCGGCCCGGACGTCGGCGGGGTCGACGTCGATTCCGGCTTCCTCCTGGGCCTCGCGGACGAGCGTCGTGACAATGTCTTCGAACGCCCCGTCCACGTGCCCGGAGACGCAGTTGAGGAGGCCGTTCGCGTACGGGGATCCGGCGCGGCGGGCGAGCAGGACCTCGTTGCCGCGGCGCAGGATCAGGTGGGCGTCGACAGGTTCCTGGTAGCGATGTGCAGTAGGGGTGCTGGGCTCGGTGGGCATCAAAGTGTCCTTCAGGCAGGGCGAGGGCGGCGGGCGAGCAAGACGGTGAACACGGCTTCTTCAATCAGGCCGTCGCGGTCGGTGTGGCTGTCGAGCAGGCTCCGGGCCTCGGCCTCGAAGGCCGTGTGGCGGTCGCCGAACAGACCGGGGGCCGCGAAGGAGGACGACCGGAGATATCCGAGAACCTGGTCGGCGCTCCACTGCCGAGGGGTCGCGAAGGTGTGCTCCTCGACGGGGCTGAACGCAGATTCCGCGAGGACATGGGCGTAGGGTCGGCCAGGTTCGCGGTAGGTGCCGTGGGCACCGGCTTGGCGCTCGGCACCGAGGTAGGTCTGGATCAGGGCCCGAAGGGCCTCGGTCCACGCGCTGCGCGCGGTCCACAGGCTTCCGTCGCCCATGATGGCGAAGGTTGCCGCATCGGCGGCGAGCCCAGCCAGGAGCGCCGGCGCTCGTGGCTGGTCGACCCAGTGCCAGCTGCGGCATGCGGTGATCAAGTCGGCTCGGTAGCCGGGCTCTGGGGCGGACAGTTCCTCGGCCCTGCAGTGGTGGGTGCGCAACGGGGTGTCGCCGAGCCGGGGGCGCAGACGGCGCTCGGCTTCGGCGAGCATGTCGGCGTCCGGTTCGACCAGGTCGATCCGGGAGACGATCGGGTGAAGGGCCGCCGGGACCTGGCCGGTTCCCGTGCCCAGGTCGAGCAAGGCTGGCCAGGGCGTGGTGCTCACGGACTCCGCGAGCAGGTCGACGACCGGGGCGGGCAGTCCGGGGCGGTAGGCGCGGTAGGCGCGGGCGGAACCGGTGAAGGCAGTCACGGTCGTGGCTCCGGTTGGAGGTCAGTGCGGGTCGGGTGCGGTGGCGTTGGGCGGAGGGTGAGGAGTCGGGTGTCGGTCAGGATGCGGGTCAGGCTCTGCTCGGCGGTGCTGTCTGCGTCGATGACGTGTTCGCGGCCTCCGGGCAGCAGGTCGCGGTGCCGGTACCAGTCCGCCATCTCGGCTGCTCCGTACTCGTGGGCCTGGGGCTTTGTGGCGTGTCGCCGCAGGGTCTCCTCGTACGGGATGTCGAGGTAGTACCAGTGCTGCGGGCCGGTGTAGTCGCGGTGCAGATCGTCGAGCATCTCCCCGTAGCGGCCAGCGTCGAGGATGCCCTCCAGCACGGTGTGGATCCCCGCGCGCAGGCAGTGGCGGACCACCGTGCCGATCAGGTCGATGTTCGCGGCCCCTGGCTGGTCCCGTTCGTGCAAGAGCTTGCGTCGGATGTAGTCCTGTTCGACGACCGCCACGCCGCGTCCCCCGTAGGCGTCGCGCAGCATGAGTGACAGCGTGGACTTCCCGGAGCCGCTGTTCCCTCTGATGCACACGAGGGTCGGGAGCGACGGGTTGTTGGTCATGCGTGGTCCAGCAGCTTCGTGGCCTGCTCACGCAGGGTGCTGTTGTGGATCACGTGGGGGCCAGCCCACATAGCGGCACGGACCTCACCGGATTGCAGCGTCAGCGTCTCTTGGGAGGTCCGCAGGGCGTAGACGACGTCGTAGTGCGTGTGGTCCGGCTCCCCGCGGCTCTCGCGCGCGGGCAAGGGGAAGGCATCGATGTAGATGGGTGCTTGGCTGACGAACTCCAGTCGTGAGGGCCGCAGTCCCGTCTCCTCCCGGAGTTCCCGCAGCACGGTCGCGGTCAGGTCGAGGTCCTCGGGCTCGGTGTGCCCGCCGGGCACCAGCCACTTGCCACTGGCCACATGGTCCACGTAGAGAACCTGCCCCGCCGGGTTGAACACGACGGCGCTGGCCGTCAGATGCCCCCGCCACTCCTGACGCCGCGTCACGTCCACGCCCTGGTCGAGGAGGTCGAGCAGCGGGGCGACGGTGCTGCGCTGACCCGGCAACGCCGTGAGGTAGACGTGAACCGTCTGGTGGATGTGGTCGGTAGAGATCATCAACTGCTCCTGGTGTGGTGCGGTGCTGGTCGGACAGAGAGTCGAATCGCGCTGCTGCGGTGCCTCGCTGCGGGAGCGGGGCCGTTGGATGTCAGGAGCGTTCGGCTTGCTCGGCGTTGTCCCGCTGCGGGCCGATGCTGGCCTCGGCGGTGTATTGGCTGGCTTGCAGTAGGTAAAGCGACCGGTAGCCGCCGGGCCGGGTACTGGCCATCAGGTCCTCGTGGCGGCCGTGTTCGCTGATCCGTCCGTCCTCCAGGACGTAGATGTGGTCCGCGTGGGCGGTGGCGCCAAGCCGGTGGGTGATCAGGATGACGGTGGTCCCGTCGTCGGCCAGTGAGCGGATCCGCTCGAAGGCTTCCACTTCGGATTCGGCGTCCAGTGCGGAGGTGGGCTCATCCGCGATGAGCAATTGGGCATCTCTGAAACGGGCTCTCGCCATGCCGAGTCGCTGCCACTGCCCGCCGCTGATCTCCGCACCCCTGGTGTAGCCCTTGGCGAGGATCGTGTCCCATGCATGCGCGAGGTCCGCGACGACATCGTCGGCCTCCGACCACCTGGCGGCGCGGAGGAGTCGTTCCTCGTCCCCGGCGGCGTCGGGACGCCCCAAGGCGATGTTGGCCGTGGCCGTCAACGGCCAACGCTGGAAGTCCTGCGCGAGTAGCCCGACCCGGCTGAACCACTGGTCACGGTCGGCCTCGCGGATGTCGACGCCGCCCCACGTCATCTCGCCATCGGCTTCGAGCAGGCCGCTGATGACTTGGGCCAAGGTGGTCTTGCCACTGCCGTTCACTCTCACCAGGGCCACCACCGTCCCGGGTTCGACCGTCAGCGAGACTCGGTCCAGGGCAGGCTTGCTGAGGCCGGGGTAGCGGAAGGTGATGTCTTTCAGTTTGAGCACCGCCGGAGCCGTGGGCAGGTCGGTGCCGCCGACCGGGATGGAGAGCCGGTCGCCAACCTGGCGCAGCTCCTCCAGGTCGGCGATATACAGGGCGCTCTCGTAGAGCATGTTGAGCTGCGTGACCAAATTGGCGATGCTGCCGACTCCGGTGCGGATGGCCAGGACCGCGGTGCCGGCGACGGCCAGGGGCAACTGGCCGGAGGCAAGAAGTAGGACCAGGACCAGATAGGTCAGCACGGTGGCCGCTCCGGACAAGGTCGAGGCGGCAAGCTCTGTGCGGGCCTTGGCACGAGCTACCCGGGTCTGTTCAGCCTGGGTCTGACGTGACATCAAAGTGAAGTGCTTCAGCAGGAACGGACCCACGCCGTGGACCCGGATCTCTCCGGCTGCGGTCTGATTGGTCAAGAGGTTCGTCAGCAGGCGGGTGGCACGCAGATGGCCGACCCACGCCTTGAGGGAGGCATAGCGGCGGCCAGCACTGCGGATCGCGCCCCATGCCTTGGGGGCGGCGATGAGCGGCAGCAGCGGCAGCAACCGCAGATCCAAGGTTGCCAGGACCCCGCCGACGGCGACCAGGTTGATCAGGGCGTTGACGACTGCAACGCTCTGGCCGATCATGCGGCGCGCGGCATCGGCCGCGAACTGTGAACTGTCCAGCAGCCTGTGGAACTCGGCATCCTGGATCCCGGACAGCTTGACGCGAATCGCGCGCGACAAGAACTCCACGTGCACGGCGTTCTCGATCGTTGGTTCCAAGCGGCCCGTGGCGGCTGTCGACACAGCGGACAGCAATGCCGAGCATCCGGTGGCAGTCGACGCCGCGATCAGCGCGGGCAGCGCCTGACTGACCCGATGCGGCGCGGTGCCGGCCGCGAACAGGGCGAGGAGAACCCGGTTGGTCAAGATCAGAGCCACCGCACGGGCCACGCCCTGGCCAACCTCGGCGAGGCTCAGGGCCAGCAATGCGGCCCGGTCGGCCACCCAAGCGAGCCGGGCGGTCGTACTGAGCATCGCGGGAACTCGCCGGGCCAAGGCACGGGGAGACAGACCATGAGCGGCCATCTCGTGACGGGAGAAACCCCATTCGTAGGTGAGGCTGCCGCCGAACAGCAACTGCTCGCTCGCGCTCGGAGCGGCTGCTGCTGTGCGCCCACGGCGCTTCACCGGGCCGCTCCTGCCGCGTTGTCACCGACGGGTTTGCGCGCAACGTTGACTGCTGCGTCTGCCAACTGCCTTCTGGCCGACGGGTTCGTGGGACGCCACGTGGCCGACAAGTCTGGGACACGAGGCTCCTGCGAGGATCTTGCGGCTGCGTCCACCAGTGAGTCTTGGGCAGCGGGCGCGGGGCTATCGACGAGGCCGGTGCGGGCTGTCGCTGCCCTGGTCGGTTTCGGTTCATCGGCGCATACGGGCATCGTCACCTCGGGGGCTGAGAGTGGGCGTGCGACAGTGCCTGTGGGCGGGTCAGGCCGACCGGCACGCAGGTGGATCGCGGGATGCGGCTGAGCCTGGCAGAGCGCGGACCCACTGCTCGGCGTGTCGTCGCGCGTCTCATCCGATGGTGCAAAGTCCGAGTCTGCTTGGGCGTGTTGCGTGACAGCGTCCCCAGCTTCGCACTCCGACCTCTCCTCAACCGCCGACGGCATCGGATACAGAGCAGCCACCGCGTCCCCTCTCGGCATAACCTTCAGCAGTCGACTGCTTTCGCTGCGTTATCACCACGCTCTCAGGCGGGTCTGACAACCCCGCCCCTGGCCGCCAATCAGCCGAAGCCAGGAGCCGCTGGCGGTCTCCGATCAGTACTGCGGCAGGAGCGTCGATCCGTCGATCGCTGGTGCCTCGTCTCCGGATCGGAGGGCACCGGTTGGCGGGCTCGGTGTAATCCCGCTGTCCCATCGGCGATCGGGGAGAGGTGCGGTGGTTGCTCTGGAGGTGGATGGCCGATCCGCGCCGAGGAGCCGACCGGCCATCCCGGGCTACGGCGTCAGACCGCTATGCTCGTTGAACGGGTGATGCGATCGGATGGCTGGGGCTTGTAGTCGCTGAGGATCTCCTCGACGTCGTCCCGGTCGAACTCCGCCACCGGAACCTTATGGTCAGTCAGTCCTTGCATCTCGACCACCTCCAGGCTCCTCAACGCAGGAAGGAAGACCCGGCTGGTGTAGATGCGGTCGATCTGTGTCCCGGGTCCCTGCGTCTCGCTGTCGTAGACCGTCGGCAGGATCTCACCTGTGCTCCCCGGACGTTCAGCCAGATGACGGGCTACGTCCTCGACCACGACCCGCAGCACGCGGTCGGGCCGGTCGTCGATGAGACGCTCCCCGTTCGGGCCCAGATAGGTCCGGTGAGCCAGATGGGCCTGGTCGAGGATCTTCGTTAGGTCCCGTGTCGCCTCTCCGGGCCTGGCCATGCGCTCGCTGTTGCTGTCACCGCCGAGCGCCAGGATCGGCAGCTGGACACTGCGATCCGGGGTCAACTGGTGCTTCCTGTCAGCCAGGTAGAGCAGTTCACCCGCCTGATGCAGCCTCTCCTCGGTGTTGTGGTAGGACAGGTGAAACGAGGCTGTGACGACTGGCACGGATTTCGGGCCAGCGCCACGCAGTCGGAGTGCCCGGTTCGCGACATTCTCGGTATCCGTGAGACGGTCCCATGATTCCAACGCCACGAACGTCTCAGGGTTGGCGTACACCGCTGTGGACCAGCCCTTGCTGGGCCATCCGTTCATACCGAGGGCCTCCTTGGCAGACTCGTGCAGCGCACCGCCCCTATTGCCCGAGAGCCAGATCTCCTGGCGCAGCACCAAGTCGAGGCGCAGTGCCCGCAGGCGGTCGTGCATGGCCATCCACAGGGCCTCAACGCCCTTCCCATCGGCCTCAAAGTTGCAGGTTGCAATTCGCAAGACGTTCTTCTTCATCGAGTCCTCCTCAAGGACGTTCGCTCTAGATGTGACGATTGAAGTGGATTTACGGCGTGGTTCGAGCAAGGTCGGATGCCTGTGGCGGCCCCCGTCCCCCCGTGCGGGCTACACCACCAACCGTGGCGGTATTTATCGAGGTCATGATTTGAGCGCGACGGCCGCGTACGCCGCGGCACCCTCTCCGGGCAACGGGGGCACGCGGGTCGCAAGGGACCACTGGTGCGTGGGGGCCAAGCCAGGGCCCAGTAGCGGAAGCCCACCAAGGAGTTCGACGATCTGTGCCTTGGTTCGCGGATTCAGTCTGAGGCCGGCGGCTCGGTACAGTCCCGCAACGTCGTCCATCAGCCCTGGTTCATACAGGTCACCTGTCGTATGTGTGATCGACAAAGTGCTGCCCTGCGGCAACCACTCCCAAAGAGCCCGTACCGTTTGGGCAGCTCTGTCCTCGTCGGCGACTTCCTCCAGGACGCCGTGGAGCATGGCCGCCACAGGCTGATCAGGGGTCAACGTGCTGATGACCACAGGCGCGTCCAAGGCGGCGGCGGTGTCGGTAATGTCGGCAGTAAGACAGTTGACACGCGGGAGGCGGTCCAATGACGCGCGGGCGCAGCCCGTCACGAACGGATCTCGATCGACGTAGACGACCGCGGCCGGACAGCGTCCTCCGTGAGCTTTCTCTAGCACCTGGCAAAGGTCCAGGAACGGGCGCTCGTTGACGTACCAGTGATCAGCCAAGTTGGCTCTGCCCAGGAGCTTGCGAAGGGTGGGTTTGTAGACGGAGCTCGACGGCAGCGCGGGACCTACCTCCAGGTACTGCTTGATACCCCGACCGTAGGCGAGCGCCGCAGCCGCCTGTCCCCAGCGGCGGTTCAGGGCAGTTGACCGGGACAAACCGGGTGCCACAGCGAGCAGTCGCTCGGCTAGCCGTACTTCCGGCAGGTAATGCTCCAACCCTCCTGTAAGAAGGCTGTGCAGGCGGGCGCTGGTTGGGTGCTCGCCCCGGCAGTCCCTGCGGCCCAGATGGTCCGGGCAGTGCGCTAAGGGTGGTGTCATTGGGATGCTCCTGTTTTGGTGGCGAGACCTTGCTCGAACGTCGAGCGCCCGCCGTCTCCTTGACCACGGTTCCGTGCGAAGCGCGTAGTCAGGCAAGGACCTAAGTTGTGACGGCCGAGGTGCGGGCGGGCGTCCTACGGCGTGCCCTGGACGCGCGCATTGCTGGTGCACGGCCATGAAGCGCGGCCTCCAGATCCGCCGGATCGGTCAGTCCGGCCCCAGGCGCCACGATCCAGCGCGCGTCCCCGCCGTGAGTCACCCACAGGGGGGGTATCGCCACCAGCGATGCTGGCCGGGGGACTCGCGTCCCTCGCACCGACCAGCCCCGTGATGCTCCGCGTTCGAGGAGGAAGAACCAGACCCCGGCGTAGTCGTTGGCCACGATCGGACCGCTGGACGGCCCGAGGAGCCGATAAGCGTCCTCGGCCCTCTTGGGCGGGACGCGGACGGCGTCCCAGTGGGCGCCGACCGGCACGCCGGTCGTCCGGTCGGTCGGCACCCACGGGAACGGCGCGAGCTCATCCTCGGGGCCGGGCTGGAAGGCGTTGGACCATGCGGGCGGCATCGCGGGCTCCTGTCGAGAGGCGGGGACGGTCGACTACAGCGGCTTCTGCGCGCGGGCGTGCAGGTGGCCTGCCAGCAGCAGCGGATCGGTTGCCGCGGATCCAGGGACGTCGTTCAGCCAGGACAGGACGTGCAGAGCCACGGCCCGGGTGTCCGGGCTGACCTGCGGGTCGGCGTTGATCTGGGACCGTGAGAACCACTCCAGCTGGTGTTCTGCGGGAGTGCCGGTGCCGGTTGTCGGGCTTACCAGGGCGAGGTACAGGTGGTCGATGTGGAGGTGCCGCTGGCTGGTGTGGTGGTCAGAAGCGGCGGGCATCTCGGCGGTCCACCACGGGAGTGCGGCGACGAGTGGGTGGAGCAGGCCGGGCGGTGCGGGGGTGGCCGGCGCGGGGACGGGCAGGGCGCGGAGGCCGGTCTCCTCGGCGACTTCCCGCATCGCGGCTGCCAGCACGCCCTCGCCGGGCTCGACGTGGCCTCCCGCGGGCACGACGGCCCCGAGCCGCTCGTGGTGGATGAGGCCGGCCTGCCAGATGCCGTCGCTGTGTCGCAGGAGGATGGTGCTGGCTGTGAGTTCGATGGCGAGAGGTGTCGCTGGGCTGGTGGTCACAGAGCCTCCTTCAGGCGGGTGTCAGGGGCGTGCGCTCCGAGGGCGGCCCCGGCACGGGTGGTGCGGGTCAGTGACTGCTCGATGACGTGCTCGCTGGAGTCCAGCGCGGTGGCGAGCTGTGTTCGCAGGGCTGCGGGAATGGCGCGGATGCCGAGCGCGCACGCTTTGACCATTGCGTTCAGGTCCTGGCGCTGGGCGTCAGTGAGTAGCTCGACACAGCGGGGATGCTGCAGCAGATCGCGGGCTGCATAACCGTCGCGGGTCCTGACTGCCAGATAGGTCGCCTCCGTCGCTATCCGGCGGGCGCCATCGGGATCGCGCGGCTCGGCGAGGTCGAAGATCGCCAGTGCCAGTCGGGTGTGGAACACAGCGAGCCCTGGTGCCGAGGTATCAAGGGCCAGATAGCGGTCGAGCAGCGGCCGGGGGGCCACGTCCTCCTTCCGGCACAGGAGGGTCAGGCAGGCCGTGACGGTGTGCTCCCAGGGTTCGCCCGGAGTGGTGGTCTCCAGGAGAGCCAGGGCTCCGTTGGCGTCGCCCGCGACGGCGTGGGCGATGACGTCGACTTGGCGTCCGTCGAGCATGCGGTTGCCGATGCCGCGGTGGGCGAGCAGGCGGGTGCGTGCCTCTTCCCAGCGCCCGCACAGGGCCAGGGCGCGTGCTCCGGTGGCGAGCATGACCGCCCACAGCCAGCCGCGGAGGTTGAGGTGGTCCTGCTCGGTGGCGGTGAGGTGGGCGGCCGGGACAGTGATGCCGTCAATGGTGGTGTCCGTGCGGGTGGAAACGGCCTCGTACAGCGTGTCGATCAGGTCTGCGGCGCGCTGGCCGTGGCCGTCGCGGATGTGAAGGCGAGCGAGATTGACGAGGGGTTCGAGGGCGTGGCGGGCGTCCTGCGCGCCCAGGGGGTGGGCGCGCAGGAGCATGTCGGCCTGGCGGTGGCACCAATACCGGGCCAGGTCGGGCAGAGCGCAGTCCGAGGCGAGCAGTGCCGCCAGGTTGTGGACGGCACATGCGGCAGCGGGGTCACTCTCGCGCTTCGCGGCTTCGGCGAGGTCGCACAGGTGGGCTACACGCTGTTCCAGAGGGGTGCAGGCGGGGCGTGTCCTGGCGACGAGTGGGAAGCGGGAGGCTATCTGCCCGAGGGGGTCCATCGTTCTACTCCCAGGTGACGGTGATAGGGGTCTGGGGGCGGGCGAGGACGAAGCGTCCGGCGTCGGGTTCGGCGGCGGGGGCGGTGTAGGGCAGTGCGATGCGGACGGTGCGGGTGCGGAAGCCGCGGTCCCACAGGTTGATCTCCTGGCTGACGTGTTCGGCGAGTTGCTGTCCTGCGGGTCCGTGGCCGATGACGCCGACCTCGTAGCGACGGCTGCCGTCCGTCGCTGGGTCGGCGGCCCGGATGGTGAGGTAAGCGAGGCTGCCGTCAGCGGCGGTGGTGGCCATTGTCACCGTGGGGAACATCGGCGCGACCAGGCCGCTGTCCTTCGCGTTGGCCTCGACGGACATGCGCATGAGGGGGTTGGCCAGGCGGCAGCACAGCCACAGGTCCAGCCATTCGAAGCTCTCCATCGGCGCGAAGACCACGCCGGTCCACACCTCGCTGCGCTCAGTGTCCAGGGCTCCAGTGAGGGCGACTGAGTCGGTGCCGGCCCGGTTGTCCTTGTGGACCTGCAGGGTGACTTCGCCGTCGCCGGTGAGGTCGATGATCTGGCGGGCATCGTCGCCCAGGCCGCGCAGCGGCATGAAGACCGCCATGCGGCTGTCGCGGCTGACCCAGGTGTCTCCCTCACACTCGAAGGTGACGCTGCGCGAGGCCGCACCTGCCAGGCGGATCGGGACCACCAAGCGTCCGTAGGGGGCGAGTTGCTCCAGCCACGCGGCGGGGACCTCGTGGGCGCCGACCGTGGCGATCGTGCGGTCGTAGGGGGCGTTGGCGCGGTACCCGAGCGCGCCATCCGCCATGACGACGTCTACGTTGCCGACGCTGGCCGCGGCCAGGTGCTTGCGGGCGTCCTCGACGAGGTCCTCGTCCACGTCGATGGCCGTGACGTGGCCGTCCGGGCCGGTGAGCTGGCCCATCAGGGCCGCGTTGTAGCCGGTGCCCGCGCCCAGCTCCAGGATGCGCTGGCCGGGGTGGATCTGGAGCTGCTCCAGCATCATGGCGACGATGGTGGGCTGAGAGGCAGCGCTGATGTAGGCACCGCCTCCGTCGCGCTTGGTGTAGACGGCGTCATCCGCGTACGCCTCCGCCAGCGGCACGCCCGGTACGAAGAGTTCCCGCGGCACGATCCGCAGGGCCGCCTCCACAGAGGCGGTTCGCACGGTGCCGGCCTCGGCCAGGCGGTCAGTCAGCCGGTTGCGCAGTTCCTCGGCAGACGCGGAGCCGGAGGTCGTGTCGCTGATAGCAGTAGTCATTTCGCGGACCTTAGTCATGTTTGGGTTGGTATGGACTGGACGTGGCGGGTCTGGCTTGTGGAAGACGGTGGATATCGCCAGGTCCACCAGGGTGGCCTGGTCGGCGCCCGAGAGCCCGGCGCGGTTGGCGTGGAAGATGAAGTAGTGGGCCAACACCGCCCGTAGGCCGCGCTGGAGTTCACCCTGTCGGGCGAGGCAGGCCACGCGCTGCCCGGTAGTGGCCCAGGCGTCGATCCATGGCTGCGGAAGGACGAGGTCGGGTGCGCTGGCGGCGTCGGCCTTCATCAGCGTGCGCACCGCCCGACCCAGGTGCTCGCGCCGCTCGGGGACCAGGGCGTGGGCGATCGCGGCGGGGCGGAGTTCATCGGCGACTTTGGCCCAGGTGTCGCCCTGCTCGAACCAGTCCAGTCCCGCGCCGCGCAGCAGTGTGCTGTAGAGAAGCACGGTGGTCTCGCGGCGTCCCAGGGCGGGCTGATCGGCGACGCTTGCGAGCAGGTGGTGGCTGTCGTGGTGGAAGGCGGTGTGCGCGATGTCCATGCCGGCGGGCCCGCCGAATGCGAGGACCTCGGGCTCGTAGATGATGTCGCGTTTCCAGTTCGCGATCAGTCCTTGGCTGACCAGTTGGTTGAGGTGGTCCTCGAACGGGGCGGGGCCGGGCCGGGCGGAGCGGAAGCGTACCCGCCACTCGGGGTGTTTGCGCATGTACCACCAGGTGTTGAGGAGTCCCTCGGCCTGGGCCCGGTCCAGGGCGGGCGCCAGCTGCTGGGCGGCGATGCCTTCGGCCGTCGCCGGGTCGGTGAACTCGACCACGTACTGGCACCAGTCGGTATCGGGGGTCATCAGCGCGGTCTCCTTTCGTTGAACGGATGGTCAGACGATCAGCAGGCAGACGTCCCAGCCCGTGGGGGGTGGTTCGTCCGTAGAGGCGAGGGCTGCCAGTGCGGTCCCGGCAGTGCCTTCCAGCAGGCCCGGTCCTGTGCTGGGGTCGGGGTCGGCTGCGGCCAGCAGTTCACGCGCGAGGTCGCGCAGTTCGCGCGCCTGCGCCGGGTCGGCGTCAGCGGCGGCGTCGGCGGCGATGCGGGCGAGTCCGGCGTGCCCGTGGCACAGGGAGGCGTCCGTGGTCGCGGCGCGCTGCCCGGGGTCGGTCAGTGCGCTGGCCAGGGCGGCCTCGGCCTGACGGCGGCGGCCGATGTCGCCCGTGGCCACGGCCGCGATCTGCTGCGCGCGTGCAAGGCCAGCCGTGCCGTAGCACCACGAGGGCCGACGGGTCGCGCCGGAGTTTGCGACCTCAGCGGGCCGCCCCGCAAGCTCCTCACGGGTGATCATGTAGGGCCAGCGCGCCCCGGCGGGGGTGTCCAGGCGCCAGGAGTCCAGCCAGTCGCACAGAGCCTCGATGGCCTCGACCTGTCCGGGCACCTTCACCCCCCGCGTCGCCGCAAGTCCGGCGAGGGCGAGTTGCCCCGCGATCCCGTGCGCCAGGCCCAGGTTCGCGTGTCCGCCGGGGAACTCATCGTCGTCCGGGCGTCCGGACGGTCCGGTCTGCGTCCACCAGCCTGGAAGCAGCTGGCCGCCGTCGGTCAAGGGGCGGCACAGGCGGACGAAGTAACCGAGGATGTCCCGCAGTGGTTCGCCGCCCGGGTCGCGGCGCAGCAGGTAGGCGCCGATGCCGGCGAGGCCGCGCAAGGTGTCGAACTCCGCCAGCACCGGGGGCCGGCCGGTATCGATGCGGCGGTTCGCGTGTGCGACGCGCCATTGGGCATCGGCGGCGATCAGGGGTTCCAGTGCTGCCAGGGCGCTGCGGTAGGCACCCGGTCGTACTGCGGCGGTCCGAGCCAGGGCGTAGGCCACGGCAGGCGCGCCGTAGAACAGGCCCGAACTGGTGCCCGAGGTGAGCGGTGCGGAGACCGCGTGGGCAAGCCAGTTGCGGACCCGGCTCCATGGGCGGATCCCGGCGGCGGCCAGTTCGATGTGGAGCAGGGCGATTCCGGGGACACCGTGCGCCAGGGACTGGCGCCACACCGGCTGGTCGATGGGCAGGTGGACGGCGGTCGGCTCGGCCAGGCTGTCGGCGACGGCGAGGGCCTCGTCGGGGGTCACCGGCTATCTCCTGTGCGGGCGTTGTGGGCCAGTGCGGCGGCGCGGGCCAGGTAGAGGCACACTGCCTTGTCTGCCGGGTCGATGCCGTAGGCGCGCAGGTAGTGGGTGTGGAGCAGGGAGTCGAGCGCGGCATCGGGGGCGATTCCCTGGGTGTCCGGTCCCGACAGGTGGGAGCGGTAAGCGGCCAGAGCTTGGGACCGCGGCGTCCAGGCGTCCACCATCGACGCGCCGAGCGCTGTCTCGCGCAGGGCGCGGAAGTCCCCCCTCGGGTCGGCCAGGCGCACGGCTTGCTGGAGTGCTGACCGTCGCACCCCTGGCGGGGCGGTGGCGGGTACGTGTTCGATCAGCCACGCCATCGCGCTGTCGGCGTCACCTGTGAACGCGAGCGCCATCGCGGCGAAGTGGACCGCGACCAGGGCCTGCGGGTCGGCGAGGGCCGGTTGGGCGAGCTGGGTGAGCGTGACGGCTGAGTCGGCGGCCAGCACCTCCTCGGCGGCGGCGAGCGCGGGGCCGCTGCCCCAGCGGCCGGTCTGCGGGTAGTAGGTGCCGTAGGACACCTCGCGCAGCAGGCCGCGGCAGCGAAGGTCGTCGGACCAGGCGCTGATGCGGGCGGCGGCCCGGGCGAAGTCTTCGGCTGCAAGCGACGGCAGAGTGACGTAGAGCCGTAGCTGGTGCTCACGTGACTCGCGGAAGCGCAGGAACCACCATCGGGGTGGCTCTCCCCAGTGGGCCAGGAGCGTTGGCAAGTGCTTGGACAGCACATGGTTCTGACGCTCGACATCGCAGCTGAGCTTGGCGAGCAGGACTGTGGAGGCACCCGGGGTGTGGCCGTGTCCGCGGTCGAGGATTCTGGCCGGGTTCGGGCAAGGCAGTGGGGGCCAGCCGCTGGCGGCGGTAGCGGCCAGCGGTACGACGACCTCGTGGGGCCTCCCCTGACACCATCCGGCGGCGTCGGCAGCAGGTGACTCCATCAGCACCGCTTGCCCGTTGGAGATCAGGTGCTCGCGTAACAGAACGCGGTGGCCCGCCAGGTCCAGGTTCAGCGGAAGTCGCCAGTCCCCGTCTGTGAGCTGGACTCGGTCCGGCAGGCTGCGGCGCCTACGCCAGACCGCCAGCTGCTCGTCCCAGTCGACGAAGGATGCGTCAGTGCTGGGGAGTTCGGTCGTGGTCAGCCTCCATCGAGCGGGTGAGAGCACGATGCGGCGGTGGCGGAGCCGGGGCAGGAACGGCAGGTCGCTGGCTTCGCCCCAGTCGAAGTCCGTGATCTGGGCTCCTTGGGCACGGGACAGCTCAGTGATCAGTCGGGCCAGTGGCGGGGTGTGCCTTCGCAGGTTGAGGGCGTGCAGGCCCCACGCCTCCACCCTTCGGCCCAAGGCTGGGACGGCCAGGTAGAGCCGGTGTCCGTCGCATCCCACCGCCAGGTCGCGTGCCGTCAGGATGGCGGTGGTGGAGGTGTCGCGGTGCTCGGCCAGGCTGATGATCCTCGGCAGGAGTTGTCCGGACCGGGTCACGTGCGCCGAGGCGGGATCCAGTGGCAGGAAGGACAGTTGTGCGTTGATCGTGTTCTCGTCGCATCCCGGCAGGTCCGCGAGGATCTCATCACGGTCCTCGCAATCGAGCAGATGGAGGAATCGGCCGCTCAGCACACCCGCCGACCTGCTCACCGACACCACCGTCAGGAGGAATTCCCCCCGGTCGACGGCGAGGGGGGTGCTCGCGTCCACACGGACGCACAGCTCCAGGTGCGCAGGAAGTCGGACCTGTGTCAGGTCGTGCCGCCCCAGTTCTCCGATCAGGGCGCCGTCCAGGACGACTTCGGCGCGGCCGTCCAGGGCAGCCGCCTGGGCCAGAGACAGGAGCTTGGCGTCGCGGCGGGAGTTGTTCCGATGCTCCAGCGGTTCGGTGCCGGGGTATCCGGCTGGCCAGCCGATGCCGCTGTCGGCCACTACATCCAGCAGCGGGACCAGGGCCCCGCTGCCGTAGCGCTGATAGAAGCGACGGTGGTAGTCCGACCATGCCGGCAGCCCGAAGGGGTTCGCGGTGAGCCTGGCCAGGAGAAGTGCGGCCCGCTCGCTTTCGCGGGCGATCTCGCGTGGCAGCGCAATCTCGGCGTCGACCCGCAGGTCCAGCGCCACCGGATTGCGCCGCGTTGGAGCCAGTCGGGTCATCCGACCGTCTGCCTCCTCCCGAAGCGCGCGGGCCTTGTCGGCCCCGGCAGCGTGGTGCCGTTCCAGCAGGGCATGGATCTCGCGGAGTTCCTCCAACGGCGCTGCCGGTGACGGCGCCCCCTTTTCCAGGGCCCGGACGAGGTGGCCCAACGCGTCGGTCTCGGTGCTGGGAGCGTGCAGATTGGTGATCAGAGCGCGGCAGGCGACAAGCTCGGCGAGCAGTGCGGTGATCTTCTCGGTGTCCGCCTGGGGGAAGTGGGCACGGACTGTGGTGTTCAGGTCCGCGAGGCTGATCGGGTACTGGGCGGCCTGCAGAGCGGTGCGTACGGGAGGGCTGTGGCGTAGCGAGACCTCGACCGCGCCCGTTCCTCGATCCGTGGCGTGCGGCTGGTAGGGCACGATCACACGATCGTCGCGAATCGTGATCACCGAGTTCGCCACGACGTCAAGACGCTCCAGAATCTCGTGGTCGCTCTCCAGAGAGTCGATCAGGTTGGACACCCAGGCCCCGTCGGCTCGGGCGACAGTCCGGTGGTGCTGGCCCCAGCGCACTGTCGTCCGGTCGGCGAAGCTGGCGGGGGCGATACCGGCGAGAAGGCCAGTGGGGGTCGCCCGGCCCGTCATGCGCAGCAGGTACCGGCCGGTGGACAGGACCGCACGGCGGGTCCGGCGCCAGTCTGGAGCCGGGCTGGCGCACAGGGATCGGACCTGCGTCTCCAGTGAGGGGCTCGCGTAGCCGAGGGCATCGGCGATCGGCCGCACCGCCCATACCTGCTGCAGCCACTCCACCAAGGTGGCTACGGACCTCGGTCCGGCGGTGAGATCAGGCAGTGGAGGTACGTCGAGCTGGGCATGTTGGGCAACGCGGATGAGAACCGTGGAAGCAGCCCGAAACCCTGCCGCACTGGATCCTGCCGAACGCACCTATGCCTCCTAGGGATTGGGGAGCAGGGGGAGCCGGACGCCCCCTCCGTCGGGGAGGGGGGCGTCCGGCCACCGCCGAATCAGACCGCGCTGATGCAGGTCGACTTCTCGCAGGTCGAGCCGCAGTTGTCGTCGGTCATCGAGACCAGGTGGGCCGGGTCGAGGACCTCGACGACGCTGACGTCCAGGTCGAAGTCGTCGCTCGCGGCGCCGGTCCGGGTGGCCGGTTCGAGGATCGCGGTGCTGGGTGCCATTGCGGGTACCTCCTCAGAGTTGGGACTGGAGTTGTTGCAGGGCCCAGCGGCAACGGAGGACCCGTCACAGCAGGGGGATCGTGGTCCGGCACGGCGCTGGCCTGGCGACCAGAGGGCCAGATAGACCGTTCAGCACGGGACGCCGCTACCCGGCGGCGCGTGGGCGCGGCGGCAACGCCTCCACGCCATTGCAATGCTCACTGCTGGCTCAGGACCATGCGCGTGTTCCGGCGGTCGATGACCCGGCCCGCGGCAAGCTGCTCGTCGGGCACGCTGGCACGGTAGGCCCGGATAACCGGCTCCGGTCCTGTGCGCAGGTCGCGGTCCCACAACCGCACCTGAACGGCCAGCGTCTCGGCGAGAGGTCGGCCGTTCGGCCCGTGCCCCCAGACGACCATTTCGTACATCCGCTCCCGATCCGGACGCGGGCACAGGGCGACGTAGGCGATGGAGTCCTGGTCCCAGGTGGCGGCGTCGCCGAGGCCGACCGTCCATCCCATCGAACTGGGCTTGTTGTAGTCGCCGACGTGGACGAAGTGCCCGAAGGTCTCCAGGGCGGTGGCGATCCACATGTCCATGTGCGGCAGGGCATCCTCACCGGTGCCCAGGAATACCCCGGTGGGCAGCCGGCACGCCCCGGCGGCTAGCGCGGCCGTCAGGGCCTGCGCGTCGGCGGCTTGCCCGTCGTCAATGACTAGTTCGGCGTTCTGGCCGACCTCGATCCGGCGCAGCGGATTCGCGCCCTCGCCTTGCATGTTCACGAAGCCGCACTGGAGCCGTTCGGTGGCGATCCAGTGGTCGTCGAGCAGCTCGAACGTGAACGATCGTGACAGGCCACGCACCGTGAGGGGGACGACCAGTCGGCCGCCGGGTTTGAGCTGGTCCAGCCACGCGGTGGCCAGGTCGGGTGCCTGGGCCGTCACGATGATCGCGTCGAACGGCGCTCCCTCGGGGGCACCGTGCTCACCGTCTCCCACGATGACGTTGACGTTCCGCACCCCGGCGTTCTCCAGCGCTTCGCGCGCACCCTCGGCCATGTCCGGAAGGATCTCGACGCTGTCCACTCGCCCCACCGCGCCGGCCTTGTCGTCTTGTCCGACCAGCGCGGAGCAGTAGGCGCTGTTGACTCCGGTAGCGGTGCCGATCTCCAGTACTCGGTGGCCCGGCCGTAGCCGAGCCTGCTCCAGCATCTCGGCCACCAGCCACGGGGCGGAAGCCGAGCTGATGCACCGGCCGTTCTCGTCCCATCGGAGCCGGACCACGTCGTGGCCGTTGTAGACGTCCGTCAGCGCGACCCCGGGCAGGAAGACCTCCCGCGATACG
>Ga0302314_10005098_pt1 | contig 24015 bp, 26 predicted proteins | sample III_Palsa_N2_3_FD_200533 | JGI IMG/M metagenome (GOLD analysis project Ga0302314, IMG submission 200533) | Peat permafrost microbial communities from Stordalen Mire near Abisko, Sweden - III_Palsa_N2_3 | ecosystem: Environmental > Terrestrial > Soil > Palsa > Peat permafrost | place: Sweden... | reverse complement strand
CCCCGATCAGCAAACAGATCGCCGCCCACTGCAGGGCCCTGGGCCTCAAGCCCGACTGGGACCTGTGGAAGGACAGCGTCTGGGCGCTGGAGGAGGCCGAGAACGGCGAGCCGGGGTCGCCCTATGCGGGGCGCGGAACCGGGCCGCCGGACGGGTAGGTTGCCGAGGGCGCGATGGGGCGTTTTCCGCCCTCGTGGCGGGGATCCAATCGGCTCGAGCCTTGGGCGAAGGTCGCCGGCCACCCGTCCTGTGTGAACCTCGCGCTGTTCGCGCTCAATGGCCCCAGGCACAGGGCCTGGGGAACGCCAGGCGATGCACACATCTCGTCATCTGCCTGAGACAGGCGGCATAGCTCTCCTTCTCCCGAAGGAGATCTCTGCAAAAGTCGTGGCCCGCCCTCGCCCTTCGACAGGCTCAGGGTGAGGACTAATGAAATCGCAGTAGAAATCCTCATGCTGAGCTTGTCGAAGCACAAGGATTTCGGACCCGCAGGCGGTTTTGCAGAGGTCTCCGCAAGGGGAGAAGGGTGTAGCTATGTGAAGCTGCGGGTTGGCGCGCGCGGGTGGGTAGGCTCGTCCCCTAAACCCCCTCCGACATCGTCAGCTTCCACCGGATCCGCCCGCCGCGATCCGTGCGCAGGCGTCCCCGCAGAACCACCTGGGTCGTGCGGATCGCCCGGCCTTCGCGGTAGTAGACCGATGGCTCCAGGCTGACCTGGCCGGCGTCGTTGCGGAACCACCAGCCGATGTTGGAGGGGCCTTTTAAGAGCACGCTGCGTTGGTCGCGGGCCAGGGAAGCGCGGACGTCCGGGTGCAGGTGGAAGTGGGCCTCGATCGGGGTGGGGACGGATTTGGCGCCCTCGGCGGGTACGAACCGGTCCTCCCCGCGCAACTCGTCGGTGGCCCGGTCCAGGAACAGCCGCCGTTCGTGGGTAAGCTGGGACCGCTCCAGCCAGCCGTCGTGGGCCAGGTCCAGCCAAACCCCGGCCTCGCTCTCGCGGCGCAGCACCTCGATCTTGGTCGGCCCGCCCACCAGGCGCGGGCCCAGGGCGCGGGCAAAGAAGCCGCCCAGGGGCTCCCCCGCCACGCCGGCGCCAATGGAGACGGTCGAGCCGCCGGCGGCCAGCCGCAGGGCCGGCGGGCCGGAGGCCATGTCGCTCCAGCCCGATCCGGCGATCAGCCGGTCGCGCCCACACAGCACTTCCAGCGACAGGGGCTGGCCCAGGGCTGACGTGCTCCAGGCGCCGGTGGCGGCGCATCCGGCGTCAACGATCACCTCCAGCATCTTGCCGGTGAGGCGCTGATAGCCGCTGGCGCGCATCTCCACCGGCGCGGCCTGGTCGGCCGGGGTCTCGTCATGGGCGCGGGCGGCGGCCAGGCGCTTGGCGTCGCCGGCCTCGCCGCCCTGAAACGCCGGCAGGGCGCCGTCGTTGAGGGTAAAGAAGCGAAGGCCCGCGGTCAGCCGGTCGATGGCCCGCGACAACCCCTCCGGCGGCGGCCGGCCGCGCTGAATCAGCGCATCGTCCAGGGTCAGCAGGTCCAGCAGCAGCTCCATCCCCGCTTCGGGGGAGCGGGTGGCGTGGCCGCCGTCGGCCAGCACCGCCGTCTCCAGGTCCGCCTCCAGCCGGGCGCAGGCGGCGGTCATCAGCGCCTCGCCCGCCGGCCCGCTCAGGGCCACGCCGGCGATGGCGGCGGCGGCGTGGCGTTCGGCGGCCCGGGGCGGGGCGTCGCCCAGCCGCATCAACTGCCGCGCCTGCCGCGCCAGGCTGTCGGCGATCAGGGCGGTCTCGGCGTCGCTGGCGTGAGCGGTCAGGGCCCTGGCGGCGCAGGCCAGGTTGATCACCCGCCGGTCCAGCACCTCGGCGCTCCAGGCAAAGCCGTTCCAGCGCCCGAACACCCGCCGCCATTCCAGGGTCAGCCGCAGCGCCTCCCGCGCCCCGGCCTCGCCGTTTACCTGCAGATTGGGGGCAATGAGGCCGCCGATCCAGCCGAACCGGTGCAGCAGCACGGCGAACCGGCGGGACGGGCTGGCCTGGCTCCAGGGATCGCCACCGGGGCGAAGGGTCAGGGTCTCGCCGCCTAGGGTGAAGACGCCGTCCAGCATGCCGCGTCCGGCCGCCTCGTCCACGGGGCGCAGATCGCGGGGGTCGGCGACAAAGCCGGTGGTTTTCGGAACGCCCAGCATGGCCACGGCCACCGGCGTCGCGAACCATTCGCCCGCGGCCTGACGGCGCGCGGCGGCGGCCAGGGCCGCACCCCAGGGCCGTGTGGTGGCTCGGCTCACCAGAGGGTCAGCCGCCCTTCAGGGCGCGGATGTTGGCGGCGTAATGGTCCGGTCCGCCCTTGAAGGCGGCGGATCCGGCCACCAGCACGTCGGCGCCGGCGGCGATACACAGGGGGGCGGTCTCGGCCGTCACCCCGCCGTCCACTTCCAGCCGGATGTCACGGCCGGAGGCGTCGATCATCCGGCGCAGCCGCTCGATCTTGCGCAGCTGCGAATGCATGAAGGTCTGGCCGCCGAACCCCGGATTGACGGTCATGACCAGGCAGAGGTCCACGTCGTCCATCATCCATTCGATCACCTCCGGCGGGGTCGAGGGGTTGAACACCACCCCGGCCTTGGCGCCGATGGCGCGGATGTGTTTCAGCGACCGGTTCAGGTGCGGCCCGGCCTCCGGATGGATGCTGATCCGGTCGGCGCCCGCGTTGCGGAAGGCGTCCAGGAAGGGATCGACCGGGGCGATCATCAGGTGACAGTCGAAGGGCGCATCCGTCAGGGGACGGAGCGCCTTGATCACATCCGGCCCGATGGTGATGTTGGGCACGAAATGGCCGTCCATCACATCCAGATGCACCCAGTCCGCCCCCGCCGCGACAATGGCGCGGACCTCCTCGCCCAGGCGGGCGAAGTCGGAAGCCAGGATGGAGGGGGCGATCAGGGGCGGGCTCGAAGGCATGGCGGGAGTTAGCGCGGGGAGCGAGGAAGGTGCAATCGCAAAAGCCAAGGGATCAGTTGCGCACCGTTTGTATGGTGTGGAGGATGGTCTCGGCGACGCCTTGCGCGTTCTCGAACACCTCGCCATTCCAGAAGCGGATAACCTGCCATCCGGCCCGTTCCAAAGCGTCTGTCCGCTCGGCGTCTTCGGCGGTTCGTATCGCATGCTGACCGCCGTCCAGTTCAATGACCAGCTTTGCCTCGGCGCAGGCGAAATCAGCGATGTAGCGGTCGATGGGATATTGCCGACGGAACTTGTAGCCGCCCAGTTGACGGTTCCGGAGCATGCCCCAAAGCGTGCGCTCGACCTCGGTCTGGTCCCGCCGCACCTCGCCCGGCCCGTCTGGAACTCAGTCGCCATGCAGCCAACCCACACCTCTCCTGGAAGGAGAAGGAGGGGCCCGCGCCGCAGGCGTGGGAGGGTGAGGTTTGCGCGCTCTCAGATTCATCCTGAAGCAGCCTAATCCTCATTCTCCCACCGCTTCGCGGCGGGGATGGTTCCTTCTCCTTCCAGGAGAAGGTTAGAGGAGCAGCGCTCAGTATCCGCCGTCGACCGCATGGAGGCATTTCTTCCGAGGGCCGTCCTTGACGAAACCCGGAACCTCGGAACCACGCTCCGCCATGCGATCGATGGCGAGGGGTCGGTCAGGGGGATTGGTCACGACCCCTAGGGACTGGTTCGCCCAAAATGCTCTTCATCGAGAGTGGGCCACTTCAGTGTTTCTACGGCCGCACGCAACGCGTCTTCTGCCGTGGAATATATCCCGGACTCGTCCGTCACCGCCCAGTATAGGTATCCGTCCAGGCCATTTGACGGAGGTACGTAAAGTTCAGATTCTTCAACATACCTAAAGTTAGAACCTGAGCTCACGATCGAGAGCCGGTGCCTTCCGTCATTTGATGTGATGGTTCGCATAACGCGATGATGCGCGTTTGCAGTCGGCCGACAAGAACAAAGTAGGCGACCGCCAAATGCAGACGCTGAAGGTGTCGCTTGGCGACTCGCTACTTCCCCCGCCCCGCCTTCTCCTCAATCCCCGACGTTCCCTCGCGGGCCTCAAGCTTCGCCGCCACCTCGTCCAAACTCACCCCTGACGCCGCCAGCAGCACCAGCCAGTGGTAGATCACATCGGCGCTCTCGGCCGCTACCGCGTCCTTGTCGCCCTGCATGGCGGCGATGATGGTCTCCACCGCCTCTTCGCCGAACTTCTTGGCGGCGAGCGGCGGGCCGTCGGCCAGCAGTTTGGCGGTGTAGGAGGAGGCTGGACTCGCGCCCTGGCGGGACTCGATGGTCGCGGCCAAGCGGGCGAGGACGTCCGAAAACCGTTCCATGATGGTCTGTCCTCCTTGAGCGGGCTGGGGTCAGGTCCAGCAGTGCAACCGACCTTGAGGCCAATCCCTCTACGTCATCCTGAGCCGACGGCGAAGCCGGCGCGTCGAAAGACGCAGCGGCGGCCGTGTGCGTCCTTCGACACGCGCCCGAAGAGGGCGCGGCTCAGGATGACGTAGAGAGGAGGCTTGGAATCCAGCCCGCTCCTCACGTCAGCCGCATCGGCAGGCCGGCGGCGGCCATGGCGCGTTTGGCTTCGCCGATGCTGATCTCGCCGAAATGGAAGATGGAGGCGGCCAGCACCGCGTCGGCGCCGCCGTCGCGCACCGCGTCGATCAGGTGTTCGGTATTGCCCGCCCCGCCCGAGGCGATCACCGGCACGCCCACCGCCGACGACACGGCCTTTAGCAGCGCCGTGTCATAGCCGGTCTTGGCGCCGTCGCGGTCCATGGAGGTGAGCAGGATTTCGCCGGCGCCGCGCTTCACCGCGCCCACAGCGTAGTCGACCACATCCAGCCCGGTCTCCCGACGCCCGCCGTGGGTGAAGACCTCCCAGGCGCCCGCCCCGGACTCTTTCGGAACTTGGCGCGCATCGATGGCGCAGACCACCGCCTGCGAGCCGAAGGCGTCGGCGCAGCGGGTGATCAGCTCCGGGTCCTGCACGGCGGCGGTGTTGATCGAGACCTTGTCGGCGCCCGCCCGCAGCAGGGCGCGGGCGTCCTCGACCGCGCGGATGCCGCCGCCCACGCCCACCGGCATGAAACAGACTTCCGCCGTTCGGGCGACCACGTCCAGGATGGCGCCCCGTCCCTCGACGCTGGCGGTGATGTCCAAGAACATCAGCTCGTCGGCGCCGGCCGCGTCATAGGCCGAGGCCTGCTCCACCGGATCGCCGGCGTCGCGCAACTCGACGAACTGCACGCCCTTGACCACGCGCCCATCCTTCACGTCCAGGCAGGGGATGACCCTAACTTTGAGCATATGGGACCTTCAGCATCAGGACGCCGCGGCCAGGGCTTCGCCCGGCGAGATGGTCCCGGCATAGAGGGCGCGGCCCAGGACGGCGCCGGAAATGGGCGTGCCCTTGCGGGCGCGCAGGGCCTGGATGTCCTTGACGTTGGCCAGGCCGCCGGCGGCGATCACCGGGATCGACAGGGCGTCGGCCACCGCGCCAAAGGCGTCGACGTTGAAGCCCATCAGGGCGCCGTCGCGGTCGATGTCGGTGACGATCAGGGCCGAGACCCCCACGTCCTCGAACCGGCGGGCCACGGTCAGGGCGTCCAGGCCGGAGTCTTCCAGCCAGCCCTGCACGGCCACCTTGCCCTTGCGCACGTCGACGCTGACGGCGACCTGTTCGGGCCAGGCCTTGGCGGCCTTTTTCACCAGCTCCGGATCGCGCACGGCGACGGTGCCCAGGATCACGCGGCTGACGCCCGCCTCGATCCAGCCCTCGATATTGGCCAGGGTGCGGATGCCGCCCCCCAGCTGAACCGGGATCGACACTGACTTGAGGATCGCCTCCACCGCCGCCCCGTTCACCGCCCGGCCCTCCACCGACCCGTTCAGGTCGATCACATGCAACCAGTCAAACCCGGCCTTGACCCAGGTCTTGGCCTGGTCGGCGGGATTTTCGTTGAACACCGTGGCGGTGGCGAAGTCCCCGTGGACCACCCGCACGCACTGGCCGTCTTTCAGATCGATGGCCGGATAGAGGATCATGGTCGCCATTCCAGGAAGTTGGCGAGTAGCCTTAAGCCCGCGCCTTGCGATTTTTCAGGGTGGAACTGCACGCCGGTGACATTGTCCCGCGCCACCGCCACCGGGAAACGCCCGCCGTGGTCGGTTTGGGCGGCCACGTCCGCGCCATCTTCGGGGAAGAAGGCGAAGGAGTGGGTGAAATACATATGCGTGCCGTCGGCCACACCGTTGAACAGCGGATGGTCGGCCACGTCCTCCAGAGCGTTCCAGCCCATGTGCGGCACCTTGTATTGGGCGCCGCCGGGGGCCAGCCGCACCACGTCGCCGCTGATCCAGTCCAGGCCCGGGGTGTCGCCGAACTCCCGCCCCCGGGTGGCCAGCAGCTGCATGCCGACGCATATCCCTAAAAAAGGGGCGCCACGGCCCCGAACCGCCTCGGTGATCGCCTCGGTCAGGCCCGTGTGGGCGCTGAAGGCGCTCATGCAGGCGGCGAAGGCGCCCACGCCGGGCAGCACCACGGCGTCCGCCCGCGCGATCAGGTGCGGATCGTCGGTGGTGTGGATCTCGCAGGGAGTCGACAGGCCCGCATTCGCGCGAAGGAGGGCTTTTTCGGCCGAGCGCAAATTGCCCGACCCATAGTCGATCAGGGCTATGCTCCGCATGGGGACCTCAGAGCACGCCCTTGGTGGAGGGGGCATGGCCGCCGGTCTTGGGGTCCAGCTCCACCGCCTGGCGTAGCGCCCGGGCGAGGGCCTTGAACCCGCTTTCGGCGATATGGTGGCTGTTCTCGCCGTACAGGGTTTCCAGATGCACGCAGGCGCCGGCGTTCATGGCGAAGGCGTGGTGGAATTCCTTGAACAGCTCGGTGTCCATCTCGCCGACCCTGGGCCGCGCGAAGGCGACCTTCCAGATCAGATAGGGGCGGTTGGACAGGTCCAGGGCGCAACGGGTCAGGGTCTCGTCCATGGGAATGTAGGCGCTGCCGAAGCGCCGGATGCCCTTGAAGCCGTCCAGCGCCTTGTTCACCGCCTGGCCCAGAACGATGCCGGTGTCTTCCACCGTGTGGTGCATGTCGATGTGCAGATCGCCCCTGGTCTCGACCATCAGGTCGAAGCCGCCGTGCCGGGCGAAACTCTCCAGCATATGGTCATAGAAGCCGATGCCGGTGGAGACCCGGGACACGCCGGTCCCGTCCAGATCGACGCTGACGCGGATCTGAGTCTCCTTGGTCTCGCGGACCACCTCTGCCGTGCGGTTGGCGGCCATTCGTGGCGCGCTCCTTAAAGTCCGACCTTGGCCGCAAGGTCCTTCAGCGAAACCTGCGGGCGGGGGCCATAGTGGGTGATTACCTCGCCCGCCGCCAAGCCGCCCAGCCGGCCGCATTGGTCCAGCGGACGCCCCTGCGCCAGGGCGTGGAGAAATCCCGCCGCGTATTGGTCGCCCGCGCCGGTCGTGTCCACGACTTTCTCAATATGATCGGCGTCAATCTGGTGGGTGGTCTCGCCTGCAACAACCACCGACCCCTGCGCGCCACAGGTAAGGGCGGCGATTTTCACCTTGTCGCGGATAGCTTCCACCGCGTCGGCAAAGCTGGCCTGGCCGGTCAGGGCGACAATCTCGTCCTCGTTGGCGAACAACACGTCCACCTCGGCGGCGATAAAGCCCAGCAGGGCGTCGCGGTGGCGATGGACCACGAAACTGTCCGACACCGAAAGGGCGATGGTGCGGCCGGCGGCGCGGGCCAGGCCGGCGGCCTTGGCGAAGGCGCGGCGGGCCTCCTCGGGGTCGAACAGATAGCCTTCGAAATAGGTGATGGCCGCACCCTCGATCACCTTGGGGTCCACGTCCGCTGGCGACAGCTCCACCGCCGCCCCGAGATAGGTGCACATGGTGCGCTGGCCGTCGGGGGTGACATTGACCATGCACCGCCCCGTGCCCGCGCCGCCGATCAGCCGCGCGCCGTGGAAGCTGGCGCCGATGGCCGCCATGTCGTGGGCGTAGACATCGCCCAGGGTGTCATTCGCCACCTTGCCGATAAAGGCGCCGCGGCCGCCCAGGCTGGCGACCCCGGCAATGGTGTTGCCCGCCGACCCGCCGGACGTCTCAATGCCCGCACCCATCCGCCCGTACAGCGCCGCCGACTGCTCGGCGTCCACCAGGGCCATCGAGCCCTTGACCAGACCCTCGTGCTCCAGGAAGGCGTCGCTGGCGGTGGCGATCACGTCGACGATGGCGTTGCCGAGGGCGGCGACGTCGTAGAGAGCAGTCATGGTCGGGAGTCCGGTGTGAGGTGACGGCGGCGTTATAGGGCGCCCGACGGGTGAGGCAATGATGGGGCAGGTCACGCCCCCAAGAACAGCTCCCTACTCGGGCACAGATCCGCCACCAGGCACGCCCCGCACTTCGGCTTCCTAGCCACACACACATACCGCCCGTGCAGGATCAGCCAGTGGTGCGCGCGAGTCAGGTAGGGTTCCGGCACAATCGCCATCAGGTCGTGCTCAACCTGGTCCGGGGTCTTGCCGTTGGACAGCTTCAGCCGGTGAGAGACGCGGAAGACGTGGGTGTCGACGGCGATGGCCGGCTCGATGTTGAGCTCGTTCAGCACCACGCTGGCGGTCTTGCGGCCGACGCCGGGCAGGGACATCAGCGCCTCCCGCTCCAGCGGCACCTCGCCGCCGTAACTCTCGACCAGGATATGCGACAGCCGGATCAGGTTCTTGGCCTTGGTGCGGAACAGGCCGATGGAGGCGATGAAGGGGATCAGCCCGGCCTCGCCCAGCGCCAGCATCTTGGCCGGCGTGTCGGCGACAGCGAACAGCTTCTCGGTGGCCTTGTTCACCGAAACGTCCGTCGCCTGGGCCGACAGGGCCACGGCGGCCACCAGGGTGTAGGGGCTGATGTACCTCAGCTCAGTACGGGGGTCGGCGGTGGCGGCCGCGAACCGGTCGAACAGTGTCTGGACGCGGGCCTTTTCCGCGAGAGAGACGCGGCGTTTGGCGGGCTTCGGCTTGGATTTAGGGGTGGCGGCCATGGGTGGACCATGCCGCGCGTCGGGGGCTTCGCCAAGACGCGGGTCTGGAACCAGCATCATCTCGATGCTGACTTGCCCTGAACCCCTCAGCGAGATTGGAGCTCTGGCCCCTGAGCAGACTCGCCTCCAAGGATTTTAGGCTCAGACCGCGCGCGCTTGGTCCCCCGCCGAGGATGACGGGCGGTGGAGGTTGGGCCATGGTGGCCCCATGACCACCCTCTACATGGACGCGGAAATCAAACCGCACCGGTCGCTGTCGAAGCTCGGCTTCTATTGGGTGATCGGCTTTGTGGCCCTGTTCAACCTGATCAGCGGCTGCTTCTTCGTCTTCGCCCTGAAGGCCTTTCCCGTGCCGATCTTCCTGGGCCTCGACGTGTTGGGGGTCTTCCTGGCCTTCCGGCTCAACTACAGCGGCGCGGGCCAGATCGAGCGGGTGCAGATATCGGCCAGCGAGGTGAAGGTGCTGCACCAGTATGGCGGCCGCGCCCGCACCGTCTGGACCTCGCCCACCGCCTTCACCAAGGTCGCGCTGGACGGCGCCGGCGAGCACCACGCCCGCGTCCGCCTGCACCTGTCCGGCCGCGCGGTGATCATCGGCGCCGCGCTGAGCCCTCCCGAGCGGGATGATTTGGCCGCCGCGCTGGAGGCGGCGATCAAGAAGGCGCGGTTGGAACGGGGGTAAAACCTTCCCCAATAAATGGGGAAGGTTTGGAAAGTGGGCCGCCCCTACAGAATAAACCGCGACAGGTCCGCGTCCTGCGACAGCGCCCCGATCCGGGCCTGGACATAGGCGCCGTCGATGGTCACGGCCGCTTCCGCGCCATCCCCGGCGGTGAAGCTGATTTCTTCCACGACCTTCTCCAGCACCGTCTGCAGCCTGCGCGCGCCGATATTCTCCACCGAACTGTTCACGGCCACCGCGGCGTCGGCGATGGCGTCGATGGCCTCGTCGGTGAAGGTGAGAGTCACCCCCTCGGTGAACATCAGGGCCTGGTGCTGGGCAATGAGATTGGCCTCCGGCTCGGTAAGGATGCGGCGCATGTCGTCGCGGCTCAGCGGCTTCAGCTCGACCCGGATCGGCAACCGGCCCTGGAGTTCGGGCAAAAGGTCCGACGGCTTGGCCACATGGAAGGCGCCCGAGGCGATGAACAGCACATGGTCGGTCTTCACCGGCCCGTATTTGGTCGAGACGGTGGTGCCTTCGATCAGCGGCAACAGGTCCCGCTGCACCCCTTCGCGGGACACGTCGGCGCCAGCGCGATCACTACGCGAGGCCACCTTGTCGATCTCGTCGATGAAGACGATGCCGCTGGTCTCGGCCAGTTGCAGGGCCTCCTGGGTCAGGGCGTCCTGGTCCAGCAGCTTGTCGCTCTCCTCGGCGATCAGCGGGGCATAGGCGCCGGACACCGTGGTCTTGTGGGTCTTGGTGCGGCCGCCGAAGGCCTTGGACATCATGTCCGACAGGTTCAGCACCCCCATGGAGGCGCCCGGTTGGCCGGGGATGTCGAAGCCCTGCATGGGCGAGGCGGTGTCGGCCAGGTTCAGCTCGACCTCCTTGTCGTCCAGCTCGGAGGCGCGCAACTTCTTGCGGAATGAGTCCCGTGTCGCAGGCTGGGCGCCGGGTCCCACCAGGGCGTCGAGGATGCGGTCCTCGGCGGCGGCCTCGGCCTTGGCGCGGACGCCGGCCCGGCGCTTGTCGCGGACCATGGCCATGGCCTGCTCCACCAGATCGCGCATGATCTGGTCCACGTCGCGTCCGACGTAGCCGACCTCGGTGAACTTGGTGGCCTCGACCTTCAGGAAGGGGGCCTGGGCCAGCCGCGCCAGCCGCCGCGCGATCTCGGTCTTGCCGACCCCGGTGGGTCCGATCATCAAGATGTTCTTGGGCGTGATCTCGTCGCGGATCGCCTCAGGCGCCCGCCGCCGCCGCCAACGATTGCGCAGGGCCACGGCCACGGCCCGCTTGGCCTCGGCATGGCCGACAATGAAGCGGTCGAGCTCGGAGACGATCTCGCGCGGGGAAAATTCGGTCATTGATGCTACCGGTTAGCTTCTAGATCTTCGAGACGCTTGCGAAGCGCTCGCGGACATATCTCGGTCCGTTGGAATATGTGCCCTTCGGGCCAGATGACCCTTGCCTCTACGGCCAGCCGCTTCAGTTCCTCAATGTCTTGCACTCGCTCGTAGGCCCAGATGCGCCAATGTGGAATCAAGATCGACCAGGTCAGCCAAGCGAGTGGCCAGCAGACCAAGAACGCGAATCCTGCCGCGATTTCGAATCCCGCGCCCAACGGCGTTTTGGCGCCAAGTGAAGAGCCCGCGACGAATAGAGCGACCGCTGGCCCCAACATGACCAACAACACTGGTCCGTTGACCATCCAAAAGGCGCGGTCAACGGCCGCCTGCGGCGAGAACCGTGAAGCCTCCTCATCAGCCATCCAGCGTCTCAACGGTCAGGGAGCCGTTGGTGTAGACGCAGATGTCTCCCGCAATCGCCATCGCCCGCCGCGCGATGTCCTCGGCCGTCAGGTCGAAATCCACCAGCGCCCGAGCCGCGGCCAGGGCGAATTGGCCGCCCGAGCCGATGGCGGCGACGCCATATTCCGGCTCCAGCACGTCGCCGACCCCGGTGACGGTATAGATGGCGCTCTTGTCGGCAACGATCAGCATGGCTTCCAGCCGGCGCAGATAGCGGTCGGTGCGCCAGTCCTTGGCCAGGTCCACGCAGGCGCGGGCCAGCTGGTCGGGATACTGCTCCAGCTTGGCTTCCAGCCGTTCGATCAGGGTGAAGGCGTCGGCGGTGGCGCCGGCGAAGCCCGCCAGCACCTTGCCGCCCGCCAGCCGGCGCACCTTCTTGGCGTTGCCCTTGACGATGGTCGGTCCCATCGAGACCTGGCCGTCGCCGGCGATCACGGTGGAGGATCCTTTGCGCACGGCCAGGATGGTGGTGCCGTGCCAGTTGGGGAAGATTTCGCTCATCCGGCGCATGTGGCCCGGATGCGTCCGAGGTTCAAGCGCCTCCGGTCAGACGCCAAGCCACGTTCGCGCGAACTCGGCGGCGTTGGGCAGGGCGTCGACGCAGGCGTGGAGCAGGACCACCAGCAGCAGGCTGCGGGTGCGGGCCCAGACAAAACCCAGGAACAGTCCCGCTGGGGACAGGACCGCGATAGCGTAGGCGATCACCTGCACCAAGTTGGCGGAGTGGCCCGCCACGCTCGCGCCGTCTCGCATCCACAGCCCCGGCACATGCACCAGGGCGAACACCAGGGCGGCTGTGGCCACCGCTGCGGTCTCGCTGTTGAACACCGCCGCAAGACGCGTCTGCAGCACGGCGCGAAACAGGAACTCCTCGCAAAGCCCGGCCTCGATCGCCAGCCAGACGAAGCTGCCACCGATGGTGATCGCTAGCATGGGCGCGGCGGCATGCAGGCCGGCCAGCTGCTTTAGGCTGGGAGTGATCAGCAGGGTCAGGCCGACGACGGCGGCGCCGATCACGATCAGGCCCAGCCAGAAACCCCGCGTATTGATCCGCGCTCGCATCAGCGGCCGCAGTTCGCCGCCGACGGCGAGGACCAGCAGCGCCGGTCCGGCCACATGGACCAGGAGTTTCAGGCCCACCAGCAGCACCGCTTCGAGCCTGCCGGTCCGGAAGGCGGCATGAAAGGCGCTGAGGCCCCAGCCGGTGAACAGCACGGCGTAGGCGGCGAGATAGATCAGCACCGCCAGCAGCTCGAAGCCGGGCCGGCGGACTGGCGCCTCAGGCGCCCGCTCGCCGAGCGTCACCAGCCAGGCCAGGGCGGAAAATCCCACACCCATGAAGGCCATGACCGCCACGCCGTCGCCGACTGCGCCGGAGCCAAGCCCGGCCAGAAGTGCGATCGCCGCGCCCCAGATCAGGGCGTAGGCGCCAAGGCCGATCAGTCCCTCGCGATGTTTCGCCGCCCAGCCCATGGCGCCTCCTTCAACCGGAACGTTATGGAGCAGAGCTTGTCTCGGCATGCTAGTGAACAATCGTTAAGCTGATCAGCCGAACGGCGGGAGCGCGTCAGGTCTTATCCGGCCAGGCGCTGTTCCTCCTCGGCCAGCAGCCGGACGATTTCGGCCAGAAGCAGCGCCGGCGAGATCGGCTTGGCGACGACCCCGTTCATGCCCGCCGCCAGGTATTCCGCCCGCTGATGCACCATGACATTGGCGGTCAGACCGATGATCGGCACATGGGCTACGGGGCTGGCGAGGCCGCGGATCGCGCGTGTCGCCGCGACCCCGTCCAAGTGCGGCATCTGTATATCCATCAAGATCAGATCATGGCCGCCCCGTTGCGCCGCATTCAGTCCGGCGAGGCCGTCCTCGGCCTCCTCGATACGGGCGCCAAGCCGACCAAGCATGGTGCGCGCGACCAGCCGATTGGTCGGGTTGTCTTCCACCAGCAGGATATTGACGCCGTCCAGCAATCCGCTTTCTACGGCCTCGATGGTCGGGGCGGCCGCAGCGGGCGCGTCGAACTCCAGCCAGAAGGTCGATCCTTCGCCTTCGACGCTGGACAGTTGGATTTCCCCGGCCATCTGCCGGACCAGCCCCTGGGTGATAGCCAGACCCAGACCTGTGCCCCCGAACCGGCGGGCGGTGTCGCCATCGCCTTGGCGGAATCGCTCAAACAGGTGGCTCTGGGCCTCGGCGGTCATGCCGATGCCGGTGTCCTGGACCTCAAACCGAACATGTCGGTCGGCGGCGCCGGCAGTCTCAACCGACAGGCGCGCGGCGACGAAGCCGGCATTGGTGAACTTCACCGCATTGCCCACCAGATTGAACATGGCCTGTCGCAGGCGCGTGGGGTCTGCCTCGATCCAAAGGTCGCCGCCGGTGATTTCGCAGCGCAGCTCGACGCCCTTGGCGCGCGCCTGGCCGCCAAGCATGACGACCACGGCCTGCAGGGCTTCGCCGGCGTTCATGGGTTCGGGCGCCAGGTCCAGTTGTCCGGCCTCGATCTTCGAGAAATCGAGCACGTCGTTCAGCAATTGGGAGAGCATCCGGCCACAGTCGTCGGCCTGCCGCATCAGTTCCCGGCCCTCGGCGGAGATGGGTTCGTTCTCCAACAGATGCAGCGCGCCCAGGATTCCGTTCATCGGGGTACGGATTTCGTGGCTGACGTTGGCCAGGAACTCCGCCTTGGCGCGCGTCGCCGATTCAGCCTCGGTCTTGGCCACCTGAAGCGCAGCCTCAGTGGCGACGCGTTCGGTGATGTCGCGACTGACGCCGATCACGGCGACAGGACTCCCGTCTTCGAAAACCAGCCGGGCGCTGGTCTGCAGCCAGACCCAATGGCCATCTTTGTGCCGGGTCCGCGCCGTGATCACCTGAACCTCGTGCGGGTTGTCCAGCATGCGGCTCAGGGCCTGCTGGATGCCGACAAAGTCCTCGGGATTGGTCAGATTCCAACGTGAGGCGCCGACCATCTCTTCGGGATGATAGCCCAGGATGTCCAACACCGCCGGCGACATATATTCGGTCACCCCCTTCAGATCGTTCCGGCTGATGATGTCGGTAACGTTCTCGGCGAGGATTTGGAACTGTCGCAGACTGTGATTCAGCCGGCGGCTGGAGTCCTGGGCGGACGGTGTTTCGAGCGCCCGGCCCAGGGTAAAGATCATACCCAATCCAAGTGCGAGCCAGATCGGCGCCAAGTCTCGCCAGCCGCGCCCGTCGCCCAGGGAGATCACTGAAAGCGCGGCGATCGCCGGCAGCACGCCAGCGAAGACGAATACGGCTGGCGTGCTGTGGAACAACAGAACAGCGATCGCGATCAACGCCATGAACAGGGCCGCGCCGCTGGCCTGCCCGGCTATCGTGCCGTTGGTGATGAGCAGCACGCCGAGCGCGAGCCAACACAGCAACTGCGCCGCATAGCTTGCGGCGAACGCCGCGCGGCGGGGCCGTCCCGCGCCGTTCGGTTCCTGTGGCGGCCGCGTTGCAAACCAACTCCACGCTTCGACAACGACACTGCAAATGAGCCAGGCCAGGGTCGCGCCGACGGAGAGCAGCAGAATGGCCAGCACCGCGCCGGCCAGTGTGAGGGCCATTCGCGCCGCGGCGACGCTGTGAACCGCGGCCGCGGCTTCATCCAAACGGACGCCCAGCGACGGGGCCTCGGGCGCGTGGAGGCCACCGCGAGACCTGGGGACCGGGGCGTGGCTGCTATCCGCTCGCGAGTTCATTGCTCCCCCCGTTTTCGAGGAGGTCGGTAGAGCAGAGCCGTACTGACAGCTTTGCTAAGAGCGGCTGCGACAAATGGACCGAACGACGATGGCGCGCGGGCGGCGTTCAGGCGCCGCCTACTTGTCAAGCCGCGCCACCTCGCGCTCGCCATCGACGATGTCGATCGACAAGTAATGCTGTGAGTCTGTTAAATATTTTCGAGCCCTGGCGACAACGTCCTCGTCATCTGCCGCGTCGACCACCACGAATTGCGGAACACTGTACCGGCGGTCGTGGATATAGAAGAAGTAACTGTTCATAATCGCCTCCGGTCAAGGTTCCCCCAAAACCAGAACGACTGAGCGTAGCCGTTTCATCCGATTGTTTGACGCTTTCCTGAACCTAGTCCGTTCGCGTCTACCCTAGTTAACGACCTGAGCCGCTGCGCGTTCCCGCCGCGCGGGAAATCGGAAGAGCCAGACGCTTGCCGCGACGGGCCGCAAGGCCCTATCGTCACGATTGTGCAGTTAGGGCCGTTCATGCGCATCGCCGCTCTCATCGTCGTGTTTGCGATGACCGCGCCCGCGGAATGCGGGGCCGCGCTGATGCCGCCCGACCCTCAGGCCTACAAGCCGCACGAAGGGGATTTCAGCATCGACTTCCCCAAGACTCCGGACGCCAGCAGCCGGATGATCGGCAATGGGCGCGAGCGGATCTATATGGACAATGAGGGCGACCAGCTCTTTCTGGTCACGGTGGTGAACTTCTATCTCGGCGGCAACGCCAGCGAGGCGATGTTCACCGAGCGGCTGCGCAAATTCGCCCTGGCGGACGATGCGGCGCTGCTGTCGACCCAGAAGGTAAGCTGGGGCGGCGAGCCGGCGTGGGAGGCGACCCTAAGCGCCGGGGTTTCCGACATCGTCGTGCGGATGGCAATGCATAGGGGCCGGCTCTATGAGGCCGTCTACCAGGGTCTGTCTCACGATGTTCGTGAGGACCAGGGGCGCAAATTCCTGGGATCTCTGCGCTGGACGGACGTAAAGCCGCCCGCGAAACCCGACGGCGGGGCGCCGCTCATGGGCGCCCCGCTGAAGGCGGAAGCGGCTGTCAGACCTGCCGCTTCCTCTTAAGTCTTAGACGTGCTTGGCGACGCGGTTGCACTTGGCCAGCTTTTCGGCCGGCATGGCGCCGAACGAGGCCAGCGCGCCGACTTCGCGGGTCAGGCCTTCGCAGGCCGCCGGCGGATCGACATCAGAGACGTCGGACAGGGTGGTGCAGACGTTGTCCTTGCAGTTCCAGATGACGCCAGCGGCGTCGACTTCGGCGTCCTTGGTAGGGGCCATCAGCTTTGCCGACCAGCCGCCATCGGCCATGGCGGAGCTCGAGACGGCCATGGCGGCCGCCAGAATAAGTCCAAATTTCAACATTGATCGCCCCTTCGCGGTGCGTAACCGGTTAATCCCAAGCCAATACCGGGTTGCGAGCCGACGATATTGACAGTGTTTAGATGCCGGACCATCTGAGCGCTGTCAAGATAATACGGCGAGCTTGGCCATAAAAATACCGGATGCCGTGTCGGTTTGTCGCGGGCGGTGGCTGTGTCTGTTGGCAGCCTGCCGGCCTTGGGGGCCCCTAAAGCCCTTTGACCGGCATCGCGGCCAGGGCGGCGAACACCCGGACAAGGTCGTGTTTCAGCCGGTCGAACCCGGCGTGGGGCTCCAGCGTCGCCTCGTTCAGATAGAGGGCGCGGTTTATCTCCACCTGCAGGGCGTGCACGTGATTGCGCGGCCGGCCGTAGAACTCGGTGGTGTAGCCGCCAGCGTACGGGGCGTTGCGGGCCACGCGGTAACCCATGGCCTCCAACTCCCGCTCCACCACAGTGGTGATCTGCGGCGCGCAGGCCGAGCCGAACCGGTCGCCTAGCACCAGGTCGCAGACCCCGGCCCCGCCGAAATCGCCACTCTGGCCCAGGGTGCGGGCCGCGGCGGAAGGCATGGAATGCCAGTCGATCAGCACCGCCGCCCCGAACGCGGCGACGGCCTCGCCGATCAACCCTTCCAGCGCCGCGTGATAGGGGGCATGGACGGTGTCGATCCGTCGGGCCGCGTCGGCGAAGGTGAGCTTGCGGCTGTAGATCTCCTGCCCCTCGGCGACGATGCGGGCGATGGAGCCCAGGCCGGCGGCCACCCGCGCGGACCGGCCGCGGGCGAAGGCAGGCAATTCGTCCTCGAACATGGAGGGGTCCAGGTCGTAGGGCTCGCGGTTCACATCGATATAGGCGCGGGCATAGCCGGCGGTGATCACCACCGCCCCATGTTCAGCGGCGGCCATCACCAGGGCGTCCACCAGCACATCCTCGGACCGGCGGATCGCCTCGGAATCCAGCGCCGAGGCGGCCATCATCTCCTGGGGATAGACGCGGCCGGAGTGGGGCGAGGCGAACACCAGCGGAGTCCTGGGCGCGGGGTCGCCCCGGCCGGTAATCTGGAACGGCGGCGCGGTCTGGAATTCCGCAACGTCCTGACCGGACGGCGCGGTCTGTTCGATCGCAGTCTGGTCGATCGAGGGGGCGGCGGACGCCGATGGGTCAGGCGGAGCGGTCATCGCCCCCACTATCGGCGAGGCGATCCGTCGCGGCAACGTTCGGCCTGAGTTTTATCGCCGGTTTACATATGGCGCCCTACACTCGGCATTCGGATCCGCAGTCCTGTGAGCCGCATGTCAGAATTTCCCCGCACCCGCATCCTCCTGGCCGAAGACGATGAGTCTTTGCGCGGCTTCCTGACCCGGGCGCTGGAGCGGGCGGGCTATGATGTGGTCTCCTGTCCCGATGGGGAGACTGCGGTCGAGGCGCTGGACCAGCGGTTCGATGTTCTGCTCACCGACATTGTCATGCCCGGCATCGATGGCATCGAGGTGGCCCGCATCGCCGCCGCCCGCCAGCCGCACCTGCGCATCATGTTCATCACCGGCTTCGCCGCCGTGGCGCTTTCGGCCGGCGACCGCGCGCCGGCCGGCGCCAAGGTCCTGTCCAAACCCATCCACCTGCGCGAGATCGTCGCCGAAGTGGAACGGATGGTCGCCGCGGCCTGAGCAGGCGGCGCTGTTCTCGAAACGCGGCTTGCAGCCGCAGGCCCTCGACTATATACCCGCCTTCCCGTCGAAATGGACGCGTAGCTCAGCGGGAGAGCACCTCGTTGACATCGAGGGGGTCACAGGTTCGATCCCTGTCGCGTCCACCATTTCCTCAAGTCTGATTCAGGAAGTCGACGACCGCCGGAAACGCCGCGCGGTCCTGGATGACGAACAGGTGGCCGCCGTCGAAGAATTGCAGCCTGGCGCCGGGAATGCGGCCGGCCATGCGCTCCTGGGTCTCAGGCTTGGCGATGCCGTCATATCGGCCGGCGGCGATCAGGGTCGGGCAATGAATGTCCGCCAGCCGGTCCCAGGTATCGTGCGCCGCGCGGGCCTCGAGTTGGCGCCAAGCGCCCATGGCGTGGCCGGGCTCGGCCGCATAGGGATCCGCCGCGCCCATGGCGACGAACTGGGCGTACTGTTCCGGATTGGCCTTGGCCCAGGCGTCGTCCCGGCGAGTGTCCGAAATCGGGATCATATGCCGGGCCCTGGCCTCGCCTTGAAGATGGCCGATCTCGTGGAAGGGAAAGGAGGCGCCGCCGGCGCCGCCGGGGGATGTGCAACCCAGCACCAGCCGCCGCACCCGGTCCGGATGTCGGATCGCCAGTTCCTGCGCCACCATCCCGCCGAAGGACAGGCCTACCACGTGGGCGCTGTCCCAGCCGATCGCGGTCATCAACCCCGCCGCGTCGTCGGCATAGTCGGCCATGGCGTAGGCGATGTCGGGCTTCGAGGTCTGGCCGAGGCCGCGCTGGTCATAGGCCAGCACGTCGAACGCCTTGGGTAGGGGACCATCCAAGACCCCCGGCCGCACCCGCAGGTCCGAGCCGGTGCCGGAAATGAACAGCAGCGGCGCGCCGTCGCCCTGGCGCTCGTAATAGAAGCTGAGATCGCCGACGGGGATGAAGGGCATGGACGGGCTCCGGACGCGGTCGGTTCGACGCGCGGGAAGCCTATAGAAGCCTGGCCGGCCTGTTAACCGGGGCTACCAGTTGGTGTGGGGAGCGGTGTCGCCGCCGCCGTGGCCAAAATAGCTGGTGCGCGGCGCGGGCGCGGCCAGGGTGGCCTTGACCTCGGGGGCGAGCCGGGGAACCTCGGCCACCGTCTCGGCCGCGGCGCCTGGCGCACTCGCCGAGTGGGCCGAACCGGGGCCGCCGCCAGAGGGGGCGGAGGGCTGATCGGCGCGGATCAGAGCGACCACCGGCTGGCCGGCCTGGGTCGCGCTGGCCACGGTGAGCACCGCCGGCGCTTGCGTCGTTACGATCTGTTGTTCAAGCCCCGTAACGATCGTGGGCGAGGTTTCAAAGCCGGCGTACTGGCCGTGGAAGGCTTCGGGCGATCCCATGCCCCCGGACCAGCGATAGAAGATGTGGGCGCCGATTTGGGTCAGCTTGGTCACGGTGGGCTGCCAATACGGCACAACCCATTGGGTGTGATAATGGGTGGCCTCGCCGACCTGCTTCATCACATAGCCACCAAGGGCGCGCTCGGCGACCTTCTGGGCGCGCTTCCAGCCGTCGGCGCTGGGCCGCCGGCCGAGGGAGCCGTCGCAGGTGAAGGTGAACTGGCAGCCGGTGGGCAACTCCGAGCCCTGGAACACCACGCCGCAGACCGTCTTGGGGAAGATCGGGTGGCGCATACGGTTCAGCACCACCTGGGCCACGGCGGCCTCGCCATCGTCGCTCTCGGAAGCCGCTTCATAATAGACGGCGGCGGTGAGGCAATCGAGCGCCCTGGCGTGATCGGCGACGTCGGAGGCATCAAGGCGGAAGGGCTTCGCCGCCGGATTGGTCAGGGGCGAGAAGGGAATGGAGGCGTTGATCGCCTGGGCCTGTTGCGGCGTCAGCTGCCGGTAGGCCTGTGGCGCGACCTGCGATGTGGACTGGGCCAGCTGATTCAGGCCGAACAGGCTGGTCTGCGTCGACGCCGAAACGCCATAGGCCTTGACCAGGGTCAGCACCGCCTGGTCGCCGACATCGGTGAAGCGCGGGCCGAGGACGCCAGACGCGCCATAGCCCATCACCGCCAGCGCGCGCGGGTCGTGGACCACCGGCGCCAGGGGGGTGGCCAGGGCGTGGGCCATGGACAGGGCGGACAAGGCGATTGCCGCGCCGCCGAGACCGAGCAGCAGTTTGGAGCCGTGGTCGTCGCCCCTCAAGGCGGCGGCCTGCCGGTCGCGGCGCGTCAAGGCGCGGCTATAGGCGACGGTGCCAGACATAAAATCCTTTAATCGCACTGACGGCTCGCCCGCTTCGTTAAGTATATCGCGTCAATACTGCGGTGCGGCGATCCGCCGAAATCCCACATCTGAAGCCCATCGGCTCCAGAACCTGCAACTTACGCGCCACCCAAACCGGCTGCCGCGAAGTTGCGGCGGAGGCTGCTGACGCTTACTGCCACGTTAGTACATTGTTAATATACAAATATGACGTCGCCGGAGGCAACTCTTTTGTGCGGCGCACCATAAAACGCCGCCGCGCACCGAAGTTCTGGCCCATGAACGGGCGGTCGGCGCCTAAGATGACGGCGTTTGGTCAGGGCTTGGGGTCTTCAGCCCGGCAGGGGCCAGTGGTCAGTGGTGCAGCGCGCGCCACGCGACGGCGATGATGACGGCCCAGACCAGGATGTTGAGGCCGAGGGCTATGACCCTGGGCCAATGGATCGAAATCGAGCCCGCGGCCCGGCGGCCTTTTGCGCGCAAGACTGGCCGCGCGCCTTGGCGGGGCGTGTCATGGGCCAATATATCGCTGACGGTATAGACCATCGGCGTCTCCATCCCTGTCGGACTGACGCCGACTCAACGCATGAAGACGCTGATTCGTCATATTTTTCGCGTGAAATTGTCGCATGACGACCGGGCGCCCTGGCGCGGCGGGCGGAGCTGGAGCATGGGTAACTCCCGGCGGCCATGCATAAATCCGGCGCGCCAACGGTTTAGCCGACATCGCCAAATGCTCATTGCGCGGATCGGTTTGACTTCATGTTCGCCATGCAATTGGTTAATTGAGGCGGCGCGCCTGGCGACGGGGCGTATCGCGCCACGCGGGTTGAGGGGACGGTCCATTGCTGATCACGAACCAGGATTTCGCCGATAAGGACGTCGTGCTCGACGGGGTGGAGTACGAGGGCTGCCGATTCACGCGCTGCAAGCTGATCTACCAGGGCTATGCCGCGACGGCTCTTCGAGACAATGAGATCACCGATTGTGATTTCGCCCTCGAAGGCGCGGCCGGGATGACCATGAAGTTCCTGGTCGGTCTGGCCGAGTCCAGCGACGGCTTCTTGCTGACCTTTCTCAAGGCTCTGCAGTTGGATCCCCACCGACTGGACAAGTTGATGGTCAGCTGATGGCGATGGCCAGGACCTTGGCGATTGTCGGCGCGGCCGGCGTCGCCTTGGCGACGGCCTCGGCTGCGGCCGGGGCGCCGGCCTTGGCCCCGTCCTCATCGGCCCATCCAGCCTCGGCTCATGCCGCCGCCTCGAAGTCGACGGCTCATACGCCGGGCCATAAGGCTCGCGCGCACGCTCTGGCCGCGCGCCGGCCTGTCGGGATTCGGAAAGCCAAGGCGGGGGGATCGTCGGTTCTGGCGCTGGCGGGCTGTTATGGCCGGTTCATCGCCTGGCGCGACGAGCTGGCGGCGCTGATGCTGCAGGCCAACTCCTATACCCCCTGGCCGGAGGACAAGACGCGGTTCGATCGGGTGGAGCAGGCCTTCGCGGCCAGCGCCCTGCGCGACCGTAAACTGACATTGACTCTTCAGCCGGTGTTCCGGGAGGCTGACTTTCCCCCCGACATCCGCGCCGCCTTCCAGGCCGGAAGCAAGACCGGCTCGGCGGCGTTCGCGGCCAATACCTATCGCCATACCCAGCTCATGGTGATCGGCCAGCCTGACCTTTCGCCGCGCCAGCGCATGGCGCAGCTTGAAGCCAACGCCGATGAGGTCTTCGCAGCCCCGGCGGCGGCGTGCGAGCGGCTGACCGGCCCTTAGTCAGTCTTAGCCGCGTCCGCCCTCGACCTTGACCCAGACCAGCTGTTGGCCGGGCGCCTGGCGCGAGACCCAGCGGTAGTCCAGCTGGTTCCAGGGCAGGATCCAGGACGACAGGCTGTCCATCACCAAATCCCCGTGGTCGGTGGCGACCAGCAGCACGGCGTGGGCCACGCCAGTACGAAGCATCACCACGGCGATCGACAGATTGCCGGCAGGCACGCCCTGTTCCACCAGCGCCTTGCGCTTCTCCAGCACATAGTCCTTGCAGTCGCCGGCGCGCAGGCCGCCCGCATCCAGGGGCAGGGTCCAATAGTCCTCATTGCCATAGAGGGCGCGGGCGGAGGCGTAGCGGATCGACTCGTTCACGTGGCGATTGACGCCGTTCATCATGGCCATCACCTGCGGCGAGACCGTGACGGGCTGGATGGGTTGGGCCGTGGCCGCGTCGGCGTCGTGCAGATTGAACGGATCCTCGACATGGGCCGTGAGCAAGGGCGAGGGGGGCGCCGTGATGGCGTCTTGAGGCGCCGGCGCGGGTTGGACCGGCTCCGCCAGGGGCGAGACCAGCACGGCCGGCTGCAGCAGGGCGCGGTTTGAACCGCCCCAGGTGGCCGGGTCGAGCCGTGGCGCAGGGGCGTCGAACGCCGTGGCCGGCGTCCCGCGCCACATCGAGTGGTCCGTGGATGCGGCGTTTGCGGTGACGACGCCAGACGCCGGGGTCAGGCGGGGCGGCGGCGCGTCGGAGCCGGCGAGGGCGACCGCCCAATAATAGCGTCGGCGCAGGTCCTGGGCGCGCAGCTCGGTGTCCACCGGCGCGCCGGTGGCGGTGGCGACCTGGCTGAGGCCGCATTGCTCGGGCCGGCGGGCGCAAAACTCCAGATAACCCATCGGCGCGGGCGCCCTGGGCCCCAGGGCCATGACACTGGACTGCGGCATTGTGCTGGCGCAGGCGCTGAGCAGGCTCAGCATGCCCAGGGCGCTCAGCGTGGCCGCGCGGCGAAACAGTATATCGATCTTCGAATGGCGCATGACATTCCCCTATTGACGGGAATACTAGCCATGGCCGTTGAATTATTGGGTAATAGACGCAGTAAATGGGCGTTATTGTTGAATTACACTTTGCAAACAAAGCTGGTTAAATTGCGTATATGATGAATATCGCATTTATCATTCAAATTAAGCTTAGGGAAACGAAGTAATCCAATTCGTTAACGCCGTGGCTGCCCAGCGGGGCGCGGTGACGCGCGGAAGAGTCGCCTTGCCGACGATCACTGTGGCCTAACGACCTGCGGGTGTCGTAAGAGTCGCGCGATAAACGGAGTTCGACATGGCCGACAATCGGCAGACCTCAAATCCGACGCCCTGGATGATCGCGGCTCTCGCGGTTGGCGCCTGGGGGATCATCGCCGTGGCCTTTGCGTCGCTGGCGCCGGTCAGCCTGATCCCGCACATCTTCTATTCCTATCACGTCGAGCATTTCGCCGCCTTCTACGTGCTGGCGGTGGTCGCCTCCGCGGGCCTGCCCCGGCAGAACCTGACCACCCTCAGCCTCGGCCTGATCGCCTTCGCCGTCGTGCTGGAGGTGATCCGGATGCTGACGCCGGCGCACCGCCTGTCCAGCGCCGAAGACCTGGTCTGCGACA
>Ga0302314_10005096_pt1 | contig 24023 bp, 20 predicted proteins | sample III_Palsa_N2_3_FD_200533 | JGI IMG/M metagenome (GOLD analysis project Ga0302314, IMG submission 200533) | Peat permafrost microbial communities from Stordalen Mire near Abisko, Sweden - III_Palsa_N2_3 | ecosystem: Environmental > Terrestrial > Soil > Palsa > Peat permafrost | place: Sweden... | reverse complement strand
GCGCACGCCGCGCCAGCCCATGCGGCACCGCGACCCGTGGCGCATGCGGCACCTCGCCCGGCACCGCGACCGGTGGCGCACGCCGCGCCGCGGCCGGCGCCACGGCCGGTCGCCCATGCGGCCGCCCCGCATCCGCAGAAGCGCCCGGAAGGCTGACCGCACGCTCTACGGCCAGCCGCGTCGCCATCGCCCGGAGCGGTTCCCCCACCGCTTCGGGCGATGGGTTTTGGTGACGTCTCGCCGGGATCTTGCCGGGGTCGGACCCGGTTGCCGGCCGGGTGTTGCGATGCCCGCCAGACATCGGCCCGGCCGCCGGCGTTACTCGGCCGCCTTCGCCACCCCGTCCGCGACCGCCTCGGCCACCCGCGCCTGGAACCACGCCACGCCCTGCTCGTGCCGAAGGCTCAGCGGCCCGGCCCGGTACGCGCCGGACGCGAGGTTGCGCTGCGTGTGTTCGCAGATGCCGAAATCCTCGCGCACGATGGCGCAGTTGGTCTCGATCGTGCGTTCGCGCGCTGATTCGGTCTCGGCCGAGGTATCGGCAAAATAGAAATGATAGATCTGCTCGGTCAGGCCGATCGCCAGCGGCTCGATGCGGCTGGTGTTCATGCCGCCGGGAAAGACCGACAGCGTCCAGTTCGGCCACATCCACAGCCACTTGCCGCCGTAGATCGAGCCGCCTTTCTGTGGCGCGGTCATCCGCACCATGTTGCGCCGCGCCACCGTCTCGAACCCGTCGAACTCGATCACCGAGGCGAACGACGGGTGGATGCCCGGCACGTGGTACCCTTCGACGAAATTGTCGGTGTAGACTTTCCAGTTGCAGCGCATCTCGAACCGCCGCTCGGCAACGGCGGTGAATGTTTCCAGCGGAAACATTGCCACCTCCTCCGGCAGGTCGCCCAACTGCTCCAGCAGCGACAATTCCGGTGCGATCGAGGCGAAAACCAGCCCGCGCCAGACCTCGACCGCGGCCGGAGTCAGCGGCCAGTCCTCGGTGCGGAACGCGGCGTCCTCGCCGAACCAGGGGGTGCGGCGCAGCCGGCCGGTCTCGTCGAACAGCCAGAGGTGGTAGGGGCAGCGCAGGATGTCGCAGCGTCCGGCGCCTTCCTCCAGCAGCCGCGCGCCGCGGTGCGGGCAGACGTTGCGGAACGCGCGCAGCGTCCCGTCCCGCCCGCGCAGCACGAACAGCTTGTCGCCCGCCAGCTCCGCGGCTACGTACTGGCCGGGCTCGGCGACCTGCGCGACCGGCCCCATCATGTGCCAGTGGGTGCGGAAGATCGCGGCGCGCTCGCGCTCGTGCAGTGCGGGATCGAAGTAGTAGCGCGCCTCAAGGTTGCGGAGCATTCGTCTGCCTTCCCGTCGTCACGCCGCATTCTTCCGCGCAGGACGGAAAACGTCCAGCCGCGCCTCAGGCGCCGCGCTGGCGGCGGGTGCGCAGTTCCTCCAGGTCCAGTTCCTGCTCCAGCCGGCTGAGCACGCTGTCGTGGATGTCGCCGGCACGGTGCAGCCGCAACAGTTCGGTGCGCGCGGCGGTGCTGGCATCGAGCCGCAGCGACAGCAGCGCCTGCCGCTCCGCCCGCGCCGCGGCACCGATCGCCGAGCGACCGAGCTGCTCGGCGCGCCGGCGGTATTCCCGGACCACGTCCTGCGCCACGCCGCCCATCAGCGGGTCGGTCAGGCTCGCCTCGATCACCAGCAGCGCCGCCGCGGCCATGGCGGCGCGGGCAGTGAACTCGTCCGCCGCATCCGAGTCGGGCGCCTCGCCGGCCACCCCAAGCGCGCGGATCAGCGGGCCGAGCGTCGGCCCCTGCACGACGACGGTGCCGAAGATCACCACGAACGTCACCAGCATGATCACGTCGCGGCCCGGAAACGCCTCCGGCAGCGCCAGTGCGGCGGCGAGGCTGACCACCCCGCGCATCCCCGCCCAGCCCAGCACGGTCGGGTAGGTCCAGGGCGGGTACGGGTCGCGCCGGCGCAGCGGTGGCCAGAACATGCGCGGCAGGTAGGTGGCGGGAAACAGCCAGATGAAGCGCGCGACGATCGCGACGACGGTGATGCCGACCGCGATCGGCAGCAACCGGACCGCGCCGCCGACGCCCAGCCGCTCCAGCACGCCGCGCAGCGAGAAGCCGATGAGCACGAACACCAGGGCTTCCAGCGCGAAGGTCACGAAGCTCCAGGCCGCGCGGATCTGCAGGCGGGTTTCCGAACTCAGCACCTCGTGCTGCCGCCAGCCCAGCACGAGACCGCAGGCGACGGTGGCCAGAATGCCCGAGGCGCCGACGCTCTCCGCCGCGAGATAGCTGGCCCAGGCGGCGAGGAAGCTCGCCGTCGTCTCCAGGTTGGTGTCGCGCAGCCGCCGCAGCAGCCACACCAGGACCACGCCGCAGGCATAGCCGATGCCGATGCCGCCGACGGCGACGAGCACGAAGCTGACGCCGGCGCCGGCGGCATCGAACGTCGCGCCCATCGCCGCGGCAGCCGCGAAGCGGAACAGCACCAGCCCGGTCGCATCGTTCACCAGGCTTTCGCCTTCGAGGATGGTGACCAGCCGGCGCGGCAGCCGCAGATGGTCCAGCACCGCGGCCGCGGCCACCGCGTCGGGCGGGGAGATGATGGCGCCGAGGGTGAAGCAGGCGGCCCAGGGCAGGCCCGGCAGCACGAATTTCAGCGCGCCGCCGGCCACCAGCGTGGTGAACGCCACCGCACCGATCGCCAGCAGCAGGATCGGCCGCAGGTTGTCGCGAAAGTCCCGCCAGACGGTGAAATAGGCGCCGGACTGGATCAGTGGCGGCAGGAACAGCGTCATCACCAGCGCCGGGTTCAGCTCGAACGCCGGGACGCCGGGAATGACCGCCAGCAGCATGCCGCCCGGCACGAAGGCGACGGCCGGCGGGATGCGCAGGTTGCGGGCCAGCACCGCCAGCGCCACCGCGATGGCGAGCAGCACCAGCACGAGGTCGAGCAGGTGGACGGGTTCCATGCCGGCGAGCCTAGCCGGTCGGTGGGGACGGTTGCGACCGCGCCATCATCCGCGCGGATGCGTCTGCCGCCACACGTCCATCAGCCGGTCGGTGTCGACCGACGTATAGCGCTGCGTGGTGGAGAGGCTGGCGTGCCCGAGCAGCTCCTGGATGGAGCGCAGGTCGGCGCCGCCGGCCAGCAGATGCGTCGCGAAGGAGTGGCGCAGCGCGTGCGGCGTGGCGTGCTCCGGCAGGCCCGACAGGCGGCGGAATGCCCGAAGCGTGCGCTGTGCCACGGCCGGATCAAGCCGGCCGCCGCGCACCCCCAGAAACAGCGGCGCCGCCGGGTCCGGGCGCGGATGGTGGCGCAGCCATGCCGAGACCGCCTGCCGCACCACCGGCAGCACCGGCACGATCCTTTCCTTGTTGCCCTTGCCGCGCACCCGCAGCGGCGCCTCGGTGCCTTCGCGCGGTGCGTCGGCGACGTTCAGCGCCAGCGCCTCGGCGATGCGCAGGCCGCAACCATAGAGCAGCGTGAACAGCGCCACGTCACGCGCCTGGACGGCTGCGCTGTCCGACATCTCGCCGATGTCCTCGGCCACGGCGCGGGCATCCTGCGGCGCCAGCGCGCGCGGCAGTGGCCGCTTCGCGCGCGGCGTCGCGAGCAGCCGCACCTGCGGGTTGCTGACGCCATGCCGCCGCGCGAGCCATCGAAAAAAACTGCGCACGGCGGAAAGGTGCCGCGCCCGCGTCGCGTTGCCACGCCCCTCGCCGGCCTCCGCCGCCAGCCACGCCCGCAGATCGGCAGCCCGCAGGTCCGCCAGCGCGGCGAGGTCGGGCTCGTCCCCCAGATGCCGCGTCAGGAAGCCGAGGAACCCGGCCAGGTCGGCGGCGTAGGCTTCCACCGTCAACGGCGACGCCCGCCGTTCCGCGGCGAGCCAGGCGAGAAATGCCGCGCGGGCAGCATCAGCGTGAAGCCCCCTCCCTTGAGGGGAGGGGGAGTTCGTCGTCCTCACCGCCGCAGCGCCACCGCGATGGCGCGGCCCAAGAAGGTCAGCGCACCGGCGCCCTGGGCCGGGTCCAGCACGGCGCGGTCGCGTGCCACCAGGGCAAGCAGCGCCGGCGGCCCCTCGCCGGGGATGCGCACCAGCACGTCATGCCGGGCCAGCGCCGCCGCCTCCCCGTGCAGCAGTTTTGCGTCCGATCCGGCATCGCGGAACAGTACCGGCCGGCCACCGAGCAGGCCGGCCACCGTGCCCTCCGGCAGCGGTCGCGCGCCATCGAGCGTGGCCTCCACGCACAAGGAGGCCGCATCCACCGCCAGCAGGGCGGGAAATTCTGCGGTGACGCACTCGGCGGCGCTCGCAGTGCCGATCAGCGCCAGCACCGCCTCCTGCACCCGCGCCGTCAGCCCCGCCGCCGCGCGCCCGGCCGCCAGTACGCCGTCGGCGCGCTCCGCCATCGCGCTCGCATGGATCCGCTCGGCGCGCAGCATCGCCAGCATGTGGTCGGCCAGCGCCTCCCCATGCACGCGCTCCGGCGGCGCGAGGAAGCGGTAGAGGTCCGGATCGTCGGCGAGGAAGCGCGGATGGGCCCGGAGGTACGCCATCACCTCAGCCGCGGTCAGCGCGGCCGCCGTTCGCCGCGGCGGTGGTGCCGGCGCCGTACCCTCCGGCCGCCCTTCCCGTGCCACGCCCTGGGCCCGGTCAGGCGATCGTCTGCCCGGTCTTCGCCCAATCGGCCAGGAACGTGGTCAGCCCTTTTTCGGTCAGCGGGTGCGTATAGAGGCTGCGCAGCACCGCGGGCGGCAGCGTCGCTACATGCGCGCCGATCTTCGCCGCGGTGATCACATGCATCGGGCTGCGCACGCTGGCGACCAGCACCTGGGTCTTCAGCGCCTCGTAGTTGTTGTAGATCTCGACGATGTCGGCGATCAGCTCCATGCCGTCATGGCCGATGTCGTCCAGCCGGCCGACGAACGGGCTGATGAACGTGGCACCGGCCTTGGCGGCGAGCAGCGCCTGCGCGGCCGTGAAGCACAGCGTGACGTTGACCATCGCGCCGTCCGAGGACAGGTATTTGCAGGCGCGCAGCCCGTCCGGCGTCAGCGGCACCTTGATGGTGACGTTGCTGGCGATGCGGCGCAGCACCTTGGCTTCGCGCAGGATCTGCTCGTACTCGGTGCCGGCGACCTCGGCGCTGACCGGACCCGGAACGATCTCGCAGATCTCCGCGATCACCTCGAGGATCTTGCGCCCGGACTTGGCGATCAATGTCGGGTTGGTGGTCACCCCGTCCAGCAGGCCGGTGGCGGCCAGTTCCTTGATGTCTTTGATCTCGGCGGTATCGACGAAAAACTTCATGGCAGTTGCCCCGTTCGGGTGAGGGCCTGGGCGGCAGGCCCGGGATGCGGCAGACCATACATATGGCGGCGAGCAACAGAAAGCGGCAGACCGGACTGGGATTTGCCGACGCATCCTCCGCGGTGCGCCGGGTCCCGGTGCTGCTGCCATACCCGTTTCCCGGGCCCTTCGACTATCACGTTCCTGCTGCGATGCAGGTGCGGCCGGGCGACCTCGTGCTGGTGCCGCTGAACCGGCGGGCGGAGGTGGGCGTGGTGTGGGATGGCCCCACCGACGCGGCACTGCCGGACGCGCGGCTGAAGCCGATCTCGGCGCTGATCGAGGGGCCGCCGATGCGGGCCGACATCCGCCGGCTGATCGACTGGATCGCCGCCTACACGCTGGCCACACCCGGCGAGGTGCTGGCGATGGCGCTGCGCACCAACGCGCTGCGCCCGGAAGCGCCGCCGACCGGCTGGCGGCTGGCCGATCCGTTGCCCGAGTCGCGCCTGACCGAAGCGCGCGCGCGTGTGCTGGCAGCGATGGTGGGCTGTGCGCCGCGCGGCTCCGCCGACCTAGCCGGTGCGGCCGATGTCAGCACGGCGGTGATCCGCGGCATGGCCGACGCCGGCTTCCTGCTGCCGGCCACGCTGCCGGTCGCACCGGCCTTCGCCCGCCCGGACCCGGAACATCCCGGCCCGGCCCTGTCGGCCGCGCAGGCGACGGCAGCAGCGGCGCTGCGGGAGGCGGTGGCGGCGAGCGGCTTTTCGGTGACGCTGCTGGACGGCGTGACCGGCTCGGGCAAGACCGAAGTCTATCTGGAGGCCGTCGCCGAATGCCTGCGGGCCGGTCGGCAGGCGCTCGTGCTGCTGCCCGAAATCGCCCTGTCGTCGCAATGGCTGGAGCGGTTCGGGCACCGGTTCGGCGTGGCACCCGCCGTCTGGCATTCCGATCTGCCGTCGCGCACCCGCCGCATCACCTGGCGCGCGGCGGCGGAGGGGGTGGCGAGCGTCGTCGTGGGCGCCCGCTCGGCGCTGTTCCTGCCGTTCCCGGACCTCGGGCTGGTCATCATCGACGAGGAGCACGAAACCGCGTTCAAGCAGGAGGAGGGCGTGGTCTACCACGCCCGCGACATGGCGGTGGTGCGGGCGCGGCTGTGTTCCGCGCCGGCGGTGCTGGTCTCGGCGACACCGAGCCTGGAGACGATGGCCAACGTCGAAGCCGGGCGCTACCGCCGCCTGCACCTGCCGGCACGCCATGGCGGCGCGGCACTGCCGACCATCAAGCTGATCGACCTGCGCGCCGAGACGCCCGACCGCGGCAAATTCCTGTCCCCGCCGCTGATCGATGCGATCCGCGAAACGTTTGCGCGCGGCGAGCAGGCGATGCTGTTCCTGAACCGCCGCGGCTACGCGCCGCTGACGCTGTGCCGCGCCTGCGGCCATCGGCTGCAATGCCCGAACTGCACCGCATGGCTGGTGGAACATCGGGCGCGAAAACTGCTGCAATGCCATCATTGCGGCCACGCCGAGCCGATCCCGATCGCCTGCCCGCAATGCGGCGCCGAGCACAGCCTCGCCGCCGTCGGCCCCGGCGTGGAGCGCATCACCGAGGAAGCGGCGGAGACGTTTCCGGAGGCGCGGCGGCTGGTCATGGCCTCCGACACGCTGCCCGGGCCGCTGGCGGCGGCGGAGGCGGCGCGGGCGATTTCCGCGCGCGAGGTGGACCTCATCATCGGCACCCAGATCGTCGCCAAGGGCTGGCATTTTCCGCATCTGACGCTGGTCGGCGTGGTCGACGCCGACCTCGGCCTCGCCGGCGGCGACCTGCGCGCGGCGGAGCGGACGGTGCAGTTGCTGCATCAGGTGTCCGGCCGCGCCGGCCGCGCCGAGGCGCCGGGCACGGTGCTGCTCCAGACGTTTTCGCCCGAACATCCGGTGATGCAGGCGCTGCTGGCCGGCGACCTGGAGCGTTTCATGGCCGACGAGGCGGCGCAGCGCCGCCCCGGAAACTGGCCGCCGTACGGGAGGCTCGCGGCGCTGATCGTCAGCGCCGACTCGGCCGAAGCGGCGGACGTCACCGCCCGCGACCTCGCGCGGCTGGCGCCGCACGGCCAGGGCATCGTCGTGCTCGGCCCCGCGCCCGCGCCGCTGGCCATCCTGCGCGGCCGGCACCGGCGGCGGCTGCTGCTGAAAACCCGGCGCGACATCGCGGTGCAGCCGCTGCTGCGCGACTGGCTGCACCTCGTGCCGGCACGCGGCTCGGTGCGGATCGACGTGGACGTGGACCCGATGAGTTTCCTGTAACCTCTCCTGACACCGGCTGACATGATGCTGTCAGCGCTGCCCTCGACTCCGGGCGCCGGCGGCGCCATCTGTGGCGGCGCGAGGAGTTGTTTTCATGTCCCAGGTTCTGACCCGTCCGGCGCCGGTGCTGTTTCAGCCGCAGCGGCAGCCCGCCAAAGCCCCGCTCAGGCCGCTGCGCGTGGTCAGCGAGTACGAACCGGCCGGCGACCAGCCGACGGCGATCCGCGAACTCGTGGGCGGCATCGTCGGTGCCGAGCGCGATCAGGTGCTGCTCGGCGTCACCGGCTCCGGCAAGACGTTTACGATGGCCAAGGTGATCGAGGCGGTGCAGAAGCCGACTCTGATTCTTGCGCCGAACAAGACCCTGGCCGCGCAGTTGTACGGAGAAATGAAATCCTTCTTTCCGGACAACGCGGTCGAATATTTCGTCAGCTACTACGACTATTACCAGCCGGAAGCCTACGTGCCGCGGACGGACACGTATATCGAGAAGGATTCGCAGATCAACGAGCAGATCGACCGGATGCGCCATGCGGCGACGCAGTCGATGCTCGAACGCGGCGACGTCATCATCGTCGCGTCCGTTTCCTGCATCTACGGCATCGGCTCGGTCGAAACCTATGCGAAAATGGTCGTCAAGCTGGAGACCGGCGGGCGGATCGACCGCGACCGGCTGGCGAAAGGGCTGGTCGAGCTGCAATACCGCCGCAACGACGTCGCCTTCCAGCGCGGCACGTTCCGGTTGCGCGGCGATACCGTCGACATTTTTCCCAGCCACTACGAGGACCGCGCGTGGCGCGTGACCCTTTTTGGCGACGACATCGAAAGCCTGACGGAATTCGACCCGTTGACCGGCGAAGTGACGGCGAAGCTGGAAAACATCACCGTCTACGCCAACAGCCACTACGTCACGCCGCGCCCGACGCTGACCCAGGCGGTCCGCGACATCAAGGTCGAGCTGAAAGACCGCATCGCCGAGTTCACCGCCGAAGGCAAATTGCTTGAGGTCGAGCGGCTGCAGCAGCGCACCACCTTCGACATCGAGATGATGGAGACCACCGGTTCCTGCAAAAGCATCGAGAATTACTCTCGATATTTGTCGGGCCGCAACGCCGGCGAGCCGCCGCCGACGCTGTTTGAATATCTGCCGGAAAACGCGCTGCTGATCGTCGACGAAAGCCACGTCACGGTGCCGCAGATCGGCGGCATGCAGCGCGGCGACCAGGCGCGCAAATCGATCCTGTCGGAGTTCGGCTTTCGCCTGCCATCCTGCATCGACAACCGGCCGCTGAAATTCGACGAATGGGAGCGGTTCCGTCCGGCAACCATCTTCGTCAGCGCCACGCCCGGCCCGTGGGAGATGGAGCGCACGGCCGGCGTGTTCGCCGAACAGGTGATCCGCCCGACCGGCCTGATCGACCCGGTGACGGAAGTGCGGCCGGTGGAAAAACAGGTCGACGACCTGCTGGCGGAATGCCGCACCGTCACCGCGAGCGGCGGGCGCATTCTGGTCACGGTGCTGACCAAGCGCATGGCCGAGGACCTGACGGAATACCTGTCGGAAAACGGCGTCAAGGTTCGCTATCTGCATTCCGACATCGACACGCTGGAGCGAATCGAAATCATCCGCGATCTGCGGATCGGCGTGTTCGACGTGCTGGTCGGCATCAACCTGCTCCGCGAGGGGCTGGATATTCCCGAATGCGCCCTGGTGGCGATCCTCGACGCTGACAAGGAAGGCTTTTTGCGCTCGCAGACCTCGCTGGTGCAGACGATCGGCCGCGCCGCGCGCAACATCGACGGCCGGGTGATCCTGTACGCCGACACGATGACGAAAAGCCTGCGTTTCGCCATCGAGGAGACCGCGCGCCGGCGCGACAAGCAGCGGGCGTGGAACGAGGCGCACGGCATCACCCCGGTCTCGGTACGCAAGCATATCGGCAAGGTGCTGGAGAGCGTGTTCGAGCAGGACTACGTCACCGTGGCACCCATCGCCGACAGCAGCGCCAGGGAGTTCGTCGGCAAGGATCTGCGCAGCAGCATCGTCGATCTCGAAAAGCGCATGCGGGCTGCCGCCGCCGACCTGGAGTTCGAGGAAGCGGCGCGGCTGCGCGACGAGATCAAGCGGTTGGAGGCGCTGGAACTCGGGCTGGAGCCGCCGCCCGCCGCCTCGGCCACGCTGCGGCCGCGGCGCGACCGCACGCCGGAACCGCTGGGTCCGGGCGGTGGCGGCTACGACCCGAGCAAGATGAAGGGGCGCGGCAAGCGGCGCGGGCGATAGGCGAGCGTCACGCCGGCTGCCTGGGCATCAGCGCGTCGTCGATCTCCCTGGCGCGCACGGCGGCCGGCCGGTTGCCGATGCGGGCCCAATAGGTCTCGAAGGCCGGGCGCTTCTCGATCGTGCCGAACATCAGACCGAAGCTGATCTGCGACCCGAGATAGACATCGGCCGCGGTGAAGCTGTCGCCCGCGACGTAGTCGCCCTGCGAGACCGCGATCTCCAGCCCCTTCATCGTGTCCTCGAAGCAGCCGTAGCCCGTCATTCGCTCGCGGCCCTGCGGCACCACGACATTGAGCGCCTTGTTGGTGACCGCCGCCTCCACCGGCCCTGCGGCGAAAAACAGCCAGCGGTAGTATGGCGCGCGCAGACGATCGCCGGGCGGCGGTGCGAGCCCGGCCTCGGGGAACGCGTCGGCGAGATAGGCGCAGATGGCCGCGCACTCGGTCACGACAGTCTCGCCGTGGCGGATCGCCGGCACCTTGCCCATCGGATTGATGCCGAGATAGTCGGGCGCCTTCATTGTCGTGCCGAATTCGAGCAGTTCGGTGCGGTAGGGCTGCCCGACCTCCTCCAGCATCCAGCGCGCGATCCGGCCGCGCGACATTGGATTTGTATAGAAAACAAGCTCATCGGTCATGGGCGGCCTCCCCCTCGTTGGGGCGAAGCTACCATGCCGGACGGGTCGCCTCGGATACACGAATGCACACTGTCATGACCAAATCATGGCATGTGTGCTGCCCTGTGCTGCGATGCGGCATCGCCTGTTGCGCCGCTAACGCGGTCTGGTGGAACGTGTAACCGCACGTTCGGAAGCCGCGCCATGCCGTTGCCCCTGCTCGCCCTCGCGATCGCCTCGTTCGGCATCGGCACGACGGAATTCATCATCATGGGCCTGTTGCCCGACCTCTCGCGCGACCTTGGGGTGAGCATCCCGAGTGCCGGGATGCTGGTGACGGGCTATGCACTCGGCGTGACCTTCGGCGCGCCGCTGGTGGCGCTGGCGATGTCGCGGCTGCCGCGCAAGACGGCGCTGCTGGTACTGCTCGGCGTCTTCATCGTCGGCAATGTCCTGTGCGCGATCGCGCCGACCTATACGCTGCTGCTGTTCGCCCGCATCCTGACGGCGCTGTGCCACGGTGCGTTCTTTGGCATCGGCGCGGTGGTCGCCACCAGCCTGGTCCCGGCGAAGCAGCGCAGCCGCGCCATCTCGCTGATGTTCGCCGGGCTCACGCTCGCCAACATCTTCGGCGTGCCGCTCGGCACCGCGCTTGGGCAGGCGGCCGGTTGGCGCGCCGCGTTCTGGGCGATCGTGCCGATCGGCGTGCTGGCCGCCATCGCCATCGCGGCGCTGCTGCCGCGCCGGGCGGACGCGGCGCCGGTGCGCCTGCTGCGCGAGTTCGGCGTGCTGCGCCGGCCGCAGGTGATCTTGGCAATGAGCATGAGCGTGCTGGCCTCCGCCAGCCTGTTCAGCGTGTTCACCTACATCACGCCGTTGCTGGAGAACGTGACCGGGCTCGCGCCGCACCATGTCACCTTCGTGCTGCTGCTGTTCGGGGTCGGCATCACCATCGGCAACCTCGTCGGCGGCCGGCTCGCCGACTGGCGGCAGACGCCGGCGCTGATCGGCATTTTTTCCGTCTATGCGGTGATGGGCGGCGCGCTGGTCTACGCCAGCCATGCGGTGATGCCCGCGATCATCTGCGTGCTGCTCTGGGGGGCGGTCAGCTTCTCGCCGGGTGCCGCATTGCAGACCCGCGTGGTGGACCACGCCTTCGAGGCGCCGAACCTTGCCTCCACGCTCAACCAGAGCGCCTTCAACCTCGGCAACGCCACTGGGGCCTGGGCCGGCGGCATCGCGCTCAGCGCCGGCGCCGCCTACGATTCGCTGCCCTGGCTCGCCGCCGCCTTCGCCGCCAGCGCGCTGGCGTTGGCGGTGATCTCGGCGGTGCTGGGCAGAAGCCGGGCCATGCTGGCCGTGCGCGTCGGCTAAAGCACCGCGGCCATTTCGATTGCAGTTGCACCATCCATTCGTCTAGCGTCCGGCCGGTCGCAACTTCGAGGCGTGTTATGCGTGCCGGATGGCAACTGTCGCCGCTTGCGGCGAGTATTATGTTCTGCGCTACGCCAGCGCTGGCCGGAACCGGGACCGTGACGATCGAGACCGCCACGCCGGGCGCGGTCATCTCGCCGTATCTCCGCGGCGTCAACATGGCGAACTGGTTCGACCCGACGCAGGCCGGCATCGTCTCGGCGCTGACAGGTGCTGCGGTGCGGGCGGTGCGCTGGCCGGGCGGATCGGCGTCCGACCTGTTCCATTGGCAAAGCAATACCGAATGCGACGGCGGCTACGTCGATGCCAACGCCACGTTCGACACCTTCATCGCCAAGGTCGCCGTGCCAGCCAAGCTGAACGTGGCGGTGACGCTGAACTATGGCACCAACATCGCCTGCACCGGCCCTGGCGACCCGAACGAGGCGCTGGCCTGGGTGGACCATTCGGTCGCCATCAAGGCCCCGGTCACGTACTGGACGGTCGGCAACGAAGTGTACGGGTCCTGGGAGACCGACCTGCACACCAAGCCGAACGACGCCACGACCTATGCGCAGGCGGTGGCGACCGGCTATTACCCGCTCATCAAGAAGAAGCACCCGAACGCGCAGGTCGGTGTCGTCGTCTATCCGGGCTGGTCGCCGGCCTGGGACCCGATCGTGCTGGCGCAGGCGAAGTACGATTTCGTCGAGTTGCACTTCTACGCGCAGGAACCGGGCTCGGAGAGCGACGCCTATCTGCTGCAACAGGCGCCGCAGGCGCTGACCGCGCTGGTCAAGCAGCTCAAGACCGAACTGGCGACCGCGGGCCACCCGGACACGCCGATCTATCTCGGCGAAGTGGGCTCGGTCTCCTACAACCCGGGCAAGCAGACCACGTCCATCACGCAGGCGCTGTACGCCGGCATGGCGCTGTCGGAACTGATGCAGGTGGGCGGCGTCGATCGCGCGACCTGGTGGATCGGCTTCGGCGGCTGCAGCGACGCCTCGGACGGCGGCAACTTCTCCAGTTCGCTGTACGGCTGGCAGGCGTTCGGCGGCTACATGATCTTCTCCGACGGGCTGCCGGAATATGGCTGCTCCAACGCACCCGCGCTGAAGCTCGGCACGCCGCTGCCGACGGCGCGGGCGCTGACGCTGATCAGCAAGGTCACGACGCTGGGTCAGCACATGCTGCCGGTCAAGCTCGCCGGCACGCCCTCCACCCTGCGCGCCTACGCGATGACCTACGGCACCGGTTACGCGGCCGTGCTGTTCAACCTCGACGAGACCGCGGCGGCCAACCTGACCGTCTCCGTCAGCGGCCTCGCCGCCGGCACGGCGGTCACGACGCGGTATGACAAGGCGGCCTACGACAAGTCCAGATCCGATGTCTGGGCGGGGCTGACGGTGAAGTCGCTCGGCGCCTGGACGGGCACGGTGCCGGTGTCGCTGACGCCGTGGAGCATGACGGTGCTGACCATCCTGCCCTGATGCCGTCTACGCCGCGGTGGCCGCGGCGGTGCGCCGGCGCACCGAATACACCACCGCCGCGATCACGGTGATGCTGATCAGCACGAGGCCGAGCGCGTTGATCTCCGGCGTGACACCGGTGCGGATGTGCGAGGCGATGAAGATCGTCACCGTCGAGGCGCCGCCGCGCGTGAACAGCGTGGTATTGAAATTCTCGAACGACTGGAAGAACGACAGCACCGCCGCCGTCAGCAGCGACGGGCGCAGGTACGGCAGCACGATCAGCCGCAGCGCCTGCGCGTGCGAGGCGCCGAGGTCGAGTGCTGCTTCCTCCAGCGACCGGTCGAGCCGCTGCAGCCGCGCCAGCACCATCAGCATCACGTAGGAGCAGATGAAGCTGCACTGGCCGACCGTGGACAGATGCAGGCCGGAACTGACGCCAAGCCGGGTCCAGAAGATCAGCGTGGAAATGCCGATGATGATGCCCGGCACCAGCAGCGGCGCCACCATCAGCGCGTACAGGAAACTGCGCACCCGCCCGCGCAGATTGTCGAGCAGCAGGGCCGCCAGCGTGCCGACCGGCACCGCGATGACCACCACCGCGAGCCCGACCAGCACGGAGTTCGCCACTGCCCCGAGCCTGCCGTCCTCGTCGCCCAGGCCCCACAGCCGGTCGTCCGCCCAGAGGTCCGAAAACCAGCGCAAGGTGAAGGCCTTCCAGGGCATCACGGTGGGGAACCGGCTGTCGTTGAACGCCGCCGCGATCATCACGAACAGCGGCGCGAACAGGTACACCAGGAAGATGCCGAGGTAGATGTTGATGATCAGGCGGGCAGTCTTGCTTTCCACGTCGCTCTCCCGCCCGCGCTACCGGGCGATGTCGGCGAGGCCGACACGGAAGATCCGCATCATCGCCAGCACGAACGCCAGACACAGGATCAGCAGCAGGAACGCGTAGGCCGAGCCCTGCTGCCAGTTCTGCCCCTCGTAGAACCACTGGTAGATGATCTCGGTGAACCAGCGCGTGCCGGGTGCTGCCAGGATCGAGGGCACGATGTAGCTGCCGGCCGCGGCCGTGAACACCAGGATGCAGCCGACGGTGATGCCGGGCTTGGCGTGCGGGATCACCACGCGCCAATGAATGCGCCACAGCGGCGCGCCAAGATCGCGCGCGGCCTCCACCTGGTTGCGGTCGAGCGACAGGATCGCGTTGTACACCGGGAACACCATGAACACGGTGTAGGCGTACACCATGCCGGCGATCACCGCGCCGCTGCCCGAAATCCAGCGGATCGGCGAGGAAATCACGCCAATGATCCGCAACACGCCGTTCAGCGGGCCGTTGTAGGCCAGGATGATGAACCACGCGAACGTGCGCAGAATCTCGTTGATCCAGAACGGGATCACCAGCAGCAGCAGGAACGTCGCCGCCTGCCCCGGCGTCGCGATCATCGCCAGGAAATACGCCACCGGATACGCGACGCACAGGCACAGCAGCGTCGCCAATGCGCTGCCCCACAGCGTGCGCAGGAACACGAGGAAATGGATCTGGTTGCGGAACAGCGTCGCGTAGTTGTCGGCCGTGTAGTGGTCCTTGTCGGTGCCGATATCGACCGGCAGCAGGTTCGGCCGGAACGAGAAATCCACCATCACCAGGTACGGCAGGATCACCATGCCGACGAGCCAGACGAACGTCGCCACGATCATGGCACCGGTCAGCGTGGCGCCGTAGCGGGTGAGCAGTTGTTTCATTCGCGCGCGAGATCCCCGAGCGGCAGGATCACGGCGTCCGCCGGGTCGAAGCCCATCGGCAGCGTCTCGCCGTGCGTCAGCCCCAGCAGCCGCGCGTCGCTGCGCGCCTGTGCCATCATCGGCTTGCGCAGGCCGCCATCGCTGAACACGTTGACGAAGTTGCCCTCGAACTCGGCGTGGGTGAACGCGGCGATGATGCGATTCGCCGCCGCCGCCGCTGCGTCCCCGAGGCGCATGTGCTCGGGCCGCACGAACAGCATCGCCGGCTCGCCGCTGCGCGCGCCCCGCCCCATCCGGGCGGTGAACGTGCCGGTCTCCGTCTCGATCTGCGCCATCGTGCCGTTCGCGCTCGCCACCCGCCCGGTAAACACGTTCGCCTCGCCGACGAACGACGCGACGAACGGCGTTGCCGGATCGTTGTAGATCTCCAGCGGCGCGCCGATCTGTTGCAGCACGCCCTGCGACATCACCCCGACGCGGTCGGACATGGTCAGCGCCTCGCCCTGGTCGTGCGTGATGTAGATGAACGTCACACCGGTGCGCTGCTGGATGCGCCGCAACTCCGCCCGCATGTGCTGGCGCAGCTTGAGGTCGAGGGCCGACAGCGGTTCGTCGAGCAGCATCACCTGCGGCGCCACCGCCAGCGCGCGCGCAATCGCCACGCGCTGGCGTTGCCCGCCGGAGAGTTGCGACACCGACTTGTCGGCGGATTCGGTCAGTTCGACGATGCCGAGCAGGTCTTCAGCCCGTTTGCGGCGTTCCGCCTTGGCGACGCCACGCACCTCCAGCCCAAACGCCACGTTCTGCCAGACCGGCATCAGCGGAAACAGCGCGAGGTTCTGGAAGATCAGCGCGGTCGGCCGCTTGTTCGGCCCGATCCCGCGCATGTCCTTGCCGCCGATCCGCACCACGCCTTCGCTCGGATCGATGAATCCCGAAATCATGCGCAAGATCGTGGTCTTGCCGCAACCGGACGGGCCGAGGAAGCTGAAGAATTCCCCGGCCCGGATCGTCAGGTCCACGTTGCGGACGGCGGTAAACTCGCCGAACCGCCGCGTGACCCCTTCGAGAGCGACTTCCTGGCTCATCCGGCTCCTTCGCTCAGCTCGCCTGGAACTTGTCGGCGTATTCGTTGCGCACGCCCAGGTACCAGGTCGGCTGCGACGGCCACCACCACAGCTTGGACAGCGCGTCGGCCGGGAAAGCCGAGTTGTACTGGTCCTTCACCGGCTGCGACAGCAGTTCCACCGAGCCTTTGGCGCACGGGTTGGCAGTGAACGCCGCCCCCCACATCGAAGCGCCCTTCGGCGTGTTGAGCCAGGTGATGAAGGCTTCGGCCTGCTCGACGTTCTTGGCGTCCTTGAACAGGATCATCCCCTGCATCCAGGCGAACGCACCTTCCTTCGGCGAGACGTAGCTGACCGGGACGCCGTCCTGCTTGAGCTGGAAGGCGCTGCTGTCCCAGGTCTGGCCGACCACGCAGCCATTGGCGCGGAAGGCGCCCTGCGCTGTGTTCTCGTCCTTCCAGAACTGGCCGATGTCCTTCTTGAACTGCTTGGCGTTCTGCAGGATCACGTCCCAGTTCGCCCGCATCACCTTCTCGTCCTTGTAGGACTCAAGGAACGGATGCGGCAGCTTGCCCTGCGTATCCAGCCAGCGGCCCAACGCGGCGAGGCCGGAATGCGGACGCACCGTGACCTTGCCTTCGTATTTCGGGTCCCACAGCACCGACAGGCTGCACTCGCCGTACTTTTGCGGCGCGTCCTGGGTGTTGAAGGTGATCGCCTCGGTGCCCCAGCAGCTCGGCGTCAGGTAGCGCTTGCCGCCGACCACTTCCAGCGCTGCCGCGGCGCCTTCCAGCAATGCCGGCGTGACCTTGTCGAGCGCGATGTTCTTCTCGTTCCACGGCTGGACCAGTTCCTGCTCCAGCCAGCTGGCCACGTGGTCCGCCGTGGGCTCGCAGATGTCGTACAGGCCCTGGCCCTTGGCGAGCTTGGCCTGCGCGGTAAAGGTGTCCTGCTCCGGCTGCTCGATGAAGTTCATCTTGATGCCGGTGGTCTTGGTGAAGTCGGCAAACGCCGGCTTGAAGTCATAACCGGCCCAGCCCATGAAATTGAGCTGCCCGGACGACGAGCGCGCCTGCCGCACGATGGCTGGCGAAGCCAGCACGCCGGCACCGACAACGGCGACGGCTTTCAGCGCGGAACGGCGGCTGATCCCACCACCAGCCGCCTGGGTGGTCCCGGAATTCGTCGTCATTACTCTCTCCCAATGTGTGGCCGCGGATCGCGCCCGCCCCGGCGCTGCGCATGGCGCGTCGGGCAGGCGGGCGGCTGCGGGCCATGGCAGCCGCCGGCGTCGTTGTCGGGGCGCAGACTATCGGGTGACCTGCGCGGCGGCAATGGCACCCATGCACCAAATGCGGGTTAAATCGGCGGGTGCTCGGCGTGCCAGTGCCGCGCGATGTCCAGCCGCGTCGGCAGCCACACCCGGTCATGCCCCTGTACGTAGTCGATGAACCGCGCCAGCGCCGCCGCCCGCCCCGGCCGTCCGGCCAGCCGGCAATGCAGCCCCACCGACAGCATCTTCGGCGATCCGGCGATGCCCTCGGCGTACAAAACGTCGAACGAATCCCGCAGATAGGCAAAAAACTGGTCGCCGGAATTGAAGCCCTGGGCGACCGCGAAACGCATGTCGTTGGCGTCGAGCGTATACGGCACCACAAGCTGGTGGCCGTCCGGCGCGGCGATCCAGTACGGCAACTCGTCCGCGTAGGAATCCGCAGTGTAGAGGAACCCGCCATCCTCCATCACCAGCTCGGTCGTGTGTTCAGAGCCGCGGCCGGTGTACCAGCCCAACGGTCGTTCGCCGGTCGCCTCGATATGCAGGCGGATCGCCTCCTGCATGTGGGCCCGCTCGGCCTCGCGCGAGAACTCGCGGTAGTCGATCCATTTCAGCCCGTGGCTGGCGATTTCCCAGCCGGCCTCCTGCATCGCCGCCACCTGCTCCGGGCCGCGCTTAAGCGCCGTCGCGACGCCGTACACCGTCACCGGCACGTGGCGCGCGGTGAAGGTGCGCCACAGCCGCCAGAAGCCGGCGCGGGCGCCGTATTCGTAGACGCTCTCGATGTTCATGTGCCGCTGCCCCGGCCACGGCTGCGCGCCGACGACCTCCGCCAGGAACGCCTCGGACGCCGCATCGCCATGCAAGATGCAGTTCTCGCCGCCTTCCTCGTAGTTGATGACGAACTGCACCGCGAGTGCCGCGCCGCCCGGCCAGCGCGGGTCCGGCGGCGTGCGGCCGTAGCCGCGCAGGTCACGGGGATAGGCGGGGCTGCTGTCCATCTGAAGGTCTCCACGGCGGCCCGGACTCTGTGGCATGGTCGCGCCGCTGCCGGCAAGAGCGGGGGCGGGGAGGGACAAGGCGATGCTGCATCTGGTGCAATTGAAGAATGCCGACGGGTCGCGGGCCGTGGCGGCGCTGACCGAGGCCGGCGCCCATGTGGTGCCGGGCGTGGCGGCGACCTACGACCTCGCCGCTGCGGCGATCCACGCCGGGCGCAGCCTCGCGGCCGAAGTCGCCGCAACCGGCCGCGGCGACAAGGTCGATCTCGCGGCGGCGCTGGCCGCCGGGCACGTGCTCGCGCCGATCGACCACCGCGACCCGGCGCATCTGCTCGTCACCGGCACCGGCCTCTCCCACCTCGGCAGCGCCGAGGGCCGGGACAAGATGCACAAGGACCTCGCCGACCCCAGCAAGCTGTCGGACTCGATGAAGATGTTCCGCATGGGGCTGGAGGGCGGCAAGCCGAAAGCCGGCGAACGCGGCGTCCAACCCGAATGGTTCTACAAGGGCGACGGGTCTGTTCTCGTCGGCCCGGAGGCGCCGTTGACCTCGCCGGACTACGCGCTGGACGGCGGCGAAGAACCGGAACTTGTCGGCATCTACCTGATCGGCCCGGACGGCACGCCGCACCGCATTGGCTTCGCCCTCGGCAACGAATTCTCCGACCATGTCACCGAACGGCAGAACTACCTGTATCTCGCGCACTCAAAGCTGCGTTGCTGCGGGCTCGGGCCGGAACTGCTGGTCGGCGCGGCGCCCAAGGATCTGCGCGGCACCTCGCGCATCCGCCGCGGCAACGCCGTCGCCTGGGAAAAGCCGTTCCTGTCGGGCGAGGACAACATGTCGCACACCATCGCCAACCTGGAAGCGCACCACTTCAAGTATCCGCTGTTCCGCCGCCCCGGCGACGTGCACATCCACTTCTTCGGCACCGCCACGCTCTCCTTCTCGGACGGGTTCAAAACCGAACCGGGCGACATATTTGAGATCGAGGCGCCACCGTTCACCTTGCCGCTGCGCAATACGCTGGCCGTCGCGCACCAGCCCTGGGCGCACATCGCGCAGCTCTGACCGAGGGATTTTCCGATATGACCCATGCCAATCTGATCGCGGGCGAATGGGTGCACGGCAGCGATGCCCTGCGCGACATCAACCCGTCCGATACCAGCGACGTCGTCGGCGAATACGACCGCGCCAGCGCCGCCCAGGTCGATGATGCGATCGAGGCCGCGCGCAAGGCGTCGTACGCGTGGGCGCGCACCACGGTGCAGCAGCGTGCCGATCTGCTGGAGAAAGTCGGCGTCGAAATCTTCGCGCGCCGTGCCGAACTCGCCGACCTGCTGGCGCGCGAAGAGGGCAAGACACTGGCCGACGCCACCGGCGAGGTCGGCCGCGCCGGCTACATCTTCAAGTTCTTCGCCCAGGAATGCCTGCGCATCCCCTCCGAGCGCATCGGCTCGGTGCGCCCGGGCGTCGATGTCGAGATCACGCGCGAGCCGCTCGGCGTGATCGGCCTGATCACACCATGGAATTTCCCGATCGCCATTCCGGCCTGGAAGATCGCGCCGGCGCTGGCCTACGGCAATTGCATCGTCATGAAGCCGGCCGAACTGGTGCCGGGCAGTTCGTGGGCGCTCGCCGACATCATCCAACGCGCCGGCTTCCCCGCTGGCGTCTTCAATCTTGTCGTCGGCCGCGGCTCGGTTGTCGGCGAGAAGCTGGTCACCGATCCGCGCATCGACGCGATCAGCTTCACGGGGTCGGTGCCGACCGGCCGCGGCATTCTCGCCAAAGCCGCTTCGCGCGGCGCGAAAGTGCAACTGGAGATGGGCGGCAAGAACCCGCTGGTGGTGCTGGCTGACGCCGACCTTGATGTCGCGGTGCGCGTGGCACTCGATGGCGCGTTCTTCCAGACCGGCCAGCGCTGCACAGCGTCCTCCCGCCTGATCGTCGAAGAGGCGATCCATGACAAATTCGTCGCGGGCCTGGCCGAAGCGCTGAAAAAACAGGTGATCGACGACGCCCGCAAGCCGGGCACCACGATCGGCCCGGTGGTCGATCAGAGCCAGCTCGACCAGGACATCACCTACATCGACATCGCCAAGTCCGAAGGCGGCAAGCTGGTCGTCGGCGGCGAGCGGCTGAACCGCGAGAAGAGCGGCTTCTATCTCTCGCCGGCACTGTTCAGCGAAACCACGAACAACATGCGCATCAACCGCGAGGAAGTGTTCGGCCCCGTCGCCTCCGTCGTGCGCGTCAAGGACTACGACGAGGCGCTGTCCGTCGCCAACGACACGCAGTTCGGGCTGTGCGCCGGCGTCGTGACGACCTCGCTGAAGAAAGCCGCACACTTCCGCCGCAACGCCGAGGCGGGGATGGTCATGGTCAACCTGCCGACCGCGGGCGTCGACTATCACGTGCCCTTCGGCGGCCGCAAAGGCTCCAGCTACGGCTCGCGCGAGCAGGGGCGTTACGCGGTCGAGTTCTACACCCAGGTCAAGACCGCCTACCTGATGCAAAGCTAAGAGCCGTGCCGGCGCGCGTCCCCCTCATCGACCTGTCCCGCCTGCATGGGCCGGACCGGACCGGGTTCGCTGCCGAGGTGGACGCCGCCTGCCGTGACATCGGCTTTCTGCTGGTCGCCGGACACGGCGTGGATGCGGGCCTGATCGGCCGCATGCACGCCGTCTCCACCGCGTTCTTCCGTCTGCCGGACAGCGCCAAGCGCGCGTTCCAGGTGCTGCCGGGGCGCATCCACGGCTGGACCGGGCCGCGCCAATCCTACCTCGCGGACACGCTCGCCCCCGGCGAGCAACGGGCGCCCGACTGGAAGGAAGGGTTTTCGGTCGGCCCCGTCGATACGCCGCCGGACCCGACGCCGCAGGAAGTCCCGTATTTCGGCCGCAACCTGTGGCCCACCCGGCCGGACGGGTTCGTGGAAGTCTGGGAGGACTATTTTCACGAGATGGAGCGGCTGGCCGGCGCGCTGATGGCGACGTTCGCGCTGGCCCTCGGGCTGCCGGATAATTATTTCGAGAACCGCATCGACCGGCACATCACCGGCCTGTCGGCCCAATACTACCCGCCGCAGCCGGTGCCGCCAGCGGAGGGCCAGTTGCGCGCCGGCGCCCACACCGATTTCGGCAGCCTGACCATCCTGAACACCGGCGACGATCCCGGCGGCCTGCAGGTCCGCGAGCATGACGGCTCCTGGCAGGACGTCACCGCCGCGCCCGATGTTTTCATCGTCAACATCGGCGACCTGATGGCGCAGTGGACCAACGACCGCTGGGTCTCCACGCTCCATCGCGTGGTCAACCCGCCCCGCGCCCGGGCGCATTTGCCGCGCCAGTCCGTCGCCTTCTTCCACCAGCCGAACTGGCACAGCATGGTCGAATGCCTGCCTGGCTGCGGCAGCACCGACAACCTGCCGCGCTACGCCCCGATCACGTCGGGCGCGCATTTCGAACGCAAGCTGGCGCTGTTGCGGGGTGCGGTAAGTCAAGGGTAGTTATCCACAGATGACACAGATGACACAGATGACACAGATGACACAGATGACACAGATGACACAGATGACACAGATGACACAGATGACACAGATGACACAGATGACACAGATGACACAGATGACACAGATAAGAAGAACGAAACACTGGTAGAAATCGGATTTGTGCGGGCATATTTATAGTAAAATGTTTCTATGAAGCAGATATTTAATGGGACTTCCTATGTTTCATAGTAATCATAATAAAAATGACGTATATCACATGAAAAATCTTTCGTTTTATCTGTGTCATTTGTGGATAAATTCCCTTATCTTCGCGAAAGCGCGACCAAAGCCCCCTACTTCGCCCCATAAAGCGCCAAGTACCCCTCCACCATCGCCTCCCGCGTCACCGGCGGGGCAATGCCGGCGGCAAGCCGGTCCCACAGCCCCGGTTCGGTCGCAGCACGGCGCAGCGTGTCCGCCAGGGACCGCGCATCGGCAAAGCGGAACAGCAGCCCGTCGCGCTCGTGCGCCACCAGTTCCGCCTGCCCGCCGACATCGGCCGCGATCACCGGCCGGCCGAACAGGAACGCTTCGGGGATGAAGACCGGCGAATTCTCCCACCGCACCGAGGGCACCACGCACCAATCGACGCGCGCCATGGGCTCGGCAATCAGCGCCCGGTGATAGGAGCCGTTGAAGCTGACGATCCGGTCGCCGCGCGGCCGGGCTTCCTCCGCCGCGATGAACCGCTCCACTTCCTCCCGCCGAGTGTCGGAGGCGTAGCGCAGGTTGTCGCCGTTGATCTCGAGGCTGAACGCCGAAAAGCCATCGGCCCGCAGCAACTCGACCGCCCGCAGCAGCAGCCAGACGCCTTTCGCGTCCACCAGTTGGCCGAAGAAGCCGAACCGGTTGCGCAGCTTGCGTTTGGCCGGCGGCGCCCCGGCCCCGGCCGGCGGTTGCTGGCCGTTGGCGACGTGCACCAACTTCTCCGCCGGCAAGCCCCAGCGCAGATACGCTCCGCACATGGCGACGGCCGGCAGGGTGAACACGTCCACCGCCGACAGATGCGCCCGCATATGGGCGGCGCGCAGGAAAAACTGCTCCGGCGGGATCGACGGGAAGCATTGGTGGCACCGCACCGGACTGGCCCGGTCGCAGGGCGACCCATCCATCGTCCGTATCATCCGCCCGTCGGCGGCGCAGATCGCCAGGAAATCATGCAACGTGAACACAATGCGGCAATGCGGCAGCACCCGGCGGGTGAGCGTGAGCAGTTCCAGCCCGAATGTCGCGAAATGGTGGGCATGCACCACGTCCGGTTGGATCAGCGTGAGAAACTCGGCATACGCCTCCACCAGCAGGGGCTCGCCGTTCCGGTGCCACCACGGATCGACATCGTGGCTGAGGAACACATACTCGTCCGGCCGGGCATCGAAGGCGGTGATATGCGCGCCCGGCTTGAATAGCGCCGGCAGCGAGCGATCCACCGAGGCCAGCAGCACCGCCTGCACGCCCGCCCGGGCGCGCAGCCCTTCGAACAGCGACCACGCGACGCTTGGCCCCTCGCCGGCGACCAGATCCGGGTGGCCGGGGCTGAGGATCAGCACCTTCATCGGCGTTTCCGCCGCGCGGCCCTGGCGGGTGCCGTCTCCGGCTCGGCCAGCAACGCGTGCGTCGGCTCTATGCCATGCAGTCCGGCCCGGATGCTGGCCGCCCAGCGGCTGGCGAACAGCCAGCGATTGACCAACAACGCCCCCTCCTGTGCCCGCCCGCGCGTGGAGCCGGCGCCTTCGAGGTGATACAGGCGGATGTCGTGCAGCCACGGCGCCATCCCCGCGCCCAAACTGCGCAGGCATAAATCGGCATCCTCGTAATGGCCGAACACGTAATCCTCGCTGAAGCCGCCCAGCCGCTCGAACCAGTCGCGGCGGCAGGAGATGAACGCTCCGGTCACAGCGGCGACCGGCCGGGGGCGCAGGAACGCGGCGGTGTCCGGCGGCGCGCCCTTGCCGTAATGCTGTACCCGGACGAGGT
>Ga0302314_10005094_pt1 | contig 24031 bp, 19 predicted proteins | sample III_Palsa_N2_3_FD_200533 | JGI IMG/M metagenome (GOLD analysis project Ga0302314, IMG submission 200533) | Peat permafrost microbial communities from Stordalen Mire near Abisko, Sweden - III_Palsa_N2_3 | ecosystem: Environmental > Terrestrial > Soil > Palsa > Peat permafrost | place: Sweden... | reverse complement strand
ATCGAGTTCCTAAACTCACATCTGTTCACGAATGAACATCTGGTCGTTTTTGGGAACTCATCATCAATTGCGTTAAAGGCAAATGACGCGAGTCCCCACACAAGTTACCTGTTCGAATTTTTAAAGAGTTACCCAAGACGACAAAGGTCCGGGGAAAGACTTTCAAGTATAGCCGGTTTTCAGAGCCCGTCAACCACCGGGAAGTCTCGAAAAGCGCCTTTCACTTGGAAGGGCGCGCAGTATAGCCGGGGCTTAAAGCCTGTCAACCAATTGTCGTAATTCTTTTTTCGAAGGGTGGAATGGCGCCAGGCCGCGCTGGCGCACCGCCGCATGCGATTGAGACCAAATGCCGGTAAATTAAGGGTTTCTCGCAGCGCGGGCATGCTCGGGCTGTGACATTTTCCCTTGTTTTCGTCCATTGAGGTGACCAGAGTCAAGTGTCGCTTGAGTATCGGCGGCGTTATGGGCGGCGCTGATTTTTGGAGTGTTTGACCTACAAAGGAACGAGCTTTCTTGGGCTACCTCAGTATTTCGCTGATTCCGCATAGTGGGAGCTGGGTTGCCGCGGCACGGCTCTACCCCGAGTGGTTAGTGCGCCCCACGCCATAAGGGACGGGCTTCCACATCCTCGACACCATGCTGCGCTTTGGTTTTTCGACGGAAGATCGGCTGGGGTGGGTGCGCCTCGCGGCAGGAGTCTGCATTGCGATAGGGCTCACTGACCTCCTAGGTTGGATAATCGACGTGCCCTTGCTTCGCACCATACTTCCCGGGTCGGTCGCGATGAAAGCGAACACCGGAATCGCCATGGCGTTCTGCGGTACAGCGCTGCTCGTTACTGCCCGCAATAGCTCTATGAGCGTGCGCCGCGTCGCGCAGGCCATGGCAGCGGTGGCGGCGCTCTTTGCTCTCTGTACGTTGGCGGAATATCTGTTCGCCTGGGATTTAGGCATCGACGAGTGGTTGGTGCATGATTCCGTGAACGCCTACAACCTGTTCCGGGGCCGCATGTCACCGATCAGCGCGGCTACCCTGGCCGCGGTTGGACTGGCGCTCGCCGCGACGCCCTATTCGCGGCTCCACGGCGCCACTCGCTGGGCCGGCGTTGCCGGCATCACCATTGGCTCGTCCAGCCTGTTGGGCTATGCGTGGAATGCTACGGAAATCGTCACCGATCAATGGGTGCCGCCGGTTGCCTTGAACACTGCCGCCTGCTTCGCGCTCCTAGGCGGCGGCATTCTCTTGCTGCCAAAGACGTTCGGCGCGGCTTCGCACAGAGAGGCTACGAAGCTCACTGCGGTTGAGGCCAAAATTCTCATTGGATTTGCGGCCGCAATGGTTCTACTCGTAATCGGGGGCACTTATACATATAAAACGAGCGTGGAGTTCACTCAATCCATTGAATGGCTGACGCAGACGCAGGAGGTCCGCGCCTCGCTCGCGGCGCTCTACGGCTCCGTGGCCGGTGCCGAGTTGGCGTTGCGTGACTATGTGCGGACCGACGAGCCTCTGCACGGAGCCGACTACAATCGACTGGTGGGCGACGTGCATGCGAAGCTCCGGGATTTGCAACGTCTCACCGCCGACAATCCTGCACAGCAACAGAACTTCGCTGCGCTGAGCGCCCTTATGGCGGCGCGCCTCCAGTCCATGGAAACCGTTCATCGTGCCTACAAAGATTTCGGCCACGAAGCCGCGCGCGCCGTCATCGGCCTACGACGCGAGACGAATGCCACCCGCGACGTCGGTGCCTTGACGGATCGCATGGGTCTTGTGGCACAGCGCCAGTTCCTCGAACGCCAATCCGCTGCCACTCACGCCCGCTACACGACTTTGATGTCGTTGCTCGGCACGTTGACCCTGGCGGCAGGCTTATTCACCGCCTTGTTTCGCGGCATCCACCGCGAAATGATGGCGCGTCGCGATGCGGAGACCGCGTTGCGTGCCAGCGATCAATACAACCGCAGCATCGTCGAGAGCTCCCCCGACTGTTTGGGCGTGCTCTCCCTGGATGGGCGCTTGAGGCAAATGACGGCGCAAGGGCGCAAGCTCATGCAGGTCGATGATTTTTCCAGCATCGAAGGCATCGACTGGCTGAAGGTCTGGAAGGGCGCCGAACGCGCGGCCGCACGCGCGGCCTTCGATGCCGCGCGCGGCGGCAAAGACGGACGCTTCCAAGGCTATTGCCCCACGCTCAAAGGCGAACCGAAATGGTGGGACGTCATCATCATGCCGGTGCTCGACGCCGCTGGAAACCCGGAGCGCCTCCTGGCCGTGGCGCGCGACATCAGCGACGTCAAGCGCGCCGAGACCGAATTGCGGGAGGCCAACCGTTTTCTCGATTCACTGATTGAGAACTTACCCGTGATGGTGGCGGTGAAAGATGCGGTCACGCTGAAATACGTGCGTTTGAACCGGGCCGCCGAACAGCTGTTGGGCTACCCGCGGGAGGCGATGCTCGGCAGAAGCGCCGACGAGCTCATGACTCCCGACGAAGCCAACGCGGTGATCGCGCATGACCGCGCGACGCTGGCGCAGGGTAAACTCGTCGAGATTCGGGAGCAGCACATCCAGACCGACAGCAACGGCGCCCGTATTCTGCACGTCATGAAAATGCCGCTGGCGGACGGCGAGGGAAAGGCGCAGTTCTTGCTGGGGATCTCGGTGGACATTACCGAGCGCAAACTGGCGGAACAGGCCATTCACGCCCTGAATTCCGCGTTGCATGCCAAGGCTGAGCAGCTGACCACCACCAATCGCGAACTTGAAAGTTTCAGTTATTCGGTATCGCACGACCTGCGTGCGCCCCTGCGCGCGATCGACGGCTTCGCGCTGATGCTGGAAGAGGACCATGCCCCGCACTTGGACGCCGAGGCGCGGCGCTATCTCTCGGTGATTCGCGACAACAGCAAGCGCATGGGCGAATTGATCGACGACCTTCTCGCCTTTTCGAGATTGGGGCGATTACCGGTGGCGACGCAGGAAATAGACATCGAGTCACTGGTCCACGAGGTCGTGGACGAAGCTTTGACCGTGCCCATGGATCCGCTGCCGCGTGTCGACATCGGGCGGCTGCCTCCCGCCCACGGCGACCGCGCTCTGCTCCGTCAGGTTTGGACCAATTTGATTTCGAATGCCATCAAGTACAGCAGCAAGAATGCGGCGCCGCGCATAGAGGTGACCGGTGAAAGGAGCGTCGCCGAGAATTGGTATTCCGTTAGGGACAACGGCGTAGGCTTCAACATGCAATACGCTGATAAATTATTCGGTGTATTCCAGCGGCTGCACCATGCCGATGAATTCGGCGGCACGGGCGTTGGGTTGGCCATCGTCCACCGGGTGGTGACCCGCCACGGGGGCCGTGTGTGGGCTGAAGGCAGAGTCGACGAGGGCGCGGTGTTTTCCTTCACGTTGCCGGAGGTGACCAACAATGGCTGAGACCAAGGACGTCGAAATATTGCTGGCGGAGGACGCTGATACCGATGCGGAAATGATTATGCGAGCCCTGCGGAAAATGAACGCGCCCACTACCTTCGTACGGGTACGCGATGGTGTGGAGGCGCTCGACTTCATATTCCGCAAAGGCTCGTTCAGTTCCCGCAGTATCGCGCAGCCGAAGCTGGTCATGTTGGACCTGAAAATGCCGCGGCTGGGCGGGCTCGACGTTCTGCGGCGTCTGAAAACCGAGGATGCCACCAAGGCCATACCGGTGGTTATGCTTACCTCTTCCGCGGAGGAGCGGGATATCGTGGCCAGCTACCAATTCGGCGCCAACAGCTACCTGGTCAAGCCGGTGAATTTTGCGTCCTTCACCGACGTGGTGTCGCGGGCAGGGTGGTACTGGTCCGCCATCAATAGGGTGCCGAGCTGAAGACCATGGGCAGTGACGACAGTCATACTCAAATCAAAATCTTGCTGGTCGAGGACCGGCAGGAGGATGCCGAACTATTGCTGGCGGAAATGCGTCGGCGCGGACTCACTATCCATAGTATGCGCGTCGACACCGAACGCGCTTACGAGGAGGCCCTGGCAGAGTTCGCTCCGGATTTGATTTTATCGGACTACACCCTGCCCGGATTCGACGGACCGACAGCCCTGCAAATAGCCCGGCGGCATCGGCCGGACACACCCTTCATCTTTGTGTCCGGAACCATCGGCGAGGAGCGGGCTATCGAAGCCCTGCGGCAGGGTGCCGTGGACTATGTACTGAAGGATAATCGCGCCCGTTTGGTGCCGGCCATTCAGCGCGCGCTCACGGACGCCGATGATCGCGAGGCGCGGCGCGTGGCGTTGCGCAGACTTGAGGCCAGCGAGGAGCGGTTTCGTTCCATTGCAGAAGCTACGCAGGATTGGATCTGGGAAATCGACTCCCAAGGCCTGTATACCTTTTCCAGTCCCGCCGTGGAGATGATTCTGGGATACGTCCCGAGCGAGCTTCTGGGCACGAATTGCATGGATATCGTGGTGCCGAGCAACCGCCCGGCCATTGCGGAACTGCTCCGCCGGGGAGCCGCCGAGAAGCGCGGCTGGCGCGATCTGACCCTGCATTTCCGTCACTCCCAGGGTGGCGTTCGGTGGCTGGATAACAGTGCGCTGCCCTTGGTGGATGAGTCCGGCCAGCTCGTGGGCTATCGCGGCGTCGCCAGAGACATCACCCAACGACAGATGCAACAGGACAGGATCGCCCGCTTGAGCCGCATCCAAGCGGTACTGAGCGGCATCAATTCCACCATCGTCCGGGTCAGAGATCGGCACGAATTGTTTCGCGAAGCCTGTCGAATTGCAGTACGGCAGGGAGGCTTCCGGTTGGCCTGGATCGGCGAAGTCGCCCCGGGTTCCATGCGCGCCACTCCGCTGGTGTGGGAGGGGGTGGACGAGGGCTATTTGGACGAAGTGAACAGCGCTATGGGCAATACCGGAGCCGACCCGGGCTCGGTGGGCAAGGCCATTCGCTATCGCAAAATGGTCGTCGCCAGCGATATCGAAACCGACCCTCACACCCTCTTCAAACGCGAGGCCCTGGCGCGTGGATACCGTTCCCTGGTCGCCCTGCCGTTGATCGTCGGCGACCAGGTGGTCGGCGTGCTGGTGCTCTATGCCAGCGATGCGGGGTTCTTCGACGATGAAGAATTGCGGCTTCTCCGGGATCTCGCCGGAGATATTTCCTTCGCCTTGGATTACATCGGCAAGGGGGAACGACTCGCCTACGTTTCCTACTACGACACCCTCACGGGGTTGCCGAACCGGCAGCTGTTCTTCGATCGCCTGGCACAAGCCCTTAACCAGGCGCGTGGCGAAAAGCGCGAACTAGCAGTTATCGTCATCGATCCGCAGCGATTCAAGCATGTTAACGATACGCTGGGCAGGCACGCGGGCGACCAAGTACTGAAGGCGCTGGCGGCGCGTCTGCTGCTGACAGTCGCGGAGTCGGCCACCGCCGCCCGTATCGGCGCGGACCGTTTTGCCCTCGTGGTCCCGAACCTTCCGGGCCCTGCTATGGCGCGCTGGATCGACGAGAAGATCGTGGATACCTTCGCCGCGCCCATGGTGATCGACGATGTGGAGTTGCGCATTTCGGTGAAAATCGGCATTGCGCTCTATCCGGCCGACGCAGAAACGGCGGAGACACTCTTCGTGAACGCCGAGGCCGCCCTGAAACGGGCCAAGGACGCCGCCGATCCCTATTTGTTTTATTCGCCCGAGATGAATGCCCGGGTCGCTCAGCGCCTGCATCTGGAAAGCCGTTTGCGCAGAGCGGTGGTCGAAAAGCAGTTCGTCCTGCACTACCAAACCAAGGTCGACCTGGCGACGCGGAAAATCCGCGGCCTCGAGGCCTTGATTCGCTGGCGCGATCCGGAACACGGCATGGTCCAACCCATGGACTTCGTGCCGCTGCTGGAAGAATCGGGTTTGATCGTGGAGGTGGGCCGGTGGGTCATCGAGCAGGCGGTAGCCGACATCCAAGTCTGGCGCGGGCTGAATCTATCTGTACCGCGCGTGGCCGTGAACGTGTCGGAGGTGCAGCTGCGGCAACCGTCCTTTGTCGCCACCGTATTGGCCGCGCTGGGTTCCACCGTGGGCGTGGACGTCGGTCTCGACCTCGAGATCACCGAATCCATGATTGCGCAGAACGCGGGCGCCAATGTGCAAAAGCTCACGCAGCTGCGCGCCGCGGGACTTCAGGTGTTCGTCGATGACTTCGGCACCGGCTACTCGGGTTTGAGCCAAATCGCTCATCTGCCCCTGGATGCACTCAAAATCGACCGCGCTTTCGTCGCCGGCATGACCGGGAGCACTGAGCACATGGCCATCGTGTCGGCCATCGTCAATCTGGCCAAAGCCCTCAAGATTTTCGTGGTCGCCGAGGGCGTTGAAACCGAGGAACAGGCCCTGCAACTACACCGGTTGGGCTGCGATGAGGCGCAAGGATATCTATTCAGCCGTCCCCTGCCGGCTGACGAGGCTGCCAAGCTCCTCGCGGCCGCACCCATTCCCTAAGATGTCACACCGTCCGTACGGCAAACCCGTACGGAATCGGCCCATGTCACTTTTTGGGGCATTGCGATTGACCCAGCCCTGGGTCGCCGCTAGCCTAACCCTACATAACGTTTTAAATTCATGGCGAGGAACCGATGGTGAACCGCAAGTTATCCGGGCCGTCGGTCATTCGCCGATTTCACATAATTACCGGCCGCTTAGGGCCTTATGCGGCCGCGGCGAGCGCCGCGCTGGTGTTATGGCATGCCGCCAGGGACAAGCCGGCGGCCATGGTGAGCGTCCCGGCTCCCTTGATTTATTCGACCTCGGCCCCTGCCGCGTCCCCGCCACCGGTCGCCGCGACCCCTTCGGGAACGGCCGGAACGCCTGCTGCCGCACTGCAGGCCGGAGTCGCCTCCATTCAGGTCATTGTCGGTAGGAACGATACGTTGGACGGTATTTTCAGGCGCATGGCCCTGGATAAATCCGACCTGGCGGCCATTCGCAATCTTCCCGGCATTCGTCAGAGTTTGGACCTCCTCAGGCCCGGCGACGCCATCAATGTCACCCACTCGCACGACGGTGCCATCAAGGAATTGAGCCGTAAGGTCAGCGAGACCCAGACGCTGCACGTGGTGCGAGAGGAAGCGGGATTCGCCGCGAAAATGGTCAGCAATCCGGTTGAGACCCGCCTGCGCACCGCCACTGCCACGATTGATTCGTCGTTGTTCCAAGCGGCCGAGGGCGCCGACATCTCGGATACGGTGGCGCTGAAGCTCGCTAATGTGTTCGCCTGGGACATCGATTTCGTGCTGGATATCCGGGAAGGCGACCGCTTCACGGCCGTTTACGAGCAGATCTACCAGGACGGCAAGTACCTGCACGACGGCGACGTGCTGGCGGCGGAATTCGTCAATGACGGCAAGATCTACCGCGCGGTGCGTTTCACGGCGGAAGATGGCTCGACGGGCTACTACACCCCTGACGGCAAACCCATGCGCAAGGCGTTTTTACGGGCGCCGGTGGACTTCACCCGGGTGAGCTCGGTATTCAATCCGGCCCGCCTGCATCCCATTCTGAACACCATCCGCGGTCATATGGGCACCGACTACGCCGCGCCCACGGGCACCCCTGTCCACGCGGCGGGCGATGGACGGGTGAGTTTCGAGGGCACCCGCGGCGGCTACGGCAATGCCATCGTCCTCGAGCACAGCAACAGTGTGTCCACCCTTTACGGCCACATGTCCCGCTTCGCCATCAACGTCCACATGGGATCTCACGTGAGCCAGGGCGACATCATCGGCTACGTCGGCATGACGGGACTAGCCACCGGCCCGCACCTACATTACGAATACCTGATGAATGGGGTGCATATGAACCCACAGACCGTTAAATTGGCCGGCGCCGAGGCTTTGCGTGCCGAATCCATGGACAAGTTCAGGGCGGCCACGGCCGCATTGCTTGCCAACCTGTCGGCCCCGACGGCGGCAAACGTCTCGGCTGCGACCGCGCAGCCGGCGACCGCAGCCACGGCCTCTATGCACACCTCGGGCGAGCCGTCGCCGAAAGGTCTGGCAAACTAGGCCCTTCGACGCTGCGACTTTGAAGGATGCCCCATGGGCCTGTATCTAGGTTTGATGTCCGGAACCAGCATGGACGCTATAGACGCCTCGCTGGTCGATTTCGATGTGAAGCCCCTGCGCGTCGTGGCGAGCAGCGCAACTCGCTTCGATCCACAGCTCAAAACGCGCATCGCTGCACTGCTGGAGTCCCCGGACCGCGTGGCGCTCGATGAACTCGGACAAGTCGACGTGGCCCTGGCGCAGGCTTTCGCCGGCGCCGCCAATCGTTTGCTGGAGACGGCAGGCATCAGCCCCAGTGCAGTCACCGGCATCGGCAGCCATGGCCAGACGCTCCGCCATCGACCGGACCTGCCCCTCCCCTTCACCTGGCAAATAGGTGACCCGAATACGCTGGTCGAGATGACCGGTATCACCGTGGTCGGCGACTTCCGGCGCCGCGACGTGGCCGCCGGGGGCCAGGGCGCGCCCCTTTTGCCCGTGTTCCACGATCATGTGTTTCGCAGCGACGAGGAAGATCGCGTCATCGTGAACGTCGGTGGCATCGCCAACGTCACCATTCTCAGCCGGGATACCACCGTGACCGGCTTCGATACCGGGCCGGGCAACCGCCTACTCGATGCCTGGATCAGCCAGCATCAGGGCCTAGAATACGATGAGGACGGGCGGTGGGCCAGCACCGGCTCGTGCGACGCCACCCTGCTGCAACAATTACTGGATGAGCCCTACTTGGGCCTGCGGCCGCCCAAGAGCACCGGCCGGGAGCTCTTCAACTTGTCCTGGCTGCGCACCAAACTGGGACTGTTCGCGCGCCGACCGGAGGATGTGCAGGCCACGCTGCTCGAATTAACGGCCGTCACGATTGCTGCGGCTGTGCGGCAATACGCGCCCGGGGCGGCCCTGTACGTTTGCGGAGGAGGCGCCCGAAATCAGCGTCTGCTGAACGCCATCGGCGCCCGGGTCGCACCCAGTCCCGTCGCCAGCACCGCGGTTTTGGGGCTCGACCCCGACTACGTGGAAGCGGTGGCCTTCGCCTGGTTCGCGGAGCGCACACTGGCGGGCCTCACCTCCAGCGCAGGAAGCGTGACCGGAGCCCACGGAGCGCGCATTCTGGGAGGTGTCTATAGGTATGCCTGAGAATGAACGACCCCGATCTGCTTAGCGCCCATCTCTACATCAATCGCGAATTATCCTTCCTCGAGTTCAACCAGCGGGTACTAGAGCAGGCAAAGGACGCGCGCATTCCCCTGTTGGAGCGCGTGAAATTCCTCTGTATCTCGTGCGCCAATCTCGATGAGTTCTTCGAAATTCGAGTGGCGGGCCTCAAGGAACTGCTAGACGCCGGCGCGCCCCAGGGCGCCACCGACGGCTTGTCGGTGCCCGACACCCTCAAGGCCATTCGCGCCCGAGCCACTCGCCTGGTCGATGAGCAATACGAATTGCTGAACGACGGCTTGTTGCCGGAACTGGCCAAAAACGGCGTGGTGTTCGTCGCTCCGGACACGTGGACCGAAGCGCAGGCAAAATGGCTTCAGGCCTACTTCGAACGTGAGGTGGAGCCGGTACTGAGCCCCCTCGCGCTCGACCCCGCGCGGCCCTTCCCGAAGATTCTCAACAAGAGCCTCAACTTCGCCATCGTGGTGGAGGGCGAGGATGGCTTCGGTCGCAACAGCGGTTTAGCCGTGGTCCAGGCGCCGCGCTCTCTTCCGCGCCTCATACGCTTGCCGGACGAATTAGGCAGCCGTCACTTCGTTTTCCTGGGCACCATCGTCGAAGCCTACGTCTCGCGGCTATTCGGCGGCATGGGCATGCGCGGCTGCTATCAATTCAGAGTCACGCGCAACAGCGACCTGTTCGTCGAGCAGGAAGAAGTCGACGACCTGCTGCGCGCGGTGCAAGGCGAATTGGCGTCGCGCCGCTATGGCGACGCGGTGCGCCTGGAAACGGCGCACGACTGTCCGGACGAAATCCTGACCTACCTGCTCGAACAATTCGGTCTGACCGACAGCGATTTGTACAAGGTGTCGGGGCCGGTCAATCTCAATCGACTCATGGCGCTCTACGATCTGGTCGATCGCGCGGAGCTCAAATACGCGCCCTTCACGCCCAGTATCCCCGAGCGTCTAAAAATGGGCACGGATATTTTCGCCACCCTGCGCGCCGGTGATGTGCTGCTGCACCAACCCTTCCAGGGCTTCGGGCCGGTCATGGACTTCATCAAACAGGCGGCCTCCGACCCGCAGGTGCTGGCCATCAAGCAAACGCTGTATCGCGCGGGCAGCGACTCAGCCATTGTGGGCGCGTTGGCGGACGCTGCGCAGGCCGGCAAGGACGTGACTGTCATCGTCGAACTGCGGGCGCGCTTCGACGAAGAAGCGAATATCGAGCTCGCAAACAAGCTTCAGGAAGCCGGCGCGCACGTCATGTACGGCGTCTTTGGCTACAAAACGCACGCCAAGCTCTTCATGGTGGTCCGCCGTGAGGAAAAGGGCCTGCGCCGTTACTGCCACCTGGGTACCGGCAACTACCATCCGAAGACCGCCCGGCTCTACACCGACTACGGCCTCATGACCGCAGACGAAGCCATCGGCGAGGATATTCACGAAATTTTTCTGCAGCTAACGGGACTGACCCGGGTGCCCCGCCTGCGAAAGCTTCTGCACGCGCCCTTCAGCCTGCATCAGGCGCTTCTGTCGAAAATCGAACGTGAGGGCGAGCATGCGCGCGCCGGCAAGCCCGCTCGCATCATAGCCAAACTGAACGCGCTGACGGAGCCCACTGTAATTCAGGCTCTGTACCGCGCCTCGCAGGCGGGAGTGGACATCGATTTGATCGTCCGTGGCGTGTGCTGCTTGCGGCCCGGGGTGCCGGGCGTATCCGACCGCATCAAGGTGCGCTCCATCGTCGGCCGCTTCCTCGAACACTCCCGCGTCTACTATTTCGAAAACGCAGGCACACGGGAAGTTTACTGCGGCAGTGCCGATTGGATGGACCGCAATCTCTTTCGTCGCATCGAGGTGGCATTTCCCGTGGCTTCGCCGGAGTTACAGACCCGCGTCACGGACGACTTGCAGCTATATCTCGCCGACGACTGTCAGTCTTGGACACTCTCGGCCGACGGCAGCTACGCGCGCGCGGGCACTCACGGGCATATCAGTGCACAGGCGAAATTCTTGAGTTTCTACGACGACCGGATGGCGTTGACCGAATCGTAGAAAGCGGCGCCCTCGCACCCTACGCTGTGGTGAGACGGAAGCCGGCTTCCTTCAAATAGACGCGCTCCTGCTCGAGATCCTCCAGGGTAAGCGGATGCTCCTTCATCCAGCGCGGCGGCAGCTCCAGTGTCAATGTGCGGCCCTTCACACGCAGCACCACCTCGGGCAGCGCCTGCGGACTGTGGCCGCGATGCAGCACCACGGCCAAACGCAGCAATACCGTGAGAAACTCCGCGTGGCGATCCCAGGGCGGCAGCAAATCTTCCAGCGGCTCCAAGGACAACTGCCGGCGATGGCCGCCGACCAATGCCGACAACAGCAGCTGTTCCTCGCGCGGGAATCCCGGCATGTCGGCATGTTGGAGCAAATAGGCACTGTGGCGTTGGTACTTCGAATGGGCGATGTCCAAACCCACTTCGTGCAGGCGCGCCGCCCAGCGCAGTACCGACTCCGCAAGTGGATCCTCCAGGCCCCACTCGGACTCGACTTGTTCCAACAGCGAAACCGCCGTCGCCTCGATGCGGTCGGCCTGCAGTGAATCGACGTGGTAGCGTTTCTCCATGGCGCGCACGCTGCGTACCCGCGCATCCTCGTCGGTGAAGCGACCCATCAGATCGTACAACAACCCCTCGCGCATGGCGCCCTCCGCCACGCGTACCCGATCGATGCCGAGGTTCTCGACGATTTCCAATAAAATGGCCAAGCCGCTGGGGAATACCGGCGCGCGCTCTGCGTCCACGTCGGGCAGATCCAGCTCATCGACATGGCCGGCGGCGATCACGCGATCCGCGAGGCTGCGCAGATTGTCGAGGGTGATGCGGGGAGAATCGGGATTGAGACGGCGTACCACGTCCGCGATCACGCGTACCGTACCCGAACTGCCGAAGGCCTGCAGCCAGCCCAGTTTTTTGTAGGCCTCCTGCACCGGCTCGAGTTCCAGGCGCACCGCGGTGCGGGCGCGCTCAAAACGCTTCTCGGAAATTCTGCCATCGTCGAAGCAGCTGGCGCACAGACCCACGCAGCCCACCGACAAGCTCTCCAGCAAGAGTGGCGTGAATCCCTCGCCGATCACTATTTCGGTCGAGCCTCCGCCGATATCAATGACCAGGCGCTTGTCCGGGCTCAACGGACTGGTGTGCACCACGCCCGAATAAATGAGCCGCGCCTCTTCCAATCCAGAGATGATTTCGATGGGATGGCCTAAGGCAGCACGGGCGCGCTCCAGAAACCAGCGTTTGCGCTTGGCCCTACGCAAGGCATTGGTACCCACCACCCGCACGCTGTCAGCGTGCATGGCACGCAGCCGCTGCCCAAAGCGCTCGAGGCAGCGCAAGGCCCGCTCGGCTGCGGCATCGTCCAAGCGACCGCTATCGCTCAAGCCTCCGGCCAAGCGCACCATTTCACGCAAACGATCGAGGATGACGAGTTGGCCGTGCGAGTACCGCGCAACGACCATATGAAAACTATTGGAGCCCAGGTCGACGGCGGCGAGCACGTCGGGGACGGCACGACCGCCGCTCATCACACGGCCAGCATTGTCAGGCGGAGAATGAGGATCCGCAGCCGCAGGTGGTCTTGGCGTTCGGATTGCGAATGACGAACTGAGCGCCCTGCAAATCTTCCTTGTAGTCGATTTCCGCGCCCATCAAATACTGCGCGCTCATCGGGTCTACCAGGAGTTGTACGCCGCGATTCTCCACGCAGAAATCGCCTTCCTCCATCTTCTCGTCGAAGGTGAAGCCGTACTGAAAGCCGGAGCACCCTCCTCCCGACACGAATACCCGGAGCTTGAGATTCGGGTTCGCTTCCTCGCGGATCAATTCGCCAACTTTGCCGGCGGCCGCATCGGTAAATACCAGTACGTCCGGGGGGGGAGGATCGAGATCCGACAACAGGGCAGATTCTGCAACAGTGCTCATGGGGGTAGTGTACTCGTCAGCCCGTGACCAATCAAAGTGGGGGACTCCCTGTGGGACCGGCGTCACCTTCGCCGGCTGTCGGGTTCGTCCTGTGGATCAACTTACCGTTAATTTGGGCGCCCACGGCCGTTTCAATGACCGAATACCGCACATTTCCCATAACCCGGGCATTTTCGCCCAATTCCACCCGCTCCGCTGCATCGATATCGCCCTTCACCAGCCCGTTGAGCAGGATATTGGTCACGAGTACCGATCCCTCGATGCTTCCCCTATCGCTGACCCGCAGGTTGGCCCCGGCGGTGTTCGCCTTGACGTTGCCATTGATATAGCCATCCAAATGCAGGCCCCCGGAGAATTCGACATCGCCGTTGATGCGCGTGTCGGCGCCGATCAACGTATCGATTTTCAGATTCTTATTCTGTGTCCGCTTGAACATGCGCTCCACCCCTGGGGTCCAAACCGCCATCCGCCTGGCCTGCCGCCACCTCGCCGGGCGCCTCGGTCTCCACCGACATGCCCTGTGCTTTCCACACAAAGGCCTGGCGAGCACTATGAATTGCATCACGCCCCGAGTGGATCTCCACGCCGATGCGGGTCGGCTCGAAGCCCGCCGGCAACTGCACCGGCTCGTCATAATCCTGAAAATACTTGAACGAGTATGCCAGGCCGGCGCGGTGGTTGGGCGTCACCTGCGCGTAGCTCAAAGTCAGCGGCTTGCCGTGCAGCAGTCCATCGATGGACAGCACCGTATTGCCCGCGACGGTGTTGTCAGGTTTGTTGTTGGTCTGCACGAGCACGAATTTCAAGCGATAGGCGCCTGCGGCCGGCTCCGGAACGATTTGCATCTGCTGCACCTTCACGTGCACCGGCGAATCCGGCTGCACCAAGCCGCGATAGAAGGATAAATCCTGAGAAAGGCGGGCGATGCGGTTCTGCATTTCGCCGAGGCTTTGCTGCACGTCTTTGTAGCCCTCCCGATCGACGCGGCGGGCCACGTCGGCCGCCGCCAGCTGCTCGCGCTGCAAGTCGTTTTCGGCCTCCAGCTTGCGTATGCGTGCGCTCGCGGCCAAAGCACCCCGTACGGAATCGACCACCCTGAACCCGGCATCGTACCGGCCCAGTTCGAACGCGCCATACAACAGCAGCAAAGCCAGCACAACGGCTGATCCCAACATCAGGGCACGCCGCTTGGGCGCATACGACCGGACTACGAATTTGCCGAACAAGTCAGCCATGTCGAGACATTACACGAACCGCGCGCCGGCGCGTTATCATCGCGGCCCCTGCATCGAGGTATGAAACTTGCTCTGGCTCAAGGCTTTACACGTGGTGGCGATGGTGACCTGGTTCGCCGGCCTGTTTTATTTGCCCCGGTTATACGTTTACCACGCGGATGCCGGCGATTGGATCAGCGTTCAACGCTTCAGAATCATGGAGCGCCGGCTGTTTATCATCATGACCGTCGGCGCCGCCCTGACCATCGTCTTCGGCGTCGCCATGCTCGTCGCGGCACCCGCCTATCTCAAAATGGGCTGGCTGCACGTCAAACTGACCCTGGTGCTGCTGCTGATCGCATACCACGCCATGTGCTTCAAGTTCCTGCAGGACTTTGCCCATGACCGCAGAACCCATTCTGCCAAGTGGTTTCGCGCCTTCAACGAGGTGCCCAGCCTATTATTGCTGGGCATTGTCATTCTAGCCGTGGTCAAGCCTTTTTAGATTTGGGGGCGCTGGGCTTGGGCACCGCGACCTCGACGGACCACCAATCCGGATATGGCGGCATACCCTCGGGGAATATCAGCTTGCCCAAATCGTGCAGAGCCCGCACATACACCCGCTTCTTGAAGTAAACCACTTCTCGAACGGGCGTCCAATAGTCCGCCCACCGCCATCGATCGAACTCGGGCTGATCGGTGTGATCGAAGCGTAGCTTCGATTCGTCGGCGTTAAGTTTGAGCAGGTACCAGCGCTGTTTCTGGCCGATGCAGCGATCCCTCACGTATTGCCGCGGCAAACGGTAACGCAGCCAACCTCGGGTCGATCCCAACACGTCGACGTCCGCGCGGTCCAGCCCGATCTCTTCCTTGAGTTCCCGAAACAAAGCGTCTTCCACCTGTTCGCCGCGATTGATACCGCCTTGGGGAAACTGCCACCCGCGGCCGCCCACCCGGCCGCCGAGAAATACCTCGCCGGCGCCATGGGTCAAAATGATCCCTACATTGGCGCGGAAACCGTCTTTATCGATGTAATCGGTGGAGAACTGGGCAGGCATATACCCGATTGTTCCATATCACCGGCCGCTTGTGGTCCCGACGCGACATTTTCACCCCGTTCCCAGCTGCACACGATTGCGGCCCAGCGCCTTGGCTCGGTACAGGGCCGCATCGGCATCCGCGATCAATCGATCCGCCATAGCCTTCAAGTCCGACTCATGGCGTCCCGGCGAAAGCGCCGCCACCCCCACGGACACGGTCAGCGTCCGCTGAATTTCCGGGGTCAACGTAAAGGGTACCGCCGCGATGGCTTCGCGAATACGCTCCCCCAGGGTGGAAGCCTCCGCGGCACTGGCCTCGGGCAGTAGAATGGCCAGTTCATCGCCGCCGAAGCGCGCAGCCGTATCCATGCTCCGAATCTGCCCCTCCACTCGATGTGCGACTTCCTTCAGCGCGTTGTCGCCGGCCAGATGCCCGTAGCCATCGTTGATGCCCTTGAAGCGGTCGATGTCGATCATGAGACAGGCGATGGTGCCGGCGCGGCGTTGTGCGCGCGCCAGCTCTTCCTTCAGTCGCTGCTGCAGGTAGCGGCGGTTATGCCAGCCCGTCAAAAAGTCGGTGATGCCGGCGCGCAGCAGGCGGGCACGATTCACGGCATTCTCGATGCAGACGGCGGCAACGGCGCCCAAGTGGCCGAGAAAGTCGGTGCCGTGATGGCGCGTGAAACGAGCGGGGTCGCGGCTGCCGAAGCACAAAGCGCCGGTGGCCCGATCCTTGCGCGGCAAGGGGACCAGCGCGGTGCTTTTCAGACTCTGGCTTCCCGGAAACAACAAATGGTGGTCGGCGCCCACGAAGGGCCCGAGCCAGGGCTTGTGCAGGGCCGAGAGTTGCGGAGCCAGCCCGACCAGCGAATCGACGAAAAATATTTGTTTGAACTCCTCCGGTCGGTCGCCGCCGGCCAGCAGGAGATGGCGAATTTCGTGCTGCGGATCCAGGAGCACCACGCTGATGGCATCGAGCGCATAGGACTCCCGCAAGCCGTCCACCATGGCCCGCAGGAGTTGCGCCAAACTATCGGCGCGCAGGAGACTCAATTCGCGGGCCTGGGTGCGCTTTAGAATGCTCTCGTTGTTGGCGGCCTCCGCCGTCATCTCCTTCAAGCGCTTCTTGAGGATTTCGTTTTCTTGAACCGCGTCTTCCATACTCGTCAGCCGGCGCGCGCTGCCGCCCGAACATCCAGATAGGCACGGCCGCGCGTCATGAGGCTGGTGAATTCCCCCGCATTTTTCGTTCCTACCGCGTGCAGCACGCGATCCACGGCCGCCTTGAGCGAGCTCAAGGACTCGCCGCCGTAGTCGTTCAAGCTCTGAATCTCGAAGTACAAATCAGGACTTTCCGCGGCCACCCGGCTGGCTACGTCCAGCTGCGCATCGAAGGTGGTGCTCGACAGCTTCGCCAAGCGCAGCGCCGCCTCACCGCTGTCCGCCAGCGCGGTGAAAAAGGCGATATTGAGCGCGTGCGACAGCCCGAGCACGTAGGCGATCAGCCGGTCATGCTCATCCAACCCCATGACCACGCGTTCCGCCATGGTGGGCGCGAACAGATCCTGCGCTTGCTGGAGCGCGGCCGCATCGCCCAGATCAATGAATATGACGTGCCGGCCGGAAAGCAATTCCGTGTCCGGTCCGAACATGGGATGGAGCGAGGTGACCCTGCAGCCCGCCTTGACCAACGCATCCAGACCGGAGCGCAACGGCGTCTTGAGGGACCCCAAATCGAAAATCAAGCCACGCGGAGCTCGCCGGGCCAGGGCGGACAACAGGCCCGCGGTAACGCTCAAAGGCGTGGCGATGACAATGAGATCGAAATCCAGAGGGTCCTTTTCCCAATCGTCCACACGATCGAAGCCCGGCAGCGAGCCGGAAGGGTCGGCAATGGCGACCGCAAAGCCCTGAGATGCCAAGAACTCGGAGAACCAGCCGCCCATTTTTCCGCAGCCGCCGATCACCAAGGCGCGCTTGCCGCTGCCGTGCGCATGCGCGATGACACGGGCATGTTCTTGGGTGGCCAATGAAGACTGAATGAGTTGTTGCAGAAGCGACTCGGCAAGGTCTGGCGACACGCCCAAGCGCTCCGCCGTGGTCCGGCCGCGCAGAATCACATCCCGCTCCCGGGCGAAATCACGAGTGGCCCGCCCCGTAGCTCGTTTTACCGACGCCACTTGTTCAGAGAGCGCCTGTCGGCGCGCCACCAACTCGATCAACCGCTCGTCGAGTTCGGTCAAGGCGGTTCGCAATTCATCCAAAGTCATGTAAGACGTCCCATTTTTTGCCCGCCCCCCTTTTACTGGCGGAACTCGGCTATCGCAAGCTCAACGCGACATATAAAATTCGGCTATGACTGCGACCATGAAGACAGAATGGACCGAAATTCTTCCCGACACACTACCCGGTAATCCCATGCCGATGGTAGCCGAATGGCTGGCGCAGGCACGGGTGGATGCCGCGCAACCGAACCCCAACGCCATGGTCCTGGCCACTGTGGACGCCGCCGGACAACCATCGGCGCGCGTGGTCCTTTGTAAGGATATCGGCACAGAGGCCGGCTTCATTACTTTTTATACGAACTACGAATCGCGCAAAGGGCGGGAGCTCGCGGGAAATCCGTCGGCCGCCATTGTCTTTCATTGGGATCATCGGCATCGCCAGGTGCGTGCAGAAGGACGCGTCGAACGGCTCTCCGAGGCTGACAACGATGCCTACTTCGCCGGTCGGCCCTGGCGCAGCCAGCTGGGGGCCTGGGCCAGTCATCAAAGTGAACCGGTCGCATCGCGCGACGCGCTGGCACAGGCGGTCGCTGCGGCGGCGCAGCGCCTGGGAGTTCCCTATGGCGGCCCCGGCTCCAAAGAGCCCGATCCGGCGCCCTCGGGACTCCCCCGGCCCGCCAATTGGGGCGGGTTCAAATTCACGGTGAACGCTTTGGAACTATGGGTGGAAGGCGAATATCGGATCCATGATCGCGCCCGCTGGACGCGTACCTCCGACTCCGAGCCACCGACCTGGACCGCCACGCGTCTGCAACCCTGACGACGCGGAGGCCGCCGAGCGGTCCCGCGAAGCCGGGTTTTATCGCAAAACACCTACTCCAGGCAGACAACCAATTTGGCGGAGTGCGTACGCCAATTGATGGGAATGACATAGGAACGCGCATGCGGCGCGGTTACCCGGTCCGGCTCGCGAGCAATGACCATCGGAACTGAAATGACGAAATTCTTGCCGAAGTCGCGGCGCGCATTGCCGGAAATCGTGTTCGCCACTTCGCCCACCAGATCGCGGATGTTCTCGTCGCTGGAATCGGTTTCCTGCATGCGCATGAGCAGCACGGTGAGCATGCCGCGCGGCGCCGTGAAATAGACAATACCCTTGCGCGCGCCGGAAATGCCGATGACGCCGGTGTACTCGTAGGCACCCGGCTTGCCGTCCGTGACCAGATAAGGCGACCCCACGCTGGCGGCCTGCTGCGCCGACGTTTCGAAATAATTGGTCGTGCCTTCGATGAAAGTTCGGATCTCGCCTTCCTTTAACATTTCATGTCTCCGACAACAGCTCTTCCAACGCCTCGTTGAGCTGCCGGTCGTTGAAGGGCTTGCATAGGAATCCGTTCGCGCCTTTTTCGATCGCTTCGACCGCCGTCGCTTTGTCGGCTAGCGCGGAGACAACCAAAATCAATACTTTCGGATTGATCGCGACCAACTCCTGGACGCACTCGATTCCATCCATTTCCGGCATGGTCAAATCCATGGTCACCACGTCCGGTTGGGTGCGGCGAAACAAGTCGACGGCCTCACGGCCGTTGCAGGCGGCGCCCACCACTTCGAGCCGTGCTATTTGCTGGGATCTCTCGATGCGGCGACGAATGATGTTCGAGTCGTCGACAATCATGAGTTTCAACGCCTTTAAACTGCTATCCATTACGCCGCCACCGTATCGTCCACGACCTTGGGCGACGACGGCAGACTCACCGTCAAACGCGTAAAGCGTCCACGCGCCGAGGCAACCCCAACCTTGCCTCCGATCTGGTACATGAGGTCGGCGATGAGATTCATGCCCACGCCGCGTCCTGCATCCTTGGTCGTGTGTTCCACCGTGGAAAAGCCTGGCGTGAACAGCAGCGAATACACCTGCTTGGAATCCAGATTGGCCGCCTGCTCCGCGGTGACCAAGCCCTTCTCCAAGGCGACCTCCTTGATCCTCTCGGTAGCGAGGCCCTGGCCGTCGTCTTCGATGGTCATTTTGTAGCCGCCTTCTTCACGGGTCTGGAAAGTCAGACGCACGTGGCCTTGATCCGACTTGCCCGCCGCTTTGCGCACGGCCGGCGCTTCGATGCCGTGCACCATGGCGTTGCGAATGGCTTGAATCGCGATGTCCTTGACTACCCGGCGATACTCTTCGGGCACCGCCTCGAAACCAGTACAGTGCAGCGTGACCTGCTTGCCGTTATCGTTGGCGATGCGGGTGGCCAGTTGCTCCAGCATCCCGATGAGGCCCGAGTCCGCCGATTCGATGGGCTTGCCGGAAGTGTCGACGGTCTTGCCTATCGCACTGGCGCCTCCAATGATGACGTCGGTACTGGTGTGTTTGTGATCCGCCTCAGGCTCCGCGGCCTGCGGCCGCGACAGGCGCGCCACGAGTTCGCCGACGGACTGCAGGTGAGTCAGCAAATCGTCGAGTTTGATGACCAGCGGCAGGAAGTCGTTGCCCGAGAGATCCTGCTTCTCACGCAGCACCTTCAAGTCCTCCTCGAAGGAGTGTGCGCGGCTCTCGATGGACGACAAGCCTAGCGCCGCTGCTTCGCCCTTGACGGCATGCGCTTGGCGGAACAGCGTGTCGAGTTTCTTGCGGAACATCCCCTCGTCGCGGGCCGGCTCACGCAGCACCGCGTTGATCATTTTCATGGCGGCATTCGAATCGCTCAAGAATGAACTGAGCTGGGCCGGATCAATGTGGAGAATGCCGAGAAGCGTATCGACCTGGGCCTGCGACTGGCTGCGCGATGCCTGGAGCTCCCGCGCAAGGTCGACGCGGGCGCTGACGTCGGACACCGATACCAACACGTGCGTAATCTTGCCGTCCTCACGGACTCGGTGAAAATCGAACTGCAGGTACCGGGTCTCGATGCGGCCGTTGCCCGTGTCGAGATGGACTTCGACTTCGCCCAACGGATTGATGGATTTAACCAACTTCTCATTGGTGCGCTCCGTCCACAGCACCTTCACGAACTTCAGCGCGGTGGTCAGCGTCTTCTGCGAGACTATGTTCTTGAGCAGGTCCTCGAAGTCCAGACCGGCAATGTCGGCTCTTTGGAACAACGTTTCCAAGGCGGCCGAATGCGCGCTGCCAATGACCAGCTTTTCGTCCAGCAGGAACAGACCTTCTTTCACCGTACGCAGAATGTCGGTGGTTTGCTGGCGTGCCTGGCGCAAGTTTTTATCCTGGCGCTGCCGGGAATTGAGCAACAGCGTCACCAGCGCCACCAACAGGGCGGCGATGGCCAGACCGGCCAACATGAATAGACGTAATTTCTTCGCGCCGCCGGCGTTGGTGGCCTGCAGGTCGCCCGCGACGGCCGTCAGCTGCGTATCGAGCAGCGGCAAGGCATGACGGCTGGTATGAATGGCGTTGGTCACGTCGCGTTCCAGCTGCTTGCCGTTTTCGTTGAGCACCGTACCGGTGGATTCGTTGTCGTCGTAGGGCAGGCCGCTGTAGCTCAGCAGCGGTCTCAGCGCCTCGCGTTCGTGGTCCCAAGCCTCGCGCAGCGCCGCGGCATGCTTGCCGGAAATCGAGTTCGTGGCCGAGTCCAGTTTTGCGGCGGTATCGCGCAGTTGATCCAGCGATTCCTGAATGTAGGCGCGGGTCATCAGGCGATCGTGCAGCGAGTCGAGCGACGCGCGAATGACCGTGGGGTAGCGCTCCTGCTCTCCCACCGACTCCAGCGCAGCATTGCCCGACACGAGATCGCCGGATATTTTCAATCCCGGCAGCAGCACGGTGACGATGAAGCTGACTCCCAGCACTGCCACGAGCGCAATCAGCGCGCTTGGGCTGAGCCGGGGCATCAGAGATTTCACGGAACGAGAAGTCATGGGTCACTTACTCCCTGAGGGGTTACTACGCGCGCTGTTTGGATTGGAATTACCGTTCCGAGCAATATTGAGTGCTTCGAGAAATGCGGTGGCCGAGGCGTATCTATCTGCCGGCTCCTTCGCGAGGAGGTTGTCGACCACGGGTTGATAGCGGTCGAGCTGCTTGGGCAGGCGCGGCACACTGGCCGATCGATGCGCCGCGAAAATCTCCGCCAGAGTCTTGCCGCCGAACGGCAGCGTACCTGCAAGCATTTCGAAGAGCACGATGCCCAAGCTGTACAAGTCGCCCCGTGCATCCGGATCGCGCCCGGCGATTTGCTCCGGGCTGACGTAATTGGGGGTACCGGTCCCCAGATCGCCGCGCGACGGGTCCTTTCCCATCAATTGGCGGCGAGCCGACCCAAAGTCGATCAAGACCACGCGATTATCGTTCGTCAGCATGATGTTGGACGGCTTCAAGTCGCGGTGCACGATTTGCGCGGCGTGCACAACCTGCAGGGCTTCGCCGATCTGGCGTGCGTAGTGGTAGGCATCCGCCTCGCTGACCGGATTTCTCATGCGCTCGCGCAGACTGCCGCAAGGGAAGTATTCCAGCGCCAGATACAAATGCTCGGCGGTGATGCCGAAGTCCAGCACATCGGCGACGGCGCGATGATTGAGGCCCGACAACATTTCGCATTCGCCGGCGAAACGTTGACGATCCGCGTCCGATCCGAGTTTGAGGCCATCCATGGGCAGCACTTTGAGCGCCACGGGTTGCGGCAATTCGTCGTTCTGGGCGAGATACACCACGGCGCCGGCCGATTGCGCGATTTTCTTGATGATGCGATATCCGGCAATATCCGGCTGCCGCCAACGGTCCACCGCTTTGCTGACGGACGGCTGTTCCTTGGGTTCTAGGTCGATCAGCGGCTTCAGTGCATCGCTCAATTCATCGACTTGCACCGAGTGAATGGGCCAGTAATCCATGGCGCCGGCCTTCATGGCGCGCACCGCGCTGCGTTCGTCGCCGCCTCGGGCAAACACCAGGATGGGCATGCGGGGCGCAAGAGTGCGCAGGCGCGCGACGCCGGCGAGCGGATCCGCTCCGCCGGTGGGCAGCGCAAACTCGATGATGAACAGCACGGCGAGGTAATTGGCGAATTTTTCGGCCTTCATGCCGTCGAAGGCCGACCGATTCACGCTGTCCGCATCCAAGGTGGGCAGCGCTCGCCTCACCAGCGCCGCGAGGCGCAGCCGCAGATCGAGTTCGTCGTGCACGATCAAGCATAGGCGATTGGTACGGCCTGCCGCACTCGTCGTCACCCCACCCGGAGAGGCGATATTCGTATCGCCGCTTTCCGCGCTTTTGAATAGATTGCGCACGCCTAGGGTCACTCGCTGGACAAGCGGAACGCCACCCGAATCTTGGTGGCCACTGCCGTGGGCTTGCCGTCTTTGACGAACGGCTGGTAGCGCAGGTGATTGACCGCGTCCAAGCCAGCGGCTTCGAACACACCGGGGGGATTGGACTTCAGCGCCTGAGCGTCGACGATCTTGCCGGCCGCGGTCACGGTGTAGCCGATTTCCACCCAACCCTCGACGCTCTTTACCAAGGCCTGATGCGGGTACTGCGGCTTGAGCTGCTTGGTGCGGGTCAGCGTGGCTTCCGGCACTGCCGGTAATGCGTTGGCGACCGGTGCCGTCCCTGAGGCAGCCAGTTTGACCTGCAGTAAGCGTTCGTTCAGCCCATCTACATCGCTGGATGAGCCCAGGGTTCCCGCCACGCGCAGCAGCGCTTCTGCCTTGGCCGCATCACCGCCATTGAGCGCGGTACGCGCACGGTCCACGATCTGCGCCTGCAAGGCGCCGCTGATCTGGGCCAAGCCGGCGCTTTGCGGATCGGCCGTTCGCAGCTGGTTGACGTAGTACAGGGCGCTGTCATTGTCCGGTTCCACGAGGCTGCCCTGTGCCAAACGGGAGCGGGCCAGATCGAGGAACGGCGGCGTATCGATTTTTTGCTTCGCCGGCAGTGCGGTGCGCGCACCGGCGAGATCGTGCTGCAGTGAAGACAAGCTCGCGACAGGCGCTCCGTCGTTGTGCAACTCGGCGAGATAGCGATCCGCGTCCGCGAACCGGCGCTGATCGATCGCGGCTCGGGTGGCGACCACCATGCGCCGTACGAATTCTTCCACGCGAGGCTGCAGAGTCGACGCCGGTGCGCCGGCCTGGCGGGCCTGACTCAAATAATAGTCGGCGTTGTCGTTGCGCGGGTCGAGCAAGTGATCCTGCTGTAGGCGCGCATCGATGAGAGTAACCAGCCGGCTGAGGTCCGTCTGGTCGCGCCGATGATGTAGGTCGTCGCGCAACTGCGCCAGCTTAGGCCCCGGCACGGATTTCGCCCGCGCGGCCTCCTCGATCAATTGTGCCGCACGATCGAAGTTCTGGGCGTTGAGCGCCGCCTGAATCTGGGTGGTGCCAAGTTCGTTGCGCACGCTGGCAATGC
>Ga0302314_10005091_pt1 | contig 24032 bp, 20 predicted proteins | sample III_Palsa_N2_3_FD_200533 | JGI IMG/M metagenome (GOLD analysis project Ga0302314, IMG submission 200533) | Peat permafrost microbial communities from Stordalen Mire near Abisko, Sweden - III_Palsa_N2_3 | ecosystem: Environmental > Terrestrial > Soil > Palsa > Peat permafrost | place: Sweden... | reverse complement strand
GTCACCCGGCGCTGGTTGCGATACGCCAATGGGGTCAAGCCGGTCGACTTCTTGAAGCTTCGCACCAAGTGGAAAATGCTGAGACCGGTCAGGTTACTGAGGTCCTGTAGGCCGAAGCTCTCGGTAAAGTAGTCGTCAATGAACTGTCGGCAGAGGGTGATCGCAGCTGAAGGGGCGATGGTCTCTGGCAGCGAACGTTTCGTACGAGGCGCCGAGTCTCTCAGGATTCGTATCAAGGCGGTGAGCGCGGTCTCTTGTTCGAGCCGACCGGCTCCGGCGTCAGCCAGCACCGCATAGGCGACGTTCACAGATTGAAAAATGGCCGGATCGCTGGTCACCGGCTCGACAAATGACAGGGACGGGTGGGCATGTGCCGGGTCGAGGAACGGGTGGATCGCCCCCGATGATAGATAGAGTACGCGATAGCTCAGCCTTTCAGTTCCGATGGTCTCGTTGGCGTGGGGCTCGTCGGGGTGCAAAAGCAGGACATTGCCCGGCGGGACAACATAAGCCCGCCCACGAACACCAAGCCGCTCAGCGCCCGTCACCACGGAGCCGACCACGTACTCGGCATGGCTATGCTTTGGAAAGCATCGATCACGATAGGCGACCGTCACCAACTCGACCCCGTGAATATGTCGGGGTCGGCTAAACCGTGCCTCGTCCTTTTCGATAGACTTATCCATATAGGTCGTTGCGTATATTAGAAGTCGGGCGAGCGCGAGGCGGGGCTTACAGGACGACGTTCGGCAGCTTTTTCGTTGAACGATGGCGACCGCCGCCAACGCTTCGATCCGTCCGAGGCTGAAAGGTCGCCAGCGACGCCCACAGCGACACATACGGGTTGGTGACTGGGATGCCCCCCGATCTCCCGTGCGAGCGGTTCCGGACAGCTCGCGCCCACAAGGTGGAAGGTGTACAAATCGCCACTTTGATCTTGCTGAAGGGATGTTCGATCGTCGCCCGCCGGACGACGCATGATCTTCGGCGCGCGATCCATCCTCGCATGCATCGCGTCGATGACCGCTTCGTGTACCGGCGCGTGATCCGGCGGTTTTGCTCGTCGTGCACCGATTTATCGGACAGCCCTGGCAGCTGGCGAGGCCCCAGGATCGGTGCAGAGCCATGCCATGCTCGACGTTGCTCATGTAGGGGGGCAGCTTCACGGCGACGCCGGCATCATGAAGCAACGAACCGCCGTCCTGATGCAGCCAGCGGTCTCGTCTAATAGAAACGATGAAAATACAAATCGGCCCGACCCTAAAAACAGGCTCGGAGCAAGAAAAGTGCGCTTCAACTCGGCCAAATGCACTTACATTCTTATCCTACCCATTATCGGCATCTTGACCTTCCAGCCATCCGCCGCCAGCGCGCAACATGCCGCCGACAACCCGATCACCAGTGCGGACGATGCATATGGGCTGACGCTGGGTCTAGAGTCGGTCGGTCTATATGGCCCGGGCCTCGTACGCGGCTTCAATCCTCAGGCGGCCGGCAACGTGCGGATCGACGGACTCTATTTCGACCAGCAGGGCGGCTTGTCCAACCGGATCGTCGAAGGCTCGGTCATCCGCGTCGGCGTCAGCGAGATCGGCTACGCCTTTCCCGCGCCGACCGGCATCGTCGACTACGACCTTCGCCGCGTGGGCGGTGACGCGCCCACTGCGACCGTGATAACCAACGTCGGGCCGTATGATGCTTGGGGCGTCAGCGTCGATGGCAGCGCGCCCGTCATGGGCGATGCGCTGGTCTTTCCCTTCGGCGCGGGCGTGCAGGTCAGCACCCTGACGCCCTATGGCCCCTATCCGGGTTACACTTCGAGCGTGGTCAGCGCGGGGGCGACGCCCCAGTGGTCGCCGAACGGCAAGATCACCGTTCGCGGAATTTTTGATTGGCAACAAACGACGGCGGCAAAGACCTTTCCTCTATTTTATACGGCCGGTGACTTTCGCCCGCCCGCGATTTCCAATGGCTACAGGGGTGAAAATTGGGCCAACGGCCGCAACGAGACGCTCAATCTGGGCGGCATAATTTCCGCAAAGCTGACCGAGGTATGGTCTTTGAAAGCGGGGGTTTTTCGCTCGACGAACGATGCGCCGGTCAGCTTCGCCGATCTATACACAGACGTACAACCGAACGGCCAATCGGAGCACGTGATCGTCGGTTATCCCGACCAGAATGTCGCGTCGACCTCGGGTGAGGCGCGTCTGACGGGCGGGTTCGGGTTGGGAGACTGGCGCCAGCAGATCGTCCTGATGGCGCGCGGTCGAGACACCACGGCGCGCTACGGCGGCCAGGACGCCGTCGATGCTGGGCCGGCCGACATCGCTATGCCCATTCAGACGCCCAGGCCCGAGTTCTTCTATTCGACCCGCGCGGACGATCACACCCAGCTATGGAGCGCAGGCGCCGCCTACCATCTCGCCTGGCGTCACTCCGCCGAATTTGAGGCCGGCGTCCAGCAAGAAAGCTATCGCGAAAGCGTGATTATTCCTGGGGCCGCTGCGTCCGAGGTGTCGGCCCATCCGATACGGATCTATGGCAACATCGCCGTCGCGCTGGGTCCCCGATGGAGCATCTATAGCGGCTATACGCAAGGGTTGGAAACCTCTGGATCGGCGCCCGCATCGGCGGCGAACGGCGGGGAAGTGCTTCCAGCCTCGAAGACTTGGCAAATTGACGGAGGCCTGCGCTTCGCCATTACGCCTAAGCTCAAGATCGTGGCGGGCATGTTTGACCTCCAGAAGCCCTACTTTAATGTCGGCGCCAACAACATCGATAAGCAACTCGGAGTGCAGGAGGCAAAAGGCGCTGAATTGTCCATCGCCGGCGAGCTCTTCCGGGGTCTGCACGTCAATGTCGGTGTGCTCGACGGAAAGGTGGGGATCTCCGGACCAAACCTTGCGGCCGAAGGCGTGGGGCCCGTGGCCGTTGGTCAGCCCCGCCTGATGTATGTTGCGAATGTCAACTACACGCTGCCTTGGTTGCCTGCGGCGTCTGTGGACGCATCGGTTACACATTTCGGCGCACAGCCGGAAAGCCTCGACAACCGTGTCTATTCGCCCGCGGTTTCGCAGGTGAACGTTGGCGAGCGATACAACTTCATCGCATTGGGTCGAAAGGGTAGCTTGCGAGTCCAAGTGCAGAACGTGATGGGAGCGAACATGTGGACGAATGTCTACACACCTGGCTTCTTTCGCTATCCGGGTCCGCGGACGGTCTTTGCCTACCTCACAGTCGACATCCCTTGATCGACGTCAGCGCCTGCGGCGGCGAAGCGCGAGCGCCCGGACGACGCTGTGCCCGCGACGCCGACGTTAAACGCAAGGTGTAGGTCAGGTTGTCAGGTTCTGCGCGCCTAACGTTAAAAGCGCGGAGAGCGGTCTTTCGGCGAGAGGTCTAATCAGGCGACGGCCACTATCCCGCGATGCTTGGAGTCGCCGCTTGAGACATCGTGGCCACTCGGTCTTGCAAAGGCCTGCGATAACGTCGGCTCACCCGGATGCGCGCCCCAGCATCGAGCAAGACTTCGTATTCGCCGCCTCTATCCAGCTCGAGCCGTCGAATCCGATCGACATTCACAATTGAAGAACGATGAATGCGAATAAACTTACTCGCGTCGAGATCCTTCTCCAGTTCCGCCAAGGTCCTCCGCAATATATGCGTATCGGAGCCGACGTGCAGGCAGGCGTAATAGCCGTCGGCCTCTATCCAATCGATCTCTGCAGCGTTCAGGAAAACTGCCCGACCGCGGCTTTTCACGACAAGCCTCTGGACGCAGCGCCGCCCCGGAGACGGGGAAAGGGAGAGTTGCTCCTTGGCCCGGGCGAGCGCCCGTTCGAAGCGGGCGTCGGAAAACGGCTTCAAAAGATAGTCGAGAGCGCCCGCTTCAAAAGCGCGAAGCGCATATTCGTCGTAGGCCGTTACGAAGACGGTTGTCCGCGGCTGCTCGCCACCCAGCCACTCAAGCACGTCGAAGCCGTCGCACTCGGGCATCTGCACATCAAGAAACATAAGATCGGGCTTGCTGCGTCGCACGGCATCCACTGCTTCGGCGCCGGAAACGCATTCCGCGATCTCCGCGATGTCGGGATCCTTGCGCAGCAACAGCACCAAGTTACGTCGGGCCAGGGGCTCGTCGTCCACGACGAGAACGCTAAGGGCGAGCGAAGCTGGATTTCCGTTCACCACCTCATGCCCCCTGGAATGGCATGGACACGGTCACTTCGACCTCTGTTGGATTTGTGCGCACCAGAGCGAGATCGGCGTGCGGCCCGTGTAAGATACGCAGGCGCGTGCGAAGATTATCGAGCCCTACGCCAGCCCTATTTGGAGCTTGATTCTCCTTGATGGCTGGGGCGTCGTTTCGGATACTTAGCCGCAAGGTGTCGCCTTCGCGCTGAGCGCCAATATGGACGGCGCCTCCGGCCACTCGCTGGCCGACACCGTGCTTTATCGCGTTCTCGACGAGCGGTTGCAGCAACATGTTCGGCACCTGGGCGCTCAGCAACTCATCTGGGATGTCGAGCGTCACCTGCAGCTTGTCGCCGAACCTAACGGTCTGGATTTCGAGATAGCGCTGAAGATAGTCCACTTCCTCCGCCAAGCTCACCTCGGCGCGGTGAGCATCGTCGGAGGCCCGGCGCAAAAACTCACTGAGGCCGACGAGCATGTTCACGGCGGCGTCGCTGCGCCTGTCACGCACCAACCCCGCGATGGAATTTAGGGTGTTGAACATGAAGTGCGGTTCCATCTGCCGGCGCAGCGCGGCTAGCTGGGCTTTGGAAAGCTCTTCGTTGAGCCGGGCTGTCTCGGTAAGCTGCCGGCCCAGCTTGTCGCGCGAATCGATCACGTAGGTGGCCGTCAGGATCAAAGCGTAAGCGATAAGAAACGTCAGCGCCTGATAGAGGAGATTGGTGCCCCAGGTGTTGAGGAAGGTCGGCGGGCGTCGATGGCCCCACGGGTCGAACAAAACCTGCAGGCCGGCGTTCCAAGCCTCCGCCACTGCGCTGATCGTGAGAAAGGCTGCGATGTGCGCTCCGACCGAAGCTGCAGTTGCACCGCTGGCTACAGGATAGCGGCGAGCCAGATAGACCACTGTGGTCGTCGCCAACGCCCAAGGTAGCCATGAAATAAACTCCACGGCAAAAAGTGGCGGCCAGGGATGGTGATTTCCCTCTGCATGCATGATCAGCACAGTCTGGCTGGCATCGAACAATCCGCCCGCGCTCCAGATCAGCGCGATCCAGAGCCAGAGCTTTGATGACGGCTGGGACGGGTTCTCCACCATGCACTCACAAATACGTCGGTCTGCGCATGACGTCACGTCGAATGCAGCGAACCCACATCGCGATGAAGCAAGCGGTATGTCGGGAACAGATAATTCAGCTTAAGATGACCCTAAGATGAGAAAACGCTGAAGGTTACACAGCGCAATATTAAGCGAGTCCTCAGAGGCATTTTACTTCGAAGAAAAGGTGCGAAAATGGGTATTTCAAATTCCCTATCACGCTATGGCGTCTTGTTGGCCAGTGCGGCTTTGGCTTCTGCTTGCAGCCTGTCGGGTAACGTCGCCTTCGCCCAGACTCCCGGCGACCTGGCGAAAGTTTTGCAAGCTAGCCAACCCGAGGCGACACTTCGCCAGGCGGCGGGCGCTGTGGACCGGCTCATCGGCGACTGGGCCGTCGACTATGTCGACATCGCCAAGGATGGAAAAGCAACACGTCGTACCGGGCGCTTCGTTGTACGGTGGGTGCTTGACGGGCGCGCGGTCCAAGACGTCTGGATCGTGGACCCGACCGGAAGCCGCAAAGAACGCGAAATCTACACGGACGTGCGCTACTTCGACCCAAAGCTGAGGACATGGAAGGCCGTTTTCTTTGACCCCGAGCATGACTCGACCGCTAGCTTCACCGGCGAGATTGGGGGCGACGGATTGATTATGCATACTCCAGACCTCGGCGCAGCGGACAGCCGCTGGTCGTTCGTCGATGCCCGAGCGGACTCCATGGTCTTTCGAGACGAGGCTTCGGACGATGGCGGGAAGTCCTGGCGCCTTCGCTCGGAATATCACCTGACCCGCCAGAATTCGCTCAGCGCTCGCCCCTGACAGGATACGGTTCGCGCTACGCGCCACGTGCCGACGGTGTCGGTGTTTGCTCCGCGGCGGGTGTAAATCCTAACAGTCCGTGGACGAGGAGCTTCACCCGTTCGGCGCGTGCGCTGGGCCTGATCCGACCTGAGCGCTCAAGTTGGGCGAGCCCGTGGAGGGCGGCCCAAAACGTTTCGGTCGCCAGCTCGACATCGCCGCAGGATGGAGAGACGACTGCCGCAAGCGCCGCGAAACCATCCTTCAGTTCCGCAATTGCATCGGGTTCGGCGAAGCGTAACTGGGTCGGGAGAGTAAACATCGCGTCATAGACGGCTGGGTGCTTTCGGGCGAAAGCGAGGTAGGCCAAAGCGACGTTCCTTGGCGCGTCGCCGCGCTTGGCCGATGTGCGCTCCGCTTGCCGAAGCGCCGTCACAAACTCTCGAAGCCCCTCGACCGCGACAGCGGTGACGATCGCTTCCCTATTCTCGAAGTGCGAATAGAGGACGGGCTGGCTGTGCTCGATTCCATCCGCCAGGCGGCGGACCGTGACGGCGTTCCATCCCTCGGCTTCCGCGATCAAGCGGGCCGCTGCAACGATGCGGTGCTCGCGTTCAGCCCGCTGCCTACTCTTTCGCTCGACGATGCCCAACCTTCGATCTCCTGACGTCCGAGCGTTGCGCGTCCAGATCATAGGGCGACTTGAAAAACTAGCAATGCTATAATATGTGGTGACGCAAGGCGGAGGTGAGAATGCACGGGATAGGGATCGTATTGGCAGTTCTGCTGGCGCTGGCGATCATCGTGATCGGCGCTCTCTATTTGGTCAGCCCTAGGGCCACGGCTAGCGGCTTCGGCCTGCCCCTCCCGGAAGACGGCCCGAATATCGCGTGGTGGCTGCGCCTTAAAGGGGTGAGAGATCTGGTCTCGGGATTGCTCGTCCTGGCATTGATGGCCTGGAGCGGCTTGAGACCGGTCGGCCTCATCCTCTTCGTGTATTCGCTCATCCCGATCGGCGACATGCTGATGATCCTTGCCGCAAAGGGCTCGACCAAGCGCGCGTTCGGCGTTCATGGCGTCACGGCGTCGCTTATGATCTTGGCGGCGTTCCTCCTGACATGGGACGCCTGAGATGCTTCATGTCGTCTCGATCTGGCTTCTCGTCGCCGCTCTTGCCGCCGCAGGCGTGATCAACGCGATCGGCTTACCATCGGGGAAGAGCAGCTTCGTGCGCTGGGGTTATCCTGACTGGTGGTGCTACTTGACCGGCGGGTTGGAGATGGTCGCCGCCGTACTTATCGCGCTGCCAAGTGGGCGAGAGGCAGGCTTGTTCCTGGCGTCAATGGTCATAGCGGCAGCGGCACTCACAGTGTTGTTGCGCCGAGAATTTTCTCATATCGCACCGCTTGGGATATTTGTCGTCTTGATTGGACTTGTGCAGTTTTCCGCTTGAGGCGCACAAACGGCGCAAGGCCGCGAGCTCCAGTAGGCCGGTGTTCCTTCAGACCTTCAACGGTCGCCGTGGAAGCCGATCATGCCACGATAAAAGTGCGCGCAGACATTCTCGCGCCCCTCGGCCTGCGGTGTCAGCTGTGAGCACGCAGTATTGCTATGCTGCTTGATGATCCACGTCATTGAGGGGGCCTCCGCTAAATCTAACGCGAACACGATTACCTATAGCGACGCACAATGATATCCGGCCTGACGCGAGATTCATGGGTCAATTTCGCGCAATTTTCGTGAAACGATGGCGTTGCCAGACGCAGATTGAATGAGACTTAGCGCGCAATCGCTGAGACGGACGCAAATTGATGTTTCCAGCGTGCGGGCTCATTGAGACGCCTCAAAGGGGCAGGCCGGCGGCGCGCATCTCATCAATCAGTTCAGTGGAGCGCTGCGGATTGAGGCTACCGCGCAGCAGCTGCCGAATCTCAACTGGTTTGGCATCGAACTGGTCACACAGCGTCCGAACGTCATAGCCGTGCCTGGTGAGCTGTGGTTCGAGGTCGTCGATGCGCCGCGACAGGACCGTTTCGACGATGCCGGCGTCAACCGGCTTCACGCCTGCGTCGAACCCGGCCTCAAAGGCGCGCACGAGATGCCGGCCAATCTGAAGCGGCGTCTTGAGCTTGGCCGCCAGCATCGTGGCGGCTTCATCCGTGATGACGTCGTCCGGTTCGACGCCTTCCTCAAGCGAGGCTTTCAGGACCCAATCGATATAGTCACGCTGCCGGTCGCGGAGCCCGCCGAACTCGAACACAGTCGTCCGGTCGCCGACTTCCTCCATCTTGGGCCGACGCAGGTCGTTCTTCAATTTCGGGTGGCCGATGAGCACGATCGCCAATTGACCACCGCCGTCGATGACAAGTTCAACCAACCGCTTCAGGGCTGTCAGTGTCTTGGGATGCAGATCGTGGGCGTCATCGACGAACAGCGCGACCGGCTTCTTCACCTTGCGAAACAGCTCTTGAAGATCGCGTTCGCGCCGCTCCGACTGGCTTGAGATCGTGACCGTCTTCTCGGTTGTAAGGTCGTAGAACAGCGCGGAGATCAACAGCGGCACCGTGATTTTGGCCTTGTCGAGGGTAAGGGAGCGGGAGACGATCACCCGGTCCTCCTTCTCAAGCGCTTCACGAAGCCGCCGGGCGAGCATGGTCTTGCCAGACCCGATTACGGCGGTCAGAGCGATCAGCCGCCCGCCCTGAATGGCGGCTTTGAGATCGCGTGCGATCTGGAGGTGGTGGTCGGTCTCGAAGAAGCCGGCATCGACCGGCGGGCGCCTGAGACCATAGTGCCTCATCACTTCGGTGAGCATCAGCCAATCCCTCCCTTGCGTCCAGCCGGGAAGCGTTCGCGCACCGCGGCGATGATGGCTGGCCGTGAAAGCGTCTCGGCCAATAGACGGTCGATGAACGCGCGATCCTCGTCGCCGAGTTTGGCCAGAGGTAGCCGAAGCTCGCTGGCAATGGCGCGTCGCGCGGCCAGCGGTGTTGGGAAAGTCAGCTCGTGGAATAGGTCAGGGCCGACAAAGGGACGCGAAGGTGGGGGCAGTTCGGCGTTCTTCGTGCGGGCGCCAAGGTCCACGATGTCAGCCTCACCACTGATAGCCGCCCGTGGAATGCTGATCCTGCCGGCCAAATCGGCGACTTGGTCGGCGCGGTGTTCGCGCCGACTCTTGCGGTGCTTGCGATAGCGGTGAAGCGGAATCGGCCCGCCGACTGGCGTGTAGGGGCCGAAGCGTTCTTCACCCCGCTCTACATAGAGTTCCTGGTCGAACAGTCCCCACCAAACGACAACCGTCTCGCCGGCAAGTTCAGGGTCCACTTCATAGGCAACGCCTGCGACCGTCATCCGGCAGTCGATGCCTACAGTGCGGCGCTCAGGTTCTCGCGCGAAGGTGCAAAACCGCTCCCAAGAACACATCGCCCGGATTCCATCGCTGGGTAGGTTTGCGAGCCAATCCTCAGCCCTACTGTGGGGCTCGGAGCGGTGATCGCGGGCGTTGTAACTGGTGATATAGAGGGCAGCGCGACATTTGTTAGCTGAACAACGCTAAGGTCGAACGTAACCAGAACTGGGGCATCAGGCGGCGCCTCGCACCCGGCGACGGAGAGTCAGCTCCCGCCGCCCCGCCGGAATAGCCGCGGCGCGATCCCAGAGGAAGTCGCCAGAGAAAGCGATGTGCTCCCAGCCGACCGGTGAGGTGTGGGCGAGCAGATCGTTGGGAGCCGGCTCCCCCGATGCTCGCAAGTGGGTGACGGCGTCGGCCATGTAGGTCGAGTTCCACCAGACGATGGCAGCGATCACCAGGTTCAGGCCCGAGGCGCGGTATTGCTGCGCGTCATGGGTCCTCTCGGCGATCCGTCCCTGCCGGAAGGTGCAGATCGCCTGCGTGAGCGCATGTCGCTGCTCGCCTTTGTTGAGGCCCGCCTGGCAGCGCCGGCGGAGAGCCGGGTTCTCAAGCCAGTCGAGCATGAACAAGGTCCGCTCGATCTTTCCGACCTCCTGCAGGGCGACGGCAAGCTGGTTTTGCCGCTCGTAGGCGGCGAGTTTGCGCAGCATCGCCGATGGCGCAGCGTGGCCAGCCTTGAGAGACGCGACGAGGCGCAGGATTTCGCCCCAGTGCTCCTTCACGACATCGCCCCGCACCTTCCTGCCCATTATCGCCGCGAGGCGGGGATAGGCCGATGGCGGCGCGATCGAGACCAACCGGCGATCCTGGAAGTCGCGCAGCCGCGGACAAAATCGGAAGCCGAGCATGGCGCAGAGCGCGAACACGTGGTCGGTCGCGCCGCCGGTGTCGGTGTAGTGCTCGGCGATCGGCAGGTTCGTGCCGTGGTGGAGAAGCCCGTCCAAAACATAGGGCGCTTCATGGGTCGCCGCCGAGATCACGCGCGCATGGTATGGGTCGTGCTGGTCGGAGACGTGGGTGTAGAAACTGAAGCCTGGGTCCACGCCGTAGCGAGCATTCACCTCGCCGGCAGAGCCGCCGCGCTTTCCCGAGCGGAAGAATTGCCCGTCGGAACTGGAGGTGCTGCCGTCGCCCCAGATGGCCGATATCGGCAGGGCGTGGTGGGCGTCGATAATTCGGGCCAACGCCGCTTTATATGTATCGTCGCGGATGAAGGCGTCCGCCGTCCAGACCAACTGATCGCGGGTCACGCCCTGACTGGCCTGGGCCATCCGGGCCAAGCCCAGGTTGGTGGCATCGGCAAGAATAGCCGCCAGGAGCGCATTCTCGTTCGGGCAAGGCTCGCCGGTGCGCAGGTTGGTGAAGGCGCCGAGGAAGCCGGTGTCACGGGCGACCTCATGCAGCAATTCGGTCACCCGGATCCGCGGCAGCATGGCGTCGATCCGATCGGCGAGCGCATCGGCTTCCGGCGGCGTGGAGAGCTTGACCGGGGTGATGTGCAGACGGTCGTCGCGCATCTCCACGCCTTCCAACTGGCCGCGTTGCAGCCGATGTGCGAAGCGTTTCAGCCGCCAGTCCAACTCCCGGGCACGCCCTTCGAGCCAGGCGTCAGCGGTCGAGGGCAGACCAAGTCCTGATGCGATTGGCGCGGCTTCGGCCCGGGGCAGCATGTAGCTTTCGAATTGGCGATAGGCCGTTGATCGCTCAACCCAGACATCACCGGAGCGCAGCTTATTGCGCAGGTGGGCCAGGCTCGCCGTCTCATAAAGGCGGCGGTCGATGCGGCCCTGACTATCCACGATCAGCGCCCGCCACTCCTTCTTGAACGGCATGGCCGCATCGGGCGGCACGTTGCGCCGGCCGGAGCTGTGCATCTCTCGCAGCACATTGATCGCCGCGATCGTCTTCTCGCTTCCTCGCGCGGCCTTGAACTCCAGCGCCTGCAACAGAGCCGGCGCGAACTTTCGCAGGCTGGCGTATCGGTCGGCGGCGCGGATGAGCGGGTCAACGTCGGCCGTTTCGGCGATCTGGGCCACTTCATCGCGTACCCGCAGCAGCTTGTTCCAGCCCACGGCCTCATCGAGCGCCGCAATCGGGTCCGCCTCGGTTTCGACAGCCGTGGCGAGCGCGTCGATGGTGCCGAGAAACATACGCATCAGCCGGGCGACATCCTTGGCCGTCGCGCTGTACTGACGCTCCTGTGCGTTCTTGCCTCGGGTGAAGGCCGCGCCGATTAAACGATCAGCCATCTCGATCGCGGCGTCGGTCAGGCGCGCTTCAAGGTCAATCAACAGCGCCACCACGGTCGCGCGGCGGCGCGCGGAGGTGTAGCGGTCGATAAGGTAGGTCGGTGATAACCGGCCCTCGCGCGCCAGACGGCGAAGCCGGTCCGGATGGATGCGGTCCGCAGCGTCATGGGCGATACCAACGGCGCGCACAACGCCGAGCTTGTCGATGATCTCGCGGACGTGGTCAGGCTTGGGTCCGCTTGGGATGGTTCGCAACGTGGTCAGGCGTGTGAAGCCGGTCTCAGGATCAAGCGTCAGCAGCTCGTCCAGCGCCGCCAGTTGCTCGGCGCCAAGGCCGGTGAGCAGGGCGTCATGGACGCGTTTGCGCGCCTTGGCCCGCCCGGTGATGCCGGCCCGCTCAATCGTCGCTGGGGCCGGCAGCATGATCGCCTTCTCGCGAAGCGCGGCAACTACGGCGCCGGCGATCACCACGCCCTTGTCGGTCGACCAGGCGGCTGAAGCGGCTGCGTCGATCATCAGGCTCAGGTCTTTCCGCACCGGCGGGCGCAGCCCGAGGGCGGCGCCAATCTCGCGAGCATGATCGGTCATGGTCTGTTCGCGCGCCGCATAGTCGGTCAGCGCGACCGATGGCAGATCCAATTGCCGAGCTATGAAGCCGACGAACGGCTCCAGGTCCACGCCCGGCAGCAAAACGATTTGGGCCAACGTCATTCCAGGGTGTCGCAGCAGAGCGAGCTGCACCGCGAATCCTAGGCGATTGCGCACCTCGCGCCGGGCTTCAATCAGGCTGAGATCACGCGGTCCAAAAGTGTAGAGGCGCGCCAAGGCGTCGCGATCGACCGGAACTCCGAATAAATGACGGCGCTCCTCGGCGCTCAGCAGATTCCGCCGCCCCATGATCGCCTCCGACCGTCCACAGAATGCCATAGGGGATCATGGACAGTCCGACGTAAAGGGACGTATTTTGTGGATGGGATTCCGGGCCGCTTCGCGATACCCGCGCCGCTGTCCAGAGAACGAACGTTTGGGGGACAGTCAGTTCATGAGTGACGTGCTCGGCTACGCCCGCGTTAGCACCGGCGACCAGGATGTCGCCGGTCAGACCATGCGTCTCGAAGAAGCCGGCGCGATCAAGGTTTTCACGGATGTGCGTTCGGGAAAATCGATGGACCGGCCAGGCCTGACTGAACTGCTCGCGTACGCGCGCAAGGGCGACACCTTGGCTGTCGTACGCCTCGACCGGCTCGGCCGCTCCCTCGCCGAACTGATCTCGATCGTCGAGCAACTGAAGGCGCGTGGCCTCGCCCTGCTCAGCCTTGAGGAAAAAATCGACACCTCGTCCGCCGCCGGCGAACTGATCTTCCATGTCTTCGGCGCCATTGCGCATTTTGAACGGCGCCTGATCGCCGAACGAACCAAGGATGGAATCGCCGCAGCCCGCGCCCGGGGCAAGCGGCCAGGGCGCCAACCCGTCGATGCTGACAAGGTGCAGGCTGCGCTAAAGCTGGTCGAGGCGGGGCTCTCACCCACGAAAGCAGCGAGCCAACTCGGCCTCGGTCGATCAACTGTTTATCGCGAAGTTGCCGCCGCTGGGGGGCGTCGAAGCCCCTGGTAGCGGCGCTGCGGGGGACGGGTTCGGTGATGGAAACCAGACAGCCGGATTGATTGAAACTCCTCCCCGTCAATCCATATCGACGTGGCAGTCGGCGGCACCCAATTTCAGCGCAAGAATGCTTCGCTAGAATGTCGCGGTCACCATGAGCCGGGCTGAAATCGGCTCGAGAGGGTGCACTTGTAGACCGGTCACCTCCGGTCCCGTTGGGACCGGGCGCGAGGTGTAGTCGTAGGCCGCGGCGTTGGCCTGGCTGTTTAGCAGGTTGTAGATGCTGAGCTGAACTTTCACCCCAGGGCTCACCTTATAGCCAACATTGATGTTGACCTCGGTGTAGCCCTTGTCTTGCGGGTATTGGTCACCGTCGTTGACCGGGTAGGGTCCGAGATCGCGCACCTCCAGCCCGCCGAACCACGGTCCCAGATTATCGACCAGGACGCCGATCGAGCCGGTAAAGCTGGGCGCATTGGCGACATAGTGCCCGTCCAGACCGAAGTTGGCCTCTAGATCAGCCAGCGAGTCGCGATAGCGGGCCTTGGCGAAGTCTAGATCGGCGTTTAGCTCGATCCAGTTGAAGGGACGATACTCGGCCGAGATCTCCACACCTTGCCGACGCGTGGCGGCGCTGGCCTGATCCTCCCCCTGGTCTTGGTCGTAAAGCTGCTCGGAGCTGAAGTCCTCCTGGAAGACAGCGATCTGCGCCTGCACTTTCGGAACGATGTTGGTGCGAACACCGACCTCCTCGCCCGTTGTCGACGCCAGCAATTGAGCCCTAAAATCCGGATTCGGACCTTCGTAGGGGACAGTCAGGAACACCTCACGGGCGTCGTCGGAGTGAAAGCCATGTCCGGCGCTGACGTAGACCTCGGTTTTGAACCAGGGCCCGAGGACCACGCTACCCTTAGGTTGCGGCAGCGTCTCCGTCTGCGTCCCGTGGATGCCCGTGGTCAGGCTGTGGTCACTCGCCCAGTAGTCTTCCTCGCGAAACCCGATCACCGTACGCAGCCAGCTGGTCCAGTGAGTGATGTTCTGCACATAGGCGCCCAGATCATTCAGGCGCACGTTGTCCGCGCTGCAGCGTCCACCCACGGCCAGGTAAGGTGTCGCCCCGCCGGCGGCCGGCGTGCCAGCAGGCGCCGGCTGTAGTCCGGGATCGCCGGCCAGGCTCGGCGCATCGAGTTCGCAATAGCCCAGTGGCGTTCGATCGTGCGTGTGCCGCCGATCAACATAGTCGATGTCGTAACGATCTTGCAGGCCGAACACGGTCTCGGTGGCAATGCCGCCGAAGTCGTGGGTCAGGGTCAGCGCCACGTCGCCCCCGAGAGTGGTGCGGGTTTCGTCCTGCTCCTCCTGGTCGCCCTCGACATCGTCGAACAGGAAGTGGGTGAAGTTATTGAATAGCGTCATGGTCGAGTGGATCGCGTAAGTGTTCGACGTGAACGCCCACCCGTCGCCGGTCGTCCCGTAGTGTCCGGAGAGACTGTAGCGCTGCGAGCGGCTGGCGTCGGTTGGGTCGAGCGTGCCGTAGCGGCCGATCAGCCCGTCTTGCAGGGCGTAGACCGACTGGTCGGTCTCGAGCAATCCGGCGCTCTGGTAGAATAGGCCGGTCAGGCTGTAGCCGTTGGCGTCGTCGCCATGACTGAAACGTACCGCTGCGTTGACCTTGTTGAAGTTGCTAGGCGGTGTCCATGGTCCGTCCAGGTGGTTCAGGTCGACCGCCGCCCAGACGCGATTGTCGCCGTCAATATGGTGGGTCCCGCCGGCATAGGCCTCGAAATCGCGCAAGGTCCCGACACTGGCCGACAGCTGGTCCGGCAGATCGTCGAGCAGATGGACGTGCGCTGAGCCGACCGCGCCAAAGTCTCCAATCGCCGCGTAATAGGGTCCCTTGGTGAAATCCAGGCCGCTCACGGTCTGCGGCATCAGGAAGTTCTGGTCTGAATACCCTTGGCCGTGAGCGTTGGTCGGCCGGTTGACAGGCATGCCATCGACGAAGCTGGCGAAGTCCGTGCCGTGGTCGAGGTTGAAGCCACGCATCAAGTACTGGTTGGCCTTGCCCTCGCCAGAATGGATCGTGACCACCAGGCCCGGCACGGTCTCGTAGAGCTGCCCAATGCGGTAGACCGGCCGCAGGACAACTTCCTCACGGGTTACCGACCCCTGGCTGGCGGTCATTGCCTTGCCCAACAAGTCCTTGCGCGAGGCGGTGACGATGACTTCGGAGACGGCAGTGGCGTTCGGGGTTGAGGGCCGACGCTGGGTTTGCGCGCTCGTGGCTACACTTGTTGGCGACGTGGCTGAAGTCGGACCTTGCGCCTGAGCCGATCCCGCAACGGCTATGAAGAGCAAGCTCGTCATCGCTCGCCGTCCCCAAGGGCCGAGGCCTCGATCACCGCCCAATACGCCGCCCCGTCCCGCCCGTAGGAAAGTTCGTCCTATAATTCCTACGGGAGAAGCGCGACCCTAGAAATTCTTTCCGCCTTGTTAGCCAGGCTTCGGAGATAGATGCGAAGCGCCCGCATGCGCGTGAGCGTGCTCATGGGCATGCTGGTCACCGGGCTCCACCAAGATGACGTTCAGCGCTCCATGACGCACGCCTCGCTGCGCCTGGATATGGTCGGAGAAAGCCCGGACGCGGGCGACAGGACCCTTGAGCATCACGGTCTCAAGACAGTAATCGTGGTCAAGGTGTACATGGGCCGTCGCAAGCACCAATTCATGGTGCTCGTGCTGCACTTCAGTGAGCACCGTCGCCAAGTCTCGCTCGCGATGATTGTAGATGTAGGAGAGGTTTGCGACGCAGTACCCCTCTTGGACCTGGCTTCGGCCGGCGCGTAAGGCCTCGCGCAAGAGGTCACGGATCGCTTCCGACCGACTTTCGTACCCCCTCGCTTCCGCGAGCGCATCAAATTCGCCTGCCAGGGCGTCGTCTACTGAAATCGTCACGCGCTGCATGGCCCATCCTCAAGAGAGGAGTCATTATCGTCCTATTTGCGTGACGGCGTCGACGATGGACCGTGTGGCCACGCCCCAGCGGGCTTCGAGTGGTTCGTCGTTTGTTCGACCTTGGCGTTGTTTAGCTAACAAATGTCGCGCTGCCCTCACGTTCGGCGCCGCGTTCACCTCCTTGAAGATCGTGTCCAGCGTCTGCCGGTTCTGCATGTCGCGGCTGAGCAGGCAGAGCGGCAGGTCGGCTATTTCGGCCCAGCCCAGTTCGTGCGGGAGCGACGCCTGTTCGCTGGCGACGAGGACGTAGCGCTCAACGAACAGAGGCAGCACATCATATTCTTCGCCCACCGGGGATCGGTCGTAGAGCATCCCCAGATGAAGGTCCTGCGACTTCAGGCGTTGCAGGATTTCCGGCGTGCTGAGCGACATGACCTCAAGCGTAAGCTGCGGCAGGATTTGGCGGTATTCCGCGCTGAGCAGTGTGGCTGCATGGCTCGCGGTCGGGATGACGCCGATCGAGAGGTGACCTTGAGGCACGCTGCGGACCAGATCGGCTTCTTGTTTCAGCCCTTCCAACGAAGCGAGCACCTGGCGGACCCACTGGATGACGCGCTCGCCTTCCGGCGTGATCCCCTCGAACGTGCGATTGCGCTTGATGATGGTGATGCCGAGCTCGCGCTCCAGCTCCCTGATCCCGTTCGACAAGGCGGGTTGCGAGACATGGCAGCTGTCCGCCGCCCGGCCGAAGTGGCGGTGCTTGTCCAGAGCGATGAGATAGTTGAGCTGTCGTATGAACATTCACGACTGACGCGACTTTGGAAGCGGCGTCTTACTCCTAATCGAAAAAGACGCTTCGCGGAGCTTAGCTCGCACTTCGCCCTCAAGCTCGACAATCTCGGCCCGACGCTGTCGAGCTAAGGCAGCGCCAGGCGCCAGCCCCCTCTTCCTTGAGCTGGCCGCAGGCTCCCGCCGTCACGCGACAGCGAGGGTGTTCTCGCATTTGGCCGGCGGCTGATACGGCGGTGTATGGACTTCTGCCCAAGGTCCGCATCACCGACCTTCTCAGCGAAGTCGCCGCGTGGACCGGCTTCAGTGACTGCTTCACCCATCTACGATCCGGCCTTCCGTTTGAGGACAAACGGGTGATCCTGACCGCGGTATTGGCCGACGCCACCAATCTTGGTCTGACCGGCATGGCCGAAGCTTGCTCGGTCGCGACCTACAAGCAGCTGGTCTGGACCGCCGGCTGGCATCTGAGGGAGGAAACCTACGGCCGCGCCCTGGCGCGGATCGTGGCCGCACAACAGGCCGATCCGCTCGCCGCCGCGTTCGGCGAGGCCTCCACCTCAAGCTCGGATGGCCAGCATTTTCCCCTGGGCGGGCGCGGAGAATCCACTGGAGCGGTCAACCCGCATAAGGGCAGCGCCCCAGCGATCAGCTTCTACACGCACATCTCCGGCCGCTACGCGCCCTACCACAGCAAGCCGATCTCGGTCGCCGACGGCGAAGCGCTCCACGTCCTGGACGGTCTGCTCTACCACGGCGCCGATGTGAACGCCGCCGTCCACCACACCGACGGTGGCGGAGTTTCCGACCACGTGTTTGCGCTCTGCTACCTCCTGGGCTTTCGCTTCGCGCCGCGCATTCCCAATCTCCATGACCGTCGGCTTTATACGTTTGGCGCCGCCGCCCGATGGCCAGCGCTGGAGCCTTTCATCGCGGGCCGAATCGACGAGGTGCTGATCCGGGCTCATTGGGATGACATCCTCCGGTTGGCGACATCGGTCAGAACTGGGGCCGTGCCGGCGTCGCTGATGTTGCGGCGGCTGGGTTCCTATCCACGCCAGAACGGCCTCGCCCTGGCGCTTCGCGAGGTCGGACGGATCGAGCGGACCCTGTTCACGCTCGACTGGTTGGAGGATCCAGCGCTGCGCCGCCAGGCCACGGCGGAATTGAACAAGGGCGAGTCTCGCAACGCGCTCGCCCGCGCCGTTTGCTTCCATCGCCTCGGCCGGGTCCGCGACCGGACCCGTGAAACTCAACAGCACAGGGCCAGCGGGCTTAACCTGGTCGTGGCGGCGATCATCCTGTGGAACACTGTCTATCTCGGGCGCGCCGTTGAAACGCTGCGTCGCCAGGGGGGAGGTCATTCCCAACGGACTGCTGAACCACCTGGCGCCCCTGGGCTGGCAGCACGTCAACCTCACTGGAGACTATCTGTGGGGTGCGACGGCCATCCCAGGCCCGGCGGAATTCAGGGAACTCCGGACGGTGATCGAGAGCATCGCCGCCTAGCGTTCACCGTTTGTCCGCTTAGCGCGGTTCGCCCGTTCTATGGCGTCACCCCGACAGGAATGCGCACAGCGAAACGCTTAGAAAAGTTTCATTGTGCGTGATACATAACGCATTTGATGAAATTCATTGACACCAACGAGGATTGCTTCATGCCTTGTCAAGGCGCGTTGGCCGTCGCACTGCTATGGCGTGGGAATGCAGAATGGACCTGCAAGACCGACATTCTTCCCTGCTCCAAGGTCTGTCGGGTTTGGGGGCGCGGGAAGCAACGGCGCAGATCCGGAACGGAGAGCTTTCCGCCGAAGTCTATGCATCCGCGCTGCTGAGGCATCACGACGCCTGGAGAGATTTGAACACCCTGATTACGGTCGATGAAACCAGGGTGCTCGAAGAAGCCCGTGCTCTGGATGTGGCCCGGGCGAACGGAAAAAAGCTGGGCCCCGCGGCCGGACTGCCTTTTGTCGTGAAAGATCAGATGGAGATCGCCGGCTACCCGACTACGGCCGGCAACATTCATTTGAAATCGTATGTCGCCCCGCGAAACGCCGCGATCGCCACGGCGCTCCGCGGCGCGGGCGCGGTGATGTTCGGCAAGGCGAACTGCGGAGACATGCTAGGCGGCGCGCCGATCCTTACTCACGGCACGACCTCAAATCCTTTCTTCGGCGTCTGCCGCAACCCCTACAACCTGGCGCACGTCCCAGGGGGATCCAGCGGTGGTGTCGCCGCCGCGATTTCAGCCGGCATTGCGCCAGCAGGGATCGGTGAGGACACCGGCGGATCGGTGCGGCTTCCGGCAGCCTGCACGGGCATCGCCGGGCTTCGCCCGTCAACCTTCAGCCTCAGGAACCTCCTCGATGGCGCCGGACGAAAGCGCTATTCAGACGACGGCATGGTTCCGCCGCCAGCCCTACTGGATACCTGGGGACCTATGGCGCGGACGGTGGCGGACCTGGCGCTGCTGGACCACGTGATAACCGGCAGCCAAGCGACGCCCGCCAGTCTCGACAATATGCGGATCGGCGTCCCTCGCCCCGATTACTGGGAAACCGACGTAATAGATCCCGGCGTTGCACGCCTCCTGTTGAGTACGTTCGACCGGATGCGCGGCGCCGGCGCGGTGTTGGTGGAGTACGACCTCCTAGCCCTCATGCGCCGGATGACGGGCCCGCGCGATCGCGTCGGCTGCGCGGTTCGTCGGCCGAACCCGCAAAGCCTTGGGGCGTGGCTAGCGGCGAACTTCCCGGCAGTCACGCTTGGCGACATCCAAAGCTACCTTCCAGCCCTCCAACTGACCGATACTGACCGCGACGCGCTCTACACCGGGGAAACCTTCGCCGCTGGCGAGCGCGAACGGCTGGTCGCCGAGCTGGAGAGCGCACACGCCGACTTCTTCCGCGACCATGGCTTTACGGCATTCGCGCTGCCGACCCTTCGCATGACCGCGCCATTGATCAACCCGAACGGCGATACGCCGGGACAGCATATTCAGGTGAACGGAACAAGCATGAATGAAATCATGGCTTTCGTCAGTCATACCCGGCTCGCCGCACGCTTGGGCGCGCCGGCTCTGAATATTCCGATCGGTCTCAGCGATGGCTTACCGGTCGGCATGGAGCTGCAGGGAGCGCCTGGCAGAGATGTCGAGCTCCTGGGCCTCGGCATGGCGATCGAAGCGATTCTTGATCGTTTCCCGCCGCCGAGCATGCGGTTCAATGGTGCGAACGGCGCTAGAGGCAAAAGCTAATGCCCGGATCCTGGAAAGCAAGTCGCCGCGACCTCCTGGTGGGGGCCGGCGTTTCAGTGGTCTGGTTCTCCCCCGCGGCCGCGGCACAAGACGCGATTTTCGTCATGACAGAGATAGCCAGCGGGAAGGTTCAGGGCCTGGTCGACGGCCCGATACTTGAGTTCAGGGGCATCCCATATGGCGCGCCTACTGGCGGCAGGAACCGCTACATGCCGCCACAAGCGCCGGCGAAATGGACTGGCGTTCGCGATTGCTTTGCCGGCGGCGATGCGGCGCCCCAGGAGATGTCGGATTTCCGTTCAGATTACTTTGCAATCACCCAATGGGATCGCAAGCTCGGCGGCGGCATGAGCGAGGACTGCCTTTCGCTCGACGTGTGGACGCCTTCCGTAGACCGGAGCGCAAAAAAGGCGGTTCTCGTATCCTTCCACGGCGGAGGCTTCTACGGCGGATCCGGCAACGCCCAACTGTATGAAGGCAAGTTCCTTGCCCTGTTCGGCGATGTGGTGGTGGTGACGGTCAATCACCGATTGTCGAGTTTCGGTTATTTGAATCTGGAAGGTTTGGGCGCTCCAGACCGTTTCAAATACGCTGGCGTGGCGGGGATGCTCGACCTCGTCGCCGCACTCCGGTGGGTCAGGGAGAACATCGAGAGCTTTGGCGGCGACCCAAGCCGCGTGATGATCTTCGGTGACTCCGGCGGCGGATCGAAGACATCTGTCATGATGGGGATGCCCGGCGCTGCCGGTCTGTTTCATCGCGCGGCCGTCCAAAGCGGTTCGTTGTTGAGACTTCAATCGCAAGCGGCGGCCACCGCGATCGCTCGGGACACGCTGAATCATCTCGGCATCGCGGCCTCCAACATCTCGGACATCCAGAAACTGTCGTGGAAGCAAATTCTCGCGGCCCAGAGTGTGGTTGGCTCGAAGCGCTTTGGCCCGGTTGTCGGCACGGACGCGATACCGGAGCATCCATTCGATCCCACCGCGTCCAAGTATTCAGCGAATGTGCCGTTGATCGTCTCCACCTGCCTGGAAGACATGGGTATCGGCGCTCCGGACTATGACCTCGATGAGGCGGGTCTGCTGAGTCACCTGGAACAGCGCTTTCCGAAGCGAGGCGCGGAGATTCTTGCGCTTTATCGGCGCAGAAGTCCCGGCGCGCGGCCCTTCTTTATCCAGGCGCAGGCTGTCACCGACGCCACGTCGCGTCCGGTAGCTGAGACGCAAGCCCTGCGGAAGGCTGCGTTGCCTGGCGGCGCGCCGGCGTGGATGTACGAGTGGGATTGGCGCACGCCAGCCTACGGTGGGGAGTTCGGCGCGGTCCACGGCGGCGATATTCCCGCCTCCTTCCACTCCTACCGCGACGCGTTTTTCGCCGGCGGCGCGAGCGGCAAGCTGATGGCCGATCGCCTAGCGTCCGCTTGGGTCGCGTTCGCAAAAACCGGGGATCCGAATTGCCCGATCCTCCCCCATTGGCCAGCCTTCGAACCCGTCCATCGAGCGACCATGATCTTCGACGACGATACCCGCGTCGAAGATGACCCGCGCGGCGAGATACGGGCCTATTGGGAGGCCCATCCTGCGTCCGCGGCGGTCGCCGGATGATGTCGCAAACCCACGCTCACGGACCGGATCAGGCAATCGCCTCAGGCGCCCCGCGGAGGGTCACGCCGATGCAAATCGCGGCGGTGGCCGCGGGCAATGCGCTCGAATATTATGACTTTTCGACCTACGCGTATTTTGCGGTCTACATAGGCCGAACATTCTTCCCCTCCCCTCACGGGGGCGCCAGCCTGCTGGCCGCTCTGGCGGCATTCGGCGCGGGCTTCATCACACGCCCGTTGGGGGCGATCGTTATCGGACGCTTTGGAGACAGGGCGGGGCGAAAGCCGGCCCTGCAGATTTCGTTTGTGTTGATGGGACTGGCCGTTCTGGGCCTCGGCCTCACGCCATCCTACAACTCCATCGGTGTCGCAGCGCCGATCCTTGTGGTTGCGTTCCGGTTGCTTCAGGGTTTCGCGCTCGGCGGAGAGTCCGGCCCAAGCACCAGTTTCCTCTTCGAGGCCGCGCCGGCCAACCGCCGCGGCCTTTTCGTCTCACTGCAATACGTGGGCTCCGGCCTGGCTGCGCTCTGCGCTGGCTTGATCGGGGTCGGACTGGCTAGCGTGTTCGACGCAAAGGGCCTGGAGCAGTACGGATGGCGCGTGGCCATGCTGTTAGGCGTGCTCATCGTCCCCGTAGGGTTTGCCTTGCGCCGCGGGCTTCCTGAGACGCTTCACCTTCCGGACGACAGCATTTCTGAGCAGCGTCTGGGGTCGAGTTCGTACAAAACTGCGGCCGTCCTTTCTCTGGTATTGATGTCATCTGGCATCACGGTGTCTTACATTCTCAGATACATGACCACCTACGCCATCGTCACCCTGCACATGCCCGCAGGCCTGGCCTTTGGCGGAACGGCGATCGGTGGGATCGTCGGGATGCTTTGCTGCCCGTTGGGCGGGGCGATCTCCGACCGGTTCGGACGCAAACCTGCGATGATCGTACCGTGGCTGGTTCTGCTCGCTGTTCTCCTCCCTTGCTTCTACCTGATGGATCACGAGCGAACGGCAATGGCCTTTTACTTCGTGGTTGCCCTTCTCGGTGGTGTGGGGACGCTCGGCTCGATCGCGATCCTGGCGACGGTGACGGAGTCGCTCCCGCGGCATGTTCGTTCCGGCGCCTTCGCGCTGATCTACGCCGTATCGGTCGCTGTGTTCGGCGGCAGCGCACAGTTCATGGCCGCATGGTTGACGACGGCGACGCACAGTCAGCTGGCGCCGGCCTGGTACACAATGCTCGCCGTCGGGATCGGCCTGATCCCGATGGTCTGGCGGCGCGAAACGGCGCCCGTGGCGGCAGTTCCATCGCGTGCTTCGACCTAGTTTGAAGCGTAAGCGTCGTCCTGACCCCACCTTCTCCTGAGGTGTCCCAACGACGATGGTGACGATCCCTCCGGGCGGATCGTTTCATGTCTAGTTTTAACCCTACGTTTGACCCTAAGCCGGTGCAGGTTCGCCGGCTGGAGGTGGTGACTGGCGTTGGCGGGCGGCGGCGATGGTCGCCAGACGACAAGGCGCGGATCGTTGAGGAGACGCTGGCGCCGGGAGCGACGGTGTCGGAGGTGGCCCGGCGTCACGACATTCGCCCGCAGCAGCTGTTCGGCTGGCGTCGGGAGATGCGGATCGAGGATCCAGCGTCGCGTGTGGACTTCGTGCCGGCGCTGGTCGAGGTGGCGGAGCCTGAGAAGTCTGAGCGCGCGCGGCGCGGACCGCCCCGGGCGGGACGCGGCGACATTGAACTGGAGTTCGAAGGTGTCGTGGTCCGCGTACGTCGTGGCGCTGAGGCCAAGACTGTCGCGGCGGTGATCAAGGCGTTGAAGGCGGCCAAGTGATCGGCCCGACGGGCGCGGTGCGGGTGATGGTGGCGACCAAGCCGGTGGACTTCCGCAAGGGGGCCGAGGGCCTGGCGGCGCTGGTGCGCGAGCAGATGCACACCGATCCGTTCTCGGGCATGGTCTACGTCTTCCGCGCCAAGCGCGCCGACCGGATCAAGCTGATCTTCTGGGACGGCACCGGTCTGTGCCTTTACGCCAAGCGGCTTGAGGACGGCGAGTTCCGCTGGCCGAAGGTGCATGACGGC
>Ga0302314_10005090_pt1 | contig 24034 bp, 17 predicted proteins | sample III_Palsa_N2_3_FD_200533 | JGI IMG/M metagenome (GOLD analysis project Ga0302314, IMG submission 200533) | Peat permafrost microbial communities from Stordalen Mire near Abisko, Sweden - III_Palsa_N2_3 | ecosystem: Environmental > Terrestrial > Soil > Palsa > Peat permafrost | place: Sweden... | reverse complement strand
GGGGTGGTGTTCTCTCCTCGGTCGGGCAGGCGCAGCCCTATCAGGGTTCTGCCGGGGGCGCAACCGGCGAACGAGAAACCACGCGACAGCCCGACCAAACCCACCGCCGGTTGCGCCCCCGGCAGGTCCCTGATCGCCTCCAGGTGCCCGACCGAGGAGAGAACACCACCCCCCACCCCACCACCCCGAAACCCCAACCCGACAGACCAGGACGGCTCTCCGAGGGAGGCGCCCGCCGGAGGCAGCACTTGACCTTGACTTTCAGCACTGAACACAAACCGGGGGCAAGACGCCGGAGCGAACAAACAAACAGCGCGAACCAGGCGACGGTTGAATATCACAGACGCGCAGCGGCGATATTGGTAACCAGGGACAAACAGGGATCACCGCCGGAGCGTCACCTCGTGTGGGCCGTTGAAGGGGGCTAGGGACAGTACCGTCGCGGGGGTGCGCAGGCCGGCGTTGTCGGTGAAGAGGGCGCGGGCCGCGGGGAAGATGATGTCGTCGTCGGCGACTTGTGCTGCGAGGTCGTAGAGGTCGTAGATCTCGTCGGTCATGTCGCCGTCGGCGCCTGCGCCGATTCCCCAGATGTCCCAGAGCAGCGTCTCGACCTTGTTCACGGCGGACAGGTCCAGGCGGATGTTGCCTGCTACGAACCATTCACCGATCAGCTGGACGTCGGGCGTGTAGAGGCCGAAGGTCTTGGGGTCGGCCTTGCCTGCGCGGATCAACTGCCAGGCCTTGCCCGCGACTAGGAAGCGGTCGCGGGGGACGTCCATGGGGTCGAAGTCGACGGTGTGGCCCTCGGTGACCTGCGGGTCGGCTAGCAGCCAGCCGCGGTCGGGGCGCCAGTACTCGGTGACCACGTGGTCGACGTGAAAGCCGTCGGTGGCGAAGTAGTCGGCGAAGCCGGAGCGGGTTCTGGCCGGGATGCCCTTGGCGCGCAGGAAGGAGCAGAGCAGCAGGGCGAAATCGCGGCAGATGCCTACGAAGCGGTCGGCGTAGTCGCGGGGGACGGTCAGGGGGGCGTTGTTGCGCTCTTGGATGAGGTTGAGGATCTCGTCCACGTACCGGGTCTCGGCATCGTCGTGCAGGCGGTCCTCGGCGATCTGGAAATCGAAGAGGCCGCCCTCCAGCCTGTGGATCAGCAGGCGGCGGACGATGAGGGCGAGTTCGCGTGGGTTGTCGGGCAGCGGCTCGTAGGCCTGGGTTTGGGCGCCGGGGGCGCTGAACGTGCTCTGGGTGCTGTAGAACTCGAATTCCGCGGGCTCCAGCTCCAGGCGGGTGGCGGACATGGCGGGACCCCCAATTTCTTCGGTCACCTGTTCGAATATCTCGACTCCCGGCCATCGTGCCAAAATTCCCCGCCACCTGTCGAGAGGTGCGCGCGATCCGCCCGGATCCGCCGGGTCCGTGAACCCCGGAGCACGGATCTGGGTTACATTCCACCTCATGACGACCATGCGGACCCCGGACGAAGTGACCCGGCCGTGGAGCAGCCGGACGCTGCGGGTGAACAACGAAAGAGTGCTGCTCGAACGGCTGCGCGCCTCCGGTGCGGCCTCGCGGGCCGAGCTCTCGCGGGTCACCGGGATCTCCAAACCCACCGTCTCGGCCGCGCTCGGCAACCTGGAGCAGGCCGGCCTCGTCCGGGAGACCGGGGAGATGGCGGTCACCGCGGGGCGCGGGCGCAGCGCGGTGCTGTACGAGGTCAACCCGACCGCCGGGTACGTCGTCGGCATCGACATCGGCCGCTCGCGGATCCGGGTGGCGCTGGCCGACCTCGAGGGATCGATCTGCGGCCGACGCGAGGTGCGCAACCTGGTGGACGGCGCGGCCGGGCCCGAGTCGATCGTGGCGACGGCGACGCAGCTGGCCCGGGAGGTCGTGGCCGAGGCGGGGCTGGACTGGTCGCACGTGGTCCACACCGTTGTCGGCACGCCCGGGGTGTTCGACCCGGCGAGCAACGAGGTGCGTTACGCGGGGAGCCTGCCGGGCTGGGGACGCAGCGGCGTGGTCGACAGCCTGCGCCGGGAGCTGGGCACGGAGCTGAGCGTGCACAACGACGCGAACCTGGCGGCGCTCGGCGAGTATGTCTTCGGTGCCGGGCAAGGCTGTCCGCTGCTGGTGTTCCTTATGGTGGGCACGGGGATCGGCGCCGGGATCGTCGTCGACGGGAAGTTGTTCGCGGGGGCCAACGGCGCGGCCGGAGAAGTCGGCTATCTGCCGTTCGCGGGGGGCGGCCCGGTCAGTGCCCAGGAGCCGCAGGATCCTTATTCGGTGCGCGGCATGCTGGACGCGGCGACCGGCGGTTCGGCCGTCACCGCGCTCGCCTCGGCCGCCGGAATGACTGCGGCGGGCAGTCCGAAGGACGTGTTCGACGCCGCGCGGGCCGGGGATCGCGCCGCGCTGGACGTCGTGCGGATGGAGGGGAGGCGGCTCGCGCATGCGGTCGCGGCGATCGCGGCGATGCTGGATCCGGCGCTCGTCATCCTCGGCGGCGGCGTCGGCGACAACGCGGATCTGCTGCTCGATCCGATCTACGAGTCCTTGGCCGAGCTCACCCCGCTGCGGCCGACGATCGCGCCGTCGTCGTTGGGCGGGGACGCGGTCCTGATCGGGGCGATCGCGACGGCGCTCGGTACCGCGCGGGAGCTGGTTTTCGAGGGACGGCTTTAGCAGACAATTCAGCAAAGGCTCTGCAAAGGCTCTGAGGCCCGCGGTGCGGCGCGGGCTTCAGAAGATTGATCCATCCGTAAGGATCGTGAAGATGTCGTGCGAGTGTGCGTGTGCCTAAGCGTGCCGGGTGATCAGTACTTGAAGGCGCGGCGCTCGGTCATGGCTCAGCTCACCTCCAGGGCGTTGTCGTCGTCCACGAAACTGGTGGTCCCGCCGTCGGTGTCCGTCTCGGAGCCGGTGAACTTGAGCGTCACCGTCTGCCCCGCGTAGGACGAGACGTCGTAGCTGTACTGCGTGTAGCCGGTGGCAGCGTTCAGGTTGGAGAACGTCGCCGGCGTCGTCAGGACGGTGCCGCCGGAGTTGAGCAGCTGCACCGTGAACGTATCCGGCTTGCCGGTGGACGGGCTCTCGGTGGTGTCGACGTGCAGCCAGAACGAGAGGGTCGCGGTGGTGCAGGCGGCGGGAACCGTCACGGACTGGGAGAGCGTGTCAGTGTCCTTGGTTCCATTGCCGTTGAACCAGGCCATCCAGCTGCCGCCGTGCGGGGTCTCGCCGCTGGCGTCGGTGATCGGCGTGTAGCCGAGGGTCGAGGTCTCGGTCCACGGCGTGACCGTGCTGCCGTTCTCGAAGCCCGGGTCGACGATCAGCTGCGCCGAGGTGCACGTCGAGCCGGACGAGCCGACCGTGAGCGTGTACGTGGTCGAATGGCTGCCGGAGGACGCGGTCCCCGTGACGGTGATCGCGTACGTCCCGGCCGCGGCCGACGACGTGGTGCTCACCGTCAATGTCGAGGTGCCGCCGGAGGTGACGCTGGTCGGGCTGAACGAGACCGTCACGCCGGACGGGGCGCCGCTCGAGGTGAGCGCGACGCTCTCAGCGCTGCCGCTGGTCACCGCCGTGTCGACGGTCGCGGTGGCGCTGTTGCCCGGAGTCACCGAAGCAGAGCTCGACGACAGGGACACCGAGAAGTCGTTGCTCGACGAGGAGCTCCCGCCGAGCAGCGCGTCCTGCAGCGAGCCGGCCAGCACCAGGCTGCCGGTCATGTCGAGCGCCGGTTCGCTGGACTGCCAGGAGCGGACGTCGTCCACGTACTCGCCGCCGTGGCCGGTGAAGGTGGTGAACGAGTCGTTCTCGCACTTGGCCATGCCGGACTGCAGCGAGCCGAGGCCGCCGGAGAAGTTCGAGGTGCCGTTCGGGCCGTTGACCACGGCGCCGACGTCCACCGCGCTGTTGAGGTTCTCCAGCTGCCCGCCCATGCACTTCGGGTACGTGGTGCCGACGCCGGCGACGAAGCTGGTGCCCCAGGCGTTGTCGCCGAGCAGCCAGTCGCGCTGCTCGCCCGCGAAGGCCGCGTACTCGGTGTCGCCGCTGAGCTTCTGGTAGAGCGCCTCGGTGGAGATGAAGCCGAAGGTGTGCGAGTCCACGTCGAAGTTCGTGTAGTCGCCGCCCTCGTGGAAGATGTCCGAGCTCGCCGTGCTGACCGCGCCGGACAGCTGCGCCTTGAGGTTGGCGATCAGGTCCGCGGTGGTGACGGCCAGGCCGGAGGGGCTGCCCGCGTCCTTGATCGCGGCGACCAGGTCGCTGTGAGCCAGGGCGCTGACGTCGTAGAGGTTCAGCGTGTCCTGGCCCGAGTCGTCGGCGATGTAGTCCGAGGCCCAGGTCGCGGCCTGGGTCAGATAGCTGCTGTAGCTCGACTCGGATTCGCCGAGGTCCTGTTCGGCGCGCACAATCTCGGTCGCGCCGAGCTCCATCGCGTCGTGCCAGATGCCCTCGGGGTAGTAGGCCTCGGGTAGCGCGGAGGTCAGGCTGTCGCTTTCGGCGGCCGAGGTGTCGGCCATCGGGTAGAGCGACGTGGCATCGGCGAGCTCGGTCTGCGCGCCGGAGGTGTTGCCTGCCTGCTCGTCCTGCTGCGCGGCTAGGGCGAACGCGGCGGCGACCCGGCCGACGACGTCCGGCGAGATCTTCGCGCCCGGGGCCGCGGCCTCGAACACCGGCCGGTGCTCGGCGGCGTAGTAGTCCTCGGAGCTCGAATCCGAGTCGTCGACCTGCGGTTGGCGCCACAGGTCGTGGTCGCCGAGGTAGTCCGACTCGTCGCCCTCGCCGATACCGACCTGGAGGTAGAGGGTCTTGGTCGAGGAGTTCCACATCTTGTTGAGGTACGTGGTGCCGTACTGCGCCTCGGTGGTCAGCGAGGACGGGGCCGAGGAGCCGAGCGCCAGGTCGGAGGCGTACAGCAGGTCATCGGCGTACGCGGTGGTGAAGGTGAACTTGAGGTAGTCGCCGGCGTCGAACCAGCCGCCCTCCACGTTGACCGCGCTGGCGCCGGAGACCTTCGACAGCTCGCCGCTGATCTGGTCGCCGGTGCCGCCGTCGCTGTTGGCGATGAAGGCGGGGTCCTTGTAGACGGTGGCGCTGGCGTCGTTGAGGTGCGAGGGCTGACGTGCGATGGTGCTCGAGCTGACCATGTTCGCGCCGTCGCGCTGGTTCTCGAAGAAGTTCACGCCGTCGCCGACGAGCGGGCCGTAGAGCGAGGACGCGCTCTCGATCGTAAAGGTGTCGGAGGTCGCGGCTTCGGTGCCGGAGACGGTCACGTGGTAGGTCCCGGCCGTGGTCACCGAGGAGAAGTCGATCGGGTAGACGTCAGGATAGGCCGAGTTCCAGGAACCACGGCTGCTCGTGGTGACGGAGCCGCTGGCCACGGTGGTGCCCGCGGAGTTGATCACCTTGTACGTCTCGCCGGACAGCGCCTCGGTGCCCATGAGGTAGGCGATCGTGGTGTCAGAGGGCAGATAGCCGTCCTGGTCGACGCGCAGCTGGGCGGAGTTCGCCGCGAAGGCCGAGGTGCTGGGCAGCAACAGCGCGCCGACTACTCCGAGTCCGGTGACCGCCGCGGCCAGGGATACATGACGTTTGCGCATGCAGGCTCCTGAGTGGGGTGAGAGGTGCACACAGTCGATAGTTAACTTTACTAACTCGCTCGGGGGAACCGTACTGAGCGCCCCAGGCGACGTCAATACCTCGTAGGGACTAAGTAAATTTTACTAACTAAGTCCTTGTGGCCCGCTGCCGCAGACGCGAGACTCCAACGCACGCACAGCTCCCACACCCACCACGTCACTCGACGAGGAGCAGCAATTGAGACCTACGAAGCTCGTCCTGTCCCTGATTGCGGTCGTCGCGGCGGTGCTCGGCATGGTCGTCGCGATGACCGCAGGCTCCTCGGCCGCCTACGCGGCCGGGAGCAGCCAGAAGGTCTATCTGACCTATTACGGGTGGTATGACAACACCCCGCCCGGTTGCGCCATCGCCTACCCGGACATCCATCAATGCGCCGGCGGCACCGGGACGTACAGCGACCCGATCACCTTCGCCAGCGACAAGTCGGAGATCAAGGAGGGCACGAAGATCTACGTCCCGCGGGTCGAGAAGTACTTCATCATGGAGGACGACTGCACCGAGTGCGACCAGGACTGGAGTGGCCAGGGCCCGGACGGCGGCCCGAAGCTGTGGCACTTCGACCTGTGGATCGGCGGCGACAGCGGCAACGAGTTCGACGCGATCAACTGCGAGGACGCGCTGACCCTCAGCGACTCCAACGGCGATCCGTACATGGAGGCCGTGGATCTCAACCCGCCGAGCAACGAGACGGTCAGTTCCGCACCGCTCTTCAACACGAAGACCGGCGAGTGTTACGGCAACGCCCAGCCGAGCATCGGCGTCGGCACGTATAAGAACACTTCGACGAAGACCTGCCTGACGGACACCGGCGACAGCAGCACGAACGGCGCCGCGCTGTCGATGTCGACCTGCGGCAGCTCCGCGGACCAGAAGTTCAGCTACGACGGCGCGTTCCTGATGATCAACAAGCTGTGCGTCAACAACCCCTCCGGCAGCAAGCTCGACCTCGCCACCTGCTCCGGCGGGCCGGACGAGCAGTGGGAGGTCAACCCGAGCGGCACCGTCGACGACGTCCAGACGAGCTCGCTGTGCTTCCGCGCCTCGGGCTCGAAGGTCACGGTCGGCGGTTGCTCCGGCTCCACGGACAAGTGGACGTACGACGGGACCTGATCCCGGGATATGAGATAGATCCGCGCACGGGTCGGACAGTCACGGTTACAGTTGCCGTCGCAGTCCCCCGTCGCATTTGAGCACGGCTGTCCCCTCCACCATCCGCCCTGAGCGTGGAGGGGACAGCCGCTTGCGAGACCCGGGTCAGCCGGCGATGCCCGCCACGGCTTCGGGGATCGGGGTGACGCCGCCGATCAGCTCGAGGGTGAGGCCGACCGTCCCGGGGTTGGCCAGCAGTTCGGCGATCACGGCGGCCACGTCGTCGCGCGGGATGGCGCCGCGGCCGGTGTGCTCGGCGAGCAGGACGCGGCCGATGCCGGGGTCGTTGCGCAAGCTGCCCGGGCGCAGCACGGTCCACTCCAGGTCGGGGCGGGCGCGCAGGTCGTCGTCGGCGGCGCCCTTGGCCCGCAGGTACGCGCGGAAGACCGGATCGCCGTCGAACGCGGAGTTCGGGTCGGCGCCCATCGAGGAGATCATCAGGTAGCGGCGCACCCCGGCGGCCTCGGCGGCGTCGGCGAGCAGCACGGCCGCCGCGCGGTCCACGGTGTCCTTGCGGTCGGCGCCGCTGCCCGGCCCGGCTCCGGCCGCGAAGACCACGGCGTCGGCGCCCTTGAGCGCCTCGGCCGTCTCGGCCACGCCCGCCGATTCGAGGTCGAGCAGCAGTGGCTCGGCTCCCGCGGCGCGCAGGTCCGCGGCGTACTCCGGGCGGCGGATCAGGCCCACCGGCTCGTCACCGCGGGCGTGCAGGATTCGGGAGAAACGAAGTGCGATCTGGCCATGACCACCGGCGATGACAGTGCGCATGGGTCGAGTCTAGGCGCGTGAGACCCCATTCGCGCCAGGCGACGATCGGTTATTTGGCTTGTTCTTGGGCTCATTCTTAGGCCCGGAGTCCGCCCGGAGCACGCTCGGGGGGCGGTCTTCAGCCGCCGAGGGCGCGGCCCGGGACGGCCTTCGCGCCCTTCACTACGCCTGCCACTCCGGCCACGCCGCCCTGCGCGGGTATTCGCGCCAGCTTGGGTGGGGCGAGCGGCGGGGCGAGCGGGGACGGCAGCCCCTCGGCGGGCGAGGGCTCGACCGTGAGCCTCGGCAGCGGGCGCTCCAGCCAGCGCGGGATCCACCAGTTCCAGCGGCCGAAGACGTGCATCGCGGCCGGGACGAGCACCGTGCGCAGCACGAAGGCATCGAGGAAGACCGCGGCTGCCAGGCCGATGCCGAACTCGCCGATGACCCGCTGGCTGCCGAAGGCGAAGGCGCAGAAGACGCAGATCATGATCGTGGCCGCGGCGGTGATCACCCGCGAGGTTTCGGTCTGGCCGCACTTGACCGCCCTCGTCGTGCAGCCGACGCGGGTCCACTCCTCGTGCATCCGGGAGACCAGGAAGACCTGGTAGTCCATCGAGAGCCCGAACAGGATCGCTATCAGCATCACCGGTAGGAAGGCCTCGACCGGCCCGGCGCCGCCCATACCGAGCAGCTTCGATCCCCAGCCCCATTCGAAGAACGCGGTGACCACGCCGAAGGAGGCCGCCGCCGCGAGCAGGTTCATCACGGCCGCGGTGAACGGTATCAGCAGGCTGCGGAAGGCGAGCAGGAGCAGCAGGAAGCTGAGTCCGACGATCACCGCGAGGAACAGCGGCAGCTTCGCGGTGAGCACGTTGGCGAAATCGACGTTGACCGCGACCTCGCCGCCGACGTGCGCCTGCACTCCGGTTCCGCTCAGCACGTTCGGGATCACGTGGTCGCGCAGGGTCGTGACCAGGTTCGCGGTGGCCGAGGACTGCGGCGAGGTGGTCGGGATGACGGTGATGACGTCGATGGCGCCCTTGCCCTCGGAGACCACCGCCGACTCGGAGACGCCGGCCACGCCGGACGTGTGCTGCATCGCGCTGATCAGCTTGCTGACGTTCGCCTGTTCGGCCGCGTCCTGCACCTTGGCGACGACGGTCAGCGGGCCGTTGAAGCCCTCGCCGAAGCCCTTGGCCAGCATCTCGTAGGACTTGTACGTCGTGCTGCTCGTCGGATCGTTGCCGCTGTCGGACGTGCCGAGGCACAGCGCGAGCGTCGGGATCGCCAGGACAAGCATCAGCACGAACGCCAGCACGGCCAGTAGACGGGGACGGTTGTGCACGAAGTCGGCCCAGCGGTGCCACAGGCCGCGGGTCACGGCGACGGGCGCGTGCACGGCGGCCAGGCCCACCAGCGCGGCCTTCGAGCGGCGCCGCGCCTCCTCCTGCTTGCGCCGCTGCCGGCGGGACAGGGCGCGCGGGCCGAGGAAGCTGAGCAGCGCGGGCAGCAGGGTGAGCGAGGCGAGGACGGTGACGGCGACGGTCAGCGAGGTGGCGATCGCGACCCCGTCGAGGAAGCCGACGCCGAGCACGAGCATCCCGAGCAGCGCCACGCACACCGTGCCGCCCGCGAACAGCACCGCGCGACCGGAGGTGGTCACCGCGTGCGCGATCGACTCGGCCACGGGTTTGTGCGCGAGCAGCCCGGATCTGTGCCGGGTGACGATGAACAGCGCGTAGTCGATGCCGACGCCGAGTCCGACCAGCGCGCCGAGCGTGGGCGCGAAGCTGGCCACGGCCATCGTGTGGCTGAGCAGGCCGACCGCGAGCAGTCCGCCGCCGACGCCGGCCGCCGCGGTCAGCAGCGGCAGCACCATCGAGAAGAGCGAGCCGAAGGCCAGGAAGAGCACGATCGCCGCGGCCGCGATGCCGACCGCCTCGCTGTCCTCGGCCGGGCTCTGCAGCGCGTCCTCCACCGAACTGCCGCCGACCTCGACCTCGAGGCCCGAGCGCTCGACCGCGTGCGCCGCGGAGATGAGCGCCTCGGCCTGGGTGGTGGTGAACGAGGAGTTCGCGTCGTTCAGGTTCAGGGTCGCGTAGGCGGTCTCGCCGTCCGAGCTGATCTGGTCCGCGCCCGCGCTGGTGTACGGGCTGACGACCGAGGAGACCGAGCCCTGTTTGGATATCGCGCTGAGCGCCGAGTCGATGGACTTCTCGACGGAGGACGCGCGGACCGTGCCCGAGTCGACGTGCCACACGAGGGTCGCCGTGTCCCCGGAACCGCCGGGGAAGGCCTCGTCGAGCAGCTGCTGCGCCTGGGTCGAGTCCGTGCCGGAGAGTTCGAAGCTCGAACTGTAGGCCGAGCCCTTGGCCAGGGTGCCGGCGCCGAGCCCGAGCAGCAGCAGAGCCCAGGCCAGGACGACCAGCAACCGGTGGCGGGTGCACCAGAGAGCAAGCGCGGTCAACGGGTCTCCCTGTGGTAGCGGATACCACCGCGCGCTCGGGCGACATGGCGGTATTGCGAGGATGACTGATCTTCGGGGCTTATACGAATCTTGCGGTAGCTACGGCCGGTTCATGACCGGGCGTTCCAGCCAGAGTGCCATGCTTTGCCCGCTTCGGGCGACGATCCAGCCGTTTTCTTATCGTTCTCACGAACTTGTGACAACGTGGTGGTAACCATTCGCTCACACACAGGCGATGCGATATGCCCCGACCGGCCGACTGTGACGCCTGGGGCCTGCGGAATCAGTACGCGCGTCGCACTCGGCCGCCGCGCCCCTTGGCGAGCGCGAGCCACACGAGTGCGGTCAGACCCGCCGTGATCGCAGGCGCTATGGCGAGCACTAGCGCGACCCGGGCCGGCTGATTGGTCAGGCAGACGCCCGCGACGAACAGTCCGAGGAACCAGATGGACAATCCGGACACGCTCAGTCGCAGAGCAAGTCCGGGGCGTAGCCAACGCAACCGGAACGCACGGATCCCGATGAACAGCAGGATCGAGAGCAGCACTAGGGCGAGGGTGACGAACATGGCGCCGAGCCCGGAGCCGCCGCGGTTGTTCGGGTTCTGGTCGGTAGTGACTGCGATCACGCCAGGCGTTCCAGCCGTAAGAGTGACGATCTGGCCCTCCCAGAACTCGGCGCGCACGACGGACGGGCCATCCCCGACAGCCGCGTTGAACGCGGCGTTGCCCGGGTATGTGACCCACTCGAATTGCACGGCGTCCGTGGACGGCTGGCCGCCCAGACCGATCGCGCCCTCGCCGCCGTCGTCGAACGCCCCGGAGCCGGCCTGCAGGTTCAGGTTCCCGACGCAGTTCTCGGTCGTATCCGTCAGATCGATGCCGGACGGACAGGTCGGCGCGCTCGCCATCGTGGCCGCGTCGGAGTAGCCGCCCACGGTCTCCACGAGGCCGCCGAACAGGCCGAGCAGGCCGACGACCAGCATCAGCGAGTAGAGGCAGACGCGCAGCCACAGCAGCCAGCGCCGCCCGCCAGCGTCGACGGCGGGCCACTGTCGCTGGGTGCGGAAGGCGAATCTCGGGGCGTCCGTAAAGGTCCCGCGGGATCGGCGCCTCGGCCGCCGAAACCCGCGGGTGTGCAGGACCTCGTCGAGTTCGGGCAGCGCATCCTCGGGCTCTGAATCCCCGAACACGTTCCCCTGGCCACTCCCCCGTCTGCTCATCCCCTCATTGTGCCCGCTCGCCCGTACTCGAGAGAATGCGCGGCATGGAAATAGAACTGGTGTCCAGGCTCGGCGCGCGGCTGCCCACGGGCGCCGGGCTGCTGGGCTTCGGCACCACGGAGCAGGACGCGCGGCGGCGTCTTGAGTCCTTCGGAGGGTCGGCGCGGGCGTCGTTCGTCTCCGGAGCGGCCTGGGGTTGGCGGGTGCGCGTCGGCGACCGGTGGATCGAGGCGGGGGCCGGGGGCGACGGGCTGCTCGGCGAGATCCGGGTGGCCCGCGCGGTCGAGGCGGCCGGGGACGACGTGGCGGGGATCGGGCTGCGCTACCGGGGCATCGACCTGTTCGCGCACACCATGGCAGAGGTCGAATTCCTGCTCGGCGCGATCGAGGGCGGCGTCAGCGGGGATCTGCGGCTCACCGGAACCTCCGCGTACGCCCTGTCCGCGACGCTCGTCGACCTCTCCCGCTAGCGAACCCCGCTCACCGCGCCCGTGCCGCGGCCTCGCCAAGCACGGTGCGGGCGAAGCCCTCGAGGTTCGCCCGCAGCCGCAGGACCTTCTCCGCCGGGTCGAGCGACTCCTCCATGGCGATCGCCGCCTCCGACCGGAGCGTGCCGCGCACGTAGCGGGAGCACTGCAGGTCGGCGCAGATGTAGTTGCCGACGGAGTTGCCCGCCCGGCCCGCGGCGCCCGCCTTGGCGGCGACGAAGTTGGTCACGCCCGAGGCGGCGTGCACGGTCAGGCAGATCGAGCACATCGAGCTGCGCATCAGGCTCTTGCCGCCGCGGCTCTGCGGGCGGCGCAGTACGATGCCGACCGGTCCGGTCGGCATCGGTACTACGACGTATGCGCGCAATTCGGCCTTGGGGTCGCGCCAGCCGAGGAAGTCGATGTGCTCCCAGTAGATCTCGTCGAGCGGTCCGGGGAGGTTGATGCGCTCGGCCTCGCCCTTCGTGCAGTTGACGAAGGATTCGCGCACCTCGGCTTCGGTCAATGCGTCCATGCCGACACCCTAGACAACCCGCGCCGCGATCACGAGTCCATTAGCCGTCAGGACGAGGACCCCGTGCTCACGGCGGCGCCGAGCGTCACGTCGCCCGGCTTGAGGGTGATCGACGGCGAGGTGCTGCCGAGCGCGATCTCGCCGGGCACCGCCTCGATGAGCTGGTCCGAGTCCTCGTCGGTGATCGCGATGACCACGGCCGTGCAGTAGCTGCAGCGGCTGGCCTGCGCGGGTATCGTGCTCAGGCACTCCGGGCAGGCGCGCTTGGCCTTGGACAGGTCGTGGTACGGGTTCATCGCCTCGGCGATCTTGTTCACCGGCAGCACGACCAGGAAGTAGATCGCGGCCGCGATGAGCACGAACGTGATGATGTCGTTGATGAAGCTGCCGTACATGATCTGAACGCTCGCGATCGTCCAGTGCATGCTGGAGAACGCGCCCTTGTGTCCGGCGATGATGCTGATGAACGGCGTGATGAAGGTCTCGACGAAGGCCTGGACCAGGCTGGAGAACAGCGATCCGATGACGACGCCGACCGCGAGGCCGATCATGTTTCCGCGGACGATGAACTTGAGGAACCCGTGCACGGTGCGCGCTCCCGGAGGCAGAAGGATGGCGGGTCAGTGCCCGAAGACGGCCTCGGGCGCGCGCAGTATCTCATACCCCGATGACGCTCCGGCCGCCGCCGGGTGGCCGGGGGCGGCGCCGGGTCGGTGGCGCCGCCGCCCGGTCAGGCTCGCTCGGCTGAGGACTCGCCGCCGACGATCCTGGCCAGCGCCAGGGCGAAGAGGATCACGCCGCCGTTGATCGCCAACTGCCAGTAGTTCGGCGCGTTGGACAGGTCGATGATGTTCTGCACAAGACCGAGCAGCACCACGCCGCTGGCCGCGCCGAGCATCGAGCCCTTGCCGCCCTGCAGCGAGACGCCGCCGATCACCGCCGCGGCGAAGACGGTGAAGATGATGCCCTCCTGGTAGCCCTGGTCGCCGGTGACCGAGGAGACGCGGCCTGCCTCGATCAGTCCGCCGAGCGCGGCGAGCATCGAGCCGACCACGTACACGCCGATGCGCACCCGGTCCACCCGGATCCCGGCCGCTCGCGCCGCCTCCGCGTTGCCGCCGATGGCGAAGATCGCGCGGCCGGTGCGGTGGTAGCGCAGGAAGAGCCCGGCCGCGATGAACACGACCGCCGCGACGACCAGCGAGAGCGGCACCTTGCCGAGGTACTCGGTGCCGAGGAAGCCGAAGGCCTGCGGCAGCTGATAGGGCGACTGGCCCTGCACGACGCCGTTCTGCAGGCCGGCCAGCAGCACGGTCATGCCGAGCGTGACGATGAAGCCGTTCAGCCGCACCTTCACGATCAGCAGCCCGTTGATGAGCCCGACCGCGGCGCCGATCGCGAACAGGACCAGGATGCCTAGGTACGGATTCACCATCAGTCCGGAGCCGAAGGCGGCGCGCGGCACGATCAGCCAGGCCGCTACCATCGGCGCCAGGCCGTACGTCCCCTCGAGGGAGAGGTCCATGCCGCCGATCAGCAGGATCAGGCTCTCCCCGACGACGGTGACGCCGAGCGCGGAGACCTGCTGGCCGACCCCTGAGATCAGGTTGTCGGTGGTCAGGAAGACGGGGCTGATCACCGCGCCGACCACCAGGATGACGACGAGCACCGGCAGCAGCGCCGCCTCGCGCAGGAAGCCGAGCGCGGCGGGTCCGCCGCCGAGCCTGCCGCCGCGGCGCTCGGGCGGGGCCTCGGCCGACGTGGCTGGTTCCCTGGTCTGGGTCACGGACGGTACCCCCGCTTCCTTCGCTTCGTCATGGGAAGTGCTCATGCGGCCACGCCCTCGATCGCCGCGATCAACGCCGGACGGTCCAGGTCCCCGCCCGGCACCTCGGCCACGATCCGGCCGCGCACCAGCACGAGCACGCGGTCGCAGTAGGTGAGGTCGGACAGTTCGTCGGTCGCCAGCAGCAGGCCCGCCCCCGCGTCAGCGGCCTGACGCAGCGCCTTGAGCAGCAACTCCTTCGACGCCACATCGACGCCGCGGGTCGGGGTCACAGCCACCAGCAGCCGCGGGCCGCGCGCGAGGGCCCGGGCGACCGTGACCTTCTGCTGGTTGCCGCCGGACAGGTCGTCAACATGCTGCTTCAGCGAGGAGGAGACCAGGGCGAGCGATTCGGCCCACGGCTTGGCCGCCTCGGCCATCGCGCGCGGGCCGAGCACGCCGAACTTGCCCGAGCTGAGCCGGTCGGTGACCGACATGGTCATGTTCTCGGCGATCGACAGGCCGCCGACGAAGCCGGCCATCCGCCGGTCCTCCGGGATGTAGCCGACGCCCGCCTTGAGCGCCGACGCCCGGTCGCCGGGGTGCACGCGCTCCCCGGCCACGATCACCTCGCCGCTCTCGGCCCGCTGCGTCCCGGCGGTGATCCGGCCGAGGGTGACGACCCCGGAGCTGATCAGGCCGACGACGCCGACGCTCTCCCCCGGCTGCACCGTGAGCGAGACGCCGCGCAGGTCTCCGTTCGGCGAGGCGGCGGCCAGGTCGCGCAGTTCGAGGACAGGCTGGCTGGAGGGTACGGCCTCCGGCGCGGTGACGGCCGGTCCCGGTGCCGCGGTCGGCACTGCGCCGGTGGGCGAGGTCGTGCCGTAGACCATGGCGTTGACGAGGTCGTCGGTGGACAGCGTGGCGACGGGCGCGGACAGGACCCGCTCGCCGTCCCGCAGCACCACCACGTCGTCGCAGATGTCGAAGACCTCCTCGAGGTGGTGCGAGATGTAGAGCACGGCGACGCCCGAGTCCGCCAGCTGCCGGACCCGGCTGAACAGGCGCTGCACCGCGTCGTGCTCCAACGCGGCCGTGGGCTCGTCGAGCAGCAGGACCTTCGTTCCCGCCGCGACGGCCCTGGCCAGTTCGACGATCTGCCGCTGCTCTACGCTCAGGTCGCGGCAGAGCCCGGCCGCCGACACGCCGGAGCCCCACTCGCCGAGCACCGCCGCGGCCTCGGTCCGCACCCGCTTCCAGTCGACCCGGCCGCGGCGGCTCGGCAGCCGGCCGAGGAAGACGTTCTCGGCGACCGTGAGTTCGGGCACGATCATCGAGTGCTGATGGACCGTGGCGATCTTGGTCCGCCAGGCGTGCACGGCCCCGGCCGGGGGCGCGGGCTCACCGTCGAAGATGACGTCGCCCACGTCCGGGCGTTGCAGGCCGCTGAGAATGGAGACCAGCGTCGACTTGCCCGCGCCGTTGCGCCCGACCAGGCCGAGGCAGCGGCCGGGGGCGAGCGCGAGGTCCACGCCGCGCAGCGCGCGGGTCGAGCCGTAGCTCTTGCTGATCCCGCGCGCCTCGACCGCGGCGCCGAGTACGGAAGCATCCTGATTCATGGGCCGGTTCACGAGCTCGCGCTGCTCGAGCACACGCCGCCGTGCGCCGCGCCGTACACGTTGCCCCACAGGCTCTGGTCGGTCACCGGGGTCGTGGTCAGCGCGGCCGGCAGGCTGTCGACCGGCGAGCTCAGGCTGAGGTTCTGGCTGGTCGCGGTCACGAACGGGGCGACGATCGGGTCGGCCAGGTTGGTGTCGCCGTTGTAGGACACGTTCTGCAGCGCGGGGGCGCCACCGCCGGCCTGGCCCGCGCTCAGCGTCACGCCCTTGGCCGCGTCCACCGCGTACTGCAGGGCGTACTTCGCGTAGAGGTCGGCGGGCTGCGACTGGGAGGCGTCGAGCGCGCCCTGCTGGATGTCGCACATCTCGAAGGCCACACCGTCATCACTGATAACGATGACATGGTTCGCCGAGCCGACCTTGCCGTAGCCCTTGTTCTGCAGCATCGGGAGGATGCCGGTGTCCGGGCTGCTCCACTGCGAGTAGATCGCCTTGAGCTTGCCGCCGTAGGCGTTGAGCGCGTTCTGGGCGTCGGTGACGGCGGTGGACTCGGTCCAGGCCGTCGGGTCCTTGAGCAGCGTCACACCCGGGTCGTTCTGCTGCATGCAGGAGTCGAAGGCACTCGTCCGGTCGGCGCCGTTGGACGAGGTCAGGTCGCCCTCGAGGTCGAGCACGTAGCCGCTCCTGGCCTTCGAGGATATATAAGAGCACGCATCCTGGCCGTAGAGCGTGTTCGAGGCGCGCACCACCATGTAGACGTGGCCGGTGCCGACGATCGTGTCCACCGAGACGAGCTGCACGCCGTGCGACGAGGCGTAGGCGATCGCCGGGCCCAGGCTGGTGGCGGTCTCCGGGTTGACGATGATCGCCTTGGCGCCCTCGTTGACCAGCGTCTCGATCTGCTGGTTCTGCAGCGAGGCATCGGCCTGGGCGAGCTCGGGACCGAGCAGCTGCACGTCGTCCTGGCCCGCGTAAGTCTGCTCGTAGCTGATATACGCGGCCCAGAACGCGGTGTTGTTGTAGGTGAGTGACACACCGATCTTGATCGGACCATTCCCTGTAACAGTGCTCGAAGTCCCTGATCCCGGGGCCTTGGACGAACAGCCCGCCGCGGTCAGCGCCACGAGGGAGAGACAGGTTGCAGCGAACAGGCTCGTGCTTCGGCGCACTCGCACCGGAACCTCCAGCGGTCGACGCCCGGACGTCTTTATCCGGACTGCTCGCGGGCCACGATAGATCCGATGACTGAGAGCGTCAATGCCCAGCGATCGACTCGATATCGATCGATGCCGCTGATCGATAACGAATAGGTCCTACCTGTTCGGAGCCTGGTCGCAGGGGTCTCAGAAGCTCGCATCTGCCTCGTCGTAGCTGGAAAGTCCCAGGAAGTTCATCACGACACTGACACTGGTGAGCAGCTGTGTGGCGCTCGACCAGCCGTCGCGCTTCCAGAGCAGCAGCTCGCTGTTGTGCGTGCGCCAGGACAGCGGCGTCGGCACGGCGAGCATGGCCTCGACGGTCGCGGCGCCGCCCACGGTGAGGACCGCCACCGGAGTGTCGGCGTACACGGCCCACACTGCGTCGAACTCGGGCACGCCGAGCGACGGGATCCGGCCGTCCGGGACGTGCTCGGCGACGCGGGAGGCGCTGAAGACGTTCTCGCCGCGCACCTCCATCCACTCCATCGGCCGCGGCAGCACCACCGCGGCCACGCCGTACTCGTGCCGCCAGCCGTTGTAGACGGTCTCGTACTCGGCGACCCGCACCGGCAGGCCGTGCAGCGAGCCGATCAGCTCGCCCTGGACGGCCTGGTGCCTGCCGTAGTGGAAGGGCGGCCAGCCGGTGGCCCTGGCCTCGGACCACGCGGCCTTCGAGCCTTCCCGGAAGCCGTGCTTGTCCCGCAGGTCCTCGGTCAGCCGGCGGGCCTTGGCCCGCAGCCGCCGCGGTTCGAGGTGCGGGGAGATCACCAGAAGCGCGGCCAGACAGACCAGCAGCGCGATGGGCAAGGCGTAGCGCATGACGGGGCACCTCCTTGTGCCGTGCTCGAAGCGGAGCACTCACGCGCCGACCAGTCTTCCCGGCTCACCCTGAGTTCTCTGTTGATCACAGCACCAAAGGCGGCCCGCGGCTACCGGCTCAACGGAACCTCAACGGTATTCGCGCAGCCGCAGATAGCCCGCGCAGGTGACGAGGGACAGCAGCAGCAGTTCGGCGATCACCAGTTCGGCCCACGCCGTGGCGCCGAGGCCGGACTGCCCGGCCGAGACCGCCGCGTCGAACTGCTGCGTGTTGATCTGGATGACCTGGCCGAGCGCGGTCATGTACGTGTTGAAGTCGTGGTTGGACTGCCCGGCGGACAGGCCGATGTCGAGCGAGACCGCGGCGGCCAGGTTCCCGGCCTCGGCGTCCGCGCGGATCTTCCCGTCGTCCTGGACGTACGTGTTGTAGTCCTGCGTCGCGTCGTAGGCGGCCTCGGCCTCGCCGGGGAAGGTGATGTTGTCCAGTTCCGAGCCGAGGAAGCCGTCGATGGTCACGCCGGAGACGGTGTTCGCGGCGCTGTTCACGCCGAGCTTGCCGACCGAGCTCGACAGGGCACTGTAATAAGCGCTCGGATCCGCCGCGGCCTGCGCCGCCGACACGCTCGGCACGCCGCCGACCTCGCTCGTCTTCTGGAAGAACGAGGTCTGCAAGACAGAGTACTGGTCCTCGAGCAGCCAGCGGCTCTCGTCCGCGTTCGCGTCGTCGGACACGGCCTGCGCGCGGTCCAGCGCGTAGATCGAGTCATAAGCGTCCTGCTTCGCGACGTGCAGGTGGCTCGCTTCGCCGAGCTGCGTGGACAGGCCGAGCAGCCCGGCGACGAGGGCGGCGACCGCGCCGACGGCCAGCCAGCTCACCCGGCGGCGGAACTTGCGCGCGTAGTAGCGGTTGCCGAGGAGGAGCGCGAGGACGGTCAGCAAGGCCGCACCGAGCACCGCGTACCCGAACGTCGAGATGGCCGAGTGGTCGGATGAATACGAGGCATCGACCGCGCTGCTGTCCTGCTCGGTGATCTGCTGGGAGGCCGGCAGCATCGAGTTGTGCAGCATCGCAGAGGCCTGCTCGTACGAGCTGAGCGCGGCGGGCGGCGGCGTGCCCGGCTTTTGGCTCGCAAGCAATCCGTCGATGTAGAACGCGTCGGCGATGTCGGCCTCGTAGCCGCCGAGCGTGTCGAGCAGCTTGCTCGCCTCCGTGTTCAGCACCGGGTTCTCGGCGATCTGCTCGAGATCGGCGTCCGCCGCGGACCGGTCCTTGTTGTACGTGGTGTAAGAGGCCTGAGCGTTCACCGAGGCCGGCACGTCGAAGCCGGCCTCCGGGTGGTAGCCGACCAGCAGCAGGTTCGCGGCCTGCGCGTCCATGTCGTTGAGCCGGTAGTAGAGGTCGCTGGTCGCGGAGACCTCGGTGGTGCGCGACCTCAGGCTGTTCAGGCTCGAGGTGTCGCGCATCAGCCCGAGCGCGGCGACGAGGCCGAGCAGCAGGCCGAGCACGGCGAGCACGGCCGTCAGTAGTTTGAGTTGGCTGGGTGTATTGCCCCGCATCCGATGAATCGGACCTTTCGGTGCGATCAGTGCATCGCGTTCGAGCACGGACGTCATCGTGTAACCCCGTAGACAGACTTCACGGCCGTACGTTCCGCCATCGCCTAGCCGCGCGTAAAGACGTGGGCCCGAATCTAAGCACGATTTAAACGGCGGACGCGTCGCCCCGATGCAGCGTCACCAAGGCCTGATATGCGGACTCGATGTCGGCCAGATCGGCGGGCTCGGGCACCGTCTCCTTCGCCAGCCGGTGGATCATGTCGGCCTGCGCGAGCAGCACCGGCAACTGCTCAGGACGCAGCGTCGAGTGGGTGATCAGCGCGAGCGCGTCCAGTTGGCGGATCATCACCGCGGGCATCCCGGCCGCCGCCTGCCGGACCTTCTCAAACGCACGCTCGATCAGCCGGTCGTAGGACACCGGCACGGTGATCAGCCGGACCAGGCCCTGCGCGTCCCGGCAGATCGGATCAGGGTCCCAGTCCTTGGCGATCCGGCACAGGCTCGCGCCGAGCCAGTCGATGCAGGTGAGCGCGGTGAACGTGTCGTTGACCGCCGGAGACAGTGCCCTGATGGCGATCTCGACGAGCTGGTCCACCGCGAAGGCCACGTCCTGGGTCAGCGTCCGGTACGGCCCGGTGATGTGCGACCTGCGAAGCCAGCGCTCCACGTCCGGCGCGGCGGCGGCGGGCCAGACGGTCAGGAAGGGGTGGCCGCGCACGACGAAGTGGCCGGGCCGGTGGTGCAGCTTGATCACCGCGTCGTACCTGACCGCGAGTTCGACCAGCATCGAGCGTCGGATGAACTGCAGATAGCCGCTCTCCGGCGAGCCCACCACTCCCCCGCCCCGGTCCATCAGGCCCCGCAGCAGTTCCACCTCCGGCGCGGTACGCGAGTACGTCCGGCCGCCGCGTGCGGCCGTCTCGTTCTCCACCGCGTCGTCGAGATCCCGCGCAATGCTCGCGATGACCTGCGGCAACTGGATCATGATGGCGATGTGGTGGATGAAGTAGATCAGCACGCCCACGTCGGCCATCGTCAGCGCGAGCACGACGGTGATGGACACGTGCGGCACGAAGTCGCCCTTGGGCCCGGAGCCGACGGCCACCAGGTCGAGCATCGCGTAGACGAAGGTGGCGACGAACGTGCCGAGCGTCCACTGCGTGCCCCGGTCCCGGATGAAGTTGCGCAGCATCCGCGGGCCGAACTGGGTGGAGGTGAGGGTGAGCGCGACCAGGATGATCGAGAAGACCACGCCGACCACGGTGATCAGCGCGGCGGCCATCGTGGTGAGGATCTGCCTGGCCCCGTCCGCGCTGCCCGCGATCACCCAGCCGGGCAGATGCCAGCCCCGGTAATAAGCAGCCGAATCCACCGCACGGGTGACGAGGAACAGCAGCGCGGCACCCAGCGTCTCGGCCGTCGGCACCAGCCACAGATTGGTGCGCGCGGCCTCGGTCAGCCACTGGGCCTCGGGTCGCACTCGGCGCGGCACGGGAGGGGCCACCTGCCTTCGGGGTTCGGAGGGAACGCGGAAACGCTCGCCGACCAGACTTCCCGGCACACCGCTTCCACTGTAACCGGCGCTCCTCGACGTCCGGGTTGCCGGAAGATCACATTTCAACTCGCCCGATCACCCTACGTCGCCGGACTCGCTACGCTCTGTTGCAACCGAGTCGCCGGCGGGCCGCGTCCTGAACTCGTCAGACCGACCGGGCGGAAGGACGTGGCGAGCGCGATGGTGGACGACCGACGGGACGACCCCTGGTACCCGCGGCAGCAGGCCCGCGAACCCGAGGAGCTCTGGCGTCCGCCGAGCGCGTCCTCGGCGGGGCGCGCGGAGCAGCAGGGCGGCGGGGTCGGCGGTGGCGGACGACGCGCGCGGACAGCCGCCTCGCGGGCGACCCCGTACCCCGGCTCCGGGGCGCGTCCCGGCAGCGGACGTGATGGCGCCCGGTCCCGGGTCAACGAGGACGTCGACCTCGACGAACTCGACCCGCGGGGCCGCGCCCGGCGCCGGGCCACGGTCACGGCGTCCCGGCGGGCGCATCCGAACCTGCGGCGGCGCAAGGCGTTCCGGATCACCGGCGGGATCTGCGCGGCGGCGCTGCTCGGGGTCTCGGCGATCGGCACGTACGCCTACGAGCACCTGTTCGGCCAGGTGGACACCGAGTCGCTGGACTCGCTGACCGACCGTCCGGCGGCGTCGCGTGCGGACCAGTACGGCAACGTGCCGGAGAACATCCTGCTGCTCGGCTCGCAGACCCGCGACGGCCAGCACGGCATCCACCTCGGCAACACGAGCAAGCTGGGCACCGACATCTCGGACACCGCGATGCTGGTGCACATCAGCGCGGAGAAGAAGTGGGCGACCGTCGTGTCGATCCCACGCGACCTGATCGTGCCGCGTCCGCAGTGCCAGGGGCGGCTCGACGCGACGCAGACCGTGTCGGCGTCCTCCGACGCGATGTTCGACCTCGCGATGAACCTGGGCGGCCCGACGTGCGCGGTGGCCACCGTCGAGCAGATGACCGGGATCCGGATCGACCACTTCGCGGAGATCACCTTCAACGCGTTCCAGTCGCTGACCGACGCGGTGAACGGGGTGACCGTGTGCGTCCCGCCGCCGGGCATCAACGACCCGGACTACAGCGGCCTGGTGCTCAGCGCGGGCCTGCACACGGTCAGCGGCGCCGAATCGCTGGCCTTCGTGCGCGACCGGCACGGCCTGGCGAACGGCACCGACCTCAACCGGATCCGAATGCAGCAGATGTTCGTCTCCTCGCTGTTCAACAAGCTGGCCAGCGCGGGAACCCTCGGCGACCCGATCACCCTCTACAAGATCGCCGATGCGGTGACCAGCAACCTGACCGTGGACACCGGCCTCGACTCGATCGACGCCATGGTCGGTCTCGCCGGGAGCGTGCAGAGCCTGAAGAGCCACTACATCCAGTTCATCACCGTGCCCTACGGCTTCGACCCGACGAATCAGAACCGCGTCATCCCGGGCCCGGGCTTCGACCAGGTGTGGACCGACCTGCGCAACGACACCCCGCTCCCCGGCTCGAACGCGGCGGCGGTCTTCGGCACCACGCCGAGCGCGCCGGCCACGACCGCGTCGGCCGCGCCAAGTGTGAACAGCAGCAGTCCCGCGGCCTCACTCACCGACATCCCGATCGAGGTCTACAACAGCACCTCGATTCCGCACCTCGCCCTGTACTCCTCCGAGAACCTCAAGGCGCTCGGTGACGACGCGGTGGTCGGCCCGGCGACCCGGTCCAGCGTGCGCTACAGCGGCTACGGCCAGACCGAGATCCTCTACCCGTCCGGCGACGAGCCGCAGGCCGAGGCCCTCAAGGCGCAGATCGTCGGCTCGGTGACGACGCAGCGGAGCGAGTACGTCAGCAATCTGACGCTCGTCATCGGCGAGAACCCGCCCGCCGGGCTCGTCGCCGCGCCCGGCGGTGGCAGCGCCTCGACCACGGACCCGGACTCGACCGCCAGTCCGTCGGCCTCGATCAGCGCGGAGAGCCGGGACGGAGACGAGAACATCTGCTCCGACCTGCCGAGCACGGTGAAGTTCGGCGGGCATCCGTAACCCGCGTCGTCCGGGTCCCGCCGAAAGTCGAAAAGTATCGGCGAACATTGAATCCATTCCGCGTCGGCGCTCGTATCAGAGGGGAGAAGCTGCCACCCTGGACAGGACCGGAGCCATGGACGTGGAACGGCGCAAAGAGCAGGCCGATGGGACCACCAAGCCCCGGTTCGTCTGGGAACTCGAACGTGCGCACACCAAGGCTCCGAGCAAGCAGGCCAAGCCGGCCGGGGCGGCCCCGCCGGTCAAGGCGGCGAAGCCGAAGCCCGCGCGGCCAGCGCGGCCGTCTCGTTCCGGCGGGCCGAGGCGACGCAGGGCACTGCTTTCGGCGCTCGTGGCGGCGGTCGTGTTCGCGGGCGGCGCGTTCACGGTCGTCGAGCTCAGCGGACACGGCGACGCGGCGAAGACCGGCGGCACCCAGGCGGCCGAACTCGGCGGCGCCGAGTTCCCGGCGACCATAGCCTCGTTCCCAGGCATGGATGACAGCCCGACGCGAACATACGTCACCCCGACACGGCACGCGTCCGCATCCCCGTCCTCGTCGCCCTCCCACCACGCCACCACCAACGCCGCCGCCCCGAGCAATGCTCCGGCGACGTCCGCCGCTCCCGTCGAAGTGAATGCCTCGACCGCGCCCGCGACGGTCACGAGCCCGCACGCCTCCGCCGCCGCGGTCCAACCGGCCACCACCCCCTCGGTGCCGAGCGTCGTCGAGGCGTTCTCCGGCCAGTGGGGCCAGTGCGCGCTCCTCAACGGAACCTGCGCGGTCTCGCTGCCGTCCGCCGTGGCCTTAGGCGCTAACGGCTACTTCAACTACGGAACCTACGGGAGCTCGACAGCCTGTACCTACGGCGTCTTCGGCAACCCCAACGCCAGCGGACAGGTCGCCTGCTACAGCGAGCCGACCCCGACAGCGTCCTCCGACGTCTGGACGCGGTGCGCGTCGGAGAACGGCACCTGCACCTTCTCCGGCGTGATGACCGTGGCTTTCGGCGCCAACGGCGACTACCACTACGCGACGCTCGGCGGCGGCGGTACCGCGTGCACGGACGCGGTGTTCGGCGACCCGGACTACGGCACGGTCAAGACGTGCTACATGATGGCCCCGCCGCCCGAATTCACCCATTGGGACCTATGCGCGACGAGCGGCGGCACCTGCAAGTTCTCGGGCACCGACGAGGTCGCCTACGGCGCCAACGGCCGCTACGTGTACGGCGATTTCACGAACGGCACCGCATGCACGGTGTCGGCCATCGGCA
>Ga0302314_10005089_pt1 | contig 24037 bp, 18 predicted proteins | sample III_Palsa_N2_3_FD_200533 | JGI IMG/M metagenome (GOLD analysis project Ga0302314, IMG submission 200533) | Peat permafrost microbial communities from Stordalen Mire near Abisko, Sweden - III_Palsa_N2_3 | ecosystem: Environmental > Terrestrial > Soil > Palsa > Peat permafrost | place: Sweden... | reverse complement strand
CCGGACGGCGATCAGGCGGATGTTGCTGTGCGCCGTCGCGGTGCGGCTTGGGCAATACATGTCAGCGGAAATGATGGCGGGGTTGGCGCGGTATCCCCTCGCGTTCCTGCCGCCCGAGAACCCGTCGAACGTGGTGGTTTCGGCGAATGCGCCACGAACCCCTTGCACCTGTCTGCCGCCGGTGCACCGCGCGTCTCGCGCCCGGACGGGCGGGGCGGTGGGTTTGGCACTGAACGGCCGGGCGGCCGAGCGGGTGGTGGCGATTGCGGAGGCGGCGTTGCAGGCGCCGTGGCGGGAGGCGATCGCATTTGCCCGGGCAGCAAAGCGGGCTGCGCAGGACGAGAAGCGGGACGCACGCGCGGCCAGGCGGGCGGCATGGGCGGCGAAGCGGGTAGTCGGGGCGGTGACGTCGACCGGGCGGGGACGGGGGAAAAGTGGCGAAACCAGCGCGGAGCGTCTGAACCCCACACAACTGTCTCGCACCGCGGAAGCTGCCGCCGGTCGGTCTTGCGGTACCGGCGCCCGTTTGGGTCCATCATGGGGCGCTCGAACTAATGGTGCGAGACCGGATGGTGGGAGGTGCGATGGTGGGAGGCTGGATGGGCTCGGTGGTGGGGATGCGGTTGGGTGTGGTGGGGCGGGGCATGGCGGCGGCGGGCAAGTGGCGGAAGGCGCTGCGCTCGTCCGCCACGCCAAATTTCCGCCCTACGCCAAACCGGGGTGAGGGTTGGGGGTTGGATGTGTGGGGCGTGCCCGGGCTGGCCTGGTTGCGCTCGACCAAGGCCGCGGCGCGCCGCAGCGAGCCCTTGGTGGTGGGGGAACAACCGAGGTTGCGGGCACAACTCGCCGCGTTGCCTGGGCCCGCCGCGCCACCGTCGGGCTGATGCGTGCCGCAGGCCTGGTCGCCAACCGGTCGCCTCGGGGGGGCGCTTTCGGCTGGTCTGAATCCGGCCCGGGGAACAGGCTGCGTGACGGGAAGGCTGCCGGCCGTTGGCGTCAGGTCAGGGACAGCCGGGCCTCCATCACGTCGGGTTCCTCGGGCAGGCGGTGCAGGCTGAAGCCGAGGTGGCGCATAAAGCCGAGCATCGGCGCGTTGTCGGCCAGCACCTGGCCCACCACCGCGTGCATGCCGCGCGATCGCGCCCAATCGGTCAGGCGGTGCATCAGTCGGCCGGCCAATCCCTTGCCTTTGATGTCGGGCTGAACGATCACCGCGAACTCTCCGGTCAGACCGTCCGGTTCGACCACCAGGCGCGCAACGCCGACCGTGTCGCCGGTGGCCTCGCGGATCGCGACGAAGGCCATTTCGCGGTCGTAGTCGATTTGCGTCAGCCGCGCGGTCATCTCGGGGGACAGTTCACGCATCGCGGTGAAGAAGCGGTAGCGGATGTCCTCGGCGGACAGGCGCTGGAAGAAGATGGCGTGCTGCGCGGCGTCCTCCGGGCGGATCGGGCGGATGATCAGGCGTTCGCCGCGGGCTTCGAAGTGCTCGACCAGGTCGACCGGGTAGGGCGGGATCGCCAGGGTGCCGAGTTCGCCGGTGGGGCGAAGCTGCAGCCACGCATCGGCGGCGAGCACGCCCTGGGCATCGACAAACAGCGGGTTGACCTCGAGCGCGGCGATTTCCGGGAAGTCGACGATCAGCTGGCTGACCCGCACCAGGGTCTCGGCCACGGTGTCGATCCGTGCGGCCGGCATGTCGCGGAAGGCACTTAGCATGCCGGCGGCGCGGGTGCGCGCGATCAGGGCGTGGGCCAGGTTGAGGTTCAGCGGTGGCAGGTCCATCGCGATGTCGTGCTGTACCTGGGCCGCGGTGCCGCCCTGCCCGAAAGCGATGGTCGGGCCGAACACCGGATCGTCGGCGACGCGGATCAGCAGTTCGCGTCCGCGGGCGGCCTGGCGCTGGACGAGAAGAGTTACGGGCGCGGCGGGAGTGCGGCGCTTCTGGCGCAGGGTCAGCGTCCGCGCCGCCAGCCGCACCTCGGCCGCGTCGTGAAGGTCGAGCGCCAGGCCGCCACGCGCCCGGTGCGGCGGCGCGGTGGTGTCGCGCAGCTTGACCACCACCGGGTAGCCGAGCAGCGCGGCGGCGGTGACCGCGTCCGGTTCGGTGCTGACCGCGCGGCACGGAACCGTCGGCACGCCGTAGGCGGCGAGCACGTCCATCGCCTCGTCCTGGGCCATGTCGCGCCGGCCGGACGCGGGCGTGTCGGGGGTGTGAGGGTCGGAGGCGTGAGGGCCGAGGGTGGGCGGGCTGGGGGGGGCGTGCGCATTGGACGCGCGCACGTGCTGAAACAGCCGACGCACGTCGGACTGGTCGGCGGCGACCGAGACCACCCGGCTGAGCGGCACCTCACGTGCTGCCGCGCGGTTGCGGCGGTCTTGCACCAGGTGGAGGAAGCCGCGCACGGCCTGCTCCGGCGTGGCGAAGGCGGCCATGCCGGCCTCGGCCAGGCGGTGGCGGTGCGGGGCGCCGGTGGTCTCGCCCATTGCGGCGACCAGCAGCGGCAGTTTCACGGTGGCGCTGCAGGCGGCCAGCGCCTCGATCGCGGCGGCGTCCGCCGCGCCGGTCGGGGTGTGCACCACGAGGATGCCGCCGACCTCGGCCGCGCCGGCGAGCAGGGCGGCGACCTCGGCCAGCAGCAGCGGCGCGTCGGGGCCGACGTAGACCATGCCGGCGGTGAGGTTGGGTTCCTCGGTTGTGTCGAATTGTGGGGGGGTGGTCGTTGTGGGTGATGTGGGGTTGGTCGCCGCGGGCGGCGCGGAGAGGGTTGCCGTGGGCGGCGCGGAGAGGGTTGCCGTGGGCGGCGCGGAGAGGGTTGCCTCGGGCGGCGCGGAGAGGATCGCCGTGGGCGGTGAGGGGTTGGTTGCCGCGGGCTTGGCCAGGGTCGGCAGGCGCATCCGCAGGACGGCCTCGGTCTTCGGCGACAGCGTGGCAAGTTGCAGCCCATGGCGCAGCACGGCGTCGGCCGCCATGTGCCCGGCACTGATCGCGTTGCTGACGATGGCGAGCGCCTCGCCGCGTGCCGGGCGGGCACGTGACAGGGTCTCCGCCGCCGTCAGCAGGTCCTCGAACCGCGAGACGCACAGCACGCCGGCGCGGCGCAATGCTGCCTCAAACGCCAGCTCGGTGGTGCCGGAGGGGTCCTGCGTCAGGCTGCCGGCGCGGATCGCCACGACTGGGCGCAGCCGCGATGCGGCGCGGGCGGCGGACAGGAAGGCGCGGCGGTTCTTGATGCGGCGCACGTCCAGCAGGATGGCGCCGGTGCCAGGATCGCGCGCGACCCAGTCGAGCGCGGCGGCGAAGCCGAGGTCGGCATTGCCGCCGATGCCGACGACGTGGCTGAAGCCGACCCCGTTCGGGCCGGCCCAGTCCAGCACCGCGCGGCACAGTGCGGTGGATTGCGAGATCAGCGCGAGGCGCCCCTTTGCTGGCGTGAGGTGCGCCCGCGAGGCATTGAGGCCCAGCGCGGGGACAATCAGGCCGAAAGATCCCGGCCCCAGCACGCGCACGCCGGTGCGTCGCGCCAGCCCGGCGAGCCCCTCGGGCCCGGAGAATGCCTCGGGCTTGGCCAGCACCTCGGGATTGGCCGGCACTTCGGGTTTGGCCGTCGCCGGGGCCCCGGCCAGCCCGTCGGCATCGGCCGGCGATTCGGCTTCGGATATCGCCTGCGCTGCCGGCCGGCCTTCGGCTTGGGGCAAGGCGTCCGCTTCGGGTCGCACCGCGGCTATGGGCATCCTGTCCGCTGCGCTGAGCGCGACGACGTCGGCCAACACAATGGCGGCGAAACAGCCCTTGGCGGCGAGCGCCGGTAGCGCCGTCGCCACGCTGTCCGGATCGGCGATCACCGCGAGGTCAGGCACGACCGGCAGATCAGCCACCGTCGGATACGCGAGCACCCCCAGCACGGCCCGTAGGATGGGATCGACGGGCAGTACGGCGCCCGTGAACCCGCCGTCGCGCAGATTGTGCATGACCTCGGCGCCCAGCCTGGTCCCGGCGCCGATCATCGCGACCGAGTCCGGGCGAAACAGCGCGGCGGGGGAAAAACGGCCGGTGGGTTTGGGGCGGGCCAGGTTCATGTTGCACCGCAGCATACGCGCGCTAGCGGCAAAAGGCACGAGCGAAAGGCGCCATCGAACGCGTGGATTGCCAACCGGGCGAGGCAGGCGTTGCATAGATCTCGCGACGATCACATCACCGAACGGGCAGGGGGCAGATATGGCCGACACATCACGCTTGGATCCGGAAATGCTGCAATTCCAACGCGAAGCGGAGGCGTACGCAAAGAATTTTCCGCCTGTGCAGGTGGCAATCCCGCTTGATCCGCATCGCGCCGTGAACGACATCCTGGCGCTGCGCACCGCTACCGGCGGCCCGGTCATGGCGGAGACCACCGACCGCTGGGTTGCCGCTCGCGGCCGGCGCATCCTGTGCCGGGTCTATCGGCCGCACACTGACCGCCCGCTGCCGACGCTGGTGTATTTCCATGGCGGCGGCTGGGTGTGGTCCTCGATCGATACGCATGACCGCCTGGCGCGGGAATACGCGGCCTCCGGCGAGGTCGCGGTGGTCAGCGTCGATTATGCGCTGTCGCCCGAGGCCAAGTTTCCGCAGGCGCTGGAGGAGTGTGCCGCAGTCACGCGGTACGTTGCAGAGCATGGCGCCGCGTGGGGGCTAGATCCGTCGAACCTGTTCGCCGGTGGCGATTCGGCCGGCGGTAATCTGGCGCTGGGCACGGCTTTGCTACTGCGCGACACTGGCGGGCCGGCGCTGCGCGGCATCCTGGCGGTGTATCCGGTGTGCGACAGCGGTCTGGACACCGCGAGCTACCGGGAATTTGCGACCGGCCACGGCCTGACGCACGAGCGGATGAGCTTCTACTGGAACGTTTATGTGCCGCACGCGGCGGATCGGCATCATCCGCTGGCGGCGCCGTTGCGCGCCGACCTGACGGGATTGCCGCCCGTGCTGGTGCAGTTGGCCGAATTGGATGTGCTGCGCTCCGAGGGAGAGGCGCTGGCCGCCAAGCTGCAGGCCGCTGGCGTGGAGGTGGATCTGGAGATTTTCCCAGGTGTCGTACACGGCTTCATGCGGGCCATGGCGACGGTGGGGAAGGCGCGGACCGCCGTGGAGAAGGCCGGGGTGTGGCTGCGTGGGGTGCGGTAGTGCCACCAGCTGCCAGCCAGTCGTTTCAGGTATCGTTGGCGAATCTATTCAACGATATGCCGCACGGTTCAAAATCTGCGTCAGGGTGGCTTCCGCCGCGACCCCGGCTACAGCGCCAGGCGCCGCCACGCGCCAATTTCGCCCACGACTCCGCGCCGGAACGCCAGCACGCAGACCACGAAGATCGCACCCTGCGTCACCGTGACCCAAGACCCGAACTGCGCCAAGTAGTTCTCCATCCCGGTCACCATCACGGCGCCCGTCACCGGGCCGAACACCGTGCCCAAGCCGCCCAGCAGCGTGGTCAGCACCACCTCGCCCGAGGTCCCGGATTGCACGTCGGTCAGTGTCGCGATGCCGAACACGATCGCCTTGGTGCCGCCGGCCACGCCGGACAGCATGCAGGACAGAATGAAGGCGATCAGCTTGTAGGATTCGGTCCTGTACCCCAACGATGTGGCGCGCGGCTCATTCTCGCGGATCGCCTTCAGCACCTGGCCGAACGGCGAATGGATGATGCGGTGGATCAGCAGGAAGCCGGCGATGAACACCACCGCGACCACCCAGTACATCGTCATGTCATTGTTCAGGTTGAGCACACCGAACAGGTGCCCGCGCGGCACCTGCTGGATGCCGTCCTCGCCACCCGTGAACGGCGCCTCCAGGCAGAAGAAGTAGACCATCTGTGCCAATGCCAGCGTGATCATCGCGAAATAGATGCCGGAACGGCGGATCGCCAGAAAGCCCAGAAACAATCCCAGCACCGCCCCGGTCGCACCGCCTAGCGCGATCGCGACCACGGCGTCGACATGCCAGAACTTCATTGTCCAGGCCGAGACGTAACTGCCCATGCCGAAGAATGCCGCCTGGCCGAACGACAGCAGCCCGACATAACCGATCATCAGATTGAACGCGCAGGCGAACAGCGCCATGCACAGCACCCGCATCAGGAACACCGGATACAGTATGTACGGACAGACCACGATCAGCGCGAGCATGCCCAGGAAGCCGATGAATTGCGGGCGGGAAAATCCGAACATGTCAGGCTCGCTTTCCGAACAGGCCGTGCGGCAGAGTGAGCAGCACAATCACCATCACCAGGAACACCACCGTCGCCGAGGCCTCGGGATAGAACACCTTGGTCAGTCCCTCGACCACGCCGAGCGCGAAGCCGGTGACAATCGAGCCCAGGATCGAGCCCATGCCGCCGATCACCACCACCGCGAACACGGTGTTGATGAAATTGTCGCCCATGTCCGGGTTCACCGAGTAGATCGGTGCCGCCAGCACGCCGGCGAATGCCGCCAGCGCGACGCCGCCGCCATAGGTCAGCGTGATCAGCCGCGGCACGTCGACGCCGAACGCCTGGACCAGCGGCGCGTTCTCGGTCGCCGCGCGCAGCCTGGCGCCGAGCGAGGTTTTCTCGATCAGCGCCCAGGTGGTGAAGCACACCACCAGCGCGGCCACCACCACCCAAGCGCGATAGATCGGCAAGTACATGAAGCCAAGGTTGGTGGCACCCTGCAACACGTCGGGGATGCGATACGGCAGGCCGGAGCTGCCATAGTAGTTGCGGAACAGGCCCTCGATCACCAGTGCCAGGCCGAAGGTCAGCAGCAGGCCGTACAGATGGTCCAGCTTGTACAGCCGGCTGATCACCGTGCGTTCGAGGATGATGCCGAACACGCCGATGATCAGCGGCGCCAGGATCAGTGCGGGGAAATAGCCGATGCCGGCATATTCCAGCAGCATCCAGGCGGCGAAGGCGCCCATCATGAACAGCGCACCGTGCGCGAAGTTGATGATGTTCAGCATGCCGAAGATCACCGCGAGGCCGAGCGACAGCATCGCGTAGAACGCGCCGTTAATCAGGCCGAGGAGCAGCTGGCCGAACAGTAATGGCGCGGGAATGCCGAAAATCATCATCATGACGGGACGCTCGCCTTCGCCTCTCTGGATGTCCTGCCGGTCAGGCTATGTTTCGATGACCTGCCGATCGGACTTTGTTTCGATGACCTGTCGGGTTTGGTTTCGATGACCTGCCGGTCAAGCCTTGATGAACGGGCAATGACCGTCGGCCAGCGGGCGCGCCGCCTCGTCCGCCGGGGTCGTCGCGACCAACTTGAAGTAGTCCCACGGCCCCTTGCTCTCGGACGGCTGCTTGACCTCGAACAGATAGGCCGGGACCAGGTTGCGGCCATCCTCGCGGATCGTGGTCTTGCCGAAGCAATCGTCTTCCACCGGCATTTTCTTCATGCGGTTGACCGTGGCGATGCCGTCCTTCTTCGCCTCGGCCGCGCCCATGTCCTGTGCCGTCTTCAGGTAGTGCAGCGTCGCCGAGTAGCAGCCGGCATGGATCATGTTCGGCCAGTTGTTCGGCGTCTTCGGCCGCACCCGGTTGGTGAACGCCCGCGTGCGGTCGTTCATATCCCAATAGAAGCTCTCGGTCAGGTTCAGTCCCTTTGCCGTGGGCAGGCCGATCGCATGCACATCGGTAATGAACATCAGCATCGCGGCAAGCTTCATCGACTTGTTCAGGCCGAACTCGTTCGCCTGCTTGATCGAATTCACCGTATCGGCGCCGGCGTTGCACAGGCCGAGCACCTTGGCGCCGCTCGCCTGCGCCTGCACCAGAAACGAGGAGAAGTCGGTGGTTGCGGGGAACGGATAGGCCTGCGAGCCGAGCACCTTGCCACCCGCGGCCTTCACCATATCGGTGGTGTCCGACTGCAACTGATGTCCGAAGGCGTAGTCGGCGGTGACGAAGTACCAGCTATCGCCGCCGGCCTTGACCATCGCGCCACCGGTCGATTTCGCCAGCATATAGGTGTCGTAGACCCAGGTAATGAAGTTCGGCGAGCACTGCGCGCCGGTCAGCGCCACGCTGGCAGGGCCGACGGCAAGGAAGACCTTGTTCTTCTCGCGCACGACGCTCTGCACGGCGAGCGCCACCGAGGATGTCGGCACGTCGAGGATGACGTCCACCCCGTCGCGATCGATCCACTGGCGTGTGATGGACGAGGCGAGGTCGGGCTTGTTCTGGTGATCGGCGGTGACGACTTCGACGGTCATTCCCTTGGCGGCGCCACCGAATTCCTCGACCGCCTGCTTGCAGCAGATGACCGAGGTGGGACCGCCGGTGTTCATGTAGGGGCCGGATTGGTCGTTCAATACGCCGATCTTGAGGACCGGCGTTTGCGCACGGGCGCGTACCAGCGGCAGCGCTGTGGCGGCAGCCGTGGTCAGCAGGGCGCGGCGGGAGATGGTCATAGGTTCGTCCTTGATGTGTGTCGTGTCGAAGCCATCGGTATGCCGACAGCGTTCAGGTGTTGGTCCGTCCCCCGCAGACATCGAGTCCGCTTAAACCCCAAGATACTCGTGCAGCTTGCCCATGTTCGCTTCCAGCGCATGGTTCGGGATCATGTCGATCACCCTGCCATGCTCCATCACGTAGTGCCGGTCCGCCACCGTCGCGGCAAACCGGAAATTCTGTTCCACCAGCAGCACGGTGAAGCCGCGGTTCTTGATCTCGCGGATGGTGCGGCCGATCTGCTGCACGATCACCGGCGCCAGCCCTTCGGTCGGCTCGTCAAGCAGCAGGAATTTGGCCCCGGTGCGCAGGATGCGCGCGATCGCCAGCATCTGCTGCTCGCCGCCCGACAGCCGCGTGCCGTTCGCCGTGCCCGAGCGTTCCTTCAGATTGGGAAACAAGGTGAAGATCGTGTCGATGTCGAGCCCGCCGGGCGCCACGATCGGCGGCAGGTACAGGTTCTCCATCACGTTGAGCGAGCCGAAAATGCCGCGCTCCTCCGGGCAGAAGGCGATGCCGGCGCGGGCAATGATGTTCGGCACCAGGCCGATCGTTTCGGCACCACGAAATCGGATGCTGCCCTCGCGCCGCGGCACCAGGCCCATGACCGACTTCATCGTCGTGGTCTTGCCGGCGCCATTGCGGCCGAGCAGGGTCACCACCTCGCCCTCGCGCACCTCGAAATCGACGCCGTGCAGGATGTGGCTATCGCCGTACCAGGCGTTCAGGCCGCGGATTTCAAGCATGTCGCATCTCAAGCATATCGCATCTCAGACATGTCGACCTTCAGGCATCGCTGGATCCCAGGTAGGCGGTGATCACCTCGGGATTCTTCGAGACCGAGGCATAATCGCCCTCGGCCAGCACGCGCCCGCGGGTCAGCACAGTGATGATGTCGCACAGCCCTTCCACCACCGACAGATTATGTTCCACCATCAGGATGGTGCGGCCCTCGCGCACCCGCGCGATCAGCTCGACGATGCGGCGCACGTCGTCATGCGCCATGCCTGCGGTGGGTTCGTCCAGCAGCAGCATTTGCGGATCGAGCGCCAGCGTGGTGGCGATCTCCAATGCCCGCTTGCGGCCATAGGGCATCTCGGCGACCACGGTGTTGACGTACTCGGACAGACCGACATCGAACAGCAGTTCGCGCGCGCGGTCGTTGTAGACGTTCAACACCCGGTCCGAACGCCAGAAGTCGAAGCTGGCGCCGCGCGCACGCTGCAGGGCAAGCCGCACATTCTCGAGCGCGGTCAGATGCGGAAATACCGCCGAGATCTGGAAACTGCGTACGAGGCCCAGCCGCGCCACCTGCGCCGGCTTCAGTCCGGTAATGTCGCGCCCCTTGAAATGAATTGTGCCGCGCGTTGGCGCCAGAAACTTCGTGAGCATGTTGAAACACGTCGTCTTGCCGGCGCCGTTCGGTCCGATCAGGGCATGGATCGACCCCGTGCGCACCTTCAGCGCAACGTCGTCCACGGCGACGAAGCCACCAAACTCCCGGGTCAGCCCCGCAGTCTCCAGGATGGTGTCTGTCACCCCCGGACGTCTCCCTGTGTTGATCTTAGAGCCCGCGGTCATTTGCATATCGACGGCCCGCGCACAAGCCGTCGCCTGCCGGCCGCGCGGCGACCGGTGGGACGAATCCGGTCCTTGCGGCCCCGGGCGGAACGTTACACTGCCTGGTGCGCGCCTCGCGGCATGGATTGTAGCCTCGCGTCGAATTCCCAAGGGCAGGCTGTGCCGGCGCCTATGGTCGGTATCGGCTTGGCTTTGGGCTCGGCGGCCGGCGCCAGAGATCGGCGGCCCAGAGATGACCTATACGTCCGTCGCAGCAGACCCCTCAGCCACTTACAGTTGCAACTTTCGGAGCCGGATCGGCGCGGTGCCGGTTGGCAACGAGCCTCGTGAGACGGGCGGGGCCGTCGAATCAACTTCGGCGACAGCGCCGCTTTACGCCCGCGCGAAGCGGCTATGGCTTGCTTCTCGCTTCTCGGCCTCCTCTTCGTTCTCGGTGGCCTCTGTGTTGATGCGTCAGGACCAACCGCACGGAAGGTTCGTCATGGGCCGCCGCGGGTGGCGCCGCTGGATTGGACTTGTGCTTGTCGCAGGCAAGGAAGGATTAACGCAGAGGTACCGGAGAGCGCCGAAGTCGCCGAGAAGGAAGTCATGGACGGTTCGCGCAAACGCAGGAACGGCGTTCATTGGGCTTGTCTGGTCGTGCCCCATGGCCCTTACAACCATCTGACAGGCGCAACGCCGGGAAGTTCGTTACCGGCCCCGGGTGTTCCGCAGCGGGGTACCTGGGGTTCGATTTCATCCGCTAGCTCGCCCGGCCCCAGACCTGGGTGCGATCGTTTCCCAGGCAATAGCAGCCGCTACCCGACGCCACCGGATGGTCCATCGGGCAAACGTACGGTCCCGCATAGCATGATTGTGCAGTGCCTTGCGGTGCCTGTGCCGTCGGTGCGTAGGCCGCCGGCGGCTGTGGTGCGTAGTACCCCGGCGGCGGTGGGTAGTACGCCGGTGGGTAGTATGCCGGCGGATAGATCGGCGGCGCGACGACGATCGGCGGCAGGCCGACGTAAAACCCGCCGCGGTACCCACCAGCCCACCAAGCGGCAGCCGGCGTGTCGACGGCCGCGCTCGCCAACGCGACGCATGCGACAGCGCCAAGCGCCGCAGGTCGCGCCAGCCGACGGAGAACAGGAAGCAGCCTGGTGTGGATCATGGGCGACACTCTGTGCTTTGGTTGCGACCAAACGCCACGCGCGACCACTTATCGCGCAGCGACGTAATATAGTGCTGATGGAACACCGACAGATACATTTTTCGGACGCCCGTGCGCGGCGAATGGCGGCTGCCATTGCCAACGCGGGATCGTCCGGTGGCGCGCCAGCGGCGTCAAACGGAGACTGCGGCAATTGGCGCCGCGCGGCAGCGCGTCCGAGGGGCGCATAGCCCGCATATCATTCCACAATATCATGGTTGACCGACCGGTGCCGCGCCTTCCATCATCTTCCCGCCCGGCCTGCCCGTCCGGGTCCCAAGGGGAGCTTTCAATGCCGATCGGTCATCGTTTGGTCCGCGTCCTGCTGCTGGCAGGTGCGGCGACAATTCCGCTCGCCGCAACCGCGGCCGAGCCCTTCAAATGCGGCCGCACCGGCGGCGACTTCACCTATGGGCTGGAAGCCAACGTCGCCGGTCTGGATATGCAGGCGAACAGCGCCGTGTCGGTCCGTGACATCGCGATGAACACCTACGAGACGCTGGTGACACGCGACGACAACATGAAGCCGCTGCTGCAACTCGCTGCCTCGGTGGACACCAGTCCGGACAATCGCGTCTTCACGTTCAAGCTTCGCCAGGGCGTGCATTTCCATAACGGCAAGCTGATGACCTCGGCGGACGTGCGCGGATCGTTCGAGCGCTATGCGCGGGTCGGCATCGATCGCTCGATCCTGGCGCCGGTCGATCACTTCGACACGCCCGACCCGGCCACCTTCGTGATTACGTTGAAGGACCAGCGGCCGACCTTCATCGAGAGCATGTCGTCGATCACCGTGCCGATCATCATCTTCCCGGAAGAGAACAAGGACGCGCCGCCGCAGCAATTGCCCTCGGTGGGCACCGGGCCGTTCCAGATGGTGCAGTTCGTACCCGACGGCTTCGTCAAGCTGAAACGGTTCGACGGCTACACCCCGGACACCCGCTACACCGACGAGGATGGCTTCGGCGGCTACAAGGTCGCCTGCCTCGATACGGTGACCTTTCGCATGGTGCCCGAGGGCGGGGCGCGCGTCGCCGGGCTGGAGACCGGCGAATTGCAGGCGGTGGAGGACGTACCCACCATCATGCAGAAGCGCATTGCCGCCAACAAAGATATCAAACTGGTGAAGCTGGACAACTTCTGGCTCAACGTCGCCTATGGCAACTGGTCGGCCCCGCCCACCGACAATATTAAATTCCGCCAGGCTGTGTTGGCCGCGCTCGACTTCGACGAGCTGATGGAGGCGGCAAACGATGGCAGCTACAAGCACAACTACTCACTGCAGTACCCCGGCAGCACCTACTACACGGAAGCCGGCAAGGATCTGCTTAACCAGCACAATCCCGAAAAAGCCAAGGCGCTGCTGAAAGAGGCGGGCTATCACGGCGAGAAGGTGGTCCTGCTGACCAACAAGGATTATCCGGCGCTGTACAACACCGCGCTGGTATTCGCCCAGCAGCTCCAGGCGGTTGGCATCAATGCTCAAATGCTCGTGCTGGACTGGCCAACGGCGCTGCAGAAAAGCATGAAGGGCACGCCGGACTGGAACTTCTTCTTTACCGGCTGGATCACCTATGTTGCGCAGGGCGGCATGCAGACCCTGCGCCCGATGGCCGAGCCTAATCCTGTCTACACGCCGCCGGGCGGCAAGACTGACCCCGCCTTCATGCAGGCGTTCGATATCGTCTCGAACGGTGCCACGCTGGCGGAACGCCAAGCTGCCTTCGCCAAGGCGCAATTGATCGCGCTGACCGATGGGATGGTGATCCCCATGGGCGTGATGCCGAAGGTGCAGGGTGTGCGCACGAACGTCGAACACTATCTGCCATTCTACGATCCGCGGATGTACAACGTGTGGCTGGCGAAATAGGTCAGCCCGGCGGCGCCCCGATCCAGCTCCCTGCGCGTGACCTAGCTCCCTGCGCGTGACTGGCCCGCCGCCCGTGGCTTGACTTTCGGGCACTTCCCTCTGATATCCCGCGCGTGCGCGCAATGAGGCGCCTCCGCCGTCGCGCCGCGGGCTCCACTGCGCCAGACCCGGATCGGACCACAATTTGACCGAGACCACGACCGCTGCGGCGGACTCGCCTGACGACACCACGATTATCGACACCGAGCTGACGGCGCCGCCGGACGATGCGCGCCCGACCTTCGCCGATCTTGGGCTGTCCGACGCAGTGCTGCGCGCCATCGCCGACATGGGCTATCGCCATCCAACGCCGATCCAGGAGCAGGCGATCCCCTTCGTCCTGATGGGCCGCGACGTCATGGGCACGGCGCAGACCGGCACCGGCAAGACCGCGGGTTTCACCCTGCCGATGCTCGATATCCTGACTGGTTCGCGCGCCCGCGCCCGAATGCCGCGCAGTCTGATCCTGGAGCCGACGCGTGAGCTGGCGCTGCAGGTCGCCGAGAACTTTGTGCAGTACGGCAAGTACCTGAAGCTGACGCACGCGCTGATCATCGGCGGCGAGAGCATGTCCGACCAGAAGGACGTGCTGATGCGCGGGGTCGACGTGCTGATCGCCACGCCCGGCCGGCTGATTGACATGTTCGAGCGTGGCTCGATCCTGCTGACAGATGCCCGGCTGCTGGTGATCGATGAGGCCGACCGGATGCTCGACATGGGTTTCATCCCCGACGTCGAGCGCATCGTCGCCATGCTGCCGCGCACCCGGCAGACGCTGTTTTTCTCGGCCACGATGGGGCCGGAGATCCGCCGGCTGGGCGACGCGTTCCTGACCAACCCGAAGGAGATCGCGGTCTCGCGCCCGGCCTCGGTGGCGACGACGATCGTCGAGGGGCTGGCGCTGGTGGCCGAGCACGACAAGCGCGAGGCGCTGCGCCGGCTGATCCGCACGCAGAATGTGCAGAACGCGCTGATCTTCTGCAATCGCAAGAGCGAGGTCGACACGCTGCATAAGTCGCTGACGCGGCACAAGTTTGACGTCGGCGCGCTGCATGGCGACATGGCGCAAACCGTGCGATTTGCCACGCTGGAGAAGTTCAAGGCCAACGAACTGCGCCTGTTGGTGTGCAGCGACGTGGCCGCGCGTGGGTTGGATATCGGCGGCTTGTCGCACGTGTTCAACTTCGACGTGCCGCACCACGCCGAGGACTACGTCCATCGCATCGGGCGCACCGGGCGCGCTGGCTTGGCGGGCCATGCCTTCACCATTGCGGCACCGACCGACCGGTTCGCGGTCGAGGCGATCGAGGCCCTGACCGGTCATCCGATCCCGCCGATGATCGTCGAGGGGCTCGATCCGGTCGACTGGACGGAAGAGGATGGCCGCAAGCGCCGCGGCCGTGCGGCTTCCGGCAAGGCGGCGGGACGGGGAGGGGGTCGGGGAGTGGCTCATGGAGCGACCTCTGGCGCTACCGCGGGCAAGTCCCGGGCGAAGCCGGCGCCGCGTGTCGCAGTCGCGCGAGCGCCGACACCTGTTCCTCATGACCCTCACGAAATGCCGCACATGCCGCCACACACGAAGGCCAGATCAGAGCCGCGACCAAGGTCCCGGGGGCGCGTCGAGCCGCCGGCGGCACTTCCGCCAGCGCTGCCACAAGTGGCCTCCGCTCCGGCGCGCTCGCGAGCCGCCGAACGTCCCGTCAGGCGTGACCGTCACAACGAGGAAGACAGCGGCGCCGCGGTGCGCGGCTTCGGTGGTGACGTGCCGGCTTTCATGCAACTGCGCATGCGTATCCCGGTTGCGGAGCGTCACGACGGAGACAGCGAGGCATGAGCGCCACCGTTGACGTAACGGCCGGTGATGCAGCCACCAGCAGCACCGCTGCCTCGGACGGCACGAGCGCAGGGCGCCGCAGCCACTTCACGCCGTTCCAGTGGGACGATGCGCTACGCCTCGACGGCCAGCTTTCGGAGGATGAGCGGGCGATCCGCGACGCGGCCAACGCCTACTGCCAGGACAAGTTGTTCCCGCGCGTGCTAGAGGCCAACCGGCACGAGCATTTCGACCGCGCCATCATGAACGAGATGGGCGAGATGGGTTTCCTGGGCGCCACGCTCGAGGGCTATGGCTGCGCCGGGGTCAATTATGTCAGCTACGGGCTGATCTCGCGCGAGGTGGAGCGGGTCGATTCCGGCTACCGCAGCGCGTTCTCGGTGCAGTCCTCGCTGGTGATGTATCCAATCCACGCGTTCGGCTCGGCGGCACAGCGGGAGAAGTTCCTCCCCGGACTTCGCGCCGGCGAATTGGTGGGGTGCTTCGGACTGACCGAACCCGATGCCGGCTCCGATCCCGCCTCGATGCGCACGCGCGCCAAATCGGTCGATGGCGGCTACGTGCTGAACGGTTCGAAGACCTGGATCACCAACGCGCCGATTGCCGATGTTCTGCTGGTCTGGGCGAAGGACGATGCCGGCGAGATCCGCGGCTTCGTGCTGGAGCGTGGCATGGCGGGGCTGACCACGCCGAAGATCGAGGGCAAGTTTTCGCTGCGCAGCTCGGCGACCGGCATGATCATGCTGACCGATGTGTTTGTGCCGGCCGAGAACATGCTGCCCAATGTGAAGGGACTGCGCGGGCCGTTCTCGTGCCTCAACAACGCGCGGTACGGCATTGCTTGGGGCGCGCTGGGCGCGGCCGAGTTCTGCTGGCACGCGGCGCGCGATTACACATTGAACCGCATGATGTTCGGCCGGCCGCTGGCGGCGACGCAGCTTATTCAGAAGAAGCTCGCCGACATGCAGACCGAGATCACGCTCGGGCTACAGGCGGTGCTGCGACTGGGCCGGCTGATGGATGCGCATGAGGCCGCGCCTGAAATGATCAGCCTGTTGAAGCGCAACAATTGCGGCAAGTCGCTGGACATCGCGCGGACCGCGCGGGACATGCACGGCGGCAACGGGATCGTCGATGAGTATCACGTCATCCGCCACGTGATGAACCTGGAGACGGTCAACACATATGAGGGCACGCATGATGTGCATGCGCTGATCCTGGGGCGCGCGCAGACTGGGATTTCCGCGTTCGGCGGTTAAGGTTCGCCGCGACCATCGTGAGCAATCCGACCCGCCACGGGAGACATCCAACAGATCGTTGGCGTCGGTGCAATCGGATAGGTGCCGATCAATGATCCCCGAGCGTCTCGACACCCGGCGACTTTGGGTTGGTGAAGTGAGCTGCCTCGCAGCCGCTCACGGCGCGACGACCTCGATCGCCGGGGTGGGGGAGCCTGACCACGTAAACCGATAGGTTTCTTGCCTCCGGACATTGCCGACGACGGTCGGACGAAAGCACGCCAGGCAGGTTCCTCCGGCGTGTCTCACGCTGGGATAGACGACGCCAAGTGACCCCTGCTCGAACAGGCGCATCGCGAGCGTCTGCGATACGACATAGGTGTCGGGCGCCAGGCACGGTTCGAAGCGATCATCGCCCCGCAAATCATGAAAATCAGCGCTAAAGTCGGCAAGGTAGTCGTTGTATGTGACACTGTCATCGAAGCGCCCGATCTCGGCGTATTCGGTGGTCTTGTGGAACATGACCTCGGCTTGGGCGGTTTCGATTTGAAACGCCGCATACCAGGCGCCACGGTCGGGGCCATTGAAGCGCGATCCTAGCGGATGGGCATGGGTAAATGCCGCGTTGACGATCCGATAGTTGGGCACACCAAAGACCAGTTCGTGCAGGCCAATCGCCGGAAGCCGGCCGTTCTCAGCGAGCAGGCGATCGTTGGACGCGTGGTCGAGGTCGAAAATGTCCGCGAGATGTGCCTCGTCGGAGGCAATCCGCGTCAGAACACTGTCGCCGTTTACGGTGTATTTGGACGGGATAAGGCGATGGGTGTCATGGCGACGAACCAGGGTCGTCACCGGTAAGCCGCTTTCCGCACCGACCCCCGCGCCCGGGTCAGGTCCCTCACGACCCCGGATTTCGTGTCGGGGAACCCGCATCACATGCCGCCCCGACGCGCGTCCAGCAGCCGCCGAACCGATTGGATCGCCGGTATACCGCCCTGGGTCATGTGAGCGAGCGGGGTCAGACCTGCGAAGAGACGATTTGAGTTGGCCAAGTGAACCCACCCGTCAGCGAGCTTCTCACCGTAGATGATGTTGAGGGCCTTGAAGATGCCGACGAGATAGGAAATCCGGGTCAACACGTCGGTATCGAGAAGCCTCACGGGCTCCCGCTTCCATCGGTAATAGGGTCCGTTCGAGATGCCACCCAGCAACGCCCGCGCATCCTCATCACGAACCGTCCAACTGTCCATGATGTTGAAGAACGCCTGCAAGGCGGATCCACTGAGACGTTCACGCTCGGCTTTCGCACTGAGATCTATGAGAGGCGCCGGATCATAACGGGTCGCTGGATAAGCCAATTGCGGCATGATTGATCCTCCTATTCAATAGGATATATACTCCCGAACAGGATCATTCAAGCGAGTCAGGCAATTTGGCCGTATAGTCTGGACCGATGCCCTACGCGCGACGCGGGGACGGAGGCGTCGATTCGCCGCGTGGGCTTGTTCCGTGCATATCTGGTTACTGCCCTCATCCGCGGCACTGAAAGTGTCGCCACCATGCCGAGCGAAGGTCGGGAAAGACACGGGGGCGCCGTGCGTCGGTGGCGGTGCCAAGCAGTTAGCATCGGCGCTGAATGAGGGGGAACCCCCGTTGACGCGACGAAGGCGCGGGAGAAACCGGTTCTGCCGCAGGGCGGCGCGACGGGATCGTCCCGGCCGTAGTATCGAACTGCAAGATAGGCGCACCCTGCTGTCGTGTGCGTTTGGCACCCAGCCCGGTTATCGTACGCGTGGCCAACGACCGATAGCCACGGAGTCCGGACAGCCGTCGCCAGATGGCCTACGTGTCAGCAGTCCTACGTCAGCGCGAGATGGACATGCGCCTGGGGCATCGCCACGGCGTGCCCGTTCGTCTGACCGTTGGCCCGGGGCGGGTGAACCTGCATGCCGCTGGCCGTGGGCAGGCTGGTTGGGTATGGTGCCGATACGGGCTCGGCGGCATCCTCGCGACGGCCTAGTCCGTGCGACAGCCTCGCCGCCGTCTCGGCCGCCACCGGCACCAGCCCACGCGGGCGCGGTGGGCGCATGCGCAGCGACGCGGCGGAAATGGACAGCGCTGCGACCACCTGGCCGCTGGCGTCACGCACCGGCACGGTCACCGACACAGCGCCAGGGACGATCTCGTCGGCGGTCACCAGATAGCCGCGGGCGCGGATGCGCTGCAGGTCGGCGGCGATCCAGATCGGGTCGGTCCGCGTTGCCGGGGTGAAGCGCGGCAGCTTCTGCGCCAGCACCTGGGTCTGCACCGCCTCCGGTGCATGCGCCAGCAGCAGCCGGTACGGCCCGGCGTGCAGCGGCCGGCGCTTGCCGACCTCGGTGTAAACACGTAGACCCGGGTCGGCCTGCGTGATGGCCACCGTCTCGCCCATCTGGCCGTCGCGCACGTGCAGATAAACATTCTCGCCGCACGTCTTGGCGAGTTCGCTCATGAAGGGCATCGCCGTCGCCGCCAGTGCGCCCTGGTTCTCGGCGGCCTGGCCCAATGCCGTCCATCGCGCGCCGAGACGCCACACGCCGCGTGCGTCATCCTGAATCGCAAAGCCGCGCGATTGCAGGGTGCGCAGCAGGCGGAATCCGGCGGTCCGGGTGCAGCCTGCGGCATCCGCCACCGTGGCCAGCGGCGCCGGCCCGATGGCCGCAAGCGCCTCCAGCAAGTCGAGTGTGCGGGCAACCGCGGCGATGCTGTAGTCGCGCGCTGGATGGTTAGGTTTCGCGGCTTCAGCCGCCTTGCGAGGTGTGGCTCGGCGGAGCCTGGGTTTGGAAACACTTGCAGATTTACTGGCGGACTTGCCCATCGAACACCCCCCGGCGAAGTATTGCCCTACCGGCTGTGCGTGCATCAGCGAAGTTAACTGGCAATGCTAACTGGCGAAGCGCGTGGCTACTTACCGGTAGGCTCTGTTACCCAAGATTGTCACTCCGCGCCGGGCCGGTCAAAGGTTTGCCGCGCACATCTGCGTGGCTTCTGGACATGGGGGACATCCTGGATCGCCGCTTGTGGCGCTGCCGAGCCTGCGCTAAAGCCGTCCGTTCCGGCGCGCTCCGCCGCAGCCGGATGGGGCGAACGCCCGGCCGGCACACGGCCGCGGGCGTGGTGGAATTGGCAGACACGCCAGATTTAGGTTCTGGTGGCGCAAGCCGTGGGGGTTCAAGTCCCTCCGCCCGCACCACGTTCCGGGCGGTGCCCACGCGATGCCGTCCGTCGGCCGGGTGTCTCCCCCAGGGCGGAGTGATTCCCGGTGGCGTGTTTTCCAGGGTGGCGTGTTTCACTTAGGATCAAGGACTTCCCAACTCATGCAGGTTACTGAGACCCTCTCCGAGGGGCTGAAGCGGGGCTTCACCATCGTCGTCCCAGCCGCCGACATCGAGCAGCGTCGCACCGCACGGCTGACTGATCTTGGCCGAACCCTGCGCCTGCCGGGGTTCCGTCCGGGCAAGGTGCCACTGCCCGTTGTGCGCCAACGCTATGGAACCGCGGTAACTGCCGAGGTGCTCGAGGATGCTGTCAGCCGCGCGACCCAGCAGGTGCTCAGCGAGCGCGGACTGCGCCCGGCGGTGCAGCCGAAGGTAGACCTGATCAGCCAGGACCTCGGCGTTGGCACCGCCACGGATCTTGAATTCAAGGTCGAGCTGGAATTGCTGCCAGAGATAGAATTGCCTGATTTTGCAGCTATTTCCCTGACGAGGCTGAAGGCTGAGGCGACCGACGACACAGTGGACAAGGCGCTCACCGAGATCGCCGCACGCAATCGTGCGGTCGAGGACGTCGCGGCGGAAGACCTTGGCGATCGTGGTGTCGCCAAGGGGGAATTGCTTATCGTTGACTATGTCGGGCGCATCGACGGCGTGGAATTCGCTGGCGGTACCGGAAGCGACATTCCGGTTGAGGTCGGCGGGGAGGGGTTCATTCCCGGCTTCACCGATCAGATCGAGGGGCTTCGGCCGGGCGCGATGCGTGTCATCGACGTGACGTTCCCCGATCCGTACATGTCGGCCGACCTGGCCGGCAAGGCAGCGCAATTCGAGATAACTGCCAAGAAGATCCAGCGCGTTGTGCCCACGCCCGTCGATGACGCGTTGGCGGAGAAACTGGGCCTCGCCTCGCTGGACGAGTTGCGGCGGAACATCATGCGGCGGGTGCAGAGCGAATACGCTCAACTCGCCCGCCTGCGGCTCAAGCGAGACCTGCTCGACCGGCTGGCCGAGTTGGTCAGTTTTGCCGTCCCGCAAAGCATGGAGCAGTCGGAATTCGACCAGATCTGGCAGCGCCTGGAGGCCGACCGCAAAGAGGGGCGGCAGGACGACGATGACAAGGACAAAGACGATGAGACGCTGAAGGCCGAATATCGCGTCATCGCCGAGCGTCGGGTGCGGCTCGGGCTGCTGCTGGCGGAAATCGGCCGCGCCAACAATATCAACGTCAGCCCGGACGAAATGATGCGCGCGATGCAGACCGAGGCGTCGCGCTACCCGGGCCAGGAGGCGACGGTGATGGAGTTCTTTCGCAAGAACCCTCGGTCGGCCGACTCCCTGCGTGGGCCGATCTTCGAGGACAAGGTGATCGACTTTGTGCTCGAATTGGCCCAGACGACCGAGCGTGTCGTCAGTCCAGAGGAGCTTGCACAGGATCCTGAAGTCCCGAAATGACCGGGCGGCGGCATACCATCTGACGTGGTTCGGCATCTGGCGAGGTTTGGCATCCGGAGGGGGATCGGCCGGAGAACTGGCGTCCCGGCGCCGGAAACCGGCAGAACGTCAAGACTGCCCGCCGCGAGTTAGGTATTGTTAGGATTGTACTGCGACAAGAGCATCGTGCGGTGACTGGAACCCGCGCCGCAATGTCTTATGTAATGGGGCTTCCACCACTCTCTAAGGTGACATCATGATACGGGACCGCGACCCGATCGAAATCTACGACAACAACCTGGTCCCGATGGTGGTGGAGCAGACCTCCCGCGGTGAGCGGGCGTTTGACATCTACTCCCGCCTGCTGAAGGAACGGATCGTGTTCCTGACAGGCCCGGTCTACGACCAGGTGGGTTCGTTGATCTGTGCCCAGCTGCTGTACCTGGAGTCGGACAATCCGAACAAGGACATTTCCTTTTATATCAATAGCCCGGGCGGCGTCGTGTCGTCCGGCCTGGCGATTTACGACACGATGCAATACATCCGCAGCCCGGTGAGCACGGTGTGCATCGGCATGGCGGCCTCGATGGGCAGCCTGCTGTTGACCGCGGGCGCCAAAGGCAAGCGCTACGCGCTGCCGAACGCGCGCATCATGGTGCACCAGCCGTCCGGTGGTGCGCAGGGGCAGGCCACCGACATCGAGATCCAGGCCCGCGAGATCCTGACGCTGCGCAAGCGGCTGAACGACATCTATGTCCACCACACCGGCCAACCGCTCGAGGCGATCGAGCGCAAGCTGGAGCGCGACAGTTACATGTCCGCCGAGGAAGCGCAGGAATTCGGCCTCGTGGACGAGGTGGTGACCAACCGGCCCGTGCCGGTTGACCCGACCAAATAGGCAAGTACGGCCGCGGTCCGGCGCGCGACGGGTCGCGGTTCGGTCGATCGTGGCACGGTGGTCATAGTCGGTTGGTTGCGGTCCGGCGAAGCCGGTAGCCGTGCGACTTGCACGGTTACCGATACTCGGGGTTGTCCCCTCCGGTCCCAGGGGGCTATCATGATTGGTCCCGGCGCCCAGGACTCCGGGCAGGAGCGCGTATGAGCAAGACCGGCGATTCGAAGAACACTCTCTACTGCTCGTTCTGCGGCAAGTCCCAGCACGAGGTGCGCAAGCTTATCGCCGGCCCGACCGTGTTCATCTGCGATGAATGCGTCGAGTTGTGCATGGACATCATCCGCGAGGAGCACAAGACGCACCTGGTGAAATCACGCGACGGCGTGCCGACGCCGCGTGAGATCTGCAAGGTGCTGGATGACTACGTCATCGGCCAGGAACACGCCAAGAAGGTGCTCTCGGTTGCGGTGCACAACCACTACAAGCGCCTGGCGCACGGCCAAAAGAACAACGACGTCGAGATCGCCAAGTCCAACATCCTGCTGGTCGGCCCCACCGGCTCCGGCAAGACGCTATTGGCGCAGACATTGGCGCGCATCCTGGACGTGCCGTTCACCATGGCGGACGCCACCACGCTGACCGAGGCCGGCTACGTCGGCGAGGATGTTGAAAACATCATCCTCAAGCTGCTGCAATCGGCCGACTACAACGTCGAGCGGGCGCAGCGCGGCATCGTCTATATCGACGAAGTCGACAAGATCAGCCGCAAGTCGGACAACCCCTCGATCACCCGCGACGTCAGCGGCGAGGGCGTGCAGCAGGCCCTGCTGAAGATCATGGAGGGCACCGTCGCCTCGGTTCCGCCGCAGGGCGGGCGCAAGCACCCGCAGCAGGAATTCCTGCAGGTCGACACCACCAATATCCTCTTCATCTGCGGTGGCGCGTTCTCGGGGCTGGAGCGGATCATCTCGGCGCGCGGCAAGGGGTCCGGCATCGGCTACGGCGCCGAGGTGCGCGACGTCACCGAGCGGCGCATGGGCGCCGTTCTACGCGAGGTTGAACCCGAGGACCTGCTGAAATTCGGGTTGATCCCGGAGTTCATCGGCCGTCTGCCGGTGGTCGCCACGCTGGAAGACCTCGACGAGGACGCGTTGGTCGAGATTCTGACCAAGCCGAAAAACGCCCTGATCAAACAATATGGGCGGCTGTTCGAAATGGAGGGAGTGAAGCTTTCCTTTACCGAGGACGCGCTACGCTCCGTGGCGGTCAGGGCGATCGGGCGCAAAACCGGCGCACGGGGCTTACGATCGATCATGGAGTCGATTCTGCTGGGCACGATGTTCGATTTGCCCGGGCTGGACGGGGTAGAGGAGGTAGTGATCAATCGCGAAGTTGCCGAGTCGCGCGCCAACCCGCTGTTCCTCTACGGAAAGGAACGCGCCGAAACAAGCGCCTGAAGCGGCATCCAGAATTTCAAGGCCTTGCGCCCGTCGTCATCGCTGCCGATATCGACCGCCTGAAAGCCGGGCATCCAGCCCGGCCGTAGTGCGGTCCGTGCCGACAGTGGGCGGATCGCGCGGCGACTGTCCATCAGGAGGTCAATCATGAGTGAAACCGACCGGCCGGGCCCTGAAAAGCCCGTTACGGTGGTCGCGGGGCCGTCCAAAGGCGAGGCGCTGCCCGTCCTGCCGCTACGCGATATCGTCGTTTTCCCGCATATGATCGTGCCGTTGTTCGTCGGGCGCGAAAAATCGGTTCGTGCGCTCGAGGCGGTCATGAAGGACGACAAGCAGATCCTGCTGGTCGCCCAGAAGAACGCCACCCAGGACGATCCCTCGGTCGATGACATCTATCGCGTCGGCACCGTCTCCACGATTCTGCAATTGCTGAAGCTACCGGACGGCACCGTTAAGGTGCTGGTCGAGGGTGGCCGGCGCGCGAGCATCACCGCCTTCAAGGAGACCGAGGCGTATTTCGAGGCCTTCGTCGAGACGATTCCCGACCAGGTCACGGACGCCAAGGAGCTGGAGGCGCTGGGCCGCTCGGTGGTCTCGCAGTTCGAGCAATACATCAAGCTGAACAAGAAGATCGCGCCCGAGGTCCTGGTTTCGCTCAATCAGATCGAGGAGCCCAGCAAGCTCGCCGACACCGTGTCTAGCCATCTCAACTTGAAGATCGCCGAGAAGCAGGAGCTGCTCGAGGTCGCCAAGGTGAGCGATCGGCTCG
>Ga0302314_10005088_pt1 | contig 24037 bp, 25 predicted proteins | sample III_Palsa_N2_3_FD_200533 | JGI IMG/M metagenome (GOLD analysis project Ga0302314, IMG submission 200533) | Peat permafrost microbial communities from Stordalen Mire near Abisko, Sweden - III_Palsa_N2_3 | ecosystem: Environmental > Terrestrial > Soil > Palsa > Peat permafrost | place: Sweden... | reverse complement strand
CGCCGAATCCCATCGGCGCCACCATGCTGTTTTCGCTGCTTTTGCACGGTGTGCTGTTGCTGGGCATCACGTTCCATTTCGTGAAACCGAGCCCCAGCCTGCCGACGCTGGACGTGACCCTGGTCAATGTGGCCAATCAGGAAGCGCCGGACAAGGCCGATTTCCTGGCCCAGGCCAATAACAGCGGTGGCGGCCAGAACGATCGCGCGGCGCGGCCGTCGCAGTTGTTTTCCGGTGAACTGCCCAAGCCGGACCCGGGTATCGCCGCGCAACCGGTCGAGGCCACCACACCCCAGCCGCGCGAGGCCACGCCGACCCGCATGGTCACCACCAGCGGTGCGGCCGACTTCACTGTCGCCAGCGATACTGCACAGACCCAGGTCGACCCCGAGGAGCAGACCCCGACCGCGGCCGAACTCAAGCGCCAGCAGGCGATTGCCCAGCTGGCCGCCGAGCTGCGCCAGCAGACCGAGGCGCTGGCCAAGCGACCCAAGAAGAAATTCATCTCGGCCAATACCAAGGAATACGTCTACGCGAGTTACATGCGCGGCTGGTCCGATCGGGTGGAGCGTATCGGCAATCTCAATTACCCGGACGAAGCGCGCCAGCGCAAGCTGTACGGCGACCTGCTCCTCACCGTCGGGCTCGGCCGCAACGGCGACATCAAGAACATCACGATCATCAAGAGTTCCGGACAACCCCTGCTGGACGCCGCCGCCGAACGCATCGTGCGGCTGGCCGCGCCGTTTCCACCGTTGCCGAAAGACGCCAGTGTGGACGAGCTCTACATCACCCGTACCTGGCAGTTCCTGCCGGGCGATGTGCTTCGCAACAAATAAGTCCCGCCCTCACCTGCCAAGCGCGCGACTCGCGGCTTGTCGGGCTTACAATGACCGCATGAGTATCACCACGTCGAGCACCCTCACCGGGCACTTCCTGATCGCCATGCCGAACCTGGCCGAGCCGCCGTTCTCGCATGGCGTAGCCCTGCTTTGCCAGCATGACGAGGACGGCGCCATCGGCCTGCTGGTGAACCAGTTGTCCGAATATCGCTTCGGCGATGTGCTGGCGCAGATGCGGCTGGAATGTGCAGACAGCGAACTGGCCGATGCGCCGGTGCTGATCGGCGGCCCGGTGCAGCAGGAGCGCGGCTTTGTGCTGCATCGCGAACCCGGCGACTGGGAGTCCAGTTATCGCGTCAACACCGCATGGTCGGTCACTACCTCGCGCGACATCCTGGTCGCGATGGCCGCTGGCGAAGGCCCGCGCCAGGCCGTCATGGTGCTCGGCTACGCCGGCTGGGATGCTGGCCAGCTGGAACAGGAGCTGATGGCCAACGCGTGGCTCACCGCCGAAGCCTGCGGCCGGGTGGTGTTCGACACGCCACTGGAGGAACGCTGGAGCGCCGCCGCCGGACTGGTCGGGATCGACCCGCGCCAGCTGTCCGGCTATGCGGGCCACGCATGAGTTGTGTACTCGGCTTCGATGTCGGCAGCCGTCTGACCGGCGTGGCCATCGGCAATGCATTTACTGCCAGCGCCCGCGGGTTGACCACGATTCCCGTGCGTGATGGCGAACCGGACTGGCAACAGCTCGATGGCCTGCGCAAGGAATGGTTGCCGGATACCCTCGTCGTCGGGTTGCCGTTGGCACTCGATGGTGGCGAGCAGGCCGCCAGCCGCAATGCCCGTCGTTTTGCTGCCCAACTGCAGCAGCGTTACGGCCTGCCGGTCGTGCTCGTCGATGAGCGGCACAGCTCACAGGAAGCCGCCGAGCGCTTTGCCGCTGCCCGCGCCGCCGGGCTCAAGCGACGACGCGATGCCGCCACGATCGACGCCGAAGCTGCCGCGATCATCGTGGAGCGCTGGCTGGGCGGTGCAGAATCGTTGTCTGCTGACGCCACCGACCACTGCCCCATCCCCTCGCCATCCTCAGACCTGCCGCCATGAGCCCTCGCCTGCGCCACCTGACCACCCTGGAAAACCTCCCGCGCGAAACGATCGAGCGCCTGCTCGACCGCGCCGAGGCGCTGCGCGACGCCTGCGCGCACGGCACCCGCAAGCTCAACGTACTGGCCGGGCGCACCGTGCTGAATCTGTTCTTCGAGCCATCCACGCGCACCCGCACATCGTTCGAACTGGCCGCGCGCCGGCTCGGCGCGGATGTGATCAACTTCGACATCGGCTTTTCCTCCACCAGCAAGGGCGAGGAACTCTTCGACACGCTGCACACGCTCGAAGCGATGCATCTGGATGCGATCATCGTGCGCCACAAGCACTCGGGTACGCCGGACGAGCTGGTTCACCACGCGATGAGTGGCGTGTCTGTGATCAACGCTGGCGACGGCAACCGTGCGCACCCGACCCAGGGCCTGCTCGACGCACTGACGATCCGCCAGCACCGGCCGGATTTCGAGAATCTCACCGTGGTGATCTGCGGCGACATCAAGCATTCGCGCGTGGCGCGTTCGGACATCCACGCATTCTCCGCGCTGGGCGTGAAGCGTATCCGCCTGTGCGGCCCGGCCAGCCTGATGCCGGCAGCCGAGGAATTTCCGCATTGCCAGCACTACGACGACTTCGATGCGGCGATCGAAGGTGCTGATGCGGTGATCACCTTGCGCCTGCAGAAAGAGCGCATGGCCTCGACCGACCTGCCAGACGAAGCGGCCTACTTCACCCGCTACGGGCTGGACCAGCGCCGGCTGGCGCTCGCCGCCAAGGGCTGCCTGGTAATGCATCCGGGGCCGATCAACCGTGGCATCGAGATCGCCACGGAGGTGGCCGACGGCGCGCAGTCGCGCATCCTCGAACAGGTCGGCAATGGCGTGTTCGTGCGCATGGCCGTGCTCAACGAAGTGCTGGCCCGCTGAGTCCAGCGCAATCGCGGCAGCCCATGCCAGCCGGCGATTATCACGTCGCGGCTACCGGTAAAGCAGGCATAATGTGCAAACGCAACATTCACACGACGGGGATCATATGCGATCGACGACGCGCTTCATCGCGCTGGGCCTTGCTGGCGTCATGCTGGCGGCCTGCGGGCACAAGGACAAGGATGTTCCATTGGCTTTCGTACCGGCCGATACGCCGTATGTCGTGGCCAACCTGGACGTGCTGGACGACGCCACCCGTACCGCCCTGCTCGCCCAGGCCGACGCGCAGTTGCCCTCGCAACTGGCCCAGATCAATGCCACGGCCGATCGCCTGGCGGCAAAGGATCCCGATGGCGCACATCTGTTGCGCGCGCTGAGTGCCGAATTCAGCGGCAAGACGATCGAGAGCTTCGCCGACGGCGCCGGCATCAACCTCAAGGGTCTCTCGGCGTTCTACGGACTCGGCCTGGCGCCGGTCATGCGTTTCGAACTGAGCGATCCGAAGGCATTCGAGGGCTTCATCGGCCGGCTGGAAACTGCTTACGGCAAGAAGCTCGATGTCGTCAGCCTCGGGGCACAGAGCTACCGCAAATATGTCTTTGCCGCCTCGGGCACCGAGGTCATTCTGGCCACGGTCGGCAAGCAGGCCGTGGCCGCACTGCTGCCGGCTGATGCAGCGCCCGCCATGCTGCGCCAGGCGCTGGGACTGGATCGTCCGCAGAAAAGCTTGCAGGACGACGGTCGCCTGACCGCACTGGCCAAGGCCAAGGGCTACCGGCTGTGGGTGGTCGGTGATCTGGATGTGACGCGCGCCCTGCCACTGGTGATCAGCGGCAAGGATCCGCTGCTCAGCGCGATCCGCAAGGCGCGTGCCGAAGCCGAATCCGCCAAGACCGGCGAACCGGTCGCCAACCAGCTGCAGACGTCACCGAGCTGCGCGAGCGACGCTGCCCGCATCGCCGCCCGCGTGCCCGCGCTCAGCTTCGGCTATACCCGGCTTGAGGCGAAACAGCAGGATGTGCGTTTCGACATGGCGCTGGCCGATGACATCAGCAAGGCCTTTGCCGGCCTCAAGGTGGAATTGCCCGGGTTGGGCAGCGCAGGTACTGCGCCGTTCGACCTGACTCTCGCGCTGCCGATCGCACAATTGCGCACGTTCTGGTCCGCCCAGGCCGATGCCGTGACCGCCAAGCCGTTCACCTGCCCTGCACTGAGTGATCTCAACGACAGCTTTGCCAAGCTCGGTCCGGCCATGCAGAAAGCGGCGATCCCGCCGTTTGGCGACATGCTCGGCCTGCGCATCGCACTGGATACCCTGGTGCCTGGCCAGAACGCCAGCCTGCCGACCTTCAGCGGCCGCATCGTGCTCGGCAGCAACAACCCCGCCGGCCTTCTCGCCACAAGCCAGATGATGGTGCCTGTGCTGGCGCAACTAAAGCCCACCAACGACGGCAAGCCGCTGCCATTGCCGAAGGACATGACCAGCATGCTCGGGCAGCCAGCGTGGTTCGCCATGAGCGACAAGGCACTTGCGTTGGGTATCGGTGCCGGCGAAGACGCCAAACTCGCCGACACGCTGAAGGACCCCATTGGCGATGCCGGTCGCGTCACCCGCATGCATCTCAGTGGCGCGATGTATCTGGATATGCTGCAGCTGATGGAAAAATGGGTCGACAGCCAGTCCGCCGCCAACGCCCAACCCAGCAAGAGCGACGAACTCTCGATCGACAGCGACAGCGACAGCGCCGATGACGCCGCGCAGACAGCCGCCAATGCGGCCCGTTCGAAGGCTGAATTTGCGGCCATGAAGGCCCAGGCCGAGCGGGTCGACAGTATTGATGCCGAAATACATGTCGACAATGACGGCATGGTATTCACCACCCAGACCGTCCTGAAGTAACCCGCCTCAGTGGCACGCACTGGAAACCGGGGCGCTTCGGCACCCCGGTTTTTCATGGGTGAGCGCTTCACACCGAACATCAAGCAAACATCGTCATGACCTGCTCTTCGCATCCGTAATCGCCAGCTGAACACTCCCCGGGCGCAGCCACACGATATTCACATGACGGCTGTTGCCATAGGAAACGGAAGTCGGCAACAACCGAACAGCCGTCGTCGCCGACCAACCTTCCCCCCTGCCAGGAGATTGCCATGCGCAACCATTCGATGATCCGCAACAGCGTGTTTGCCACTGGACTGATGCTCGCCTTCGCCGCGGTACCGTTTGGCTCGGTCGCCGCGCAAGATGCCGGTGCCCAGATGCAGAAGCCGGCCGACAACCAGACCGTGCCGGACAAGGCTGCCGATGGATGGATCACCACCAAGGTGAAATCCGAATTCGGAACCACCAAGGGCATCCATGCCACCGACATCTCGGTCTCAACCAGTGATGGCGTGGTCACGCTCACTGGCAATGTCGCCACAACAAAGGAAAAGAACCACGCCATGCGCGTGGCCAAGAAGGTAAAGGGTGTCAAGAGCGTCGATGCCAGCGGCCTGACGGTCAGCGCGACGCCAGCGTCGACATCGGACAGCACGTCCAGCAAGTAACTACCCGTTCGGTGCAGTCGAAAAGAGGCCGCCACAGGCCCCTTTTCATTGCCTGCCCGCGCAGTCACGGCTCAGTAACGGATGCTGCTACGAAAGTCAGGCAAGCTGTCCAGGAAACTGCGATTGCAGCCCTTGAAACGCGAGAGCGCAGTCTCGATGCGCACGGGAACCAGGAGCCGCCCTCCTGCCACACCGATGATCATGGCCCCCAGCAGCAGCAACACGCCAGCCAGGGTCAGCGCACCCGTATTGCGCTGAATGCCGATGGCAATGCCCACCAGACCGAGCAACAGGCCCGCGACACATACCCCAATGCTCAATTGCCGGCGCCGTGCGTGCGCCTCGCATAGACCAACAGCCAGCTCGGTCTTCTTTCTCGCGAGCAGGGCTACCAGGGCGTAGACAAGGATGTTGAGGAGCAGCAACAGATACAGCCCGGGGTGATGCCAGTAGAACTTGCGCTCCTTCATCGGCGCCATGGCCGCACCGTTACATTTCACGCAGCGATACGGCAGACGCCCACTGCTGCTGACCACCAATACCTTGCCATCACGCCAGCACCCACCTTCCGTACCTGTTGCATCAAGCTCAGCCTTGGGTGGCGCATACGGATTGAACGACTGCATCCCCGCTCCTTGTCATTGTCAGGATCGATATCCCATTCGCGTCGCCGCCTTCAGCGATTCAGCAGACTGTTGCCGCCGCTGAAGTTCTGCGAATCGCGCGTTTCCTCCAGCTCCACGCCGTCCAGACCCTGTGACAGCGTATGCGCGTCGCCGCCCTGCGCCAGCTTGATACGCAGGCGCACCTCGTTGGAACTATCGGCGTAGCGAAGCGCATCCTCGTAGGAGATTTCGCCAGCGTGGTACAGCTCGACCAGGCTCTGATCGAACGTCTTCATGCCGAGCAGGGTGGATTCCTTCATTAATTCCTTGAGTTTGTGGATCTCGCCCTGGCGGATGTAATCCTGCGCCAGCGGCGTACCCAACAGCACTTCCACCGCGACACGGCGCGCCTTGCCGTCGGGCGTAGGGATCAGCATCTGCGCCACGATGCCCTTCAGGTTCAGCGACAGGTCCATCAGCAGTTGCTGGCGACGATCCTCGGTGAAAAAGTGCAGGATGCGATCCATCGCCTGGTTCGCGTTGTTCGCATGCAGTGTGCACAACACCAGGTGGCCGGTTTCGGCGAAGGCGATCGCATGATCCATGCCCTCGCGAGTACGCACCTCGCCGATCATGATCACGTCAGGCGCCTGGCGCAGCGTGTTCTTCAGCGCGTTTTCCCAGCTATCGGTGTCGATGCCAACTTCGCGCTGGGTAATGATGCAGCCCTCGTGCTTGTGCACGTACTCGATCGGATCCTCGATCGTGATGATGTGGCCGGTCGAATTCAGGTTGCGATAGCCAACCATCGCCGCCAGCGAAGTCGATTTACCCGAGCCGGTGGCGCCAACGAAAACGATGATGCCGCGCTTAGTCATGGCCAGCTGCTTGATCACCGGCGGCAGATTCAGCTCCTCCGGGGTCGGAATCTTCGACTCGATCCGGCGCAGCACCATGCCGACGCAGTTGCGCTGGTAGAAGCACGACACGCGGAAGCGGCCGACGCCCTGCGCGGAAATCGCAAACTGGCACTCGTGGGTTTTCTCGAACTCCTCGCGCTGTCCCGGCGTCATCACGTTGAGCACCATGTCGCGCGACTGCTGCACGCTGAGCGGACTCTGGGTGATCGGCACGATCCGGCCCTGCACTTTCATCGAAGGCGCCACGCCGGCCGTAATGAACAGATCCGATGCCTTCTTGTGCACCATCAGTTTCAGGAACGAGGTGAAATCGAAATCGCTCATGTCTTAACTCCCGAAAATGAGATACGAAAACCGGGGAATCGAAAACCTGCCTGACCGGATGCCGATGCCATCACGTGGCCTGTCGGTCGATTTCTGGTGATGAGGCAGTGCTGCATGATTGCTCGACAATGCCTCAGACCGATTCCCGTTTCACGATTACTTGAAGCTTTCCTTGTTCTTGGCGTAGCTGGCAGCCTGCTGGCGCGTCACCAGGCCGCGCTTGACCAGATCCTGCAGGCACTGGTCCAGTGTCTGCATGCCGAACTGCGTGCCGGTCTGGATCGACGAATACATCTGCGCTACCTTGTCCTCGCGGATCAGGTTGCGGATCGCCGGGATGCCGACCATGATTTCATGCGCGGCAATACGCCCACCTCCGACCTTCTTCAGCAGCGACTGCGAGACCACCGCGCGCAACGACTCGGACAACATCGAGCGCACCATCGGCTTCTCGCCGGCGGGGAACACGTCGATGATGCGGTCGATCGTCTTGGCCGCCGAACTGGTATGCACGGTGGCGAACACCAAGTGGCCGGTTTCCGCTGCGGTGAGTGCGAGGCGGATGGTTTCCAGATCGCGCAACTCGCCAACAAGGATGTAATCCGGATCCTCGCGCAGCGCCGAGCGCAGCGCCTCGTTGAAGCCCAATGTGTCGCGATGGACCTCGCGCTGGTTGACCAGGCACTTCTGCGAGGTATGCACGAACTCGATCGGGTCCTCGATCGTGAGCATGTGGCCGTATTCGTTCTTGTTGACGTGGTCGACCATCGCCGCCAGCGTGGTCGACTTGCCCGAGCCGGTCGGACCGGTCACCAGGATCAGACCTTGCGGCTGCTCGATCAGCTCCTTGAAGATGCGCGGCGCACCGAGATCCTCAAGCGTCAGCACCTCGGACGGAATGGTGCGGAACACCGCACCGGCGCCGCGGTTCTGGTTGAACGCGTTGACGCGGAAGCGCGCCAGGCCGGGAATCTCGAAGGAGAAATCGGTCTCGTAGAATTCCTCGTAATCGCGCCGCTGCTTGTCCGACATGATGTCGTAGATCAGCGAATGCACCTGCTTGTGCTCAAGCGCAGGAATGTTGATGCGGCGTACGTCGCCGTCAACGCGGATCATCGGTGGCAGCCCGGCGGACAGGTGCAAGTCCGAGGCCTTGTTCTTCACCGAGAAGGCAAGCAGTTCGGCAATGTCCATCTGTCGTTCCCCTCAACCGATCGTCTGGATGGCATGAATTGGATGCCGCATCAGGGGACGTATGCAGTTCGCAGGCATGCTGCGTCGCAGCGCATGGCGCAACCGCCACCAAGCCATCCGAACCAAACACCGATTCCCCTTGCAGCCGCGTCGATACTACTCGTGCAACCGCCTGTGCGGCCAGTCTTTCCCGTCGTGGATGCGCAAACTGTCGATCTGGTTTGCACAGTCGCCGGAAAAGCGGTCGTCCGAGTACCGCCCCAAACTGCGGACAGGCCTGACCCACAGCGCGAACATCTACAAAACTGCATCGCGAGCGCACCCGCTCCGGTAAGGTACGCGGTCTGGATGAGTGAGGAACCCCTGCATGACCCAACTTGCCTTCATCGGTGGCGGCAACATGGCCCGCAGCCTGATTGGCGGCCTGCTGAAGACCGGCGTGGCCGCCGCCACCATCAGCGTGGCCGAACCCCTGGCCGAAGCGCGCCAGGCGCTTGGTCGCGAATTCGGGGTTCCCTGCTATGCCGAGAACCGGCTGGCTGCGGCACAGGCCGAGGTCATCCTGCTGGCGGTCAAGCCGCAGATCATGCCGGCGATACATACCGAACTGCGCGACACCCTGCAACGCAATCGGCCACTGCTGATCTCGATCGCCGCCGGCGTGCGCCTGGACCAGCTTGAACGCTGGTTTGGCACCGGCCTGCCCATCGTGCGCTGCATGCCGAACACGCCAGCGCTGATTGGCGCCGGTGCCACCGGCCTGTGCGCAAACAGCCGGGTCAGCCCAGCGCAGAAGGCGCAGGCACAACACATCCTCGATACCGCCGGGATAACCCGCTGGATCGACGACGAGGCGCTGATGGACACCGTCACCGCGCTGTCCGGTTCCGGTCCCGCGTATTTCTTCGCCCTGGTCGAAGCGCTGGAAGCCGCTGCCGTGGCGCAGGGCCTGCCACGCGACACTGCCCGTGCGCTGGCCGCACAGACCTGCCTCGGCGCCGGCCGCATGCTGGTCGAGGGTGGCGAGGACCCCGCCCTGCTGCGCCAGCGTGTCACCTCGCCGAACGGCACCACCCAGGCTGCGCTGGAAAGCTTCGCTGCCGATGGCCTGCCGCGTATCGTCGCCCACGCCGTCGCCGCTGCCACCCGGCGTGGCGTGGAACTGGCTGCCCAACTGGACAAACTGTCGTGAGCTACCTGCTGAATGCCCTGTCCATACTGATCGAGCTGGCCTTCGAGGCCGCCGTCACGCTGCTGCTGCTGCGGGTGGCTGCCGAGGCCTGCCGCGCGGACTTCAACAACCCGTTGAGCCAGTTCATCTACCGCTACACCAACCCAGTACTGGCACCGATCCGTCGCGTGCTGCCGAACTGGCGCCGGATCAACCTGGCCGCGCTAGTGTTGGCGTGGCTGGCGATGGTGTTGAAGCGTCTGCTGCTGTTTGCGTTGATCGGCATCATGCCGCATGTAGCCGGCCTGCTGCTGTTGGCGCTGGCGGAGCTGCTCGACTTCACCCTGCTGTTCTACATCGTGCTTCTGTTTGGGTGGTCGCTGCTGAGCATGTTCGCGGTGGATCGCCGGCAGCCGCTGCTGCGCCTGGCCGGCACCATCGTCGCCCCGCTGCTACGGCCACTGCAGGGCAAGCTTATCGCCGGCACTATCGACTTCGCGCCGATGGTGGTGATGATCGTGCTGTTGCTTATGCGTCTGCTGGTAGCCAAGCCCCTGATGGACCTTGGCACTGGACTGGCCTTTGGCGGCTGAGCCACGCCAAAAATCAGTGGTGCGCCCACTCGACGATGATGCGATGGATCGCATCCAGTCCATCGAACAACGCCGCCGGTCCCGGCTGCAGGATGATCGGTGACTTGATTTCGTAAAGGTCGCCGTTGCGCACCGCTGAAATGGTTTCCCAACCCGGCCGTGCCGCCACTTTCTCCGGCCGGAAGCGCTTGCCGCACCACGAGCCGAGGATAATGTCCGGCGCGCGCCGCACCACTTCCTCGCCATTCGGAAGGATCCGCTGCTTCGCCAGCGGCTCGCGGGCAAGTTCGGGAAAGCAGTCGTCGCCGCCTGCAATGCCAATGATCTCGGCGACCCAACGGATGCCGGTGATGATCGGCTCGTCCCATTCCTCGAAATACACCTTGGGCCGGCGCGGCAGCTGCGCTGCAGAGGCCCGAATTTCGGCGATATGTCGCTCGGCCTCCTGCGCGTAGGCTTCAGCCTTTTCGTGCGCACCGACCATCGCGCCAAGCCGGCGGATATAGGCCAGGATGCCGTCCACGCTGCGATGGTTGCTGATCCACACCTCGACGCCGCACTTGATCAGCTCGCGCGCAATATCGGCCTGGATATCGGAGAAGCCGATTGCGAGATCGGGTTCGAGCTTCAGGATTTCGCCAATCTTCGCGCTGGTGAACGCCGAGATCTTGGGCTTTTCCTTGCGCGCCCGTGGCGGCCGCACGGTGAAGCCGGAGATACCGACGATGCGATCCTGTTCGCCGAGTGCGTAGAGCACTTCAGTCGGCTCTTCGGTAAGGCAGACAATGCGCTGCGGATACGCGTCAACCATTACGGGTACAGCAGCCGGCTCGTCCAGGTCTGGCCATGGCGGCTCCAGCGCACCCGTTCGTGCAGGCGAAATTCGGCGCCGTACCAGAACTCCAGCATATCCGGCTCCACCAGATAGCCGCCCCAATGCGGTGGTCGCGTCACATCGCGTCCGTCGAACTCATGCTCGTAGCGCGCCACCCGCTGCTCGAACGTGTCGCGATCCGGCAACGTCTGCGACTGCAGGGAGGCCCAGGCGCCGATCTGGCTGCCGCGCGAGCGACTGGCGAAGTAGGCATCCGATTCCTCATCCTGCAGCTTGCGCGCGGCACCTTCCACGCGGACCTGCACACCATCGCGCAACTGCTTCCAGTGGAAGCACAGCGCGAGCTGCGGATGCGTCTCGAGCTGGCTGCCCTTGTCGCTCTGGTAATTCGTGTGGAAGCGGAAGCCGCGCTCGTCGACGCCCTTGAGCAGCACAATGCGTGAAGACACCCGGCCGGAGCCGTCGACGGTGGCCAGGTTCATCGCGGTCGGCTCGCGCTCACCACTGGCTTTGGCTTCGTCCAGCAGCCGAGTGAAGGTATCCAGAATCTCGGGGTTGAGCATGGCGTCTGAAACTTTCCTTTTGCATCGTGGCCGACACGCGCCATCATGGCGCGAATGAACATGACCGATGATAGTGCAACGCCTCAGTCATCCAGTACATCCATGACGAATCGGGTGTCAGGCCGATTTCCTGCCATGGCATGTACCGGCGACGGATCTGCCGGCGGGAAGCCCTGCCATCAACGCTTGCCGGCCGTAGAATGGCATTGGTGCACCTTGGTATGTTGCGGATGAAGTCTCACGCCAGCATGCAGAACGAGGCCCTTGCCGGCCACCTGCTCGACCAGTATGCCGGGCGGATTGCCCGTTCACGGCGGCCGTACATCATCGGCCTGTCCGGCCTGCAGGGTAGCGGCAAGAGCACCCTGGCACGCGTGATGAAGCTGCAGGCCGAAGCACGCGGATGGGCCACCGAAGTACTCTCGCTGGATGATTTCTATTACTCCCGCAGTGACCGTGAAGCGCTGGCGCACCAGATACACCCGTTGCTGCGCTCGCGCGGCGTGCCGGGCACCCATGAGATCGAGCTGCTGCTGTCGGTGCTGGCCGCGCTGCCGCAAGCCTCGGACAAACTGCCGGTAACACATCCGCGTTTCGACAAGGGCCGCGACACGCGCATTCCACCGTCGCGGTGGCCGCGCGTCACGCGGCCACCGAAGCTGGTAATCGTGGAAGGCTGGGCCTTGGGTATCCGACCGCAGCTGCAGGCCACCCTGGACGTCCCGGTCAATGAACTGGAGCGCACGGAAGATGCCGACGGCAGCTGGCGGCATTGGGTCAACAAGCAGTTGCGTGGCTACCAGCCGCTATGGCGCAAGTTCGACGCGCTGATCGTGCTGCAGGCACCGAGTTGGGAGATCGTGCGCGACTGGCGCGGCGAACAGGAGCAGGAGCTGTTGGCGCGCCATGCCCCCTTGGCCATGGATGCCGCAGCGATGAAGCAGTTCCTGGCGCACTTCGAACGCCTGAGCCGACACGCGCTCGCCACCCTGCCGGCACTGGCCGACAGCTGCGTGGAATACGATGACGAGCGGCATGTGACCGGGCTCAGCCACGGTTGAGCAGCGCCGTATAACCGTCACGCGAATCCGGCCAGCGCGGCATAAAGCCGCTGGCACGCAACCGCGCATTGCTAAGCCGCTTGCTGCCGATACCGACCGGGGCCGGACCATCTTCGGCCAGCGGCGCGCCGATCAATGCAGACAGATGGTCGTACAGCACATCGAGCAGCAGCGGAGTGCTATCCACGCCAACATAAAGCGGCAACGGATCGGCCAATTGCAGCAGATGCACGATCGCCGCAGCGGCATCGTCAGCATGGATGCGGTTGGCCCAATGCGCCTGCGCGCGCGGCACCTTGAGCTGGCCGGCGCGCAGGCGTTCGATCAACTGCAATCGGCCCGGCCCGTACAAGCCAGCCAGCCGCAACACGATCGAAGGCACCGGCTGCGTGGCTAGCCACTGCTCCGCCTCCAGCAGCACGCTGCCATTGAATCCCGGCGGCGCCGGCGGTGTGCCTTCATCGACCCAGCCGCCAGCGTGCTCGCCATACACCGCGCTCGAGGAAACAAGCAGCATGCGTTGCAAGTGCGCGTGATCGAGGGCGCCATGCAGGTGCCGCAAGCCGTCCACAAACGTGCTGCGATAGGCTGCTGGGTCACGCCGATCCGGCGTCGGCAGATAGACCACCCGGGTGATGCCGACAGGCAGTTCGCGCAGGGTTTCCGGCCGGGTCAGGTCGCCGCGCAGCCAACGGATACCGCTGTCGTCAGGCAGCGGTGGCTCGCGCCGCAACGCCCACACCTCGTCGCCGCGCGCCCGCAAACGCTGCGCCACGCGCATGCCCAGGTCGCCACAGCCAGCCAGCAATACCTGTTCGTTCACCACGGCCCTTGAATCCGCCCTGTTAGCATCTGCACATGAATCCGTCGCACAACCTTTTCATCATCGGCCCGACCGGCGCCGGCAAGACCTCGATCGGACGGCGACTCGCCACGCATTATGGCCTGCCGTTCGTCGATCTCGACCAGGAGATCGAACAGCACTGCGGCGTTGACGTGAACACCGTTTTCGAGATCGAGGGCGAAACCGGTTTCCGCCAGCGCGAAAGCACGTTGCTGGACGAATGCAGCCAGCGCGGCGGCGTGCTGCTCGCCACCGGTGCCGGCGTCGTGCTGGCCGAACACAATCGCGATCTGCTGCGCGAACGCGGCTACGTGATGTGGCTGCAAACCAGCATCGAGCAGCAGCTGGAACGGCTGGAACGCGACCATCGCCGTCCGCTCTTGGCCGTGCCGAACCGGCGCGAGCGGCTGCAGGCGATGGCGCAGATCCGCGAGCCGCTGTACCGCGAGCTGGCCGACCTGGCCGTCCCCGGCGAACACGGCAGCGTCGCCGCTGCCACTGACCGTTGCATTGCGCTGATCGATCATCATTGGCAGCGTCCACCCCATCCATGGCAGCAACAGAGCGCATGAACCAGCCGGCAATCCAGACCATCACCGTCGCCCTCGGCCAGCGCAGCTATCCGGTATGGATCGGCGCCGGCCTGCTCACCGACCACGCCCGCTGGCGCACCATGCTGCGCGGCCGGCATGCGCTGGTGATCAGCAATAGCACGGTGGCACCGCTGTATCTCGATCGCATCGCCCAAGGGCTGGAAGGCCTGCACTGGTCGTCGTTCCTGCTCGACGACGGCGAGGCGCACAAGAGCTTCGCCAATGTCGGCCGCTCCCTGGAAGCGCTGGGCCAGCTCGGCGCCACCCGCGATGCCTGCGTGATCGCGCTGGGCGGCGGTGTGGTCGGCGATCTGGCCGGCTTCAGCGCCGCGTGCTGGATGCGCGGCATCGACTTCATCCAGATGCCGACCACCCTGTTGGCGATGGTCGACTCCTCGGTCGGCGGCAAGACCGGCGTCAACCTGCCGGTCGGCAAGAACCTCGCCGGCGCGTTCCACCAGCCGCGCGCGGTGATCGCCGACATCGACACGCTGGCCACCCTGCCCGTGCGCGAATACCGCGCCGGACTCGCCGAAGTGGTCAAGGGCGCGGCGATCGGTGACGAGCCGTTCTTCACCTGGCTGGAACAGCATGCCGACGCGCTGGCAGCACGCGATCCCGCCACCGTGATGGATGCGATTGCACGCAAGGTGCGCTACAAGGCCGGGGTGGTCGCCCGCGACGAAACCGAACAGGGCGAACGCGCCCTGCTCAACCTCGGCCATACCTTCGGTCACGCGCTGGAAACTGCCGGCCACTACACCACCCTGTTGCACGGCGAAGGTGTGGCGATCGGCATGCTGCTGGCGGCGCAGCTGTCCGAGCGCCTGGGCATGAGCACCCCCAGCGATACCTCGCAGTTAAGGCAATTGCTGGAAAAGCTTGGCCTGCCCACGGCGATCCCTCCCGGCATGGAAGCGCAGCAACTGCTGGCGCTGATGCGGCTGGACAAGAAGAACACCGCCGGCGTGTTGCGGCTGATCCTGTGGCGCGGCATTGGCCGCGCCGAGATCGTCGCGGGCGTCGCCGAAGCCGATGTACTGGCCGTGTTGCAGGCTGCCATACCGGCATAACCGATCACCTGCGTCACCGGCGCGCTCGCTACCCGGCCGCCAGCCTTCTAGAATGCTCACGTTTGCGGCGTGCCGCACAGTCCATCCGGAACCCATGCGCCTCTATCTGCAAACCGTGCCCGGTAGCTCCGACGCACCTCGCTACGTCCAGATCACGCTGGAGCAGGATCTGCTGGGCGGCTGGACGCTGTATCGCGAATCCGGTACCCAGGGCGGCCGCGCGACCATGAAGCGCGAGCAGTACCTGGAACGCGACGAGGCGGTCAGCGCGTTCGAGAAAGCCCGTGACGCCCAGCTCAAGCGTGGCTTCCGCCTGATGTTTGCCCAGGGGCTGGAAGGCCCGTACGGACGTTGATTTGATGAATACCCCGCTGAAGAACGACCGCTTCCTGCGCGCCCTGCGCCGGGAACCCACCGACACGACCCCGATCTGGGTGATGCGCCAGGCCGGCCGTTACCTGCCCGAGTATCGCGCCACACGCGAGCGCGCTGGCAGCTTCATGGGCCTGGCGCAGAACCCCGAATTCGCCTGCGCAGTCACCCTGCAGCCGCTGGAGCGCTTCGAGCTCGACGCCGCGATCCTGTTTTCCGACATCCTCACCATCCCCGACGCGATGGGCCTGGGCCTGTCGTTCGCGCAGGGCGAAGGCCCGCAATTCGCGCACCCGATACGTACGACGGCCGATATCGCGAAACTCGCCGTGCCCGACATGGACGGTGAACTGCGTTACGTGATGGATGCGGTGCGACTGATCCGTCAGGAGCTGCACGGCCGCGTGCCGCTGATCGGCTTCTCCGGCAGCCCGTGGACGCTGGCCTGCTATATGGTCGAGGGCCACGGTTCGAAGGATTTCGCCACGCTCAAAGCGATGTGCTGGAACGAACCCAAGCTCGCCCACCAGCTGCTCGACACGCTGGCACAAGCCGTCGCGCACTATCTGATCGCCCAGGCCGCCGCTGGCGCGCAGGCGCTGATGATCTTCGACACCTGGGGTGGCCTGCTCGGCCCCGCGCCGTTCCGCGAATTCTCGCTGCGCTACATGACGCAGATCGTCGCCACGCTGAAGGCTGACCCGCACGCCCGCGAGCTGTCGGTGATCCTGTTCTCCAAGGGCGCCGGCCAGCACCTCGCCGAAATGGCCGACACCGGCTGTGCCGCGCTGGGCGTCGACTGGACCATGGATCTGGCTGACGCACGACGCGCCGTCGCCGGCAAAGTCGCCCTGCAAGGCAACCTCGACCCCGCGATCCTGCGCGCCAGCCCCGATGTGATCCGCCGCGAAGCCCGCGCCGTGCTCGACAGCTACGGCAACCACCCCGGCCACGTGTTCAACCTCGGCCACGGCATCACGCCGGAAGTCGAACCCGAGCATGTAAAGGTATTGGTGGACGAAGTGCACGCTTATGGGCGCAAGCTGCGCGCGACAAGCCGCTGACGCGTTCTCCGGCTACTTGCCGGGCTTCTGCATGTCCCGCATGATCGGCTGACCGGAATGTATTCCGGCTTGACTGGGCCAACAGGGGGCATGAGTCGATGAGTTCAGAGAATCCATACAGCGCACCGCTGAGTGCGCTGGTAGATGTGCGTACGACCGAACAGCGCCAGGAGTTCCGTTCGCCGCAGGCACTGCGTACCGCGGTGATCTCCCTGCTGGTTGTCATGTCGGTCGTGTCAGTCCTCACAATCGTCACCATGGCCTTGCTGCAGCAGTCCCTGCAACAATTCGAGAGTCACCAGTTCGAGTCAGCACAGGCAATTCGCAGCGTATTGACCAGCCGCGGACGGATGCAGGCCGCGCTTTCCGGCTTGCAGCTGCTTCTTATTGTCGCCACCTATGTCGCCAGCGGCATGTGGATTTACCGGGTCGCCTGCAATGTCCGTGCGTTCGGCGCCAAGGGACTTGACGATACTCCGGGCTGGGCCGTCGGCTGGTACGCCATTCCCTTCATGAACCTGCAACGACCATTCCGGGCAATGGAGCAGATATGGCTGGCTAGCCAGTCGCCATTGGGCTGGCAGAAGCTGGCAGCGCCATTGCTGTTGCGTCTCTGGTGGGGATCCTGGCTGGTCATGTGCTTTCACGGGGCGTTCGTCATGCGTACCTTTGGCTCGCACCACACCGTTCCGGAGATGATCAGCAGCGAATCCACACTGATGCTCGGCCAGGCCCTTGAAATTATTGCGAGGCTCTGCTTCCTTGTTGTGGTCATTCGCCTCACGCGCATGCAGATCGAGCAGCATGAGCGCGCTGCGACTCCGCCTCCGCTGAACATCGACATGGCGAAGTTGCCGTCCGTCGTGACAAGCTGATCTGGCGGTTGCCACGAATCCTCTTTCTACCTGCCGCTATCCCAATCACACGTCATCAGCCGGACTTGAATGGACAGGCGCGCAGCAGTCTTGCCGAAGCACAATTAAGAAGGAACGGCGGCCGTTAGATCAGGCAATACGTCCGATACCTTCCCAGTGAGCGCATGGCCGCGCTCCGGAGTGCGCCTGAACTGCTGCTTGCGAGAGAACCGGCATGGCGTTTGGTCTGGACGGAGGTTTTGTCGAAAAACCGGCAGCGAGCAGAGGTTTCGAGGCTGCCCAAACGGCATAAAAGGGCTGGATGAGCAGCGTCACCGTTGAAAAGCGATCCCGGCCTTCGCCGGGATGACAGGCAACAGCTGTGACCGCCCGTTTTTGGCAGCCCAGCCCCCTCCCCGTACAATGGCCCGCTATCCCCACGACAAAGCGCGCCGTCGCGCGCCACCGAGCCCAATCCCGATGGAAAAGAGTTTCGAGCCCGCCCAGATCGAGTCGACGTGGTATGCACGATGGGAAGCCAGTGGTGCGTTCAAGCCTTCGGGCAAGGGCGATCCGTATTGCATCCTGCTGCCGCCGCCGAATGTCACCGGCACGCTGCACATGGGCCATGCGTTCCAGCAGACGGTGATGGACATGCTGGTGCGCTACCAGCGCATGCGCGGCATGAACACGCTGTGGCAGGTGGGCACCGACCATGCGGGTATCGCCACGCAGAAGATCGTGGAGAACCAGCTGGCGGTCGAGGACAAGACGCGGCATGACCTGGGCCGCGATGCGTTCGTCGAGCGGGTGTGGAAGTGGAAGGAGGAGTCCGGCTCCACCATCACCAACCAGATGCGCCGCATCGGCGCCGCCGCGGACTGGTCACGCGAGCGCTTCACCATGGATCCGGGCCTGTCCACCGCGGTGCAAAAGGTCTTCATCGACTGGTATCGCGCGGGCCTGATCTACCGTGGCAACCGGCTGGTGAATTGGGACCCGGTGCTGGGCACCGCGGTGTCCGATCTGGAAGTGAACAACGTCGAGCGCGACGGCCACATGTGGTCGATCCGCTATGACGTGGTCGATCCGCAACCAGGAGAACTCGACCATCTGGTCGTTGCCACTACCCGGCCAGAGACGATGCTAGGTGACGCCGCTGTGGCAGTGCATCCAGAGGATGAGCGCTACAAAAAGCTCGTCGGCAAGCAACTGCGTCTGCCGCTGACTGGTCGCTCCATCCCTGTGATTGAAGATGACTATGTCGACAAGGATTTCGGCACCGGCTGCGTGAAGATCACGCCGGCACACGATTTCAATGACTATGCGATGGGACAACGTCACGGTCTGGCGCAGTACAACATTTTCACTCTGGACGCGAAGATAGTCAGCGACAAGGATTGGGCTGTTAATGCTTCTAAACCCGGTGGTTCCGGAAGAGTTCGGAGCAAGTATTTCGACACAGCCACCGACATTGGCATTCCCGCAAAATATCAGGGTCTGGACCGCTACGACGCACGCAAAATCGTTTTGGCTGACCTGAAAGAGCTCGACCGGCTAGTCGAAACCAAGCCGCACAAGTTGCAGGTGCCGGTGAGTGATCGCTCGGACGCGGTGATCGAACCGATGCTGACCGACCAGTGGTTCGTCGACCTCACCTCCGACATGCTGGCCGATGGACGTCCGGGCGGTCGCCAGGCGATCACCCAGCCGGCGCTGGATGCGGTGCGTTCGGGCGAGATCAAGTTCGTGCCGGAGAACTGGACGACCACGTATACGCAGTGGCTGGACAACATCCAGGACTGGTGCATCAGCCGCCAGCTGTGGTGGGGCCATCGCATCCCGGCGTGGTACGACGAGGCCGGCAATATCTTCGTGGGCGAGGACGAGGCGGATGCACGCAAGTCCGCCACCATCGCGCCAGTCGGCGCATTGCGTCAGGACGACGACGTACTCGATACCTGGTTCAGCTCGGCGCTGTGGCCGTTCTCCACCCTGGGCTGGCCGGCGAACGGACCGGTGAAGAACGAGCGCGGTGAAGTCGTCGCGAACTGGGAGCAGGACAAGATTTTCCTGCCCAGCGCGGTGCTGGTCACCGGCTTCGACATCATCTTCTTCTGGGTCGCGCGCATGGTGATGGCGACCAAGTACTTCACCGGCCAGGTGCCGTTCCGCGAGGTCTACATCAACGCCATCGTGCGTGATGCGGAAGGCCAGAAGATGTCCAAGTCCAAGGGCAACACGCTGGACCCGCTGGACCTGATCGACGGCATCGAGCTGGAGCCGCTGGTGGCGAAGTCCACCAAATCCTTGCTGATACCGCAGGTACGCGAGAAGGTCGAGAAGCGTGTCCGCAAGGATTACCCCGACGGCATCCCGGCGATCGGCACCGACGCGCTGCGCTTCACCTTCGCCGCGCTGGCCAGTTACAGCCGCACGATCAACTTCGACATCAAGCGCGCCGAAGGCTACAAGGCATTCTGCAACAAGCTGTGGAATGCGGCGCGGTTTGTATTGATGAACCTGCCGGAAGGCGAGATCGCTGCGCCTGCAGGTTCACCGGTGACCGAGGCTGAGCGCTGGATCATCACTCGTCTCAAGCAAACCTTGGGCGAAGTCGAACAACATTTCGTCACGTACCGCTTCGATCACCTCGCACAGGCATTGTACGAGTTCACCTGGAACGAGTTGTGCGACTGGTTCCTTGAACTGTCCAAGCCAGCACTGAATGGCGATGATGCCATCGCTGCCGCCTCGACTCGCCATACCCTGCTGGTGGTGCTGGAAAGTGTGTTGCGCGCCCTGCACCCGATCATTCCATTCATCACCGAGGAAATCTGGCAGTCGGTGGCGCCTAAACTCGCCCTCAGCGAAGGAAGCCTGATGCAGCGCCCGTGGCCACGCGCTGACGAGATCGTCGCGGACGACGCGGCAACCGCCGAGATCGAGTGGTTCAAGAACGTGCTGAGCGGCATCCGCCGGATCCGCTCGGAAATGAACATCTCACCCGCCAAGGCGATCCCGCTGTTGCTCGCCGACGGCGACGCCAGTGATCGCGCCCGCGTGGCGAAGTTCGCCGCACAAATCGCCTTCCTTGGCCGCACCGAACCGCCACAGTGGATCGAAAGCGGCACCGACGAACCAGCCGCCGCCGCGGCCGTGGTCGGCACGCTGCGCGTGATGATCCCGCTCGCCGGCCTGATCGACCTCAGCGCCGAAAAGACCCGCTTGGCCAAGGAAATCGGCCGCATCGAAGTCGAAATCAAAAAGTGCGAAGGCAAACTCGGCAACGCCAATTTCGTCGCCAACGCCCCCGCAGAAGTCGTCACCCAGGAACGCCAACGCATCACTGACTGGAACACCACCCTGACTGCATTGCGTGAGCAGGCGCAGAAGCTGGGTTGAGCTGGTAGTCAGGCTTTTCGCTCGGGCCTTTGCTTGCCGCTCTTCTGAATAGTGAGCACAGGAAGTGCGCCGCTCTACCGGGGGCCCTATGCGGCGGTGAGTAGCGGTCGACAGGCCCGTAGGGTGATTGGCAGGGATGCCAATCATTTTTCGCCAGGACAGGAGTCCTGTCGAAAAACCCGGCCGACACTCACGGACTCGCAGGGCAGGATGCCCGGAGAGCGCCAAGCGGGGTGGCCTTCTCTTTTGGTTACTTTTCTCTTGGCCACGCAAGAGAAAAGTGACTCGCCCTCCGCAGGAGGGTGAAAGCTTTTTGCCACCCCCTAAAACAAAACGCTCCACCGCGAGCACCCGCCCCTCACCTCAATCCCCTCTCCCCAAAAGGAGACTACTGCCCGCAGGGGAGAGGAGGCGAATGCGAAGAACATGTACTCATACTGCGTAGCGCAATGCGCTACGCAGGCAACAAATCCAGCGCCATCACGATCGCATCCTCACGCCCGTTGCGCGCGGGGTAATAACGTGGCCGTCGACCGATCTCAGTGAACCCCACTGACTCGTACAGTGCCTTCGCCAGCGGATTCGACGGCCGTACCTCAAGGAACAGCCGCTCGGCACCATTCCAGCGGGCGATATCCAGCAAGCGGCCTAGCAGGTGCCGACCTAGCCCCTGCCCGCGATACGCCGAATCGACGCAGATATTCAGCAAGTGCGCCTCGCCCGCGCCCATCGACAGGATGCCGTAGCCGGCGATCACCGAATCCACGGACAGTACCCAGCACGGATGTCCTGCCTTCACGCAGTCGCTGAAGATGCCGACCGACCATGGGAATTCGTAGGAGGCATTTTCCAGCGTACTGACCGTGGCCACATCCTCGATACGCATGCCGCGTACCTGGATAACCGGTTTGACGACCGCGGCCATCGTGGTTAGCCGCCCGCTGTGGCCAGCGCACGGCGCAAACTGCGCAGTGCGCTCCACAACCGTCGCTTGGCACCGGCGCTGGTCAGCACCAACGCAGGTTCATCGGCCAGCACAATCTGTGCGGCCTGCATCACCGCGGCAGGCAAGGTGCGGCCCAGCGCATGTGCCTGTGCCTCGCCGAGCACCAGGTAAGCACTCGCCTCAGGCACATTCGCCGCAAGCTGGCCGCCGCTCACGGTGACTCGGGCAGCACGCGCCCATGTTGCCCCGCACGCGCTGAGTGCGCGCCCCAACAAATCGAGCTCACGCGTGCTGCAGCCCTCGGGCAGCACCACCACGCAGACAACTCCTGCGGCCTTATTGGTCGCAGCATTGGTGATCGTCATCGGCCCGACGGTACCGGCCGCCACCGCTGGCATCACACGCCGCACCCATGGCGTCATGCCCAGCGCTCGCAGAACACGAGCGCGATGACTAGCCTTGACCGGCTGGCGCATGGACCGATTCATTCGACGTTGCGCCGTGCACGGCGTCGATGGGTGGCCAGCCCCCAGATCGTCCATACCGGCCCGGACAAAAGATAGATCGTGAAGCCGACGAACAGCACTCGTGCCGTATCCAGGACCAGCAAAGCCAGCAGCAACACTGCGCCGACCATCCAGACGAAGGGCACGCGCTGGCGATCGCCCATCGGCAGTGATTTGAAGCTGAAATATCGGAACCGGCTGACCATCAGCAGGCCGACGGTCACGGCGATCACCGGCGTGACAAAGCAAAGCTCACTGCCGGAAAGGCCCGATTTCTCCACGCTCCACACGAACGACATGCACACGGCCGCCGCGGCCGGGCTGGCCAGCCCCTGGAAATAGCGCTTGTCGGCCACGCCGACCTGGGTGTTGAAGCGCGCGAGCCTCAGTGCCGCGCAGGCGGCATAGACGAAGGCCGCGGCCCAGCCCAGCTTGCCCCACAACGGGCCGAAGTCCCGCAGCGACGACAACGACCATGTGTACATCACCAGCGCCGGTGCCAAGCCGAAACTGACCAGATCGGACAACGAGTCATACTGCACGCCAAATTCGGTCTGGGTGCCCGTCATCCGCGCTACCCGGCCATCCATGCCATCCAGGATCGCGGCAAAGAACACCGCCACCGCTGCCTCGCTGTAACGCCCTCCGATACTGGCGATAATCGCGTAGAAACCCGCGAACATCGCACCGGTGGTAAACAGGTTTGGCAGCAGGTAAATACCCCGATGACGGGGAGGGCGCACTGGGATGGGCTCGCTCATGTATCAATCCGTGACAGGATGCGCGCAGTGTAAACCATCGGCTGCTTGAGTCCGGGCAGCTGGAGTGATAACAAGACACACTTGGAACCGCCGGCAGGCACTAACCCTGATATGGAGAACACCATGCACCGTTTGCTGATCGCCTTGGCGCTGCTGTTGCTGGCCCCACTGGCCATTGCCCAGGTCTATAAATGGACGGATGCCAGCGGCACCGTGCACTACTCGCAGGATGCGCCGCCCCAGGGTACGAAATACAAGCAGGTGACCACCACCGGTACGGTGGCGGCGCCAGCTTCGTCAGCAACCGCGTCAAATACTGCCAGCGCCAGCCAGCCAGCCAGCGCCGCCACCTCCGCGGCGGCTGGTGCGACGGTGAACAGCAGCAAATACTGCGTGACGCTGAAAGCCAATCTCACCGCACTGCAGGGCAGCGGCCCAGTGGTCATGCAGCAGGACGGCAAAACCACCGCGCTCGACGACGATCAGCGCAAGCAGCAGGCCAGTACGGCGCAGACGCAATACAACCAGTATTGCCAAAGTCAATAACCATCTGCTTCACGGTGTCAGCAAGCTCATTGGGTACCAGCACCGCTGCGCGGTGCTGGTACCCAATGAGCTTATCCAGCCACGGTCTCGACAGCCCGCTACAATGGGCGTCTTTACCACGCCGGAACTGCCCGCATGCGTCTCAGCCAATTCCACCTGGCCACCGTCAAGGAAGTCCCTGCCGACGCCGAAATCGCCAGCCATCGGCTGATGCTGCGCGCCGGCATGATCCGCAAGCTTGCCTCCGGCCTGTACACTTGGTCGCCGCTGGGCCTGCGCGTACTGCGCAAGGTGGAAGCCATCGTGCGCGAGGAAATGAACCACGCCGGCGCGATCGAAATGCTGATGCCGTCGATCCAGCCGAAGGAATTGTGGGAGGAAACCG
>Ga0302314_10005086_pt1 | contig 24040 bp, 20 predicted proteins | sample III_Palsa_N2_3_FD_200533 | JGI IMG/M metagenome (GOLD analysis project Ga0302314, IMG submission 200533) | Peat permafrost microbial communities from Stordalen Mire near Abisko, Sweden - III_Palsa_N2_3 | ecosystem: Environmental > Terrestrial > Soil > Palsa > Peat permafrost | place: Sweden... | reverse complement strand
ACCGACTCCGCGGTGCGGCCGGTTCGGTTGCCCGTGGTCTGGAAGGATTCGTCGGGCGTCTCCGAGAAGCAATTCAGGTTGAGGCAATCGTTCCAGTCGGCGCGACCGATGAGGGGAAGCCCGTGAGGGCCGAGGTTCTGGGTCACGTGATGAAAGGAGCGTTCCAGGTGCTCGAAGAGGGTGGCGACGTCCGTCGCGTCGTTGTTGAAGGGCACTTTCTCTTTCAGGATCTCGAAATCGCCGGTCTCCTTGATGTACGCGGCCACGCCGAAGATGAGCCAGAGCGGGTCGTCGTTGAAGCCGCTACCCACGTCGTTGTTCCCGCGCTTGGTGAGCGGTTGGTACTGGTGGTAGGCGCTGCCGTCGGCGAACTGCGTCGAGGCGATGTCGATGATGCGCTCCCGGGCGCGCGCCGGCACGAGGTGCACGAACCCCAGCAGATCTTGATTGGAGTCGCGGAAGCCCATCCCGCGGCCGATGCCGGTCTCGAAATACGAGGCCGACCGGGACATGTTGAAGGTCACCATGCACTGGTACGGATTCCAGATGTTCGCCATCCGGTTCAGCTTCTCGTCCGGCGAATCGACCTGGTAGCTGGCCAGGAGGTGGGTCCAGTGATCGCGCAGCTTCTCCAGCGCGGCGTCCGCTTGCGCCGACGTGGAGAACTGGTCGATGAGGGCCCGCGCCCGCGTCTTGTTGACGATGCCGGGGCGCTCCCATTTTTCCGCGACGGGGTTCTCGACGTAACCCAGAACGAAGACCAGCGTCTTCTCTTCGCCGGGCTGGAGCGAGACCTCCAGGCAATGGGAGGCGATCGGCGACCAGCCGCTGGCGATGGAGTTGGTCGGCTCTCCCCGCGCCACGAGAGCCGGCTCGTTCATTCCGTTGTAGGGGCCGAGGAACGTCTCTCGATCCGTCTCGAACCCGAGCACCGGCGCATTCACGTTGTAGAACGCGAAATGGTCGCGCCGCTCGCGATACTCGGTCTTGTGGTAAATCGCGCTGCCGACGACTTCGACCTCCCCCGTGCTGAAGTTGCGCTGGTAGTTGGTCATGTCGTCGTAGGCGTTCCACAGGCAGAACTCGAGGTACGAGAAGAGCTTGATGCTCTTCGCGGCCTTGCCGGTGTTCTTCACGACGACACGGTGGACCTCGGCGGTGTGCCCGAGGGGGACGAAGAAGGTGGTCGCGACGCGCACGCCGTTGCGCTCGCCGGTGATGGTCGTGTACCCGAGCCCGTGCCGGCACTCGAAAAAGTCGAGCTCCCGCTTGACCGGCATGAACGACGGGGACCAGTAGTCGGCCCCGTCGCGCACGTAAAAGTAGCGGCCCCCGACGTCCGTCGGCGCGTTGTTGTACCGGTAGCGCGTGAGACGACGGAGCCGCGCGTCGCGGTAGAAACAGTAGCCGCCACCCTGGTGCGAGATGAGGCCGAAGAAGTTGTCGCTGCCCAGGTAGTTGATCCACGGGTACGGAGTGCGCGGCGTGGTGATCACGTACTCGCGGCGGTCGTCATCGAAGTGGCCGAATCGCATAGGGTTCTCCGCGAGGGGTCTACAGCGCCGCCTCACGACGAAGGGGCGGATTTTTCCTCTTGGGCGGCTTCAGCGCTCGAGGGGAAGCACGGGCGTGATCCAAGGTAGGCGACCTTCGCCCTAAGTGGTCTCGACCCCCCCGGGGCGGCGCACGAAAAAGGGACGGCTACTCCAAGGGAGCTCGGCGGCGCGACGTTTCGCATCGCCGCCGTTGTGCCGTTCGGCAGACTAACCTAGGGTGAAATGCGGTTTCCCGCAAACGGTGCGGAGTACTTGCGCGCGCCAGGGGCCCGCGGGGATGATTGGCAGGGACCATGGTATCCGGGCTCACCCCGCCCCGCGCGAGCGCCGCACGCATCGCCAAGTGGCTGATGGTCAAGGGACGCTCGGACGACGCGGTGGCCCTCCTGGCGGTGTGGGCCGCCAATGGACCGAACGATCCCGAAGGGCAGCAGCTGCTGGCCGAAGCGCTGCGCATCGACCCGTCGGCGCAGCTTGCCAAGCTGGCCTTCGAGCGCATGGAGGGCGTGCCCGGCACGCAGGCGCCGCTCGACCAGGCCATTGCCCGATGGTCGAGCGAGGAGTTGCTGAAGCTCGAACGCGAGATGGTGCGTCCGGCCTTTCTGCGGGCGCAGGTGGGGTTCAACAACAACGTCAAGTACAAGGGTCAGACTTTTCACATCCAGACCGAAGACAGTGGGCTCGACAAGCCACACGTCATCACCCACCTTTTTGCCGACGGCGGACGCGTCATCAAGAGCCACAAGCGCTCGTACGCGGAGCAGGTGAAGCGCGACGACGTCGCCCCCTTCGTGCGACAGCTCATGAAGGGCCAGCAGCTCGAGATGGCGCTCTCCGTGCGCGAGGGACGCTTCGACGAGATCATCGAAGGTCGCGCCATCGGCGGGATGGATCTCCTCGACTACCCGCCGCGGGTCGACGTGCAGAAGCTGGCGACGCAGAAGAAGACCCGCGTCCCGGCACACGGGGACACCCAGCGTCCTTCGCCCCCCGACCCTGGCGCGGCGTCGAGCGTGTCCACGGAGAGCGAACGCGTCTACTTCCGTCTCGTGGTGGTGCGCAGTGTGGGCAGCGGCCCCGCGGTCTACCAGCCCAGAGGGACCGAGGCGATCATCGGCTCCGCGGGGGGCATCGTTCTTCCCGACGAGCCGTTCTGCCATCCGCGCGAGGCCACGGTCCGGTACCGCAGCGGGCGCCTGTGGCTCCACGACTTCGAGGCTGGCAACGGAGTGTTCCTGCGCATCAAGGCGCCGGTGGAGCTCGGGCCGGGTGACGAGTTCATCGTGGGCGACCAGTTGCTGCGCATCGAGCGCAACCCGGTGCCCAACGACGGACCCGATCCCGGCCCGACGTATTTCTATTCGTCGCCGAGATGGGAGTCGTCGTTCCGCGTCGTGCAGATCTTCGAAGGGGGCGGCCTGGGCGCGTGCGTCCTCGCCCGCGGCACCACGCTGCAGATTGGGAGCGCGGTCGGCGACTTCGTCTTCCCCAGCGATGCGCTGGTGAGCCCGCAGCACTGCCTCATCGAAGAGCAGGCGGGGACCATCTTGCTCACGGATCTAGGCTCGCGCACCGGCGTCTTCGTGCGCATCAAAGGCGAGCAAGAGCTCGTCGCCGGGGACGAACTCCTCGTCGGACGCACCCGCCTCCGCGTGGAGTTGCCGGGCTGAGCCTCGCCCCCGCTGGCTAGCAGGGATCAGGTCGCCGCGTGGCTTCGATGCAGCTTCACCGCGATGGTGTGGTGGCCGCACACGGGACAGGGAGGAGGGCGCTGACCGCCGAGCTGCTCCTCTTCGACCTGCTTCTCTTCGTACGCGTGCTGGAGCTGTTCGAGCTGGGGCGCCAGCCGCGCGGGCTGCACGCGCGTGGAGGCGGCCTCCGACCACGTGCCCCGCCAGGTGCAGACGGTGCAACGAAGCGTCTTATCCATGGGCGTGATTGATACGGCGGCGCGTCGCCCAGAGCAACCCTTCCGACACAGCGAAGCCGCCTTCGCGGCCGGAAGCGGTCCCGCGACCCCGGGCTCGTTTCACTGTGGCTCTTTCGTCGCACACAAAACCGCCCCAGCCAGCTCCTGACTACACCTGGTCGCTTTTCCGACAGCGCTCTCCCTTCACCTTGGGTCAATGTTTTCAGCATGTTGTGACATTTACTCTCCTTTATGGTCCGCTGGCACGTCCGACGCACGGACTCGTGGGTCCTAGAAGAGGGTGCACACGATGAACGCACATGCGACGGGGGGATATCGCCGCGCGGGCCAGGCGCTGCTGAGCCGACTTCTCTCGCCGCTCGTGGAGGTGCTGGCGGCGATGGGCGTGCGCGCCAACGACGTCACCGTGGTGTCTCTTTTTGCCGGCCTGGTCGCCGGGGCAGCGCTGGCCCTGGACGAGTTCGGCTGGGCGACGTTTGCCATCGCCTTCGCCTCCCTCGGCGACGCGGTGGACGGAATGCTCGCACGCCGCACCGGGAGCGCGTCGGTGGGCGGCGCCCTCCTCGACGCGGCGGTCGATCGGTACGGCGAGTTCTTCGTCCTGGCGGGGCTCGCCGTCCTCTTTCACGAGAGCACGGCCATCCTGGTCCTGGTCCTCCTCGCGCTCGCCGGGTCGTTCATGGTGAGCTACGGCAGCGCCAAGGCCGAGGCGCTCCGTGTCGCGGTGCCCGACGGCGTGATGCGGCGGGCCGAGCGAGCCACCATCCTCTGCGTGGGTGTCGCCCTGGTGCCCTTCGCGGGCGAGGTGGCCACGCGTCTCGACACTCCGTGGGTGCATCACGCTCCGGTGCTGCTGGCGGTCGTCATCGTGGCGGTCGCGGCCAATGCGTCGGCGGTCAGGAGACTGCGTGTCGTCGCGCTCACCGCAGCGCCTGCGGCGACCCCCGAGCCCATCCCCGGCACGGAGAGCCAGCGGCGGCTATCGACCAGCCGATGAAGCCCGCGCGCTGAGTCAAGCCTTGGCCGCGGGCGCGTCGAGCACGTCGCGGACCTTGCGCGCCAGGGCCTCGGGGGTGATGGGCTTCTGGAGGAAGGGGACCCCTGCGTCGAGCGCGCCGTGATGCACCAGCGCGCTCTCCGCGTAGCCGGAGACGTACAGCACCCGTATCTCGGAGCGCATCGGCGCCAGGCGCTCGGCCACTTCGCGACCGCTCATCCTCGGCATCACCACATCGGTGACCAGCAGATCGATCTTCGACTGGTATTTCTCGCAGATGAGGAACGCCTCGCCCCCGTTCTGCGCCTCCAGCACGTTGTAACCGTAGCGACGGAGGACGGTGCGGAGGACCGCGCGAACGGCGTCCTCGTCCTCGACGACCAGGATGGTCTCCGACCCCGGGAGCGTGGGCGGACTCGGCGCCCGCGACGGCGTGTCGTAAGCCACGTCCTCCGTCCTGGGGAAGTAGAGACGGAAGGTCGTGCCTTGGCCGAGTTCGCTGTCCACCTGGATGTGACCGAGGCTCTGATTCACGATGCCGAAGACGGTGGAGAGGCCCAGGCCGGTACCCTGCCCTACTTCCTTGGTGGTGAAAAAGGGCTCGAAGATGCGGGCCCGGGTACCGGCATCCATCCCAGTGCCGGTGTCGGTGAGGGCGATCATCACGTAGGGACCCGGGGCCACCTCGTGGTGCTGTGCCGCGTGCGCGGCGTCGAGCTGCACGTTCGCCGTCTCGATGGTCAGTCTCCCGCCGCGCGGCATGGCGTCGCGCGCGTTGACCACCAGGTTCATGAGCACCTGCTCGATCTGGCCGGGATCGGCGTAGACCTTGCGCACGTTCGGTGCGGCGACCAACCAAAGCTCGATGTGCTCTCCGAGCAAGCGCCGGAGCATCTTCTCCATGCCCGCGGCGATCCGGCTCAGATCGAGGGCGCGCGGCTGGAGCATCTGCTGTCGGCTGAAGGCGAGGAGTTGCCGGGTGAGCTCCGCGGCGCGCTCGCCAGCTCTCTGGATCTCCTCCAGATCGCCGCGGACGGGATCCTCCGCCGTCCTCCCCTCGATGAGCATGGTGGCGTAGCTGAGGATGACCGAGAGCAGGTTGTTGAAGTCGTGCGCCACGCTCCCCGCGAGCGTCCCGATGGCTTCCATCTTCTGCGACTGGCGGAGCTGCGCCTCGGTGGTGCGGAGACCCTCCTCCGCGCGCAGGCGCGCCGTGACGGATTCCCGCAGGATCTCGTCCGCTCGCCGTCGCGTCTCCCGGAAGGCGAAGGCGTGGTTGAGCCCGGCCACGATGTGGTTTGCCGCAAGCTCGAGAAAGGTGCGGTAGCTCCCGTCGAGCGAGCGACGCGGGCTGAGGCCGACGATGAGGAAGCCGTACGAGGCCGTCCCCCCCGGCTTGACCAGCGGCAGGATGATCGCCGTCGTCACCGGCTCGGGCCACGGTCCGGCGTGAAGGTCGGCGAAGCGCCGTCCGACATCGGCGACGATGCGCACGCCGCGCGCTTCCCCCTCGCCCTCCAGGGGCCAGCCCTCGTCGGAAGGCGAGCCCAGGTCCACCGTCGGGGGCCGCGCGGCCTCGCAGGCGTCGAGCCCGAACCCCTCGATGAGGTGCGCCGTGCCGCCGTCCGGGGAAAGCAGATAAAGAAGCGCCAGCGGAACGTCCAGCGCGTTGTCCGCCAGCGCTCCCGCCGCCAGACGACACGCTTGCTCCGCGGTCTCGGCAGCGGTTGCGGCCTCGGCGAGCCGGCGCAGTGTCGCCAGCCGGCGCTCGGCCAGGACGTGCGCCGTGGTATCGCTCACGATCCCCAGGAGACCGCCGACGGACCCGTCGTCGTCCTGGATCGGGCTGTAGGAGAGGGTGAAGTACCCCTCCTCCACCAAGCCGGTGCGATTGAGCGGGAGCATCAGGTTCTCCTGCGCGAACGACTCGCCGGCGTAGACGCGTCGGAAGAGGGGCTCGATGGCAGACCATGTCTCCGGGAAGCTCTCCTGGACGCGGCTCCCCATGGCCCACGGGTGCTTGCGCGACCCGAGGATGGGACGGTAGCCGTCGTTGTAGAGGAGAATGTGCTCCGGTCCCCAGAAGACCCGGATGGCGAAGCGCGAGGCCAGCATGATGGGAAGGAGCGTGCGCAGGCTGGCCGGCCACGTCTCGCGCGCTCCCAGCGGCGTCTTCGACCAGTCGATCCGATCGATGAGCGCGGCGCAGTCCATCTCGCCGGCAGCGTCCCTCCCGTCGCTCAATGGTCGCACTCCTCGTTCGGCGCCCCCGGCCCCCGGGAGCGCCAGGCGTAGAGTCATACCTGGGCTCTACGGATCCTCACCACGCGTCGCAAGGTCTCGTCGGTCGATTCCTTCTGTCGGTCTACATCGTCGCGGGGCACGCCGAGGATGGCGGTCACCGGCAAGTACACCCAGAACGTGGTTCCGGACGCGGGCTTGGACATCACCTCCAACCTGCCGCCGATCTGGTCGAGGAGCTGCACGACGACCGAGAGGCCCACCCCGAAGCTATCTCCCCGCCGCGAGTCGAGGCTGGAGCCTCCGGCCTCGAAGATGCGCTCCACGGCGTTCGGGTCGATGCCGCGCCCGCTGTCCGAGACCTTCATGACCAGGTACCCGGGAATCCCGTCGAGCTCGAGCACGATGCTGCCTCGGTCGGTGTACTTCACGGCGTTGGTCAGCAGGTTGTCCACGATGCGATCGAGGGCGAGCGGATCGATCTCGAGATGGTCCGGCACCTCGCGCGTCGCGAACACCGTCGTTCGCACCGCACTGCCGTACGCCAGCGCTCGCAGGCGTCGGCGGAGGGCGTCGGCGAGCCCGCGGGTCTCCACGCGCCGGGGGGCCATGGTGACGAAGTCGCGCTGCGCCTTGGTCACGTGCACCAGGTCGCCCAGCATCCGGCGCATACGATCGACTGCCAGGGTGATGTCGCGGAGTGAGTCCACCGCGTCGCCGTCGCCGCGGACGGCGGTCACGCTGTTCAGGTACTCGGCGGACATCTGGATGATCTGCAGCGGGTTGCGCAGATCGTGGGAGAAACCAAGGAGCGTCGAGGCGCGGGCACCGTGCAGATCCTCCACGCCGGTGGACAGAGTCTGCATGGCGGCCACGCGCGACGATATCTCCTCCTCGACGAGGCGGGTCCAGTCCTTCTGCCTCTCGCCGAGATCGAGCGCCTCGCGACGGGCCTCGGCCCCGTCGACGGCGAGTGCCCGCAGAGCGTCCATGGCCTCCTTCTGCGTCCTCTGGTTGAGGCGCTCGGTTCGCCGCCCCTCGAAGGCGTACCCCAGCGCGGCGCCGAGGAGCGCGGGAAGGATCGGCTGCAGCACGTGCCTCAGCCCAAGGCCGCTCAGCGCAATGCCCAGTCCGCCGAAGACCGCCGCACCGAGCAAGACCGGAAGCCAGGATCTCCCGACGTACCGGATGCGAAGGTTGTAGTCCGCGGTCGGGACGGGCGCCGAGGAGGGTCGATGCCTGGGACTCTCCTTGACTCGAACGATCGAAGACTCCGGTCCGAGGTTCTCCATCACAGCATCACAATAACATTGTAGGCTAGATGTTCGGACGAACTTCAGCCACTGGTCATCCGCCACGCTCGTTCGAAAAGTCGGTCGTGGGCCCACGGTCGCGCCGCCCGGATGCCAAGGTGGTCTCGCGTGGGACAGACCCGATTGGTCAGGAGCGCGAGCACGACGAGCGCGTCCGGGTCGATCCACAGACTCGTCCCGGTGAAGCCGAGATGACCGAAAGCACGCGGGCCGAGGAGCGTCCCCGCGCTCGACACTTCGGGCCATCGGCTCTTTCCGTCGAAGCCCGCGCGCAACGTCCCACCGGGGCGCTCGCGCACCAGCCACTCCAGGCCTTCTTTCCCGCTCAGGCCGTCCAGCACCGCGCGGCCGAAGGTGAGCACGGCATCCACTGTGGCGAAGATTCCGGCGTGCCCCGAGCCGCCCCGACCGGTCAGGGCCCAGGCGTTCTCGTCATGGACGGCGCCGTGTACGGGACCGCCGCGCCAGTCGACCGTCTCGGTGGGGGCGAACGGGCCGGCGACGCCGTGCGACGCCAGCTCGCGAACCGTCCCGGCGCTCGTTCCCAGCTGGAGAGGGTCCAGCACCAGGCGTGCGATCGCCTCCCCGGCGTCACGCACCCCCAGCGCGCACGCCAGCGCAGCGCCCGCCAGGATGTAGCCGAGGTCGCTGTACACCGGCGCAAACCCTTCGGCAGGCGGTTCGCCCGGCGCGTCGGGGCGTCGAGCCTCCGCCGCGATATGGAGGGCGGCTCCGACGTCGATCCGCTGGCCGACGAGAAGCGGCGAGAAGAGGCTTCGATGGGCGTCGAGGCCCGCGCGATGCGCCAGGAAGAGCTCCAGGGGGAGATGCGCGCTCGCCGTCCCGCGCGCTTCCGGGAGGAGGTCCCCGAGCGGCGTCCGGCGGTCGATCCCCGCCCGCACGAAGGCGAGGGCCGTCATCGGCTTGGTCACGCTCGCCAGATCGAAGAGCACCTCGGTCGCGCCTCCGACTTCGCGCACCCCTCCCCGCACCCACCCCGCTGCCACCCTGGGAGCCACGCCGGCGAGCTGCTGCGCGAGCTCTTCGGGCGCCATCATTCTTTGACCCTGGTGGCCGCCGACTTGTAGACTTGGGAGTTGAGCACCGACCGATGGCCGAATTCGCCTGGGAAGCACGCGCGCGCGGTGGTGAGCTGCGCAAGGGCTCCATGGAGGCCGAGTCGGAGGACGCGGTCAACACACGCCTCCGCGCGCAACAGCTTCAGCCGACCAAGGTCAAGAAGAAGCTCAAGCAGATCAACTTCCAGATCGGCACGGGGGTCGGCAACAAGGACATCGTCACCTTCACGCGCCTCTTCGCCACGATGATCGACGCCGGCCTGCCCATCGTACAGTGCCTCGACATCCTCCAGGGGCAGACCGACAACAAGCACTTCGCGGCGGTCTTGCGCGACGTCAAATCGAGCGTCGAGCAAGGCGCGACCTTCAGCGATTCGCTGCGGCGCCATCCCAAGGTATTCGACCATCTCTACGTGAACCTGGTCCAGGCCGGCGAAGTGGGCGGCATTCTCGACACCATCCTCAACCGCCTGGCGGTTTACATCGAGAAGGCGATGAAGCTACGCCGCCAGGTTCGGGGCGCGATGGTGTACCCGAGCATCGTCATCTTCGTCTTCTTCGGGGTTCTCTCCATCCTGCTCCTCTTCGTCATCCCCGGCTTCGAGAACATGTTCAAGGATTTCGGCTCCAAGGAGGAGCTGCCCGCGCTCACCCGCGCAGTGATGGTGGTCTCCCGTACCTTCGTGGGAAACATCCTGTGGATCTTCCTCGGGGGGACCGCCCTCATCGTCGGCCTGGGCTACTGGTACCGCACGGCCCCGGGAAAGAAGATCATCCACAAGACGCTCCTCCGCTTGCCGGTGGTCGGCGACGTGCTGCGCAAGATCGCCGTGGCGCGTTTCACCCGCACCCTGGGGACGCTCCTCTCCTCCGGCGTCCCGATTCTCGACGCTCTGGAGATCGTCGCCAAGACTGCAGGAAACGTGATCGTCGAAGAGGCCATCATGTACGCGCGCGCCCGCATCTCCGAGGGCAAGAACATGGCGCAGCCGCTCACCGAGACCAACGTCTTCCCGCCGATGGTGGTGCAGATGGTCGGCGTCGGCGAGCAGACCGGCGCGCTCGATACCATGCTCAACAAGATCGCCGATTTCTACGAGGAAGAGGTCGACGTCGCCGTGTCGGCCCTGACCAGCCTCATCGAGCCCGTGCTGATGGTCGGCATCGGCGGGACGGTGGGCGTCGTGCTCATCGCCATGTACCTGCCCATCTTCAGCATCGCGGGGAAGATCAAGGCCGAGTAGGCGGGGAGGCTCGCCTTGCCGCGCAACCCGGGCACCAGAACACCCCCGCTGAAGCATGGACCTCGGCATCCGCTCGGCCTTCGCGGCCACCGGGGTGACGGCCGCCCGGGGCACCGATCACACCCTGGCCGGGCGCATCGCCTGGATCACCGGGCTCCGCCTGGCGTTCCTGGTACTCCTCCTCGTCGCGACGGCGACGCTTTACCTGCGTGGCGAGCTGGCTCGCTACCCGTTCAGCCTGCGCATCGTCTTCGCCACCATCGGTGGCGGCTTCGCCCTGGCCGGCCTCTACGCCGCCGCCCTGCGCTCCGGCAAACACCTCTACGAGCTGGCCTGGACGCAGATCGCGCTGGACCAGCTCACCTGGACGGCCATCGTCTACGTGTCAGGGGGCGCGACCAGCGGTGCGACCTCTTTCTATGCGCTGACCTGTCTGGTGGGCGCGGTGCTGATCGGGCTGCGCGGGGCGCTGGGGGCAGCGACGCTGGGCATCGGAGCGTACGCCCTCCTTTGCGCAGGCTTCCACTTCGGATGGGTGCACCCCCCCGCCGATCAGGCCGCGGCGGGCTACGCGGTGGGGGTCCGGCAGCTCACCTACCCGCTTCTCCTCAACACGCTCGGCGTTTCGGTTATCGCCGTGCTCTCCGGCTACCTCGCGGAACGGCTCCGCCTGACCGGCGGCGCGCTGCAGGTGGCCACGGCGCGAGCCTACCAGGCCGAGCGGCTGGCGGTGCTGGGGCGCATCGCGGCCGGGCTGGCGCACGAGATCCGCAACCCCCTCGGATCCATCACCGGATCGATCGAGATGCTTCGCGAGTCGCCGGCCCTCTCCGACGAAGACCGGCGCCTCTGCGACATCGTGCAACGCGAGGCGCGGCGCCTGAACGATCTGGTAGGCGACATGGTCGACCTCTCCAAGCCGAAGCCCCCGCGCGCCGAGGCGACCGACGTCGCGGCGCTGGCCCGGGAGGTGGTGGCGCTGGCCTCGAATGCGGCGCGCGGGTCTGACGTTTCGGTGCGCTACGAGGGCCCCGCGACGGAGGCGCTGGCTCGCTGCGACGGGGCACAGATGCGACAGGTGCTGTGGAACCTGGTGCGAAATGCCATGCAGGCCAGCTCGGCGGGCTCGGCCGTCAGCGTGCGCGTCATCCCCGACGAGCGCCAGGTGGTGCTGGCCGTGGACGATCAAGGCCCTGGCCTCCCCCCCGATGCCAGCCGCATCTTCGACGACTTCTTCACCACCCGGACCCACGGCGCGGGGATCGGTCTGGCCGTGGTGCGGCGCATCCTCGAAGACCACGCTGCGATGGGGGCGCGGCTCAGCGTGGAGCGGGCGGTGGGCGGTGGGGCGAGCTTTCAGGTCACGCTCAGCCGCGACGTGTCGGGGCTCCGGCGAAGCATCCGGCCGCCGCCGCTGGCGTGACCGGCCGATGCCGGCGAGCCCGGCACGGATCCGCTTAAGCGCGCGAAATGCGGCCAGGATTGAATGAGGCGCCTCCGGGGACGTCGATCCATGAGAAAGGGCCACGACGCTGGCGAAGCGGAGCGCATCGAAGCTTGCAGGACGCTCCGTTCCGAGGCTACGACGCCCCCTACCATGCGCTTCTGCGATCTCGTTACCCTCTGGTCCGCCATCGGTTTGCTGGCCGTGGCCGTCCCCGCCCACGCCGAAGACGCGCAGGCCTTCATCCAGCGGGAGCATGCCCAGCTCGAGACCATCCTGCACAAGCCCGACTCCCCGGCGCGCGACGCGGAGGTCAACCAGGCGCTCGACGGCTTCGTGGACTACGGAGAGATGACGCGTCGTGCTTTCGGCGAGCCCTGCCACCCCTCGCTGGCGGGCTGCGAGGATCTCTGGGCGCAGCTCGACGAGTCCCAGCGTCGCGAAGTAGGCGACCTCCTGAAGCAGCTGGTGCGCAAGAGCTACCGCAAGAACCTTCTGAAGACGCTGAACTACGACATCGCTTACAAGGGCATGAAAGACCAGGGGGGCGACACGCGGGTCATTACCGAGGCGCAGGACAGGTCCAAGCCTCACGATCCGCCGGTCCGAGTGGACTACATCGTCCGGCAGAGCGACCGGGGCCTCACCGCCGCCGACTTCGTCACCGAGGGATCGAGCCTGGTGAAGAACTACTACACGCAGTTTCGCACCAAGATGCACAACCCCAACGAGGGGTACCCGAACATCGTCGCCAAGCTCAGGGAAAAGATCGCCAAGAAAGACTAAGCCAAGGAAGCAACGCGACGCATCCGCGCGGACAAGAGCAAGCGACGGGCCCGGGGCGACCCTCGCAGGCATTCCGCGGATTTGGCCAAGCCCTGGGCTAGGCGGAATGACGGGAGTGTCGCGGCGTGAACCCTGGTCACGGCCGGCGGTGGCAGCCGTGCCGCGTGGCGGTTGGCCAAGGTCGACATCGCTGTGCGAGATTGGGACGATGAAGCGAACCGGAGCAAGCCATCACGGGAAGGTCCTGGCGCGTTCTCTTCTTCCGGCGCTCCTCGCTCTTCTCGCGGCGCACGACGCGCCGGCCCGCGGGTCCTCACCACCCGGCACGGGAGTCGACACGCCCCTGCCCGCGGCGACGCGCGAGCCGCGCTCGGCGTCCTGGGCCGAGGCGCTGGACCCCATCGAGGTGGCCAGCCTGGCCACAGGCGCCACCGCGCGGATCCGCCTCTACGGGCTCGACGGCGAGGTCGACGAGATGGAACGCATGCGTCTCGAGCGCGTGGTCGCCCGCGACGGCGCGCAGCACGTCCTGGCGGCCAGGCTGGAGCAGCTGGTGGTGAAGGCGGCGCACCACTTCGGCGACGCGCAGGTCATCGTGGTCTGCGGATGGCGCGAGAACGCCGGGCGGCACACCAGCGGGGAGGCGCTGGACTTCAAGCTTCGCGGGGTCCGCGCCGCGCAGCTCGCTGCCTACTTGCGCGGCCTGCCACGCGCCGGGGTCGGCGTCTACACCCACCGGCGCACGCAGTACGTCCACCTCGACCTGCGCGAGGCCAGTTATCACTGGCTCGACGCCTCGCCGCCGGGCGTCACCTGGAGGGAGCGAGCCATCCGCGATCCCGGGCAGCAGAAGCGCGACGCATCGTGGACGCCGGATTCGGATCTGCCGCTTTAGCCCTTCGGTCCTGCAACATGCTCGGTGCTCTACGCCTCCACCTTCACGCCCTTCCAGATGGCGACCCGACCGGTGATCGATTTCGCCGCCTCCATCGGGTCCGGATAAAACCAAGCGGCGTCATGGTTCATCTGCCCGTCGACCAGGACATCGTAGTAGCTGGCGAGCCCTTTCCAGCCGCACGTAGTGTGCGTCGCGCTCGGGCGAAAGTGCTCGCGCCGCAACGACTCCGCCGGAAAGTAGTGATTGGATTCGACCACGACCGTATCGTCGCTCTGCGCGAGCACGGCTCCATTCCACGTCGCTTTCATGACTGCCTCCTCGAAGAGCCTTGCACGATCTGACGAGCGCGACCGCAGGGAAGGCGCGCCGACCCTCGACGAGTCTGCCCCATGCGGCAACCTGGCACGTGCCAATTGCCAAGTGCTGCGCCTCGCCCGTCAGGCAAAGAGGCCGTAAGTCCTTGGCAAAGCGGTCCGCGCAACGGAGGCACGACAGGTGCTTGAGAATGGCTCGCTCGACGGACGAGCCTCCAACGAAGGAAAAGGACGATGGAACCCAACGACATCGACTCCACGATCGACAGCAGCCGAGACAAGGCCAAGGGCGCGAGCGACAAGGGCGCGGAGAGTGCCGCCGAGATGGCCCGGAAAGCGGCCCACGGGGCGCAGGAGGGTGCAGAGAAGGTGGGGCATGGGCTGAAGGAAGCCACCAAGAAGATAGAACACGTGGTCGAGGAGACCGCCGAAAAGATCGGCCATGCGGCGCAGGAGATCGCGCACAAGGTCGAGCATCGTGGGCGCGAGGCTGCCAAGAAGTAACACGCTCTCCGGCCCGTCGGGTCACCGCGGCGCGTGCTTTCATGCTGCGACCTCCTCCGAGCGAGAGTATGCACGGGCTGCGGTGAACCTCGACCTCGACGAAACGCAGCTCCTGGTCCAGAGGACCGCGCGCGACTTCGCCGCCCGCGTCATCGCCCCCCAGGCGGCGGACATCGACGCGACCGAGCGATTTCCGCGCGAGGTGATGAAGGGTCTGGCCGACCTCGGTCTCATGGCCATCAACGTGGCCCCCGAGCTTGGGGGCTCCGGCGCCGGGGCGGTCGCCTACGCGCTGGCCATGCAGGAGGTCGCGCGCGCCTGCGCCTCCACCGCCGTGATGATGAGCGTCAACAACATGGTGGGCGAGGCCATCGCGCGCTTCGGTACCGACGCCCAGAAGCAACGGCACTGCCCCCGGCTGGCCAGCGGAGAGCACCTCACTGGCAGCTTCGCGCTGAGTGAGCCGGACGCCGGCAGCGATCCGGGGAGCATGCGCACCACGGCGACCCGCGACGGGGACGCGTGGGTCCTCGACGGCGCCAAGCAGTGGATCACCGGCGGCTCGTATGCAGGGGTGTTGCTGGTGTGGGCGCGGACGGCGCCCCCGGGGACTCCCGGCGGCAGGAGCCTCACCTGTTTCCTGGTGGAGGGAGGCGCCCGTGGATTGCGGGTGGGGCGGCCCGAGGACAAAATGGGGATCCGCGCGTCCAACACCGTGCCGGTGGAGCTCGACGGCGTGCGCGTCCCCGCCGAGGCGCTCCTCGGGCAGGAGAACGGGGGCTTCAAGATCGCCATGATGGCGCTCGACGGTGGGCGCATCGGCATCAGCTCGCAGGCTATCGGCATCGCGCGCGCGGCGCTGGCGGAGAGCGTCGCCTATGCCGGCCTGCGCACGACCTTCGGCGTACCCATCGCGCAGCACCAGGCCATAAAGTGGAAGCTGGCCGACATGCAAACGGCCATCGACGCCGCGCACCTCCTCTCGATGCGCGCCGCCTGGATGAAAGAGCGCGGGGAGCCATTCACCCGCGAGGCGGCGATGGCCAAGGTGTTCGCCAGCGAGTCCGCAGTCCGCGTGTGCAACGAAGCCGTGCAGATCCACGGCGGCTACGGCTACGTGCGCGAGCTCGCCGCCGAGCGTCACCTGCGCGACGCGCGCGTGACCATGATCTACGAGGGCACCAGCGAGATCCAGCGCGTCGTCATCGGGCGCGCCGTCGTCGCCTGATGCTCCCGCAGCGCCCACGGCACCTCAACCGCACCTTGCCGGTGGCCTTGTTCGGCTCTACACCCCGGACGCGCGATGCCCGAGGAACGCCGCATCCCTGGGTCCCGGTTCGGCCGCTTCGCACGTCTCGCCGCGGTGGGGGTGCGCTCCGGTGCGAGCCTGCTGACGGACCGTGGTGCCGGCGCGGCGGCCGAGCACGCCGCGGACGTCCTCGGTAACCTTCGCGGCCTGGCGGCGAAGGTCGGCCAGATGGCGAGCTACGTCGACGGTATCGTCCCCGAGCAGCATGCGCCGGCCTTCGAGGCCTCCCTCAAGGCACTCCGCGCGCAGGCTCCGCGTTCGTCGGCGCGGGCCATCCGCGCGCTTGTCGAAGAGGAGCTGGGCGCGCCGGTCGACGCGCTCTTCACGGAGTGGGACGATGTGCCGCTGGCCAGCGCCTCCATCGGCCAGGTCCACCGCGCCCGGCTGGACGACGGGCGCGAACTGGCGGTGAAGGTGCAGCACCCCGGGATCGCGCGCGCGGTCGAGAGCGATCTGGCCAACGCCTCGCTGCTGGAGTCCTTCGTGGGGGTGCTGGGCGGCCGGCGCTTCGACTCGCGCACCATGTTCGAGGTTCTTCGCACGCGCTTCCGCGAGGAGCTCGACTACCAGCGCGAGGCCGAGAGCCTGCGCGCTTTCGCCGCGCTGCACGCGGGGGACCCCACCGTGCTCGTTCCGGCGCTGGTGCAGTCGCGCTCCAGCGCACGCGTGCTCGCCACCGAGCTGGCACGAGGCGCGACCTTCGACGAAGCGTGCACTGCGCCGGAGGCCGACCGCGTGGCCTGGGCGCAGACGCTGTGGCGCTTCGTCTTCAAGGGAACGCTGGTCGGCGGCATGCTCAACGCCGATCCGCACCCGGGCAACTACGTCTTTCACGACGGCGGGCGCGTCACCTTCCTCGACTACGGATGCATCCAGCCCATCACCAGGCGAAGGCCGCTGGCCCTGCGCACGCACCGGGCCGCCCTGGCGCGCGACGACGAGGCCTTCGCGCGCGCGGTCACCACCATGCTGGGCGCCAAGCCGGGTCCGCTCGCTGACCTCGCCGTACGCTACACGCGGGAGTGCTTCTCGGCGCTCTTCGAGTCGCCGTATCGCATGACCCGACCGTTCGCCGCCCACCTGGTCGACGGGATGCGCGAGATGGGGGCGCTGGCCCGCAAGCTCCCCGAGGAGCAGGTCTTCACCATGCCGGCGGAGATGCTCTTCGTGAACCGCCTCCAGTTCGGCTTCTACTCGGTCCTGGCCCGGCTCGACGTGGAGGTCGACTATGCCGCGGTGGAGCGCGCGTTCATCGATCTGGCTCCGCCCTGAGGGGCAGTAGCCGGAGCGACGCCGCGTGGCGAGTCGAAGCGGACGGGCTCCTAACTGCGCCTCGGCCGGCGCAGCGCCACGGCGCCCGCGCCGATGAAGGGCGGCAGAGGCTCCAGCGGGGGGAGCGCGAGCACCAGACGCTCGATGCGCGGCAGCGAATCGACGATGGCGCGCTCGGCGCGGAGCTCGTCGAAGGGCTGGTCGTAGACCACCACCAGGAGATAGATGCTGGCGAACGAGTGTGCGACGAAGGGCACCTCGGCGTCGCGCGCGACGCTCCGCAGATGCTTGCCTCTCCGGAGGGCCGCCAGCTCCGGCAGAGCACGCGCCGCCAGGACGGCGCGCCGCGAGGCGACGGCCATGCCTCCCCCGCGCTCCCCTTCGTCGTTCGCCGGCGTCTCCGCCATGCGCGGGCTCGACGCCAGCGGCGGCTGCGCCACCACGCCCTCGGGGTGCGCGGCGCCCCACACCACCGGCGAGTTCGCGTCGATGATGATGGCGTTCAGCGCGGCCGCGCGCTCGCAAAGGGCCGAGAGCTCGTCGTGCAGCAAGCTCATGACCGGGGGGCGGGACCGTCGTTCGGGAGGCGCCTCGTCCGCGGCCGCGTCCAGCGTGCTCGTCAGCATCTCCAGGCGTCGCTGCTTGGCTTCGCGATCGACCGGCGCCCCGGCAAAGGTGGCGACCACGACGCGACCGTCCCCCATCCTGGAAGTCAGCACGAGCTCGCCGTCGGGCGCCTCGGCATCGGCCTCGAGAACGCGCGCGTTCTCCGCGCCGAGCTCGCGGCACACGAGGGCCAGGAAGCGTTCCAGGTCGGCGTGCACGAGAGCCAGAGTACCTATCACATCTCCCGGTCGATGCGCTTCTCCTCCCGGGCAAGCGCTTCCTCGACCGCCCGCGCGAGGCGCTTCTCACGCGTCGTTTCGTGGGCGGCCTCTTCGATCCAGCGCACGATGTGCTCGCGCTTCCCGGGCGGAAGAGCCCCCCAGGCGCCCAGCACCCCCTCGGCCCGCAACGCCTCCCAGAGATCCGGCGGAAGGGAAACCTCGCGCGGCTCGCGATCGACGCGCACCTCCAGAGCCACGCGATCGCCGAGCTTCAGGTCCGCCGCAGCGCGCACCCTGGCGTTGAGAAAGAGGCGATGGCGGCCCTCGCCGGAAGGCTGCAGCGTCGCGCGGAAGGGCGCTCCCTCGGCGACGCGCACCACCACCGGGGCGCGTGCACGCCCGACGGCCCGGCTGACCGCCGCCGGGACGTCCACGCAGTAGAGCGTCGCGAATCGCACCAGCTTCGACCGGAACGCGTGCTTCTCTTCCATGGCATCATCACTCCGCGCCGCTCCCGGCGAGCATAGCGGGAAGCGAGACCGCGGGCGCGCCAGGGTCGGAGGGCCATGGCGCCCCAGGGCCGTGCTCGCGCGCGCCCCGCGGCCGTGACATGGTAGCCGAGAGGTGAACCTCTCCTTTCGACTGGGGAAGATCCCCGTCCGCATCCACCCGTCGTTTCTTCTCGTCGCCGTGGTCTTCGGTCTCGGGGGTGGAAGGGACCTCGGCATCCTGCTGGCGTGGGTGGCGATCGTCTTCGTCTCGGTGATGCTTCACGAGCTGGGGCACGCCACCATGGGTCTCGCCTTCGGGCTCGCGCCGAGCATCGAACTCCACGGGATGGGAGGAACGACGTCGTGGGCGAGCGGCGCGACGCTGACCACCGCCCAGCGCATCGCCATCAGCGTGGCGGGACCGGGGGCGGGCTTCGTCGTCGCGGCCATCGTCCGATACGCGCTCGGTCCGCACCTCTTTCCGCCAACGCCCCTGGGCACCTTCGCCTACGACAATCTTCTCTTCGTGAACTTCGGCTGGGGCATCTTCAACCTCCTGCCGATGTTGCCGCTCGACGGCGGCAACGCGATGACGCAGATCCTCGGCGCCTTCACCGGAGGGCGCGGCGAGCGTCCGGCGCGCATCGTGTCCATCGTGGTGGCCTCGCTGGCCGTCCTGCTGGCGCTCCTCCTGCAGAACTGGTGGGTCGGGATACTGGCGGTGTGGTTTATCAGCATGAACGTGCGCGGGCTGCCCGACGCCGCGGCACGCGACCACGACGCCCCGCTGAAGCCCGCGCTGGAGCAAGCCTACGGCGCGCTCCATGCCAAGGACGGCGCGCGCGTGCTCGCGCTGGCTCGCCCGGTGGCGCTCACCTCGCGCACCGCCCCGGTCCGCGCCGAAGCCCTGCAGCTCGTGGCCTTCGGCTACCTCCTCGAAGGAAGCGTCCCCGACGCCGATGCCGCCATCGCCGCGCTCCCGCCGGGCTACAAACCGCACCCGTCGCTGCTCGAGATGCGGGCACGCGCCGCGGCTTGAGAGGCGCCCTCCGTCTCCCAGGCTAGGCGGTCACCGAGGGCCGCTCGACCCGCGCCGCCCCGATGCGCTCCAGGTGCGCCGCGGCGGCCAGCACGGTGGCCTCGTCCCAGGCGTCGCCGACCAGTTGCAGCGCGATGGGAAGCCGGCTCTCGTCGAGGCCTACGGGGGCGCTCAACGCGGGGAGTCCGGTGAGGTTGCCGAGGAACGTGAAGCGGCAGCAGGCGTCGAGCGCGTGCGGATCGAGAAAGCCGCCGGCGAACTCCTCCTCGGTGACGCGGGGCGCGGTAGTGACCGTGGTGGGCAGCGCCAGCAGGTCGACATCGGCGAAGGCGCGTGCCACCTCCGCGCGAAGGCCGGCGCGGACGCGCTGCGAGTGCGTGTACTCGGCGGCGCTCATCTCGGCGAGGGTCGCGTAGGAGATGGCCAGGTCCGCGCTGAACGCGGCATGCTCGGCCCACAGCGCGCGGTGCGACGCGAACGACTCCATTCCGATGGCGAGATAGCCCACCGGCGCCGCCCACCGCGCCAGCTCGAGCCCCACGTCCACCAGCGTGGCCCCTTCCCTCTCCAGGGCACGCAGCGCGGCGTCCCCTGCGCTCGCCAGGGCCGGCGCCGCAGCGGCCCACTCCGTTCCAATCACGCCGATCCGCATCCCTCGCACCCCGCGTCCGAGCGCGCGCACGAAGGACCCGGGCTCGGTGGGGGGGGCGAGATCGGTCTGCGCATCGCCGGGATCGCGCCCGCTGGTCGCTTCCAGGCAGCGCGCCAGATCGAGCGTCGACGAGGCCAGCGGTCCGACGTGCGCCACCGTGCCGCCGAAGAAGTCGCCGCGCTTGCTGATACGACCCCAGGTCGCTTTGATGCCGAAGATGCCGCAAAGCGACGCGGGGATGCGGATGGATCCGCCGCCGTCGCCCCCCATGGCCAGCGGCACCAGGCCGGTGGCCACCGCCACCGCCGAGCCGGTCGACGACCCCCCGGCGAGACGGTCGACGGCATGCGGGTTGCGCGGCATGGTGCGCTTCGGATTGAAGCCGAGCGGGTTCATGCCGTACTCGGTCATGGGGGTCTGGCCGAGCACGATGGCGCCCGCCGCGCGCAGCCGGGCGACGCACGCGGCGTCCTCGGCGGCCGGCGTGGGGTCGCTGAGATCCGTCCCGGCGCGCCGCGGCAGCCCGCGGACGGCGATCTCCTCCTTGATGACCACGGGCACGCCGTCGAGCGGCCCCCGAGGCGTGCCGTGTCTCCAGCGCTCCCCGGAGGCGTCCGCCTCGCGACGCGCCTCCTCGTCCAGGGCCTCCATCAGCGGTCCCACGCTCGGCCGGAGCGCTGCCAGCGCGCGCGCCGCCGACAGCGCGGCGTCCACCACCTCGCGCGGCGTCGTCCTCCCGGCGCCGTACGCGTCGGCCAGCGTCGCCGACGTGGCGCTCCACGGGGCCGCCGGCAACGACAGATCGGCGTGGTGGCCGGCACGCGGCGGGCGTCCGGCAAGGGGGCGGTTGTCGACCGGCATCTCGCCGAACAGGGCGTCCGGCAGCTCCTCCAGTTGCCCGATGCGAAGCTCGGAGCGGAACATCCGGTAGAGGAGGTGCGCGCCTGCACGAGTGTGCGAGAGATTCAGCACGGCGCGAAGCGCGCGTCCCGAGATGCGAGGGGGAAAGGCCATGGGTGGCAGCGATGGTAGCCGTCTTGCCATGGGCCACGCGCGTCTCACTGGCGGCCTACGGCAGCCTCGATAGGCTCCCTGACCCCCCCCGGTCGGTTCACCCAACGGCAGCGCGGGTCTGATTGACGTTTCCCCGCCAGAAGCGGCAGCTACACTCCGTCCCCATGGGAGCCCCCGCCGTGACCACGGAGACCGCGCGGCCTCGATGACGCCGCTCCTCAAGCGCGCGCTCGACCACGCGGCCGTCTGGCACCGCGAGCAGAAGCGCAAGTACCCCGTCGTGGAGGTTCCCTACGTCAGCCACATCGCCGGCGTCGTCGCCGTCCTCGCGCGCCACGGGTTCGACGACGAGGTGCTCGCCGCCGGGGCTCTGCACGACGTGGTCGAGGACTGCGGCGTCACCCGCGACGAGCTGACGCGCCTCTTCGGCGCGCGCGTGGCCGATCTGGTCCACGCCGTCAGCGAGGAGGACAAGTCGCTCCCCTGGGCAGAGCGCAAGAGCCGGTATCTCGCGCGCTTCGTGCAATCGCCGCCCGACGCCCAGGCCATCTCCATCGCCGACAAGATCGACAACCTCACCTCCATCGCCGTGTGCGCCGGCGATCATGGCGATCCCTGGAGCATGTTCAAGGAAGGCAAGGACCGGCAGATGGAGCGCTTCGAAGCCTTCGCCCGAGCGGTCGCCGCATTGGATCCGCAGCGCCTTCCCGCTTCGCTGTGCGCTGACCTGCGCGACTCTCTCGCCGCCTTGCGGGTGCTGTGACCTCGAGAGTCACGCGCTCACCACGACGAGCCCGGCTAGACGCCCGAGCGGCGGCTACTCCGTCGCAGGCGCTCTCAGCCGCGCCTCGATGCGCAAGCGAATCCAGTCCTTCAGCTGGAGCGCTCCGAAGAGCGCCTTGAAGGGCTTGACGCCGAGCTCGCTGAGCGTCCCCTCCCAGGCGCCCACCGCCACGAGGATGTCCCACTGCCTCGTGGTACGCAGGCTCATCGCGACCTCGCGGGGCTGACCTCGAACCACCAGCTGACCGCGCAGCTCACCGCTCTCGACCGTGCCCTCGTAGCGCGCGCGAACCTCCACGGTAGGGAAACGGGCGGCGTAGAGCACGTCGGCGCCGCGCAGGTTCGCGAGGAGCTTGCGACGGTCGGGCTCGCTCATGTCGCCCAGCGGCTCGATGTCGGCCACCGGAAATCGGAGGGCGACCTGTCCGTCGTCGAGATCGATGGTGGCCGGCTCCGGACGCGCGGAGAGCGCGGGGTCGTGCCCTACGGCGCGCAGCAGGCCGGTGGCACGCAGATCGACGAAGACGCGTGAGTCCGGGCCGAGCTCGAAGCGCATCCGCGGAGAAGAACCTACCACGCCTCTTATGTCGCCGGCCCCCTGCTCCGTACGCTTCTCCATGATGGACGATCCCGTTTCCCCTCGTTGCGGCGACTGCCACCAGCCCGTACTGCCCGGGACCCCCGGTGAGCTCGTCTCGCGGGGCTGGCGACTGGTTCGACTTCACGACGGCCTCGGCCATGCCGTCTTGTGGTGGCGGTGCGGGCGATGCGTCGCCGGCGGCGTGCATGCATTCGGCGAGGCGCGCATCGACCTCGTCCCTTACCTAGCGGCCTAGCGGCCTAGCGTACGGAGGGGGGAGCGCATACTCCTTCGGCCTATGGCGAGCGACGCTCCACCCTCGGTCGTTGCCAAGGCGCGCGTTCCGACCGCGAATGTCGTGGTGCTGGCGTTCGGCGCGCTTGGCGTCGTCTTCGGCGACATCGGCACCAGCCCTCTCTACACGCTGGCTGTGGGGATCGCGCCGGAGCGCGGGACGCGGCCCGAGCCGGCGGACGTGCTGGGCGTCTGCTCGCTCATCGTGTGGTCGCTCACGCTGGTGGTCACCGTGAAGTACCTGGGTTTCGTCATGCGCGCGAACAACCGCGGCGAGGGCGGGATCCTGGCGCTCCTGGCGCTGGTGCCGCGCATCACGAGCAAGCGCATCGGCGTGGTGGCGCTGCTGGTCGTGGCCGGGGCCGCGCTCCTCTACGGCGACGGCATCATCACGCCGGCCATCAGCGTGCTGAGCGCGCTGGAAGGCGTCGAGCTCGCCGCCCCCGGCCTCAAGAGCGTGGTGGTCCCCCTCACCTGCCTGGTGTTGCTGGGGCTCTTCTCCATCCAGCGCCACGGCACCGGCGGCCTGGGCAAGGTGTTCGGTCCGGTGATGACGGTGTGGTTCCTGGTCATCGGCGCGCTCGGTCTCTGGCACATCGCCCGGCACCCGGCGGTGCTTGCTGCGCTCTCGCCGACGTTGGGCGCCGATTACTTCGCCCGTCACGGCGTGCGCGGTCTGCCCATTCTCGGCGTGGTGGTCCTGGCAGTGACCGGCGGCGAGGCGCTCTACGCCGACATGGGGCACTTCGGCGCGCGGCCCATCCGCCTCGCCTGGGCGTCCCTGGTCTTCCCCGCGCTGGTCCTCTGTTACCTCGGCCAGGGAGCGCTCGTGCTGCGCGATCCCACGGCCTTCAGCAGTCCGTTCTTTTCCATGGTCCCCACCGGGGCGGCCACCTACGCGCTGGTGGCGCTCTCCGCCGCCGCCACCATCATCGCCTCGCAGTCGCTCATCACCGGCGTCTTCTCCCTCACCCATCAGGCCGTGCAGCTCGGATACTTCCCGCGGGTCACGGTGACGCATACCTCGCGCGATACCGAGGGGCAGATCTACGTCCCGGAGATGAACTGGGCCCTCTGCGTGGCATGCATCGCGCTGGTCCTCAGCTTCCGCGAGTCGACGCGTCTCGCCGCCGCCTACGGCATCGCCGTCAGCGGGACGATGGGGATCACCAGCATCGTCTACTTCGTGGTCACGCGGCGCACCTGGGGGTGGCCGCTGTGGAAGGCGATTCCGCCGTTGTGTCTCTTTCTGTCCTTCGACCTACCCTTCTTCGCCGCCAACCTCCTCAAGTTCATGGAGGGCGGGTGGATCCCCATCCTGGTCGGCGCGGCGATGTTCGTGCTGATGGTGGACTGGCGCGTGGGCCGCAGCGTCCTCGCCGAGCGCCTGGCCCAGGCCGCGCCGCCGCTGGACGAGTTCCTCCACGACCTCGAGTCCAAGGACATCGTGCGCATCCCGGGCACGGCCATTTT
>Ga0302314_10005084_pt1 | contig 24041 bp, 27 predicted proteins | sample III_Palsa_N2_3_FD_200533 | JGI IMG/M metagenome (GOLD analysis project Ga0302314, IMG submission 200533) | Peat permafrost microbial communities from Stordalen Mire near Abisko, Sweden - III_Palsa_N2_3 | ecosystem: Environmental > Terrestrial > Soil > Palsa > Peat permafrost | place: Sweden... | reverse complement strand
GACCATCGCGCTGACCATGGCGATCGGCATGCACATCTGGAAATCGCTGCCGTTCTGGACCCTGATCCTGATGACCGGACGACTGGCGATCCCGCAGGATCAGTTCGAGGCGGCCGAGGTCGACGGCGCAAGCTGGTGGCAGAAATTCCGCTTCATCACCTGGCCGTCGCTGCGGACGCTGTATCTCACCTGCACGCTGCTCTCGATGATCTGGACGCTCGGCGATTTCAACAGCGTCTATCTGTTGACCGGCGGCGGCCCTGCCGACCTCACCCAAGTGCTGTCCACCCTCGGCATCCGCTACCTCAGGCTCGACGAGCTCGACATGTCGATGGCCGCGATCGTCTGTGCGCTGCCGCTGGTGCTGCCACTGGTTTATTTCATGATGAAACGGCTGTCGCGATGAAGCTGCAACTTCCAACCCTGCGCGATGTCACGACCGAGGCGCGGCTGCTGCTGATCGGCATCCCCGTATTCATCTGGACCATGCTGCCGATCTATCACATGTTCCTGTTTGCGATCTCGCCGAAGGAAGACGCCTTCTCGGGCAAGCTCTGGCCCGATCACCCAACGCTGCATAATTTTCATATCGTATTCTATCAGCAGCATTACTTCCTGCGGGATTTCTGGATCCAGTTCTGGAATTCAGCCGTGATCGCGGTCGCCGTTGGCGCGCTGACGCTGTTCATTGCCACCGCCGCCGCGTTCGCGATTTCGCGGCTGCGCGTTCCCGGCGGCCACTGGGTGATGAATCTGGCGCTGTTCACCTATTTCATTCCCGCAGCCTTCCTCGCCGTGCCGATGTACCGGACCATGGGCAATTACGGCCTGCTCAACAATCAATGGTCGTTGATTCTCGCGATGGTGACGATCTCGTCGCCCTACGCGATCTGGGTGCTCAAGCAGGCCTCCGACAAATTGCCGGTCGAACTGGATGAGGCCGCCGTGATGGACGGCGCGACCACGCTGCAGATCTTCCGGCTGGTCTATCTGCCGCTGATGATGCCGTCGCTGGTGGCGATCGGCACCTACGCGCTGCTGCTGGCCTGGAACGAATATCTCTACGCGTTCCTGCTGCTCTCGAAAGATACCGACATCACGCTGCCGGTCGCGCTCGGCAATTTCCTCGCCGCCGACGATTCGCCCTGGGAATTGCTGATGACCACCGGCTTCATCTACGCGCTGCCGCCGGCCGCGATCTATTACGCGTTCCGGCGCTACATGGTCGGCGGGCTGACGGCGGGTGCGGTCAAGTCGTGAGGCCCGTTGGATTCCGGCAAGGCCGATTCGCAGATGGATCGCGACCGAACTGGGATGGGAACGGCCCTCGTCCGATGATGTGGGCCGCATGGTATCTGGCCGTGGACGGCGCGCTCGAACACGAGCTGTCGATCGGCCTTCCGTCAGAAAACTGGTTTTCGATCGGTCCGGCCGCGCACGACGCGCCGATCAGCACTGCTCGTCGGCGCTATCCGATCGTGCTGCTTTCACACGGTACCGGCGGGGCGACCCTGAACCTTGAATGGCTGGCGCGCGATCTGGCCAACCGCGGTTTTATCGCGGTGGGCATCAACCATCACGGCAATACGTCCACCCAGCCCTATTGCGCCGAGGGTTTTGTCTGCTGGTGGGAGCGGGCGCGCGATCTGACACTGCTGCTCGATCACATGGAGACGGACCAGGAATTCGCCGGACACATCGACATTGATCGGGCCTTCGTCGCCGGCTATTCGCTCGGCGGCTGCACCGCGGCAGCGCTGCTTGGTGCTATTTCCGGGCATTCGCGATTCCAGCCCTCGCCTGAAAACGCCGATTTCGCACGCGGCGTCAGAGAATTTCCCGATCTTGCAGATCGTATTCCGGGACTGCTCGAAGATAGCTCGATTTTCCGTGCCTCCTGGAGCCGCATGTCCGATTCCTATCGCGATCCAAGATTCAAGGCCGCGCTGCTGATGGCTCCCGGACGATCGGTGCTGGGATTCAATGAGGCTGACCTGAAGGCGGTCGATGCACCCGTACACATCGTTGTCGGTGGATCGGACTTCGTTCTGCCCGCCGCGCGATGGCTCCACGAACGGCTGCCCACAAGCAGGCTTGACCTTCTCGCAGCCGAAGCCGGCCACCCTGTGTTTCTGCCGGAGGCTACCGCGGCCGGCCGTCTGGCCGATCCGGAAACATGCATCGATCCGCCTTCCGTCAATCGCCGGTCGATCCATCAGCAGACGGCGGCGTGGGCGGCCGAGCTGTTCGAGCGATGACAACCGCGACGTCACAACGGCGCGGCGCTTTTGCCTTGCTCGCTCGACAGTTTGGCGGCGAACGACGCCACCACGATCACCACCGCGATCAACCCGATCACCATGGTGCAGATCGCGTTGATCTCGGGCTTCACCCCAAGCCGGACTTCCGAATAGATCCGGATCGGCAGCGTCGCCGAGCCGGGGCCGGTGGTGAAGCTCGCGATCACGAGATCATCGAGCGACAGCGTGAAGGCCAGCATCCAGCCGGCGACGATCGCCGGCCAGATCAGCGGCAACGTCACCGCGACAAACGCCCGCGCCGGATCGCAGCCGAGATCCATCGCCGCTTCTTCCAGGCTGCGATCGAGCGAGCCGAGCCGCGACTGCACCACGACCGCGACAAAGCACATCGTCAGCGTGGTGTGCGCGATCGTCACGGTCCAGAAGCCGCGTTCGGCGTTCAGCGCCACGAACAGCAGCAACAGCGACAGCCCGGTGATGACTTCGGGCATCACCAGCGGCGCATAGAGCATGCCGGAAAACAGCGTGCGTCCCCTGAAACGCTCGCCGCGCGACAGCGCCACCGCGGCGAGCGTACCCAGCAGCGTCGCGAGGGAAGCCGAGGACGCCGCGACCTGGAAACTCATCCACGCCGCCTCGATCATCGCGCTATCGTGGAAAAACTCCCGGTACCAGACCAGCGACCAGCCGCCCCACACCGTCACCAGCCGCGAGGCGTTGAAGGAATAGATCACGAGGATCACGATCGGCAAATACAGAAACGCCAGCCCCAGCGCGAGCGAGGCGACGTTGAAGCGGGAAATTCTGTTCGATGCGCTGGCCATCAGCGCGCGCCTTCGAGCTGGCGGCGCTGCAGCCGGTCGTAGAACAACAAGGGCGCGAGTAGCAGCACCAGCAACAGCACCGCGGCGGCGGAGGCCACCGGCCAGTCCTTGTTGGTGAAGAACTCCAGCCACAGGGTCTGGCCGATCATCAGAGAATCCGAACCCGCCAGCAAATCGGGAATCACGAACTCGCCGACGATCGGAATGAAGCACAGCAACACCCCGGCGCCGACGCCCGGCAATGACAACGGAAACGTCACCCGCCAGAACGCCTGAAGCGGCGAGGCACCGAGATCGCTGGCGGCCTCCAGCAGCGACGGCTCCATTTTCGCCAGCGTCGCATAGAGCGGCAGGATCATGAACGGCAAATAGGAATAGACGATGCCGAGATACATCGCGCTGTCGGTGGAGAGCCACACCACCGGCGTCGAAACCAGATGCAGCGCCAGCAGGATTTTGTTGAGCAGGCCGTCATGTTGCAGGATGTTGATCCAGGCGTAGATGCGGATCAGGAACGAGGTCCAGAACGGCACGATCACCAGCATCATCGCAACGCCCTGCCAGCGCTGCGGCAGTCGCGCCATGCCGTAGGCGATGGGATAGCCGATCAACAGGAGAACCGATGTCGAGACCGCCGCGACGACGAGACTGCGCAGATAGGAAAGCACATACAGATCGTCCGAGACCAGGAGCCTGAAATTATCCAGCGAAAGGGCGGCGAACGCCGCCTTGATCGCCGCCAATCCCTGCGTCAGCTCGAACACCGGCAGATAAGGTGGCATCGCGATCGCGGTTTGCGACAGGCTGATCTTCAGCACGAAGCCGAACGGCACCAAAAAGAACAGCACCATCCAGAGATAGGGCGCGATCGCGGCGAACCGCGCCGGACGGGAGAAGATGCGGCGGACGCTCATTGCGCCAGCACCACGCAATCGTCTGGCGCGAACCACGCCACCACACGCTGGGTCGCGTGGTAGGCATCGATATCGAGCCGCGCGGTATTGGCCATCGAGGATCTCAGCACCGCACCGGTGTCGAGCTTGACCTTGTAGGTCGTAAAACCGCCAAGATAGCTGACATCGGTGACGATGCCTTCGAGCCGGTTGATCGCATGCACATGCTCCGCATCCGACGCCGGGCCGCGGCGCGACAACTTTACCTTCTCGGGGCGCACCGCGACGTAGACCTGCGGTTTCGTCACGGGGTCATGCGGCGCCGCCGCGATAATCGTGCCGGCGTCCCTGGTCGCGATCGCAAGCCGCGTTCCTTCACCAGCCTCGAGCTGGCCCTCGAACAGATTGACGTCGCCGACGAATTCCGCGACCCAGCGCGAATTGGGCGCCTCGTACAGCTTGCGCGGCGTCGCGACCTGTTCGAGACGTCCCTGGTCCATCACGCCGATCCGGTCGGCCATCGTCATCGCCTCTTCCTGATCGTGGGTGACGATGATGAAGGTCATGCCGAGGCGCTGCTGCAACTCCATCAATTCCAGTTGCGTGCTTTCGCGCAGCTTCTTGTCGAGCGCGGCCAGCGGCTCGTCGAGCAGCAATACCTGCGGGCGGCGGGCCAGCGAGCGCGCCAGCGCCACGCGTTGCCTTTGACCGCCGGAAAGCTGATCGGGCTTGCGCTTCTCGAGGCCATCGAGCTTGACCAGCGCGACCATCTCGGCCACCCGGGTGTCGATCTCGGCACGCGGCATCCGCGCGCGTTTCAGCCCGAACGCGATATTGTCGCGCACCGACAGATGCGGAAACAGTGCATAGTTCTGGAACATCATGTTGACCGGGCGTTGGTGCGGCAGCACCTGCGCGATGTCGTTGCCGTCGAGCAGGATAGCCCCCTGGTCCGGGGTCTCGAAGCCGGCCAGCATCCGCAACAACGTGGTCTTGCCGCAGCCGCTCGGGCCAAGCAGCGCGAAAAACTCACCACGCCTGATGTCGAGCGACAACCGGTCCACCGCGCGGACCATGCCGAACGTCTTCACCACGCCGTCGATGCGCAGCAGCGGCACGTCAGCCGCCGCCATCGGCAGCTCGGCTTTCGCGGGAACAGGCTCCTTGGCGGGAATAGCGTCGGCCTGCGGTTCGGCTTTCGCCGAATCCGCTACCCCTGCGGTTGTCGCTGCGTCCTCGGTCATGATGCCGGCCTGCCCCGTCGATGCCGGCAAGCTAGCGGCGGAACAGGTCCGACTCAACCGCGGCGCATGATTTACAGCGGCTTGATTTCAATCTTGCGAAATTTCACCGTGCCGCCGTCGCTTTCAACGCCCTTGGCGTCCTTGAGGCCCAGACCGTGCTGGAGCGCGATCTTGCCGGTCGCGAATTTCGCGTCCTGCGCGCCATCGACGGTCTTTTGCCCATTGAGCGTCACGGTAAAGGTCGAGCCCTTGGCCGTGATCTCATAGACATTCCACTTGCCCGCGGCATGGGGCATCGGATCGACCTTGCCGACACCGACGATCGCGCCGGTGCCGTAGGTCGGATCCGGACGCGCATCCCAGATGTTGACCTCATAGGCCGTACTACCGGTGATCTTCTCGGGATCGGTGCAGCGAATGAAGATGCCGCTGTTGGCCTCGCCATCGATCCAGAATTCGGCGCGGATCTGATAATCCGTATAGGTGTTCTTGGTGACCAGAAAGCCATTGCCCTTGTCGGCAACGGCCGAGCCATCCTCGATCCGCCAGTTGGCGTTACCGACCTGATTGAAATTGTCGAGGTTCTTGCCGTCAAACAGCGTAACCCAACCGGCATCGGTCTGGCCAGACGCCTGATGGGCGTATGGGAAAGCGGCGAACCCGGCCACAAGCAAGGCGGCGCCAACGATGGATCGACGTTTCATGGTGATCTGCTCCCGAGTTGTTTTTGTGACGGGTCCGTTTTTCGAAGCCCGCATCGCTTTTCCAGCGACAGGCGACCATAGCAAGCGGTAACGATTTGCGGAAGCTCACGGCTTCCCGGCAGCGCATGCGGATGCCGCCATGAACGCCGCCAGCGCCTCGCGATCCACCGATGGCATGGTCAGGCCCAGCTTCGAGCGCCGCCAGAGAATATCCTCGGGAAAGCGCGCCCACTCCCTGGTCATGAGATAGCGCACTTCGGCGCCGGTCAGCTCCGGCCCAAAGGCCGGACCGAGATCGGCCCGGTCCCTGGCATCGCCCAGCACGGCCGCCAGACGCGAGCCGTAGGCTGCGACCAGCCGCTGGGCTTGCGGCTCGGTCAGGAAACGCCAACGCTCGCACGCCGCGTCGACCTCGGCCTCGAACCGCGCCCAGCCAAAATCGCCGCCGGGTAGCGCCGCCTTCGCAGTCCAGCGCGGCGACATCGGATAGAACGGCATCAACCGGGAGACCGCCCGCTCCGCGCGCAGTCGCGAGGTCGTGATATCGCCGCCGAAGATCGTCAGCAACGGCGCCTTGCCACGCGGCCGATCGAACGCCATCGCGCCATCCCGCGCCACGCGGCTGCCCGCCGGGCCGACGACCGCATTGGCGCCGGACAGCGTCCTGATGACATCGGACGGATCGAGGCGTTCGCGGAAGTATCGATTGGCCGCATCGCACAGATAGGCCACGTCGCCCGCGGCCATCGACACGATGGCCGGATCGCCTTTGAACGGCTGCCCCACGGTGCCGATCAAGGTGAAATCGCGCTCATAGGGGCTCGCAAAAATCAGCCGCTGGTCGCCGTTCTGGAACACATAGACGTTGTCGGTATCGAACAGGCGCCGGACGATAATCTGGCCCATCATGGCGGTGCCGAGGTCCGGCGACGGCATGCGCAGCACGGTCTCCGCCACCGATGCGGTCCAGGCCCCGCTGGCATTGGCCAGCGCCCTCGCCGTAATCACCCGGCGATGGCCGCGATCGATCGCCGCCAGCCGCCAGACGTCGAGCCGGTCGGCGCGAACGCAGCGCGCGCCGGTGCGGATCTCGGCGCCCCGCTCCGCCGCATCGACGGCACTGGCGATCACCAGCCGCGAATCGTCCACCATGCAGTCGGAGTATTCGAATGCAGTGCCGAAAGGCCGCTGCAGCGCGTTGCCGACGTCGACCGTCATCGAAACCGGCAGCCGCATGCGTGGCGCCAGCCGGTCGTACAGCAGCAACCACGACCGCAGCAGCCAGGGCGGACGCTCGTCGGAATGCGCCGGGATCACGAAGCGCAGCGGGCGCACCAGATGTGGCGCGTTGCGCAGCCAGATGTCACGCTCGGCCAGTGCTGCCCGGACCCTGAAAAGGCCCCGGCGCTCCAGCACCGACAGATCGCCGTGAATCATTCGCGATGTCGCGGAGGAAGCGGCGGCGCCGAGGTCGCCCTGCTCGAGCAGAATAACCCGCAACCCCCGGCCCGCGGCGTCGCGTGCAACGCTGACGCCGTTCAAACCGCCGCCGATGATTGCAAGATCATAGTCCGCCATCGGCAAGGTATAGCGTTTTCGAGTGACGTGGCTATCGCTTCGCGCCGGAAAAAGCCGTCAGAACGAAAAAGCGCTACCCGGTCTTGCGCGCGGGCGGCATCGCTTCGGCGCGGCCGACCAGTGCGAAGTACTGCCCGATCGGCGCCGGCTTGCCGAGGAAATAGCCCTGCACCGCGTCGCAGCCTTCTTCCGCGAGGAAACTGAGCTGCTCCTGGGTTTCCACCCCCTCCGCGACGATCGACATTCCGAGACCATGGCCAAGGCCGACCACCGCGCGAACGATCGAGGCGGATTGCGGATTGCGCCCGAGATTCATCACGAAGGCCCGGTCGATCTTGATCTTGTCGAACGGGAACGCCTGCAGATAGCTCAACGAGGAATAGCCGCTGCCGAAATCGTCCATCGAAACGCGCACGCCGAGCGACTTCAGCCGCCGCAGCAGCGCGAGGCCGCGGTCGAAATCCTCGATCAGCACTCCCTCGGTGATTTCCAGTTCGAGCCGGCCCGGCGCCAGCCCGGTCTCCAGCAAAATCGAGTGCACGAGGCCAACCACATCGCCGTGCATGAACTGCGCCGGCGACAAATTGACCGCGATCTGCAGCGGCAGCGGCCACGATGCGGCCTCGCGGCAGGCCTGGCGCAGGATCCATTCGCCCATCTCGACGATCAGGCCGCTTTCTTCCGCGAGCGGGATGAAATCGCTGGGCGGCACGAAACCGCGCACCGGATGCAGCCATCGCGCCAGCGCCTCGAAGCCGATAACTTCGCTGCTCGCCACGGTATGGCGCGCGTTGGCTTGCGGCTGATAATACAGCGACAGCTCGCCGTTCTTGATTGCGAGCGAAAGGTCCTGGTGCAGCACGCGACGGTCGCGGATCTGCTGGTCCATCTCGGGTTCGTAGACCGAGATCGAGCCGCGCGATTTCGCCTTGGCGCGGAACAATGCCGCGCCGGCATTGGCCAGCAGCGAGGCGGCATCGCCGCCATTATGCGGGAATATCGCGATGCCGGTGGTCAGGCCGGTGCGAACCGATTTGCCGTCGATCAGGAACTCTTTGGCCATCGCCTCGGAAAGCTGTTCGGCCAGCGCCCGGCCGGCGGCGGGTTGCTTGCCGTCGATAATCAATCCGAACTCGTCGCCGCTCAGCCTGGATACCACGCCGCCGCGCGCCGCGGCCTGGATGCGGCGCGACACTTCGATCAGCAGTTTATCGCCGACCGCATGGCCGAACACGTCGTTGACTTCCTTCAGGCCGTCGAGATCGACCGACAGCACCGCGAATTCCTCGCCGGTGCCGGCGCAGGCCTCGATCATTTGCGCCAGCGCCTGCAGGAATGCCGCGCGGTTCGGCAGGTCCGTCAGGCCGTCGTGATACGCCATATGGGCCATGCGGGATTCGGTCTGGCGACGGTCGGTGACATCCTCGTGGGTCTTGATCAGATATTGCGGTTCGCCGGAATCATCGAGCACCGTCATGCGTCGTGTCAAAAACAGACGCAGCCCGTCTTTGGTGCTGATCGGGTGTTCTTCGGTGAGCAGGCCGCGTTTGCGGATCGCGGCTTCATCGCGCGCAACGATCAGCTTGGCTTCCTTCGGATTGAAAATATCAGCGGCCGTCAAGCCGGTGGCATCTTCGCGCCGCCGGTTGAGGATGGCCTCGGCGCTGCGATTGGCGAGAAGGTATTTACCGTCGCTGACGCGCTCGACGATCAGCGAGACCGGAATGTTGTCAACCACCAGCTCGAGGAACTTCTTGGTATTTTCCAGTTCCTTGGACAACGATCTGCGGTCGGTGACATCGTCGAACAGCGCGATCAGGAATTGCGGCTGGTTGTTGTGGTCGCGCGCGATCACGCGGTTGGAGGCCAGAACGCGCTTCTGCGAACCGCGTTCGACCACGAGCTCGCTGCGAAATTGGCCTTCCGCCGAACGCAGCGCGGCCTGGTCGGCGGCTTCGATTCCCGCCGCGGTCACCCGCGTGAAAATATCTTCAGCGCGTCTGCCGACGATCTTGTCGCGGGAAAAGCGCGAGAAGCGCTCGAACGCACGGTTGGCGAAAATATAGCGGCCGTCCTCGATGCTCTTGGCGGCGACGCATACCGGCACATTGTCGAGCACCGATTCCAGGAACTGCTTGGTCGAAGCCAGCTGTCGCGAGAGCTGGCGTTGTTCACTGCAATCCTCATGCGTCGCGATCGAACCGCCGTTCGGCAGATTGGAATACCTGACCTGAACCGACCGCCCATCGGGCAGCTCCGTGATGAGACCTTCCAGGGTCCCGGCCTTCGCATAGAAATCCTCGACGCTGATGTCGAGCACGCCGCGCTGGCGCCGCATCTCCAGCAACTCCGGTCCGGTCATGCCTTTGGCGATATCCGAGCGCGCCAGGCCGTAGATATCGAGATAGCGATCGTTTAGAAATACGATCCGCTTGCGCGAATCCGTCATCACCACGCCATGGCTGAGGGTATTGAGGGCGGAACGGACGAAAGCGCTGCGGCGCATTTGCGACCGCTTGACACCGCGCAGCGCCGAGAGGATCCATACCGTAACGGCGGCGAGAAATGCGCACACGACCACGCCGCCGATCAGCGCTTCCCAAACCGTGTTGGGATCGGCCGAGCCGATATAGCTCGTCGGGGCAAACTTATCCGATACAGCCCAGGCGGCGCCGAACGGCACAAGGGTGCCGATCAGGCACGCGGCAGCCTGCGCAGGAATCAGAACCTTGCCGCCTGCCTGCCAATTCTTGTCAGCCATCAGTCACTCGCGGATTTTCGCAACGGAGTGTCTGGCTTCACGGGTTTGGATCGGGTAAACGCGTACCCGCGCAATTCAAAAATGTGACTCAAATTATGGCAATTGCCCTGACATGATTAATGCATCATTAACAGGAACCCGGCCCAAAAAGCCGCCGCGTGAAACGGTTCGCCGGATATCCCAAAAGACCATGCCCAACAACGCGATCGTGTGTGAATGTTATTGATCCCGGAGGCGCGCCAGGCCGCGAAATCGTCCACCGGGACGAAGTGCCAACAATCCCGGACTAGAACTGCGAATGGATAAAGTCGATTGCGTCGTGGTGGGTGCGGGAGTGATCGGTCTTGCGGTCGCCCGAACGCTGGCGCAGGCGGGCCGCGAGGTCATCGTGCTGGAGGCGGCGGAGGGCATCGGTACGGTCACCTCGTCGCGCAACAGCGAGGTGATCCACGCCGGCATCTATTATCCCGAAGGCAGCTGGATGGCGCGAATGTGCGTCAACGGCAAACGAGCCCTCTATGCCTATTGCCGGGATCACGGCATCCCGCATCGCAATTGCGGCAAGCTGATCGTGGCGACCACGCCCAAGGAAACCGAGAAGCTGCAGTCGATCCGCGGCCATGCCGAAGCCAATGGCGTGCTCGACATGCAGGCGCTCTCCGGTGATGCCGCCCGCGCCCTGGAGCCGGCGCTGAATTGCGACGCCGCGTTGCTTTCGCCGTCCACCGGCATCATCGACAGCCACGCTTATATGCTGGCGCTGCGTGGCGACGCCGAGGCAGCCGGCGCAGCCTGCGCCTTCCACACGCCGCTCATCACCGCCAGGGCGCTCGCGGGCCGGATCGAGCTTGATGCCGGCGGCGATGCGCCGATGACCATCGAATGCGGCCTGCTGGTCAATGCCGCGGGGCTCGGCGCTCCCGCAGTGGCGCGCAGCATCGACGGCATGCCGATCGACCTGATCCCGCGAGCCTATCTTGCCAAGGGAAACTATTTCAGTTGCAGCGCGCGCGCGCCGTTTTCACACCTGATCTATCCGGTGCCCGAACCCGGCGGCCTCGGCGTCCACCTCACCCTCGATATGGCGGGACAAGCCCGGTTCGGTCCCGACGTCGAATGGGTCGATGCAATCGATTACGCCGTCGATCCGGCGCGGGCGGAACGGTTTTATCCGGCGATCCGGCGATACTGGCCGACGCTGCCGGACGGCGCGCTGATGCCGAGCTATTCGGGAATTCGACCCAAGATCGTGCCCCCCGCGGTAGCCTCGCAGGACTTCCTGATCCAGGGCCCGAAGGATCACGGCGTCGCCGGCTTGATCAACCTGTTCGGCATTGAATCGCCGGGACTGACGTCATCGCTGGCGATCGCGGATTACGTCGGCGAACTGGCGGGAATATAAACGCCTCCTGCTACACCGGCACGCCTCCTGCCACCGGCTCGCTTCGCTGCGGCCGGTTGGCGGGCGATAATGCATCCCAAGGCGTCAAACATTCATGACGCCAAACACTCGCGGCGCCAACCATGGGCGACGGGATGCGGAGGCTGTAAGATTTCCAGTGTAGAGTTTTTAGTGCAGCGTTTCGCTGACCGTATGTCTCAGACGCTCGATCTCGTCTTTAACCATAAGCTTCCGGCGCTTTAGCTCGAGGATTTGCAGGTCGTCTGTGGAAAGATGTACCAGAGCTTCGTGCAGTTCGTTTTCGAGGATCTTGTGTTTGCGTTCCAATTCAACAAGATGCGCCTGCATTGCCATACGAAACCTCCTCGGTGTGATTAAACCTCAGATTCCATCCGGACGACCGAGTGTACACAAGTGGTCTGGTCTGTCGATGGGAATCGAAAATCGCCCCGCTCATATTTCAGTATTATCTGTAACCAATCGTGAGTATGGAACAGAGCGGTCTTCCCGGTCCGATCTCGCTACCCTGCGGCTGCGCCAACCTGCTTGCAGACCGGGGCGCCAGCAACGATATTCTGTGCAACGCCTTCGCTACCTTTCGCAATCTCATCGCGTTTTCAGCTAACGTACACCATGACCGACGAAGATGAGCGCGAACTCGAATCCGAACTCGCGCGGCTGCAGCAAGAGCACCGTGATCTCGACGCCGCGATCGATGCGCTGCATCAATCTCCCGCGCCCGATCTGCTGCGGCTGCAACGGCTGAAAAAACGCAAACTGCAATTGCGCGACCGCATCGCCTTCATCGAAGACCAGATCACGCCCGATATCATCGCGTAGATTTCAAATCGTTGCCGGTCCCTGAGCGTGGGCCTCAGCCGCCGATCGTCAACTCCCGCAGCATGCCGGTAACCTGTGCCGGGCTATAGGGTTTCGGCAGAAACCGCCCGCCCTCGGGCAAATCTGTTTCCCCGACATTGAGGCGGCCGGAGGTGGCGACGATCTTGATCGGGGGCCAGCGGCCCCTGACCGCCCGGGCGAGCTTCAATCCATCCATGGAACCAGGCATCTGGATATCGGTAAAAACCACCGAGATATCGGGACGCGTTTCCAGAAACTCGATTGCCTGGTCGGCATTGGCGGCTTCGATCACCTCGAAGCCGGCGGCCCCGATCACCTGAGCTGCGTCCATCCGCAGCAGAAATTCGTCCTCGACGATCAGCACAACGGGCCTCCTGGCTTCGACAAGACCCATAGTTTCCCTCGCGTCACGCACAAGGCGTTAAGCGCCGGATATTGTTTTCGTTCCCACGCCGCGAATTTCTCGACCGCCGACCGGCATGGGTTTCGCCACCAGAGACGCGCTCCATGTTCCGGATGCCGTTTGAGGCGAAGCCGGGTCACCTCTGATCGTTCAGTAGAATCTGGCCGACGCGGTAAAGGCTGGATTAAGTACGCGCGCGTCGAAAGCGCGCTGGAACGCTGCCTGGGTGAAACGGAAACGCGCCTTCCTCGTAGCTCGTTGGCGGTGGCGATTCCTCCAGATTGGCGCTGCCACAGGCGGCCTCGCCTTCGCTTGCCCGCGAAGCGGGGCCGTTTGGTTCTTACCGGGATTTAGCCGATGACCATCGATGCGTTGCCGCTTCTCACGCCCGAGGAATTCAATTCCCTCATCGATCTGGCCGTGCTGACCCCCAGCCCGAAACTGTCGGCGCTGCATCTGACCAAGCTGGTCATGCTTGGCTATGTCCTGATCAGCCCCGATGGACCCATGGTCACCGGCGACGGCTTGATCCGGATCACCGAAAGCGCGTGAGCGAAAATCCGGCTGACATCGCCTGACCCCGCCTGACTCTCTGCTTGACTCCTTGAGAACAAAATAGGAACATTACTCCCATCGCCTTTAGCCACCAGGGATCATGTCATGTCCGAACTTTCCGTTCCGCCCGAGATCAGCCGTTACGAGCAGGCCTGTGACCAGGCGATCGCGATGTGCGATGGCAACCTTCGCAGCACCATCAAGGCGCTGATCATGGCGAACGAATATCTGGAAGCGGAACTGGAAGAATTGCAAGCCGCGGTCGCCGCCGGCTGCGCGCCGGCGCAACCGTCGCGCGCGCGCGGCAATGCCGCCTGATCGTTCTGCTCGTATTTGGAGCTACCACCAACGGGAGCAACGACATGGCCGATGTCACCTATTACGTCGCGCTGCCATTCCTTCAGGACGACGCCGGTTCGCCGGTCGCGGGCGCCGCGGAAGAATGCCAGAGTTCATCAGCGGCGTTGCGGCGGGCCGAGATTTTATCAAGGGGCGAAGGCTGCATCGGCGCGCTCGCGTTCAGCCGCACCGGCGATCCCATGATCGGCGAATTCGGCGACGCCCAATTGCTGAAAAAATTCGGCAACGTGCCGGACGATCTCAGCGCGTTGTAGAGAATTCGCGCCTCACACCTCGTGCCGCCGTTGCGCCTTGCGCACATACATCGCGCGGTCGGCCTCCTCCAGCGCCCGGCCTGCTTCCGCATGAGGCCCGAGTATGGCAACGCCTGCGGATGCTCCCGCCATGACGGTGCGGCCGCGAAACACGAAGGTCAGCCGGTCGACGGATTGCTCCAGCAACGCCGCCTTGGCCCGGGCGTCGGTCTCGCTGAGATTCCACAACAATAGCGCGAACTCGTCGCCACCGAGCCGCCCGATCACATCGGATGAACGCACCTGCTCCAGCAAAGCGCCCACGATGGCTTTCAACACCTGATCGCCTGCTGCATGTCCGAACGCGTCGTTGATCGGCTTTAGGCGATCGACGTCGAGCACGATCAGCGCGCCGCTCGCATGATAGCGCTTGATGTAGGCGATCGAGCGATCGAGCTCGCGCTCGAAGCCGCGCCGGTTGGGAATATCCAGCAGGAAGTCGGTGTCTGCAGAAGCCTGCAGCTCGTCGATGCGTGCCTGCGCCCGCGCCAATTGGGCCCGCAGCCTCCGGATGGCCGGTTTGGCGTCATTGGGCACGACCGGCCGCCCGCGCCTGGACGTGGGCGAGCCCTTGGCCCGCTCGCCCCGCGGGGACGCGACCTTGGACATCCCGCCGCCGCTTTTGTTGGGTTTTGCGGACGACTTGAACTTGGCAGACTTGGACTTGGCGGACTTAGACTTGGCAGGTTTGGGCTTGGCAGGTTTGGGCTTGGCAGATTTAGGCTTGGCTGATTTGGGGGTCGCAGGCCTCGATTTGGCCGCTTTTGAGCCAGGAGGCAGTTTTGAACGAGGAGTCCTGGTTTTCTTCTGCATGAACCTGCCTGAGAGGCTTGCCGGGATTTACCAAGACAGGATAGTCCATTCCGGACCCCTTGCCACGCCTTGCCGATCCTTGGGCCGATCCTATAATCCGGCCTATGTTTTTGGATTCCCGAAAAGAATTGACCGCATGACCGCGCCCGTAGCCATCATCATGGGAAGCCAGTCGGACTGGGACACCATGCGTCACGCCGCCGATACCCTGACCGCCCTTGGGGTCTCCAGCGAGAAGCACATTGTCTCCGCGCATCGGACCCCGGACCGGCTGTTTGCCTTCGCCAAGGGCGCCAGGGCGGCCGGCTTCAAGATCATCATCGCCGGCGCCGGGGGTGCAGCGCATCTGCCGGGCATGACCGCTTCGCTGACGGAACTTCCGGTGTTCGGCGTTCCCATTCAATCCAAGGCACTGGCCGGCGTCGATTCGCTCTATTCCATCGTGCAGATGCCCGCCGGGATTCCGGTCGGGACATTGGCGATCGGCAAGCCCGGCGCGATCAATGCCGCCCTGCTGGCGGCCAGCGTGCTTGCGCTCAACGATCCGAAATTAGCGGTCAGGCTGGCGGCCTGGCGCAAGCAACAGACCGATGCCGTCAAAGAGCGGCCGGAGGAATCGGCGTGACGGCGCCGCACCAGGTGAAGCTGAAGCCAGGCGACACCATCGGCATTCTCGGCGGCGGCCAGTTGGGCCGCATGCTGGCAATGGCGGCGGCGCGGCTTGGCCTGCGATGCCGGGTGTTTTCACCGGACCCGGATTCGCCGGCCTTCGATGTCGTGATGGATGCGACCTGCGCGGAATATGCCGATGTCGAGGCGCTGGAACTGTTCGCCGGCGATGTCGACGTAATCACCTACGAATTCGAAAACGTGCCGGCGGCCTCCGCGATGATCCTCGCGGCGCGGCGTCCGGTGCTGCCGAACCGGGCAATCCTGGAAACGACGCAGGATCGCCTGGCGGAGAAGGATTTCGTCAGGCAGCTGGGTATCGGCACCGCCGACTACGCCGACGTATCGTCGGCGGCGGCATTGCGCGCTGCGATCACCAGGATCGGTCTGCCCGCCGTGATCAAGACCCGCCGCTTTGGCTATGACGGCAAGGGCCAGTCGATCATTCGCGAAGGCGACGATCCCGACCGGATCTGGGAGGACCTTGCGACCAAATCGGCAATCCTGGAGGCCTTCATCCCGTTCGAACGCGAGATCTCGGTGATCGCCGCGCGCAATGCCCAAGGCCAGGTCGAATGCTTCGACGTGACCGAAAACGAACATATCGACCATATCCTGAAGACCTCGCGGGCGCCGGCGGCGATATCAGATGCGCTGGCCGCGCAAGCCCGCGGCATCGCGGAGAAGATCGCAACCGCCCTGAATTATGTCGGCGTGCTGGCGGTCGAGTTGTTCGTGGTAGCCGGCGACGGCGGGCCGAAAATCCTGGTCAACGAGATCGCGCCGCGGGTGCACAATTCGGGGCACTGGACGCTGGATGGCGCCTCGATCTCGCAGTTCGAACAGCATATCCGTGCCATTGCCGGCTGGCCGCTCGGCAAGCCGGTCAGGCACGGCGCGGTCACCATGACCAACCTGATCGGGGACGAGATCAACGACTACGAACAATGGCTCACGGTCCCCGGCGCCACCGTGCACCTCTATGGCAAGGGTCCGCCGCGGCCGGGCCGGAAAATGGGGCATGTGACGCACGTCGCCACAGTGCCGCCAAAAACCGCCTGATCGGGATCAAATTACCGAATTTGGTGGCGCGGAGCCTGCATAATTGCATTTGCGCCGGTGGACATTGCCGCCTTTGTCTGATACATCCGCGCCCTCAAGGTTAAGGGCTAGGCCTTTCGCCAGCCTTTTGCTTTACCAGAATTCCAATCCGATCCACTGAAAGAGGATGCCGCGTGCAGGTTCTCGTCCGCGATAACAATGTCGATCAAGCCCTCAAGGCGCTGAAGAAGAAGATGCAGCGCGAGGGTATTTTCCGCGAGATGAAGCTCCGCGGCCATTATGAAAAGCCCTCCGAGAAGAAGGCCCGTGAAAAGGCCGAGGCGGTGCGCCGTGCGCGCAAGCTCGCTCGCAAGAAGCTGCAGCGCGAGGGCCTGCTGCCGATGAAGCCGAAGCCGGTGTTCGGCGCAGGTCCGGGTGCCGAGCGCGGTGGCGCTGGCGGCCGCGGTGGTCCGGGTGCCGGTCCGCGCGGACCGCGCTAAGCCTGGATTTCAAGGATTTGAGTGCAATAACGCGGGCCAGGTGCCCGCGTTATTTTTTTGCCTGTTATTGTGCCATGCCCGGTTGCGGCCCCGGCATTGAAGCCGACCAGAACGACGACTGGTTCTGAACTATTGCGGCAAGACCGCGTGAAAGACCGATTTCGCGGCCAGCAGCATGTCTTCCGCGACGTTGTGGTGTTCGCGCACCGAGGGGTCGGGCTGCCCCGCAGAAAGATCGAGCGGACGGGGGGGCGGGATATCGGCCGGCGGGGTTGGACGGCGAGGATCATCGACCCGCGCAGCGATCGCGTTGGATGGCAGCGCCCCCGAACCAAACGATTCATCCGACGGCGGCGTCGACACCATGATCGGCGGCGGCAGCGGCCGGACCGCCGGGGCCAAGGGCTGCGGAGCAGGTGTTTGCGGCGCCGATACGACCCGGGGCGCTTCCGGCGCACGGGGGGAACCGGCGCTCGAGGCGCGCAGACGTTCGATCGCGGCACGGGCGAGGTCATTGGCATCGCGACGATCATCCGGAGTGATGGTCGCCTCAATCGTCGGCGCCAGATTCGCCGGCACCGCGGCCGGCATAACCACCGATGCGGCAGGCTGCACCGTCAGCGGAATCGTCCTGATGGCGGTCTTTTCCCGCGGCGCGGCCGGTTGCCGCTTGGTGTCGACCGGAATGCTCGCGGTCTCAGCCGGCTTGTCTTCCGCCGGTTCCGCGGCTTTTTCTGGCGGCTTCTCGGGGGATTTCTCCGCCGATTTCTCGCGCGGCTTCTCGGCCGCGGGCTTATCGAAGATGGCCTTTTCGGAGATGCCCCTGGCCCGCACCCCTGCCGCGGGGATGTTGGCAACATCCGTCGATGCAGCGTCAGCGTGTTTGGGGGCGGCGGGCGACACAACGGCAGCCACCGGCGCATCGGCGCCGGGCTTGGTCACGATGTAATGGTTGACGATGTAGGCCCCGATGATGGTCGCCACCACCGACGGCAAGATATCCATCGTGATCTTGGAAAGATATTTCAGCATGCCGGCCACACTCCCCGCCCGGACTTTGATGCGGGAACTTTGAGGCACATTGAGGGATCAACTGCGACGGATCAGTGGCAATTCGGTAAACGGAAGTAAACGGTGCGCTATGGTTTCAATTCGACTTCCAGGAATACGATTTCGGTGGCGGTCTCGTTGAGCACGTCATGCTGAACGCCGGCCTTGCGGAAGTAGGATTTGCCGACCCCGAGCTGCGCCGTGGACCGCTCCCCGTTAGGCGCCACGATGGTCATTTCGCCCGATGTCACCGGGACGATCACATAGTCCATCTCATGGGTGTGATGACCGGTCGCACTGCCGGGCGCCAGCCGCCACTCGGTGACGCGGACCTCCGGCGTATCGACCTGAACGTCGGATTTGGCACTGAGCATCGTCATTTTCTCCTGATTCCTGTTTAAGCATGACCACCCCCGCATCACGTGCGGGGCAGGCCTTTTCCGGATCATGCCCTACGGCACAAATACCATGAACACGTAGACGGCAAATACCACCACATGCACGAGGCCGAACAGGATGTTGGTGCGGCCGGTGCCGAAGGTGAGCATGCTCAGCATGAACGTCAACAGCAGGAGCACCATCTCCTGCGGATTGAGCCCGAGCACCAATTGCTTGTCGAGCGCATAGGCCGCGACGGCGACCGCCGGGATGGTCAGCCCGATGGTCGCAAGCGAGGAGCCGAGCGCCAGGTTGATGCTCTTCTGCAGGTCGTTCTTGCGCGCGGCCGAAACCGCCGCGACGCTCTCCGGCAGCAGGATCAACAGCGCGACCAGCACGCCGGCAAACGCCGGCGGCGCGCCGATCCGCGCGATCACGACATCGACCACCAGCGAGAATTTCTTGGCGAGCAGCACCACCGCCAGCAGCGACACCAGCAACAGGGCAACGCTCAGCGCCAGCGTCCGGTTCGACATCGCAACTTCACCGTGCGCGTCGCCGGTGGCTCCGCTGATGAAATAATCGCGGTGGCGGATGGTCTGGGTGTACAGGAAGACGGCATAAAGCAGCACGGTGACGACGCTGACAAAGCCGAGCTGGGCCGCCGAATAGAACGGCCCCGGCGCCGTCAGCGTATAATTCGGCATGATCAGCGTGATGGTCGCCATCACGAACAGCACGCTGAGATAAAGGTTGGCGCCGGTGACCTGAACATCCTGCTCGCGGTAGCGAAGCCCGCCGATGAAAATGCAGATGCCGACCAGCCCGTTGCACACGATCATGACGACCGCGAACACGGTGTCGCGCGCCAGCGCCGGCACCGGCTTGTCGCCGAGCATGATGGTCGCGATCAGTGCGACCTCGATGATGGTAACCGCGAGCGTCAAGAGCAGCGTGCCGAATGGCTCGCCGATCCGCTCGGCGATCACCTCGGCGTGATGGACGGCCGCGAACACGGTGCCGAACAGGATCACCAGCAGCAGGCCTGCGAACGCCCAGCCGCCGGTCGATGGCGTGAATACGTATCCGGATAGCGTGACGGCGGCAAACAGCGCCACCGCCAGCGCGGGAAAAATCCATGCCGACCGCGGCATCGGCCCGTGTGCGCTCATGTAACCAGATCCTTCAATCCTGCGAAAACGATTATGCGCCAGACAATCGCAGCCGTCAGCCTTTTGTCGCGCTGATGAATTGCCGCGCGATCTCGATTGCGCCGAAATTATCCAGATCGTCGTGTCCGCCGCCGGCCAGACGAACGAACCGCTTCGGCTCATGCGCCAGTGCGAACAGGCGTTCGCCGAGGGCGATCGGAATGACCGGGTCGCCGGTGTCGTGCATGACGAGCAGCGGCACCGTGACGCGCGCAATGCGCTGATCGGAGCGAAACTGGTCCCGCATCAGCAACCGTACCGGCACGAACCGCAGCAGCGCGCCGGCGACGTCCACCGTCGACGTATAGGGTGCTTCCAGGATCAATTTGCCGACCGGGTGCTCCGCCGCCACCGCCACCGCAACGCCGGTGCCAAGCGAGAAGCCCCAGACGGCGATCCGGTCCGGGCCATATCGCGCGGCGGCGAAGGCATAGGCGGCTGCGGCATCCTGCAACAGGCCTTGCTCGCTCGGCTGCCCGCTGGAGCCGGCATAGCCCCGATAGGACAGCGCGACGAGCCCGGTGCCGTCAGACGTGATGCCGCGAAAACGGCTGACGCGGCCGGCCAGAAAATCGCTGTTGCCGGGAAAAAACAGCACCACAGGACGGCCCGGCTTGGCCGGGACATGCCAGGCGATGACCTTCTCGCCATCCGCCGTGACCAGAGCCTGCTCTTCGGCTTCGGGAAAACCAGCGGCTTCCGGCGCCGTCCGCCCTACCGGCGGGATCGGAAACAGCATCGAGCGCTGCTTGAAATACAGCACGGCAAGGCCGCCGAGATAGCCGGCCGCGACGGCGATCAGGAGCCATTTCAGGGCCACCATCAACACCCGCTAGCGGGGATCACATCGCCTTGACGATGTTCTCGGTCATCTTCTTGGCGTCGCCAAGCAGCATCATGGTGTTGTCGCGGTAGAATAGCGGGTTGTCGATACCGGCATAGCCCGAAGCCAGCGAACGCTTGATGAACATTACGGTGCCGGCCTTCCAGACCTGTAGCACCGGCATGCCGTAGATCGGCGAGGTCTTGTCGTCTTCCGCCGCCGGATTGGTGACGTCATTGGCGCCGATCACGAAAGCGACGTCGGCCTGGGCGAATTCAGAATTGATGTCCTCGAGTTCGAACACCTCGTCATAGGGCACGTTGGCTTCGGCCAGGAGCACGTTCATGTGGCCGGGCATACGGCCCGCCACCGGGTGAATGGCGTATTTCACCTCGACGCCTTCCTTCTTGAGCTGATCGGCCATTTCGCGCAGCGCATGCTGCGCCTGCGCCACCGCCATGCCGTAGCCGGGCACGATGATGACCTTCTGGGCGTTCTTCATGATGAAGGCGGCGTCGTCGGCGGAGCCGAGCTTGACGGGGCGCACTTCGCCGGTGCCGCCGCCCGCGGCCGCGGTCTCACCGCCGAAGCCGCCGAGGATGACCGAGATGAAGGAGCGGTTCATCGCGTGGCACATGATGTAGGACAGGATCGCGCCGGAGGAGCCTACCAGCGCCCCGGTGATGATCAGCGCCGAATTGCCCAGCGTGAAGCCGATGCCGGCGGCAGCCCAGCCGGAATAGGAATTCAGCATCGAGATCACGACCGGCATGTCGGCGCCGCCGATCGGGATGATCAGCAGCGCGCCGAGCGCCAGCGCGATGACCACGATCAGCCAGAAATCGAGCGCGCTGCCCGACATTACGAGGCCGACGATGAACACCACCAGCGCGATGCCGAGCAGGATGTTGATCAAATGCCGTGCCGGCAGGATGATCGGCGCGCCGCTCATGCGGCCGGATAATTTCGCGAACGCGATCACCGAACCGGTGAAGGTCAGCGCACCGATCGCGACGCCGAGCGACATTTCGACCAGACTCTGCGGATGGATGTTGCCCGGCGTACCGATATCGAAGGCCTCGGGCGCATAGAACGCGCCGGCCGCGACCAGCACGGCGGCCATGCCGACCAGCGAATGGAATGCGGCGACCAGTTCCGGCATCGAGGTCATCGGCACCCGACGCGCAATCACAGCACCTATGCCGCCGCCGATCGCGACGCCCAGGATCACCAACACCCAGGCAACGCCATCGGCCGGCGGATGCGATGCCAGCGTCGTCGCCACCGCGATTGCCATGCCGATCATGCCGAAGAAATTGCCTTGCCGGCTCGACGCCGGGCTCGACAATCCGCGCAGCGCCATGATGAACAGGACGCCGGCAACGAGATAGAATACTGCAGACAGATTGGCGTTCATCTAGAGGCCCCCACTGACTTCGCCACCACGAGGTGCACGCCGCTCGCTCGTCATTTCACTTGGCTTTCTTCTTGTACATCGCCAGCATGCGCTGGGTAACTAGGAAACCACCGAAGATATTCACGCAGGCAAAGATCAGCGCGACGAAGCCGAAGCCGCGCGCCCAGCCTGAGCCGCTCGAGATCATGCCGACCCCGACCGCGAGCAGCGCGCCGACCACGATCACCGAGGAGATCGCGTTGGTCACCGACATCAGCGGCGTATGCAGCGCGGGGGTCACCGACCACACCACGAAATAGCCGACGAACACGGCGAGCACGAAGATCGAGAGCCGGAACACGAAGGGATCGATGGCCTGTGCGATATGATCCATGGCTGCGCTCCTTAGGCTTTCGGCTGGAAGTTCGGATGAATGACGGCGCCGTCTTTGGTGAGCGCGGTGGCTTTCACCAGTTCGTCGTCCCAGTTCACGGCGAGCGCCTTGGTCGACTTGTCGACCAAGGTTTCGATGAACGAGAAAAGATTGCGCGCGTAGAGGCTCGAGGCCGATGCCGCGACACGGCCGGCGACATTGGTGTAGCCGACGATCTTGATGCCATCGACATCCGAGATTTCGCCGGGTTTGGCGCCTTCGACATTGCCACCGCGTTCGACCGCGAGATCGACCAGCACCGAGCCCGGCTTCATCGACTTCACCATGTCCGAGGTGACGAGCTTCGGCGCCGGGCGGCCCGGAATCAGTGCTGTCGTGATGATGATGTCCTGCTTCTTGATGTGCTCGGCGGTCAACGCGGCCTGCTTGGCCTGATATTCTTTCGACATTTCCTTGGCGTAGCCGCCGGCGGTCTGCGCGTTCTTGAACTCTTCGTCCTCGACCGCGAGGAATTTCGCGCCGAGGCTCTCGACCTGTTCTTTGGTCGCCGGGCGCACGTCGGTCGCGGTGACGACCGCGCCAAGCCGGCGCGCGGTCGCGATCGCCTGCAGACCGGCAACGCCGACGCCCATTACGAACACCTTGGCCGCGGGAATGGTGCCGGCGGCGGTCATCATCATCGGAAAGGCGCGGCCGAAGGCTTCCGCGGCCTCGATCACGGCGCGATAACCGGCGAGGTTGGCCTGGCTCGACAGCACGTCCATCGCCTGGGCGCGGGTGATGCGCGGCATCAATTCCATCGCAAACGCGGCGACGCCGGCATCCGCCATCGCCTTCAGCGCGGCATCGTTGCCGTAGGGATCCATGATCGCGATCACCAGCGCGCCGCGCTTGTACTTCGCAAGCTCGGAAGCCTCGGGCCGCTTCACCTTGATGACGATATCGGCGTCAACAAGCGCATCGGCGCTGACGGTGGCACCGACGGCCGTGAACTCCGAATCCGGCAGCCCCGACTTGATACCGGCGCCGGGCTCGATAGCGATGTCGACGCCCAACGCCTTAAACTTCTTCACGGTGTCGGGCGAAACCGCGACCCGCGGTTCGGACGGATCGATTTCCTTGGCGACGGCAATCTTCATGGGGCCTCCGGCGGCGCGAGACACGCGCGCACGAGCAAGCTAGCTCTATTTCCGCTGCGATGGATACCGGTTTCGCAACCGGAATGCGGGCGATTTTGTTCTGATCGCGCCGCCGCGTTGCGGCGCAACGGGCAGGAAGAATTCAGGTCAGGAAAATCGCCATCATGGCAAGGATGAAGATGACAGCGGCGGAGCCGTATTTCACCAGCTTGATGAAGCCTTCATAGGTCTGCTCATGCGCCGGATAATCATTGCCGTCGGCGGTGGTGTAGGCAACTTCGTTATGCTCTGACATCGTTGTCCCCAGTCGATACTCGTTATCTGGCGTCGAAATACCGCAAACCGGTTGGCAGGGCAACGGCAGCCGGGGGCCTTACCGCCTATTTGGCGGGCCCCGGCGGCCAATTATCCCGGATCCAGCGGGTCAGGCCTGCTTCATTCACCTCGCCGGCGGCGAGGGCGAGGATGATGGCGGTGGCGTGCGCCGG
>Ga0302314_10005083_pt1 | contig 24044 bp, 22 predicted proteins | sample III_Palsa_N2_3_FD_200533 | JGI IMG/M metagenome (GOLD analysis project Ga0302314, IMG submission 200533) | Peat permafrost microbial communities from Stordalen Mire near Abisko, Sweden - III_Palsa_N2_3 | ecosystem: Environmental > Terrestrial > Soil > Palsa > Peat permafrost | place: Sweden... | reverse complement strand
TTGGCGGTGTGGCCGCCGATCCCCGCGTCAACCTCGTCGAACACGAGCAACGCATCGCCTGCCCCGTCCGCGCCACCAACCACAGCATCACCATGCGCGACGCTGAGCAGCGCCAGCATCACGCGTGACATCTCGCCACCGGAGGCCACCTGGGCAAGTGGTCCGAGCGGCAACCCGGGGTTTGGCGCAATCACGAACTCGACCGCATCGCGACCCCGCAGGCCGTAGCCGCCCTCGCGGTCACTAACGTCGACCTCAAAGCGCGCGTCGCCCATCGCCAGCTCCGACAAGCGCTCGAGCACCGCCGCAGCCAACCGCGGCGCGGCATCAACACGCGCGTCGTGCAACTGCGTACCAACCGCCTCACGCGCGTCGGTCGCGAGCTCGAGCTCGGCGGTTAGGCCCTCGACGGTGACGCTCGAGTCGAGCAGCTCGGCGTGCCGCGCACGGCAGCGCTCGCCGTGGGCGAGCACCTCGGCAACCGAACCCCCGTACTTACGCATCAACCGCGCGTACGCCCCGAGTCGCTCCTCGACGCTCTCAAGCTGCGCCGGCGAATCAGACTCAAACCCATCGCGGTAGGCGCGCAGTTCGGCGGCGACATCTTCGGCTTCGTAGCGCAGCGCCGCCAGCCTTGAGGTCAGCCCCGCCAGCGCCGGATCAAACTCGGCAACGGCCTCAATCGCTCCAGCAGCCGAGGCGAACGCGGCAACCGCGCCGCTCCCTTCATCGGGCGCCAACGCTTCAACACCGCCAGCCGCTGCAACCCGCAACGCCTCGGCATGCCGCAGCCGCTCACGGTCGGCCAGCAGCTGTTCTTCCTCCTCGACGCTGGGAGCCACCTCGTCGATCTCCTGAAGCTCAAACGCCAGCAGATCAAGCTCACGCTCGCGGGCGCCGCCGGCATCAGCCACCTCGGCAAGCCGCGTCTCGAGCCCGCGCACATGCTCATGCGCGGTCCGCATCGCCACGCGCAAGTCAGCGACGGCCGGACCACAGAACGAATCAAGCGCCTCAAGCTGCGCAGCGGTGACCATCAGCTTGCGGTGCTCGTGCTGGCCATAGAACGACAATAGACGGGTACCCAGCTGCTTCAGGTCGGCGACCGTCGCGGAGCGCCCGCACACGTACGCGCGCGTGCGCCCGTCAGGCCAGACGCGGCGCGCCAGCACCAGTTCCTGGGCGCCGTCGGGTATCCGCTCGTCGCCTGCCAGCCAGTCAGGGATCCCGAATATCCCCTCAACATAAGCCTCGCCCGCACCGGCGCGGACGATCCCCGAGCGCGCTTTGCCACCGAGCAGCAGATCAAGCGCGTGTGCCAACAGCGTCTTACCGGCACCGGTCTCGCCGGTCAGCACGTTCAGACCCGGCCCAAGCCGCAACTCGGCCCGCTCCATCAGCAGGAGGTTTTCTACGCGGAGTTCTTCAAGCACAACCCCACGGTCTACCACCGCGCCCCGACAGAAGCAGCCCGGCTTGGGACAGCAGTGGTCCAGTCAGACCACTGCTGTTACGGAACGGTTGCGAGGCGACCGAACTTCTCCCGCAAGCGCGCATAGAAGTTGATGCCGGCGAGTTGGGCGAGCATGCCCTGGTCGGCGACGAAGCGCGCCTCGAGCCGACCGCCGGGGGCCAGCGCCGCGACCGGGCGACCGTCGACGGCCACGTCGACCTCCTCCTCGGGCGAGCGGTTGTCGATCGTCAGGGTGTCGCTGGGGGCGACGACCAGAGCTCGCGCGGTCAATGAGTGCGGCGCGATGAACGACACCGCAAACCCCTCCACCCCCCAGGCCATCACCGGCCCGCCGTTGGCGAGGTTGTAGCCGGTCGAGCCGGCCGGGGTGGCGACGACAAGGCCGTCGCAGCGGACGCGCCCGACCTCGTCGGCACCGACCGAGTAGGCGAGGCTGGCGACGCGGCGCCCCTGCTGGCGCTGGACGCTGAGGTCGTTGATCGCGATCCACTCGCCGCCGCCGGTCGCCTTGACCGCGATCCCCGGCAGCGGCAGCACTTCGAACTCCTTGCGAAAGGCGCGCTCAAAGCCCTCGCGGGCGCCCTCGCGATCGACCGTCGCGAGGAAGCCGATCTCGCCGAAGTTGACGCCGAATACCGGCACCCCGGTCCCGGCGTATCGGCGCAGGGCGTTGAGGATCGTGCCGTCGCCGCCGAGCGCGAAGCAGATCTCGACATCGCTGGGGCCGGCGGTGGCGCCGACCTCGACGCCGGATTCCGCCGTCAATCCGTGCTTGGCCGTCTCGGTCGGGTCAAAACGCAGACCGACGTCGGCCTCACGGGCAGCGACGATCAACTCGCGGATCGCCGGAGCGGTCTCGTCGGTGCGGCGGTGCGTGAGGACGGTCGCGATCCGGGTCACGGGTCGACCTCCAGCGCCGCGGCTTGGAGGTCGCTGATCCCTGGCCGGGTTGGGTCGCGCAGCCAGACGAATGTCTCGAGGTTGCCCTTCGGCCCGGGCAGGCCGGAGCTGGCGAAGCCGCCGACCGCGGCATTGGATGCTTGACCGGCGCGCGCGACGCTGACGAGCGCGTCGCGGCGGTGGGCCGCTTCACGGACCACTCCGCCTTTGCCGATGCGATCGCGTCCGACCTCGAACTGTGGCTTGACCATCGCCAGGCAGTCAAAGCGCGCCGTGGCCGCGCAGGCGAGCACGGCGGGCAGCACCTTGGTCAAAGAGATAAAGCTGACATCAATCACGATCAATTCGGGAGCGTACGGCAGCGTCTCGCTGCTCAAGCCACGCGCGTTGCAGCGTTCGATCACGGTGACGCGCCCGTCTGTGCGGATCGGCCATGCCAGTTCGCCGTACGCGACGTCGAGGGCGACGACGTGGGCGGCGCCACGCTGGAGCAAACAGTCGGTGAAGCCACCGGTGGAAGCGCCGACATCGAGTGCTTGCAGGCCGGCTACGTCGATCTGGAAGTGGTCGAGCGCGTTCGCCAGCTTGACGCCGCCACGCGAGACGTACGGGTTGCCGGCCTCGACCTCGATGGTCGTGTCGTCGGCCACCATCTGAGCGGGTTTTGCCGCCCGCTCGCGTCCGGTACCGAGGAATACTTCGCCGGCCATCACCGCCGCGCTGGCCCGTGCGCGCGACTCAAATAGCCCGCGGGTGACAAGTAGCTGGTCAAGTCGGACCTTCATCTCGCCCGCCAGGGCCTCGTGGGCAGCCGCTCGCCCCTAGCCGGTGACCGACGACCGCTCGCCGACCGCGGTGAGCACCCGCTCGACGATCTTCTCGGCCGTGTAGCCAACCTCGCCGTGCAGCAAGGCGGGCGCGCCGTGGGTGACAAACCGGTCGGGCAGACCGACCCGGATCACACGTGCGCCAGCCAGACCCTGGTCGCTGATCACCTCGAGTACGCCTGAACCGAATCCGCCGCTCAGCACGCCCTCCTCGACTGTCACCACAAGCTCGTGCTCGGCGACCAGCTGCGCGATCAGCCCAACGTCCAGCGGCTTGGCAAAGCGCGCATCGGCAACCGTTACGCGGAAGCCCTGCTCGGCCAGCAGATCAGCGGCCGCCAACGACTTCGCGACCCCTGAGCCATAGCCCAGGAGCGCCACCTTCGAACCCTCGCGCAGCACCTCGCCGACGCCGATCGGGATTACCGAAGGTTGATCCGGGATCGGCACCCCACACGCCTCGCCCCGCGGGTAGCGGATCGCCGTCGGCCCATCCTCGTAGGTCACAGCCGTGCGCAGCATGTTGACCAGCATCGCCTCATCGCGCGGGGCCATCAGCACGATATTGGGCAGCGGCCGCAGGTAGGCGATGTCGAACACGCCGTGGTGGGTCGGGCCGTCGTCGCCGACCAAGCCGGCACGGTCCATCGCCAGGCACACGTTCAGCTTCTGCAGGCAGATGTCGTGGATGATCTGGTCATAGCCGCGCTGCAGGAACGTCGAGTAGATCGCCGCGACCGGCTTACAGCCCTGCAGCGCCAGACCGGACGCCAAGAGCAGAGCCTGCTGCTCGGCGATCCCGACGTCGAAGTAGTGATCGGGTAGCTCACGCTGAAGGATGTTCAGCCCGGTGCCGGAGTTCATCGCCGCGGTGATCCCAAGCACACGGTCATCACGGCGCGCCTCACGCACCAGCGCCTCACCGAACACCTTCGTGTACTGCGGCGGCGCGACGACCGCGCCCGCCTTCGCTTTGACGGCCGGTGCCGGGGCACCGTTGGTGATCGAGTTCGGCTTGGCGGCGTGCCACTCCTCCATCCCCTCAAGCCCACCGTCTTCGGCCGGACCGAACCCCTTGCCTTTGACCGTGGCGCAGTGGATCACGACCGGACGCTGGGCGGCCAGTGCCTCGCGTAGGGCGACACGGATCGCGCGGACGTCATGCCCGTCGATCACACCCATGTACGCCCAGTCAAGCTCTTCCCACCACAGGCCGGGTGCCCAGAACGCCTTGATCGACTCCTTGAAGTGCGGGCCGAGGCGCTCAAACGCATGTCCGACAACCGGGGCCTTCGAAAGGCCGCTTTCGATGTCCTCACGGGCGTGCCACAGCTTCGGGTTCAGCCGCACCCGGTTGAAGTAGCGGGACAGAGCACCGACGTTTGGTGCGATCGACATCCCGTTGTCGTTGAGGACCACGACGATCGGCGTGCCCAGGCCGCCGGCCTGGGTGACCGCTTCAAAGGCGACACCGCCGGTCATCGCGCCGTCGCCGGCGACCGCCACGACGTAGCCGTCCTCGCCGTGCCCGCGCCGCATCGCTTCCTTCAGCCCGACCGCGTAGCCGATCGCGGTCGATGCGTGGCCGGCGCCCATCACGTCGTGCTCGGACTCCTCGATCGAGCAGAACGGTGCCAGGCCCTCGTACTTGCGGATCGTCGGCAGCTGGTCACGACGGCCGGTCAGGATCTTGTGCGGGTAGGCCTGATGGCCGACGTCCCACAGCACTTTGTCCTTCGGCGAATCGAGCACCGAGTGCAGCGCCACGGCGATCTCGCAAGTGCCGAGGTTGGCGCCAAAGTGCCCACCGATTTCCCCAACCGTGTCAATGATGTGCTCGCGGACCTCCTGCGCCACCTGCTGCAGCTGCTCGTCCGTCAGCTTGTGCAAGTCCTGCGGGGACTCGATCGTGTTCAGAAGGTTGGGCATTCAGTGCGTTCGGTGTGCGATGAAGTCTGTGATCTGCTCGAGCGTCGCCGGATCACCGCTACAGCCTTCACTCGCCTTTGCCAGCGTATCCCGTGCGCGAGTGTGCGATTGGCCGGCCAGCTCCCGAGCGCCGTCGAGGCCAAACTCGGTCACGTATGTCCGCTTGCCGAGTCGCTCGTCGCTGCCGTGGTGCTTGCCGAGCGCCTCGTCTGACCCGGTCACGTCGAGGATGTCGTCAACGATCTGGAACAGCACACCAAGCTCGCTCGCGTAGCTCTTGAAGTTCTCCATTGTCGCAGGCTCAGCACCATCGATCCAGAGGACGCACTCGACGCTCGCGCGGATCAAACGGCCGGTCTTCAGCTCGTGCAACCGCCGCAGCCCGGCAGCGCCGGCCGGCGCATTCTCGGCGACGTCCAGATACTGACCGCCGACCATCCCGGTGACCCCCGTCGCAGCCGCCAGTTCGGCGGCGGCACGCATCAGGTTCGCCGGCTCAGCGTGCTGGTGTTCAAGCAGGTGCCGGAACGCTTCGGCGTAGAGACCGTCGCCAGCGAGGATCGCCACTTCCTCGCCAAACGCCACATGGCATGTCGGCATCCCACGGCGCAGCTCGTCGTCGTCCATCGCCGGCAGGTCGTCGTGGATCAGCGAGTAGGTGTGGATCAGCTCGAGCGCGGCGGCGAGTGGCAGCAGCTCGCGCTCGGCGCGAGCGCGGAGCCGCGCGGTGGCGAGCGTCAGCACCGGACGGATCCGCTTACCGCCGGCCAGCAGCGAATAGCGCATCGCCTCCTGCAGCCCGGCGACGCTTGCCTCGTCGGAGAAGCACAGGCCGGCGAGGTACTCATCAACAACCGCACGGAGGTCGTCCGGATAGGCGGGCACGGCCGGGCTCGCGGCGTCAAGCGGGTCGGTCTGCGGCATGGTGCCGGCGCCCGTCAGGACGCAGGCAGCGGCAGCTGCCCAGGCAGGTCCGGCAAAGGCTCGAGCGCGGCACGCGCGAATGAGTCAACCTGCGTGGCTGCCTCACCCGCAAGCCGGGCGCAATCCTCGATCATCTCGAGCGTCGCGGCGGGTGCCAGGTCGCCGGACCGCAGGTCTGCGGCCGCCGACTGCAGTCGCGAGCGAAGCTCCTCGAGCGCGTCGATCACGGCCTGTAGGTTACTGCGATGGCCGCGCCATCAGCCAGAGATCGTGGGATCGCACTGCTTGGGCGGCTGGCTGCGAGCCGATCGGACCCTCAGCTTGAACGGCTCGTCAGCGTGCGATTGGTCCAGCGAATGCTGTTTGCGGGGATGGCCGCCTCGTATGACCCGAGCGTTCTGCCCGGCTTTCCGGGCACGATCAGCTTCCGCCTGCTGTTCCCGCAAACTGGCCGTCAGCCCGCTGGGTGGACGCTGACGGTGAGCGGCACGCGCGTGCGCGCGGCGCCCGGGTTCCCCGCGGGCGCCAAAGCCACAGTCGCGTTGTCAGCACCGGCCGCCGTGTTTGTCCGGATCGGGCTCGGGCTGATCGACCCCGCGGAGGCGCTGCTCGGCGGCAAGATCACGCTCAGCGGCCGGCTGGACGTCGGGGCGATGCTGGCGGAGATGTTCCGGATGCCCGCCCCGCGCTAAGCGGCGCGCGTCAGTTCGCGGGTGACGATCGCCTGGGTCAGCTGGCGGATGATCGGCAGCGGGCGGTTTAGCTCCTCGGGTGCCACCGGGAGCACTTGTAGTCCGTGCTCTTGGAAGGTGCGGATCTTGCGGCGGTCTCGGACGAAGTTCGGCCTGACGTCCTCGTTGTGGAACTGCCGCCCGTCGATCTCCATCACCACTCGTTGCTCTGGCCAGTAGAGGTCCGCCGTGTAGCCGTACAGCGGTGCCTGGCGTTCCGGCTCTGGCAGCCCCGCGGCGCGAATCAGATCCAGTGCGATCTGTTCCGGTGGGGTTTGGCTGACCCCGCCGCGACGCTGCGGGTCCGCCAATGCGCGCAAGACTGAGCAGCCTTCGCGGCCTGGGCTGACCGCGAGTAGGTCGCGAACCTTGGTCTTGCTTGTCGCCCTGAGTGCAATCGCTTCCCAATAGGCGTTCTCACGGTCACGAGGCGCGAGTAACGGCATGCTGTCGAGCAAGGCCCGCTCCGCCGTGGTGACCGGCAGGCCTTTGCGGGTTGTTAGTTGGTTCGGTGGAATCGGGGCATATCGATGGCTGCGAATGCCTAGGCGCCGGCACCAGTGCGGTCCGCTGACATGAGCCACGTGGATCACAGTCGGTGCCTGCTTCAGCACACCGTGCACGTACAGAGCAGACGGGCCCACCAGCGTCGCGCCTGGCCCAAGTGCGAGCAGTGCCTCCGTCTCGGCAGCGAACTCGATCTCGCCCAGATGGCCAACGGCATAGACCCCGAGTCCGACTCGGTGCAAACGATGGTGTTTGACCGCCGTGCGGATCATCTGCTTCGTGAATCCGGCAGCAAGTAGCTGCTCGATAGCGATCCGTCCGTGCTGATGGCTGGCGATCAAGGAGATGCTTGCCATCGGTGATGCCCGATCAACCCTAAGTGCACGACCCCCGACAAGTCGAATGAGGGTGGTGTCCCGAGTGCTTCCTGGCAACCCTCTTGCCACCACCCCCGATTGCGAGGTCGCCCTTGTGGCACCTGGGGTTGCGGATCGGGCAGTCATTTGCCCAGAATGAGTCGCTCAGAGCATCGCCGCAAGCAACTGGAACACACTTGGAACATTCCGAGCCAAGCCGTTACACCTCCGCCAGCCGAGCGCCCGCGGGCCGGCGGAGCGGATCGGTGGCTAGAGCGCCCTAGAGCGCGGCGGCGTCGAGCGCTTGGTTGACAAGCGCGTCGGCGCCGGCGTTCTGCGCACGGGGAACTGTCCGGAACGACCACTTCGGAAACGCCTTCAGCCCCCGGATCGCCTCAAGAAACAGCGGCTTCATCGCCTCGTGCTTGACCTTGTAGAGACCGATCACCTGCTTACAAACGAGCTCCGAGTCGCCGATCAGCTCAAGTTCATCCGCACCCAGAGCCGCGGCGCGCTCGATCGCCCGCAGCACAGCCTTGTACTCGGCTACGTTGTTGGTGGCGACTCCGATCGTCTCTGCCACCTCCTCGACCACGACTCCATCCGAGTCAGCGATCACGACGCCGATCGCGGCCGGCCCCGGGTTCCCCCGCGAGCCGCCGTCGACGTGCGCCACCAGCTTCATGCAGGGCCGGGGCTGTCCGGCAGATCGCCGACGATTCGGGCGCGGCGGCGATCACGGACCGTCCGCTGATTGCCACCGGCCGTGGCCCCTCGTGCGCGCCGCGAGTCCTTGCGCCGGTCGACCATCACGGTCACGTTCTCGTCGTCGGCGTAATACGCCGTCATCTTCTCGAGCAGCTCGTCGGCGAGCGCCTCGGGGATCACGCAATAGATCACGCGCGGATCCTAGCCCCGAACAGGACCGCTAGTGGCCATCAGTACGCGGAAAGCTTGCCGGCTTCGTTCGCCTCGCCGCCGGGCAGGCGCTGAAGCTCGCTCAGCTCGCTGAGCTCATAGCCCTGGGAGTCGAGCTCGACACTCGCCCCGTCGAGGTCGAGATCGACCCCGTAGCGATACCAGCACAGCTCCCATGAGACCGTGATCCATACCAGCGTGGGTTGAGCACGATCCGGCAGCACATTGATGACCGGCGGGCCGAGCGAGCGCGCGACTCCAGCCACGGTTCGCGTGTGCTGCGAGGCGTTGAAGTGCTCAAGCGCGGCCAGCACGCGGTGATCGACTCCGCCTTCCGCCAGCGGGTTTCGCCGCGGCGACGGCGCCGGCGCCTGGTCGGCAGGCGCGCTCAGCTCGACCCCGGGGCGCTCACGCCGTCCGCGCTCACGTGATGAGCGCCGGGATGGGCGTTGCGGGCGTTCGCTGGGCTGCGCAAACGGGTCCTCAGACAGCGCGTCATCCAAAGTCGGACTTGACGGCTGACCGTCCTCCGGCGGGCGGCGAAGGCGCCCGAGCAGCGATCGGCGGCGGTCCGTCGGGGTCGTCGATGCCGAGTAATCGAGCATCGCGCCTTCACGCTTCCACCCCTCGTGGATCGCGCGAGGCTTGCACAGCTCACAGACCGAGCGGCGGTGCCCCGCATGGACGAACACCTCAACAAGCTCGCCGCGCAGCAGCGTGCGTCCGCAAATGTCACACGGCGTGTACGTGTGATCGGAGGGTCGGATGTCCTTCGTAGTAGTCATACGTGTGTCTCCGGCAGGGCTCACATATGCCGTCTAAGGCCCTTAATCGAGCCTAGCGCACGGCCCTGACCGCACTTGTGGGCTCTGCCACACGCTGCAGGGAATCGCCCAAACGCGGCAGCCTGGGGGCCGAGCCGCCCGCGGAACTATGCCGCGGCACGCAAGCCGGCCCCCGGGGCAACCTACGCCGTTGCGAGCGTCGCCACGCGGCCCGCGAGATGCCCCGGCACCTCTTCGTAGCGCAGCAGCTCGAGCGTGTACTCGCCCTGTCCGCCGGTGATCGAGCGCAGGTCAGGCGCGTATGCCAAAAGCTCCGACATCGGCGCCTCGGCGCGCACGTCGGTGAAGCCACCGACACCGGACTCGACCCCGAGCGGATGCCCGCGACGGCCGTTCAGATCGCCGATCACGTCGCCGACGGCGCTGTCGGGACAGGACACGGAAACGAGCATGATCGGCTCGAGCAGGACCGGCCGAGCGTCCGCCATCGCCTCACGCATCGCGATCGCGCCGGCCAGCTTGAACGCCATTTCCGAGGAGTCGACCGAGTGGTAGGAGCCGTCATAGACGGTCACTCGCACGTCATGCACCGGGTAGCCGGCGACGACGCCCGCCTCCATCGCCTCGACGACGCCCTTCTCGACAGCCGGGACGAAGGCGGTCGGGATCACGCCGCCCTTGATCGCGTTGACGAATTCGAAGCCACTGCCGGCCGGCAACGCCTCCACCTGAATGTGGCAGTCGCCGAATTGTCCGCGCCCGCCGCTCTGCTTCTTGTGCCGGCCGTGGGCCTTGGCGCTGCCCCTGATCGTCTCGCGGTAGGGCACCCGCGGCGGCTTCAGCGCGACCTCGGCACCGAACCGCGAGCGCAGCCGGTCAACGATCACCTCAACGTGAATCTGCGAGAGCCCCGCGACGATCTGCTCGCCCGTCTGGGAATCGCGGTGCAGGTCGATCGTCGGGTCTTCCTCCTGCAGGCGGCGCAGCGCAGTGAACACCTTGTCATCGTCGCCCTTTGCCAGCGGCTCGATCGCGAACGCCATCACCGGCGCCGGCAGCTTGATCTTCGGCAGGCTGATCGGCTCGTCACGCGCAGCCAACCAGTCACCGGCGCGGGTGTCCTTCAGCTTGGCCACCGCACCGATCTCGCCCGGACCGAGCTGCTGTACGTGTTCGGTGCCTGAGCCGGTGAAGCGCAGCAGCTGGCCGACGCGCTCCTTCGCGTGGGTGCGCGTGTTCAGCAACTGCGTGTCGTGGCGCATCGTGCCCTGGTAGACGCGGAAGATGTTGAGCCGCCCGGCGAACGGATCGGCGCGTGTCTTGAACGCGTAGGCGAACAACTCTTTGTCAGCGCCGGCCGCCGAGAGCTCGATTCCGGCCACCTCAACCGGGTGGTGCACCGGTGAGGGCAGATCCTCGACGATCGCGTCCAGCAGACGACCGGTCGCTAAATTCGCCGTCGCCACACCACAGGTGACCGGGAACAGCGCTCCCCGATTCGTCCCATCCTCGAGTGCATGAACGATCTCGTCGTGAGAGATCTCCTCACCCTCCAAATACCTCTCCATCAGCGCGTCGGAGTTCTCGGCGACCTCGTCCATCAGCCGCTCGCGGTACTCCTGCGCCCGCGCCAGCTCATCAGCCGGGATCTCGGTCTCGGTCCAGTTGTCACGGCCGCTGCCGGAGTAGCTGTAGGCCTTCATGTCGACCAGGTCGATCACGCCGGAGACGTCGTGCTCAGCGCCGATCGGGATCTCGGTCGCGACCACGTGCGGCCCAAATGCCGCCTTCAACTGCTCAAGCGTGCGGAAGAAGTCAGCGCGCTCACGGTCGAGCATGTTGACGAACACGAGCCGCGCGATCCCGAGCTCGCGGGCGCGCTCCCACAACCGCACGGTCTGCGACTCAACGCCCATCACCGCGCCGACCACGAACACAGCCGACTCACAGACTCGCAGCGCGCTCAGCGCCTCGGCAACGAAGCTCGGTTCACCGGGGGTGTCGAGCAGGTTAACCCGCACTCCCAACCACTCAAGCGAGGTCAGGCCGGTCGAGATCGACATTCGCCGCGCTTTTTCGTCGGGCTCGGCGTCAGACACGGTCGTGCCGTCAAGCACGGCGCCGAGTCGGCTCGTCGCTCCGGCCTGGTAGAGCAGTGCCTCATGCAGAGAGGTCTTACCGCTGGCGCGATGGCCGACAAGCGCCACGTTACGGATCCGATCCGCGGGCTGGTCCATTGCTGGCTCCTTTCACGTGTGGGCACATATCTGTGCCCGCCGGCGGCCGATATGAGGACCGCCACAGGCAGAAAGCCGGACCCTACAACTTCACGCGAGGTCGGTGGAAAGCTTTCCGCGCATTCGCAGGACAGCCTTCGTGTGCATCTGCGACACGCGTGACTCGGTGACCCCCAGCACCTCACCGATTTCCCTGAGTGTTAGGTTCTCGTAGTAGTACAGGGCGATCACCAGCTTCTCGCGTTCGGGCAGCGCGCCGATCGCCTCAGCGATCCGCTCCTTGACCTCGTTTTGATCGACGATCTTGACCGGGTCATCCGCGCCACGGTCGGGTAGCGTGTCCAGCAGCGACACGGCGTCACCGGTCGAATCCCCTCCCGGCCACATCTCATCCAGCGCAACGATCGTCGAGTGCGAGATCTGCACCAGCGAGTCACGGAACTCCGGCACGGTCAGCTCGAGCTCAGCTGCCATCTCCTCATCGCTCGGCGCCCGCTGCAGCTTCATCTCAAGCTTGTGGTTGGCCCGTTCGATTTCCCTGGCCCGCGAGCGAACCGAGCGCGGAACCCAGTCCAGCGTTCGCAGTTCATCGATGATCGCGCCGCGGATGCGGGTGATCGCGTAGGTCTCGAACTTGATCTCGCGGCTCAGTTCAAACCGTTCGATCGCGTTGATCAGCCCGGTCAGGCCGTAGGAGATCAGGTCCGCCTCCTCGACGTGCGCGGGCAGCCCCGAACCCAGCCGGCCGGCGACGTACTTGACCAGCGGTGAGTAGGCGACGACCAGCCGCTCACGCGCCCGCGGGTCACCGTCGCTCTTGTAGCGCTTCCATAGATCCCGTAGCTCGACCTGTTTGACGCCGGTTTCCATCACTTGCCGGGATCCTACGCCCGTGGGTGGGCCTGAGAGTAGGCCGACCTCAGTCTGGCCGCCTCGACACGCGTGTAGACCTGGGTCGTTGAGATCGTCGCGTGCCCCAGCAGCTCTTGGATCGCGCGCAGATCGGCACCCCCCTCCAGCAGATGCGTGGCGAACGAGTGCCGCAGCGCGTGCGGGTGCGCCTGTGCCAGTCCGGGCTCCCGGCCCTGGGCGGCACGGGCGTGTGTCGTCAGCCGGCGGCGGACATCAGAGGTGTTCAGCCGCCGCCCGGTCTTCGACAGAAAGAGCGGCATCTCCGGTCGTGCTTGCTTGCTGGCAAGCACGACGGCCTGGGCGTCGGTGTTGTACTCCTGCGCCAGCGTTGGCCTTGCCCGCTCGAGGTAGGAGCTGATCGCTTGCAGCGCGTGTTCCCCGACCGGGACGATCCGCGTCTTGCCGCCCTTGCCCTCGACCCGCACCGTCTCTGAATCGAAATCGATCGAGCTGGTGTCGAGGTTGACGAGCTCCTCGGCTCTTAGGCCGCTGGCATACGCGAGCTCAAACAGCGCGCGATCACGGAGTTCGAGTGGCGTTGCCCCTGGGATCCGCTCGAGCAGCGTCGTGACCTCGCGGGTCTTCAGCACGTGCGGGAGGTTGCGCGGGCGCTTCGGCGCCGAGATCAGCTCGGCCGGGTTCCCGGCCCGCTGGCCGCGTTCCACCTGGACTCTGAGGAAGGCCCGGATCGCTGCGAGTTTTCTGGCCACGCTGCTGGGGGCTGTCCCCTGCTCGGAGAGGCTGGCGAGGAAGCGGCGCAGCGCCTTCAACTCGATCGTCGCCGGCTCCTGGCGCTGCGCGGTGGCCCAGGCAGCGAGCTGGCGGACGTCGCTGGTGTAGGCGTCGATCGTCTTTGCGGCGACCGCGCGACGTTTGAGGTCGCTGATCAAGTCGAGCAGCGCCTGCTGCCAGGCGGCGCTGATCAGCCCGTTCTGGATCCGGTCCACGGGAGTCAGTTCGCCGTGGCCCGCGCGCGCCCTGCTAGGGGACGACCTGGACGATCGTTCCGATCGGCGTATATGGATACACCTTGGCGGCCTCGGCGTCCGGTTGCTCGACGCAGCCAAGGCTCTGCGGAAAGCCGTAGGAGCCACGGATGAACTCGTGCAGCGCGTCGCCGCCGTTGAAGTAGCTGACCCAGAGGATTCCCGGGTCGCTGTATTTCGTGCCGTTCGGATTGAGACCGCTCATCGTCGTCGACGGGACGTGCTCGAACACCGCGAAAGTGCCGGTCTGCGTCGGAGCCGCGGCGATCCCGGTGTTGACCAGACCGCTGACGACGATCTTGCCGTTGTGCCAGGTGTGCTCCATCTCCGGGATGTTCTCGGAGACGCTGACGAACGTGTAACCGAACGTGTACTTGTGGTGTGAGAGGACCGCCGCGATCAACGCCTTCCAGACCGCCGGACCGTCGAGCCCGTCGATCGCCATGTCATCGGCCGCGATCGTCTGGTCCTCGTTGTTCTCAAACGCCATCAGGGCGCCCGTGGTTAGCTCGCCATAGACCCCTGGTTTCCAAAGGGCTTTGACGGCGGCGGGCGTGTTGGGGTAGCGCCAACTGAATTTGCCGGCGGGGACCTGAACCGCCGCGGCTTCCTCAGAGGTGGGGTTGGTGTCAGGCGAGCTGCCGGTATAGGTGAACTTGACGGGCAGGTAGCCGAGCAACGCCAGCATCTGCTGCAGCCGCAGCGTTGAGCCGCCGGGAACCGTGTAGCTGAGACCATGCGCAGCACCGCCAATCACGTTGATCCCGGCTGGAAGTGCGACCTGCACGCTTGCCGCGAGGCCATAGCCGTAGCCGCTAGGGATGAACTGGATCGAGCGACTGTTGATCGTGCGCCACGCGCCGGCACCGGCAATGTTGAGCGGCGGCAGGTGGCCCTTCAGCACCTTGCTGACCGGCTTTGAGAAGGTCAGGGTGATCGGCGTTGCCGGGCTGATCTTCGTGCCTGGCGCCGGCGTCGCGACAACGCTCGCGTGCGCACCCGCCGGGAACCATGCAACCGCGGCCCTGCTCGGGCGCTCCCAGGTGCGGGCCGCGAACTGCACCTCGTCCGTGCCGGCTTCGCCCTGCACGGGCACCTCGACGTCTCTCCCCGGCAGCGTGCCGGTCTCGCCGACGCCATTCACGCGGTAGTAGCTGATCGGCTTGCTGAAGCGGATCGGCGCGACGGCCCCCATCTGCAGATGGTCGGCAACCGTCAGGTAGGGGGTCAGCAGTCGGGTGCTTGGTGTTACGACCGTGGTGTGCAACTGCTCCGTCTTACCGGTCAGCCATGACAGCCAGCCCGGCCGCTGGATCACAGCGACAATCGTGATCTTCTCGCCGGAACGGACGAGGACGGCGGGGACGACCTCATCATTCTGGACCCGTACCGGAACGGCCTGCCCTTCGTGGCCGGTACCGACATACGCCTCAAGCCGGACTACCTTTGCGCCGCCAAACGGCGTGTGCAACGTCAGCAACCCGTAGTTGCTGCCGCCCAGCTTGGCTGATGAGCTGACGGCGAGCACGCCGAGCGTGATGATCGCCGCGAGCAACAGCGTCACCGTGGCGATCGCGGAGTAGAGAACCGGGTGTCGTCGCCGGGCGGTGCCGGTGATATCGAGTGCGGGCGTCATTGCTTCGGGGGGCGGCTGGCCCGACCGTAGATCGTACCGCCTACCCCGACGTACTTTGGTGAGCTAACGCACTTGCAACGGTGATCTCAGCCGCCGCGGCGCATCAACTGCTGATCAAGCGCTTCAAGCACGGCCTTGCGGCGCGGTCCGGCGGCCTCGTGTGCACGCAGCTCACGCATCTGCGTGGCCTCCAGCGAGCCAATCACGGCAAGCAGTTCCGCGACCGTCAGCTCGTCGTAGGCGCTGATCGGCGCCGCGGTTTTCCGGCCCTCGCCCGACGGTGCTTCAGCGCCCGGTTCCAGTGCCGGGCGGACGCTCGGACTCCAGCGCAGGAACTCCTCGACCTCGCGTTCGTAACGGTAGCTGTCATCGCCAGAACCGAGCAACGGCTGCAGGCGGTGGTGGGCACGCAGGCGCAAAACGGCCTCGCGGCTGGTGTAGCGGAAGCGGTAGCCGGCGCTCTTCAGTCGCCGGTTGTCAAGGCCACGGCCATGGCGCAGGTCACGCACCAGCTCTACCGGCATCGGCAATCCGAATCGGCGCAGCTGCCTTGAGGCAAACACCGAGCCCCACGGCGGCAACACCGGCAGTGGCGCTTTGCCCAGCAGCGAGACGATCTCCGACAGCGCCAGCACCCCGTCGCCGGCCACGTTGTATGCGCCCGGCAGCGTGTGTTGGACCGCGTAAGCCATCGCGCCGAGCACGTCGTCCTCGTGGACGAACTGCCAGCGCGGGTCAAACCCGAGGATCGAGGGGACCATCGGCAGCGCCAGCAGCGCCAGATGCGGCGAGCGCAGGTCACTGCCAACGGCAGTCGTGCAGCGCAGCGTGGTGACGGTCAGGCCCGGGTTGTCGGCGGCGAACTCATTGACCGCGGCCTCCCCTAGCGCGACGTCCCACTCGAGCGCCGTGCGCGGCATCCGGGTACGCATCATCTCCTCGCTGAAGAAGCTCGGGTCGTCCTTGCCGGCGCCGTAGTAGTCGGCCGAGGACTTGAACACGAACTTTCGAACCGGGCTGTCCTCCCCTCCGCACGCCGCCAGCAGACTGCGGGTGGCGTCGACCCCAGCCAGCTCCTTGCCGACGTTGGCATCGGCGAAGCCGTCAGGAAGCAAGCGAGTGTCGAGGATCGTGTCGATCGCAGCGGCTCTGATGATCCTTCGCAGCAGTGAGTCGTCGCTGCCGACGCGGACAAACTCGGTGCGCTCGAGCTCGTGGCGCGGATCGGCCGTGTCGACGCCGACGAGAACGTCGATCGCCTCGTCCTGCTCGAGCAGCTGCGCGACTCTGCCGCCCCATTGCGAGGACAGGCCCGTGATCAGCACCCGTCGTGAGCGCGGGGTCGGGTGTCCGCCGGAGCTAATCGGTCCGCTTGTGCTCATCCGAGCCAGACGCTGCGGCGGGCAGCGACCATTTCGAACAGGTTCTCCTGCAGCAGTCCGCGGATCTCCTCGGCCAACTCATGCGCGAGCGTCCGATCGCGCCACGGCGCCTCGCCGAGATCACCGGTACTGATCGGCTTGAGGAACCGCAGCCTGACCTTTGCCGGCAGCGGTAACGGCAACCCTAGGCGAACGCTTCCGATCAGCGGCAGCTTGAGCGCCGACAAACTGGCGAAGGTCGGCATCGCTTCTTCGCTACCGACGACGGCGACCGGGATGATCGGCACGCGGGCGCGCATCGCCGCTTGCAGCAACTCGATCCGCTCGAACTTGCGCAGCCGGTAGCGCCAGCGCAGCGGTTTGCTCGAGGCCCCGTCGCCCTCCGGAAACACCAACACCAGCGCCTGCTCATCGAACAACAGACGCTGGAGGTTCGCGGGGTGCGCCAGCACGCCACCGAGCTTCGTCACGACCATCCCGAGACCAGGCACCTCGGAATAGGTGCGCGAGGTGGCCACCTGGAGGTGGCGGCCGGACTGTGATCCGCCGCCGGAGCCCTGAGCAACGGCTTTGGCGATCAGCCCTGCATCCAGCCGCAGCTGCCCAGCGCGGTTGGCCACGAGCAGGGCGCCGCCGGTCCTCGGGATCCACTCGATCCCTTCGACCTCAACCCGGTTCCAATAATCGAAAAGGAACCGCATCACCGTCGCGTCGGCCAGCGCCGTGACCCGCTGCGATTGGCCCCAGTCAGTTAGGTTTCGGTCCGCTTCAATCCCGGGCAGCTGCTCACGCAGCGGCTCGTGGCCGTCTAGTTCGCCCGCAGCTTGACGCGTGACGATCTCGGTGCCCGCGGCCGTTAGGGCCGGCTCATCTTCGCCCACGCGATGATTCTCGCAGGGTCGGCGCGGACCGGCTGTGACACCGGTCCGCGCCTGCTGCGGGGTTAGTGCAGAGAGATCCTGTACTTCGTCACCACGTAAGTGGTGCCAGCCCTCGGCTTGAAGCTGGCGACCAGCTTCAGCTTCGGATGCCCGTGCTTGGCGAGCAGCGCATCGCCGGCCTTGGTGAGGGTTAGGGCGTATTTGGCCGTGCCGGCCGTGCTGACCGTCACTGACCTAGTGGCTACCTCGGTCTTGCCGTGCCAGAGGGTCAGCGACAGCTTGCCGGCTCCCGGTAGCTTGGCGACGAACGGGACCTTGGTCCCTGACAGCGGACCGATCTTGCCAAGCGTGAACACGTTGTTCGGCAGCACCGTCCAGTTGACGGTCGTGTCGGTGAGGTCGCCATCGAACGACAGCGCCGACACATCCAGCGAGTGCTTGCCCGCGACCGAGGTGTCGATCGCCTGACCGTCGTCGACGTTGTTGAACAGGTCATCGGTGCCATAGCAGCCGCCGGTCTGGATCCCGTCGGTTTGACCGGTGAATTCGGTGTTCCAGTCCGTGGCGTTGTAGTCGGCCTGCGCGCAGGCGAAGCTTGCCTTGACGACCTGGCCGTACTTGTAGACGGCGTTGTTGACCGGCAGGGTCACGGTCGCCGTCGGCGCCGGCAGAACGTCCAATGCCGCAGGCGTCGCATTGCCCCCAGAGATCGGAGTGCCGTCAGGGGTTGCCGTGGTTGACGCGACCGTCGAGTACGTGAGGTTGCTGTACGCGTCGAGGTCTTGCGGCCCCGGTCCGGTCGAGATCGAGTTGATGCTGTTGCCAAGCACCGCGAAGGTGAGAACGCAGCTGGCGGTCGTCTTCACCACGGCACCGCTGACCGTGATCGTGTTGCCGCCCGAGTTGGCGGTGTAGGCCAGCGTGTCAACGGCGCCCGGGGTCGGGTCATCCACGGGGTTACCGCAGCCGGTTGCCGTCTCGCTGACGGGGCTGTCAAGCAAAACACCTAAGGGCAGCGCGTCGCTGAAGCCGACGCCGTATGTCGTGCCACCGTTGGCGGTGATCGTGATCGTGATCCCGCTGCTCTCGCCGACGCCAATCGGCGTATTCGTGTACGACGTGGCAATCGTCGGCGCCGTCGGCGTCGCCATGGCCGCGCCAGGCGCGATGGCAGCGACTGCCAAGGCCAACGCGGTCAATCTCCAGATTCTCAAAAGGTCCCCTCTCGGGCAGGATTTAGCACTAACTTGATCTAGTTTACTGTTTTGCTCCGCTAGAGCACAAGATGCGCGAATGACTTGGCGTCTGCGGCATCTCCGAGATAGCTGTAGCCGAGCATTTGCTCAACTGAGCGGAGCAGCGAGTACGGGTTGAAGTCGGCCGTCGATCTGCGTGGCTTGGTCCACTTCGAGAGCACCAGCACTCCCGTCGGCGCGGCCTTCGTCCCGTTACCGGAGAAGGCGATCACAATCACCCCACCCTTCTTGTAGGCGGGGGATTGCTCAATCTTCGGCACCCATGCCTTGAGGAACGCGTCCTCTGCCGCCAGGCCGTTGGTGTCGCCGGTCGGGCAGCCGACCGGCTGCGGGTTGGCGGTGGTCGTGGTCTGAGGGGTGCCGCCTGCGGTGGTCGAGGTGGTGGTTGTTGAGCCAGCCGACGCAACGATCGTGGGATTGCCGTCGGCACATGCATCCGCCGCGACGTAGGCGAGCGTCGGCGTGAGGTCCTTGCGCGAAAGTGCATGTGAGAGCGCGCTCAACGCGAGGTCGCTCTCAAAGCAGCCGCCGTCCTGCTCCAACGAGCCAAAGAAGATGAACGGGTTGTGCCACGGGTCATACGCTGCTTCGGTCCCTGGGTACTCGTCCGCCATCGAGGCGTTGGCGTTCGGTGTCGGGCACGCCGAAGAACCGAGCGCCTCGATGTAGGCGTCCCAGTCACCGTGGCTTGAGTCAGTCTCGTCGGCGAGCGACAGCGCCGTGTCGGGGTAAACGCAGCCATTGCCCGGCACGATCCCGGTCTTGGCGTTGGGCTCGGCACTCGCTGGAAACGCCTTGTACGACGGACAGCCTGCACGCGTATCCGCGTTCGGGGGTTGCCCGGTCAGCATCGCGATCTGATCCGCCAGCTCGCCGCCGCCGAGCGTGCGGTAGCCGGCAAGCAGCGCCCCCTTCTTGCTGAGCGTCTGGAGATACGGGTCGGTGGTGACCTTTGCCCCGAACAGCGTCGCGTAGCTCGGCGTGCTGAGCGCGATCAGGAACACGTGCTTGACCTTCGGCAAGCCGGCGTTCGTCGGCGTCGTGGTGGTCGTTGAGGAGGTCGTCGACGTGGTCGTTGCTGTTGTTGCCGTGGTCTTGGTGGTCTTCGCGGTCGTCGTTTGTGATTGGGAGGTCGACTTCTTCTTGCCGCCGCTGTGGGTCGCCGAGGCGTTGCTGTTGCCGTTGGAAGCGGGCACCGTCACGGTTTTGATTTCCGGCGCAATGCTGTAGCTGACCGGCGGGTTCTTCAGCGCCGCCCGGGCAGCCAACAGCGCGTCGGACGGCGAGTTGCCGCCCGCCAAAATCACCGCCGTCGCCACCCCGCTGACGCCGGCCAGCACTGCCAGCCAGCGCCGGCTCATGACGGTGTCAGCGGCGTTGCGCACTGCGAGCAGAAAGCGGCGCCGCGCGCGTGCGGCGTGCCGCAGGCTGGGCAGTGCAGCGGCGCAGTCGCCACCCCGCCGGCGAGCAGATGTTCGACCTGCGCCAGTTCGCCGTCGAGTTTCTGCAGCGCCGCCGCCTTGGCCGTCAGCACGTCGAGCTTGACGTGGTCACGGATCGCCATCTCGTAGAACAGTCCGCCGAGCTCTGACTGCATCAGCGCGAACTGCTCGGTCAGCCGATCTCGTTGCTGAGCCAACTCGGACGCGGAAGCGGTGCTCACGGGATCACCGTCGTCGGCAGGGTGTTCTCTCCCTGAACGTACCCCTTGCCGCTGGAGTCCAACTCTTTCTGCGCGTCAGCGGCGCCCTGCTGCACTTCGCTCTTGGTGACCTTCGCCCCCGTGATCTGGCTGGTGCCGCCGAACTTCGTCTGGGTCGACGCTGGCGTTTTGCCGCCGTTCGATTTCTTCGAGGACTTCTTGGCGTTCGATGGCGACGTCGTCGAGGCCGTCGTAGCGCCGGCGCTGACGATCGATGTGCGTTCCTTCGCCAGCGCACGGATCAGCGCGGAGTCCTGACTGTTCGAGGAACGCCCGATCGCCACCCCGACCGCGGCAGCAACCGGCACCAGCGCGATTGCGATCGCGGCAAACCAGTCTGGCGGCCGGCGCACGCCAGCTGCCGTCGCGGTTACCGGTCCGCTATTCCCGCGCCTGGCTCGCGCGCTCGCCTCACCCAGGTAGCGAGCCGCCGGATCGTTGGTATCGCCTCGATGCGCACCGCAGTTGACGCAATAGCGCTGCGTCTGGTCAAGCGGAGCACCACACTCATCGCAGGTCTTGAACTCCTGGCTTGGCGTCGTTGTCGCGCTCGACGCCAACGGCGCGGGCGTCGGCTCGGTCGCTAGGTCTGCTCCGGTGGTAGCCGGAAGGGCTTCTGTCTTGGCTTCGCTCTCGCTCATTTGAATCTCAGTTATAGATCGTGGCCGGCGCCTCGACCGACACATTCCCCACGCTGGCCGCACCGATCACCGCTACACGTACCGTGCTTGTGGCTCCTCCGCTCAGGTCGGCGAGCGAACTCACTCCGGCGCCGACAATTCTCCCATCCTCGCGGACATACAGGTAAATCGGAAGCTGGTATTGGGGGATCGAGGTGAGGTTCGTCACCTGCACAAGCCACTGCGATCCCTCACGCCGGAGCGGCCGGGTCGAGAGGCCGGCGGTTGGCGGGACCGACACCGCGGGATCAGCGCGCGAGCCGAGGTACGCAAACGGTCGGGCGCCGGATGGCAGTCGCGTACCTGTCGAGTAAACCCACTGCAGAGTCGAGCGGCCGCGAATCTCGGCGGTGTGGCTAGCGAAATACGGAAGTCCGACTCGCGCATTGAGGTAATCGGCTTTGCCGTGGGAGTAGTAGCCGATCGACAGCGGAAGGTTGCTGACAGGCTTTGGCCCGGAGTTGACGACGCTGACCACAAAGGCCTCTCCGCGGTCAAGCACCGTCACACGCGTGGCGCTGGTGACCGGCGGGTTCTCCGCTGTCGCCATGTCAACCCTCGTGATCAACTGACTCGCGAGGATCCGCGCGTTGTTGATCCGCTCCCGTGCGGCCTCCGTCTGGGTGGAAGTGCAGCCGGCCAGCAAGCCGGCTGCAGCAATCACGAGCGCGGCGGGCGCAAGCGCCCTAACCGAACGCGCCACCGACGTAATCCTTTGTGCGCTGCTCGCGCGGGCGGGCGAACAACGCCGGCGCTGTCGCGTACTCCACGAGCTCGCCGAGGTACATGAACGCAACGTGGTCGGCGACGCGGTGCGCCTGCTGCAGGTTGTGTGTGACGATCACGATCGCAACCTCCTGCCGCAGCTTGACGATCAGCTCCTCAATCACCTTTGTCGACTGCGGGTCAAGCGCCGAGCAGGGCTCGTCGAGCAGCAGCACCTCAGGGTCAGCCGCCAGTGCTCGCGCGATGCAGAGCCGCTGCTGCTGGCCCCCGGAGAGTCGTAGCGCCGGGTGATCGAGGTTGTCCTTGACCTCTTCCAGCAGGCCGGCGCGGGCCAGCGCGGACTCGACGGCCGGCCGCAGCGAGGCTTTGTTGGGGCGACGCTTGGCCTGGTCACGCAGCACGTAGGCGACGTTCTCGAAAGTGCTCATCGGGAACGGGTTCGGCTGCTGGAACACCATCGTCACGCGGCGGCGCAACTCGGTCGGCTCGAGCGTCGCGATGTCGGTCCCGTCGAGCGAGATCTGCCCTTCCAGCTTTGCGCTTTTCGTCAGCTCAGTCAGCCGATTGAGCGAACGCAACAGCGTCGTCTTGCCACAGCCTGACGGTCCGATCATCGCCAGCACCTCGCCCTGACGGACCGGCAGCGAGACGTCCTTGACCGCCGGCTTGCCGGCGTAGGAGATCGTCACGTTGTCGATCCGCATCCGCTCGATCGTCGCCGACGGAGCCCGGCGTGGCGCAAGCGGCAACACAACCGCAGTGGGCTCAGCAACCAGCGCAGCTGGCGGCACACCTACCGGTGCAGCCTGAACGTTCCCGCTCGAGACGGTAGGGCGCGTCCGATTAGCGGGGCCGTGCACGTGTAGCGGGGTGACTGGGGTACCCGGCGTTAGCCGGCGGACGGGCGGTGGGGACTTCAGCTCCATCGAAGCTCCTTTGTTCTCCGGCCGAAGACATCGACCACAACGTTCAGTGCAAGCACGACCAGCAACAGCACAAATGCCATCGCATAGGCCTTGGGTGGGTTGTTCAAATCACCGGTCGGGGCGTTATCGAAGATCACGCTGGTCATCGAGTCACCCGTCCCGCGCAGCAGTGACAACACCGGTGTATGTCCGACGGGGTAGCGCGTCAGCGTGTCGCCCAACAGGAACAAGATGATCGCCGTGTCACCGATCACGTGCCCGGCGCTGAGCATCGAGCCGGTGATGATCGACGGACGGTTTGCCGGCAGCAGCACGCGGCGGATCGTCGCGGCCTTCGACTTGCCCAAGGCATAGGACGCCTCGCGCACGTGGTTAGGGATCGCCTGTAGTCCTTCCCGCACCGGGGTGACCACGTACGGCAGGCCGAGCACTCCGAGGATCGGGCCGGCGGCGAAGAACGACAATCCATATACGGCACCGGTCGGCGTCGTCTGGCTGAGGAACGAAAGATCGTGGAGTTCAAACAGCAATACGCCGAACAGCGCCAGCACAATCGAGGGAATCCCGGCAAGCATCTCGACGGTCGACTCAACGACCCGAGCCAACACTCGCGGCCGGTTGTACTCGCTGAGCCATACGGCGATCGCGACGCCAACCGGCACGGCGATCAGCATCGCGATCCCAACCACGATCGCCGTGTTCTCCTCCGGCGTCAGGAAGCCACCGCCGTTGGTCGCTGTCGCATTCGTCCACAAGTCGCTGACGTGCAGGAACTGCAACCCCTTGACCGCCATGAAGATCACGATTGCCGCGCAGATTGCGCAGAACAACAGGCCGACAAACCAGGCGAAGCCGAGTCCGATGCGATCGCTCAGGCGCCAGGCTGCTGACGATCCCGCGGCGCTCTTGCGCGTCGGTGCCTCTGGTGCAGTCGTGCTCACGCCACACCACCGACGCTGAAGTAGCGCTTCATCGGCTGCTTCACCGCGTAACCAATCAACGACAGCATCAGCGCGGAGAACAACAGCACCGCCGCGATCGCAAACAGCGTGTTCTTCATCGCCGGCACGGAGATCCCGTCGTGGTAGGAGAGGATCGTCGCGGCGAGCCCCCGTGTCGGCTCAAACAGAAACAGCGGAAAGCCGTCGGCGGGGTTCGGTTTGAAGCCGACCGAGCCGGTGACCATGCTCAGCATCACCGATTCGCCGAGTGCCCGGGCCGTTGCCAGCACCGTGCCGGCAATCAGCGCGGGACGGGCGGTCCGCACCGCCACCTTCCAGAAGGTGCGCCAGCGGTTGACCCCGAGCGCCAGCGACCCCTCAAGCCAACCGCGCGGGACGGCGCGCAGGCCTTCGGCAAAGATCGCAAC
>Ga0302314_10005082_pt1 | contig 24045 bp, 35 predicted proteins | sample III_Palsa_N2_3_FD_200533 | JGI IMG/M metagenome (GOLD analysis project Ga0302314, IMG submission 200533) | Peat permafrost microbial communities from Stordalen Mire near Abisko, Sweden - III_Palsa_N2_3 | ecosystem: Environmental > Terrestrial > Soil > Palsa > Peat permafrost | place: Sweden... | reverse complement strand
ACCCGAAGACCGAAGCCCCTTCCGAACATGGCTACCGCCTTCGAGTTAGTGAGCTGGGCCCCAACGTATCGTGGGCAATTGACAGCAGTTTAAGCGCCGCGCTAAAGTCCGCTAGCTGACCGCATCGGGCAATTACTTTTGTGAGTGTTCATTTCTGCCCGGGCAACGCACGGCCCGAGTCGTGTATATGTCCGGGCCCCTGTGAAGTCGCAGGAATCCATCCCTGACGTAATCAACGACAGCATCGCAATCAGATTGTGCATGGCTAGCGTCGCGGCGTTAAATTTACCTAAAGTTGAAGTTCGGCAACGCGGGAGACTTAACGCGGTGCAAGAGTGGGGCAACCTTATGCCGTCCATACGACTCCGTTACTAAAACTGCACTCTCTACTGTGCACATTTTTGACCAGCCAAAACAATTGACATCGAATAGGCTGCGCAGGATTATGAGCTAATGACCACACCGAATTACCCGCAACTCGCAACAGTGCTACAACAACTTGCCAGCAATGCTCAATCTCTTTCCGAAAGCTTCCAGAGCGAAGGCACTGGAGGCACGCCCCAGCTTGTCACCGTCAGCGCCGCCGGCGCCTACTCTGTCGCTCTCCCGTCGGGTGCGACTTCGGTGGATTGTGTCCTTATCGGCGGCGGGGGCGGTGGGGGCGGCTACACCTCGACCGGGTCTGGCACCGCCGGGGGCAACACCACGGCATCCGTCACGGGCGCCTCCACACTGACAGCCGACGGCGGTGTGGGCGGTGCTAACAGCACCGACGGATTTGGCACCAGCCCCTCAACCGCGGACGGCGCATCGGCAGCCAACGAGACGTTCGACAGCCAAACGTATGGCGGCGGTGCAGGGGGCGCCGGCAGCTACACGGGCGCCGGCTTACCCGGAGCAGCGCCCGGCGGCGGCGGGGGCGGCGGCGGGGTGCTTGATGCCTACTGCGGCCGCGGCGGTGCTGCGGGCGTGTGGGCGACCGAAACGCTGACCATCTCCGAGCTGACCGGGCCGATCACCGGCACCGTCGGCGCCGGGGGCGCCGGAGGCCCCGCGTCCGAAGGCACCACCTCGACAGGCGGCAACGGCGCTAACGGCGCCGCTTACTTCTACTTCCACTGATCACCGCAGGAACAAAGGCAGTAGCAACAGCATTGCCGAGAAAAATCCCGGCGCTAGAGCCGCTTTCGATCGATTAGTTGACAATGCAAAGGAAATTGATGAAATGACTTCACCCGCCCCGCCCACTACGTCCGCCGAAGCTTATCAGGACGTGATTACGGCACTCGACGGCCTTGTCGCTGCTATCACCGCGGTACTCACAGATCCAGACTTTATTGCCTCGGCAGGAGATCTTGCCAGCGAGCTTGCTTCGGCCATTCCAGGCATAGTTGAAGATATTGTGGAGATCGCCGAATGCGGCGCAGACATTGCCCTCTTTGTGGCAGGATAGTAAGAGAGAGTCAACGTTATGACTGAGGAAGAATTCCTTATCGCAGTTTACGAATTAGCGGCGACAGTGCTTAATTCGCTTACCACTCTGGTGCAAGACCTCGGATCCTACGCGGGTCCCGCCCTAGAAGTGATCGCAGACCTTTTACTGGCCGCCGACATCACATTGCACTACGTCTCCGAAGGCGTGTGCGCGTTTGCGCCGTGACGCGAATTGACCGCATATGGGAACTACATAGAGTTCGACTCGGAGTAGATCCCGTCCACACGCCTGGAGCCTGGAGGCCCCGCCCTCTTGCCCGTACTCAAGCCGAGAGCGGTGCGAACCCCGCGCCCGGGCCGCCTTTGGCGTTGACATCGTCGACAACTCTGCTGAACTTGAGCAAGTGGGTGAAGTAAAACGGGGGGTTCCCTTGCAGGTCGCCTGGAACGTTCAGGCCCCCATAGACCAAGCCAATGAGCAGGCCGTCCGAAGTGACTGGGCCACCGTCATCGCCGGGCTGAAAGAGCCCAGTCATGGATATACGCGTGCCGCCACCGGGGAGCGAATGGATGTGACCGCAGAAGTTACCGGTGGCCGCGCCTTGCTTGCAGAGCGCTCCGCGGTCCGGGTCGGGTCCGACGCCGTTGATCGCGAAGCCGGCGAAGCTAGCGGTCGGGCTCACCTTGGCCGGATCAAACTTGATCACCCCGTAGTCCGTGCCGTCGCCGACAGCGGCGACAGTGCCGACGGGGCCGTTGTTAGCGCCTTCGGCGACGACCGGCGCGCCGGGTCCACCACAGTGACCGGCGGTGAACCCGACCAACTCGCCAGCGTGATCGTGGCCGATGGTGGTCAGGGTGCAGTAGCTTCCCTCGACGACGATGCCCGCACCGCCGCCGAGGACGACCTTGTCGTCAGCGACCGCCAGGCATGGTCGGCCCACCGCTGCGACCGTGACGGCAACCGCCACCACGGTCGCAGCGGCGAAACGTTGCCTGAGTGCCATGGCGGGCCGGTTTAGAACCCGATGGACGAAAGCACGTCGGCGAAAATGGAGGTGTCAAGACCCGATGCGAGATCGCCACCGGCTGAAATGGGGTCATTACCCGTCAACAGGTCGGCCAAGATGATCGTCACCGAGTTGAGGTCTGGTGCGAGTGCATCGAAGCTCGGCGTTATCAAACCAAGCAAAGCGGTGGATTCGGCCGTCGCCGATCCCGATGCGACCGCAGTCTCCAACGCCTGATCAGCGTTGAGCGCAGCTTCGCTGGCGCTGTACCACCCCTGGTCAACAATGCTAAACCAGGGATTCAGAAGATCCGCCAAAGCTCCGCCGTCGTACGACGAGAGAGAGCTTTCCGCCGAGTCGACGAATCCCAGCGTCTGCAACAAGGTGTCCTGCGTATCAATGGTGGAAGTGACCGACGCGAAGTCGCCGCTGGGAATGTCGCCCAGCAGTTGGTTGGCGTCGGTGTAGTTCGTGGTTGCTTCGCTCAACAAGGTGGCAGGGTCAGTGACGGCGGCGGTGGCCGCGCTGGCCGCAGCGTCGGTCCCGATGTTGGGGTCAAACGCGGCAAGGATGCTATCGCCGATCACGTTGAGCTCGGCCCCCCCGAGTCCGAAATCAGATTCCAGAACTGCCAGGTCCACGCTATTGAAGCCAGTGCTGCTGAGGTCACCGGCTTGGTCAGCGGTGACGAACGCTTGGTCGGCTGACAGCACGCTCTGGGCGGCGGTGACGAGTTGCTCGTCCGCGCCGGCCAGGAAAGTCTGATCGCTTGCGGACGCGAGGTCTTGCTGCGCCCCGATCTGTTCGAGGAAAGAATCTTGATTAGCGTCCTGCGCAAAGAGGAGGAAATCTGCTTGCTGCGTATTGAGGTCAGCAGTGGGCGCCGCGTCCAAGACCGCATTTGCTTGGTTGAGGTCGGTGACCGCTTGGCCTATCACATCGTCCGTGGTGTCGGCGCAGGCCGCCGGCGCGCCGGCCATCCCGACCATCGCCGCACTAACCACAGCACTGGCAGACATACCAATCGTGATGCCCCAGCGGCGACGCTGGTGTGCGGACCGGTTGCTTCTGCTCATCGCAACTCCAACTCCAATACTGCTTCGCGCCGACCCTTATCGTGGCCACAAGATTTACTGAGGTACGCTAAGTTATTGTTAAGGTTTAGGGGCGTCAAGTTATTTGCCGATCTCCCCAGTAAGTTCACAGCCAACCAAATCCGCCGCCGTGGCCCTCAGCGTTACCAGGCGCCAGTGGCACCCAACAAGATCCGAGCGATTGGCTGGCGGGCCGGCAGTCTTCGAAACCCTGGTTATTGGGACTGTGAAATGATCGGCAATAGGACCCTACCCCTGTGCTGGCGGTCATACCCAACGACCAGGCCCTTTGGAAGCGGCGGGGACGCTTGATCCTGACCGCCTGTCGAACCGCCAACCGCCGGAGCGTCCATAAGCCAACCAGCGCCCAATCTCCTGATTGGTGGATAATGATGGTTATCCATCGTTTATTGATAACCAGGATGGCCGCGCGGCTGTCCGACTCGAAGCGTTGTTGTAGATCTGGTTTTTTCGCGACTCCCGTTGGCGTGCAGTCGACGTCAACCAGGCACGCTGAGCGTCGGGCTTGACTCTTCGGGATCGGCGCACGCGGCGCTGCGTGGGCTTTCCGGTCGGCACACCGGGCCGGTTATTGCACATCTGGATGCCACCGGTGGGGCGACCTGATCGCTGCTATCAGTCGGAGCGGCCAGTGTTGGCGCGCCCGCGCAACGAGGCACACGGCAGAACTCGCGAGCGCAGAGACTAGTTACGAACGAAACCACCTCCCGGCGGCGCGCGGTCCAATGACTACAAGCCCGGTGGCCGCGGACACGGAACCGAACCGGCCCCGCCGCACATCTGAATAGGCATCAGGCCGCTTCGGTCTCCCCGCTCCGTCCAAACTGCACCGCGCTGGAAACTTTTCTGGCGTCAGGAAAGTTCTTCTCTGATGATGATCAAGGTTTATCAGGGCACGACAGACATGAGCCAGCAAATGGGCGCCGAGAGGGTGGCGCGCGAGGCGGCAGCCGAGGCCCCGCCGGACAGGCCTGATGTGTGGATCGCATGGGTGTTGGATCCGCCTGGCGGGGACGGTCACCCGTACACCAGCGTGCACTCCACCGAGGCAAGTGCACGCAAGCGATTAGAGGAGAAAGCCGAAGCCTGGGAAATTCCCGTCGAGCACCTGAACGCCGGCATCGCTGCTCACATCGTGCAAAGTTGATTCTGTTTGCCAGGATCGGTTGGTGTCCACCAAGTCGCTATGGGTGTTCGGCGTAGGCTCATATCATGGCCCAGCAGCGCAACATTACCGTCAAGACGGCGCGGGGGGTCGAGTCATTCACCGGTGGCGCCCAGCTGCACACGGCAAACGTGGGCGACGATTTCTACTTCGTCAGCATGCCCGATCCTTCGAGTCCGTCTGGCCGCAAAGTTGTTTGGCAGCAGCGCATTGAAAACAGCTGGCGCGAAGGTGTGGAAATTACAATCGAAGAATCCGACGGCCCCGCCGTATAGGGGATCATCTTAAGGCCAGATCATCGAGGTTTCGATCGCCCCAGTCCTCCGCGAACGCCACGACGTCGGGACTGTTGGCCAGAAACTCACGGTGGGCGGCACAGCGCCGGTGCATGTCGTCGGCGTCAACAGCTTCTTCGCTCCAGGCGTTCATGGTGACATGAGTTTCGGGTCATACCCCCTCAGCGTCAACATGCGACTCGGCATTGGGGCTATCTCTCCACCGACGCGTCTTTCTAGCTCGCCCCATGGTCCACCCGCGATCGAGCGAAGCCGATAATGACCAATTATGTTGGGGCGCTGCGGGCCGTCCCCTCCATGGCGACTGGTTCAATCCCATTATCGCGCATCACGTTTGAAGTGCAGGAACGGCCGGAAAGGGCCTGCTTTGCACCACATATGCACTCAGCCCTCCACACAGTGTCAGTGAGGAGAGCAAAACGATAACCGCAGCAACTAATCCCTCCCCCGGTTCGACCGACTCTCGCGACCTCCGCATCCGGCGGATCAAGGGCGCCGTGAGTCGCGTCCGACCCGAAGACATGACGGACGCCGAGCTGGTAGCGGCGATCGCCATCTTTGACCTCGCCAGCGCCCGCCTCTCCCCCAAGCCGACCTTGTGCGTCAAGATCAATCCGCGTGTCGGTGGATGCCGTTAGCGTCCTGCCCTAATCGAGGGAAGGGGCAACCAATGAGACAAATGCTGTTGGCTACGGTCGCGCTCGGCGGGATCCTCGCCGCGGCACCGGCGTTCGCCGTGCCCCGCTGCGGGTTTCAGGGTGATTGGGGCTGCGAGGGTCCGCCGCAATAGGACGGGCCTTTGTAGGACACTTGGTCGCACGGCTTGACGCAGGATCCGCAGCTCTGCTTGGGCGGCAAACACCGTCCAGCCGTGCGGCTTCTACGTCCCGAGCGGTGAGCCGAAAGCAAAATTCCGATGGGCGGAAACGGCGAGGAGCTGACAGCCGCCCACGCCCGCCCTGGCCGAAGTACTGTTCGAAGCCCACGCTGAAATCGACGAATGGGTCATTCGATGACTGTGCGGCTTGAAGGCCGAAAGTGCTCGCTGCTAAAAGCCATTTGGGAGTTTCTATGGGGCGAGTGGTGGTTCTGGTTCGGGCACCCGAACGGCGGCACGGTCATCTTCTGGCGCGCAGTCCAGATAAGCGTGTTCCCCGTGTACTTGCTGGGATTGTGGCTGCACTCATATCTCGGCGCAGAGTGCCCTCCGTGCCATTTCACGCGGACGGCACTTGAGCACGCGCTCGACACAACGTTGCCTTGGCTCGCAGCGACTTTCGGCGCAATATGGGCTGGGCTATATGCGAGGTTCGCCTCGCAGTGGACTTACCTCGCCGGCGAGTACAACCAGATCAGGCAGATGCTTGCCACCCAGTCAGCCAAGCCGACTGCCGAGAACGAAAAGCATGTCCAGAGGTGGCGAGCTGGTTTCGTTGAGGATGCGCTCGACCTGCACCTCGCGACCAAGCCGATGTTCAGACCGTTCATTAAGCGATTGCTCGACGACCCGAAGCACCAGGAGGTGCGGGATTGCTTCGATGAGGCGGTTGACGGCAAAGAACGCCGAGCGTGGCTGCAAAGGAAACTGCGATGAACCGGAGCGGCGCCGTCGAAGGCAACCGAGGACGAACCGCCCGCCGTGCCGTCGGTGCCACCGAGTACAACGGTCCGGTGACTGGTGATGCTCAGGTGATCGAGGCCTCTACGACTGGCCCGCGGAGGGTTTTCAGGCGTGTCTCTCCGCGGTTGCGGCGGGACGGACGGCGCCGCCAGCTCGGCGCCGCGCTGATCGCCGTCGCTGACGATGCCGACGGAACATTCCCGGGCTAGCCAGCGTCTGGGTGGCTGTTGACGAAGGCGTAGACGCTAGGCGGCATGTCCCACCACCGGCCGCCGTAGTTGTTGGCTGACTCGCGGATCGCTCTTTCATAGGTCGAGACGATCGCGGCGGCGATTTTGGAGTCGTCGATAGCTGGGAATAGCCGGCGTCGAAGGCCGGTGTCGGCGACGATCTTCTGTGCCATCGGCTTGGCGCGGTCCTCGTCGAACGCCGCCGAGGATGGGTAGGCGGCGCTGCGTCCGGTGCCCATAGCCGTGACGACGAAGCAGTAGGCGATGTCGAACTGGCATAGCGAGTTGAGGGCTGCGTCATCCTGATTGACATCGTCGCTGGTGACGTCGCCGTCAGGGAGGTCCGGGCGCATCGCGGGGTGTTCGACCATGAGTTCGCGAGCGGCAGAGAGCAGATAGCCACCCCGTGGATCGGTGGTAAGCCCAGCGCGAGATGCGTAGACCTGCGCAGCGCGTATCCACGATGAATAGACGTAGTCGGGCTCGTAAACGTTGCCGGGCACGGGGCGTAATGCCAGCGATCGCACGGTGTCCCATGCGCTTAGTCGTACGGCGAGGCCGCCCAGGACGTAGACCCGCTCGACGACCATCAGGCGCTTGCGGGTGGCGTCCTCCTCGACGCCGAGGGTCTTGTAGGCCTCGCACAGTTTGTCGATGGCCTCGTCCACCAGGTCAGGGCGTTCGAAGTGCAACGCCTGCGCGCAGAAGATGGTCCAGCGGTCGGCCGCGGCTCGAAATTCGAGCAGGCCGACAGCTTTGCCGGTCGAGCGAGACAGGCTACGAATGAACTGGCGTAGTCGGACGTCATTGCCGGTCTCTAGCAGTCGAATCGCGGTAACAGTGAACGTCGCTTCGTCCATGTCCATCAACAGAGGTACGCCGGCGTCGGAAGGTGTACTACTGCGACTATCGAGCACCTCGCGCAGCATCGTTAGGGCGGCATCGTTTGACTGGTCGCGGATCCCGCGGGCGTAGGCCGACAGCAGGTCAGTCCAATGGGCGTAGCGGATGGGAACGTTCTCGGCGCCCTCGCGAATGAAGATCTCACCCTTGCGGAAGACGGTGATCGTCTTCCCGTCGGAGCCTTGGTACTGGCCGTCTTTGTTGAAAGGTATGGGCAGTCCGTCGGGATTTCGGAGGTAGATCACCACGATCTCGTTGCCGGCGAGTTCGTGGATCTCGACGACGGCATGCACTGATGCTTCGACGTAGCCGCGGATAAGTGCGCCGAGACGAGAGCTGTCGAATCGGGTGCGGTCGGCGATCGTGCCCACGGGCATGCACGGATTACCGGCGTCGTCGACGCCGACCAGGATGTAGCCACCTTCGGGCCGGCTGGCCATCGTCACCGCGTCCTTGGTGAACTTCAATCTGTCGGCGGCGTCGGTGAGGTCGACTCGTGCTTTCAGGTCGAGGTGGGTCTGTTCGGGGTTGCCGAGTAGCTCTTTGAGCTTCTCACGGTCGGTTCGACCATCAGGAACGAGCATCTGGTCCGTCCCCCTCCCATCGGACCCGGTTGGTCGTACCTCACAAGTAAGTTATACGTTATTAGGGTGGCATCAAGGCAACGGTGACATCTGCGAGGGATCAATCAGCCGCGGCGCAGCCGAAAGCGGCGGCGTCGCTCGCCGACTTGAACCCGGCGTTGGCGGTCGAATGGCACCCGACACGAAACGGTCCGCTGAGCCCGGGCGCCATCACACCGGGCAGCAAACGGCACGTCTGGTGGCTATGCCCGAAATGCCAACATGCCTGGGAAGCGCGAGTTAACAGCCGAACCCGCGGGCACGGCTGCCCGAAGTGCGCGCGCCGGCTCAGCGGAAAAGGCCGGAGCGCACCGAGACCCGGTGAGTCGTTGGCCGAGAGATTTCCGACGTTTGCAGCCGAGTGGCATCCCAACCTGAACGGCGACCTGACGCCCTCCGATGTGGGTTACGCCAGCAACAAAAAGATATGGTGGCAGTGCCGCGCCCGCCACCATGAGTGGCAGCGGCAGGTGTGCGGCCGCACCCAACACGGCTCAGGATGCCCAGAATGCAACCGGAACGCGAAAGAAGTTCCTGGCCAAGGGAACTCGCTTGCTGAGCGGTGCCCTCCGATCGCAGCGGAGTGGCATCCCACTCTTAACGGCGACCTGACACCGGCAGATGTCAGCTTTTCCAAAAAGGCGAAAGCCTGGTGGCTGTGCGCTAACTGCCATAAGGCTTGGGAAGCCATCGTTGGAAACCGAGTTCGGTGGCCGGGCTGCCCGCACTGCGGCGTAAACGGGCGCAAGCGCGCCGCCAAAGGCGCATCCACCGCTAACGGCGACGGGCAGAAACCAGCAAGGAAGCGCCCGCCCCTCGCAAAGGTACTTTCGGGGCGTTCGTTCGCGGAGCGGTTCCCCGAGACAGCCGCTCAGTGGCATCCCGTCCTCAACCGCGACCTCAGGCCCGATCAGGTCGGGTACGCCAGCAACCGCAGAGCATGGTGGCTGTGCGCAACATGCGCGCACGAATGGTCAGCGATCATCAATAGCCGCGGGCAAGGTGCCGGATGTCCCGAGTGCAAGCGGCGAACAACAGGCCAGAAGAACGCTATGCCAAGAGCTGGCGGATCCCTGGCGGAGCGATTCCCTGAACTCGCAGCCGAGTGGCACACAGAGCGGAACTATTCCCTGACACCGGAACAGATTTCAGCAAAAAGTGCGCGGCGAGTTTGGTGGCGTTGCCGGACGTACTCCCATGAGTGGGAAGCGCCGATATTCAGCCGCGCCAACGGCAGCGGGTGCAAACAATGCGCCACAATCCTTGCCGCCTCGGTCAACAGCGTCCCGAAACCCGGCCAGTCGCTCGCCGAACGCGATCCCGAAATAGCTGCGCAATGGCATCCCACACATAACGGCTCAGTGACCGCATCCGACGTCACCGGGAGCAGCGGCAAATCGGCCTGGTGGCTATGCGAGCAAGGCCACTCCTGGCAGGCGATGATCAACAACCGGGTCAAAGCGCGGGGCTGTCCCCAATGCACCCTCTGGGGCACAAGCGTCGAAGAAATCCGGCTACGGCACGAACTACAGGCCGCCGGCGTACCGATCGACGCGGCACACGAAGTGATTCAAACCGCCGCAGGCAAACGGCTGCTGTGCGACATGATCTGCCCGGCATGGAAAGTCGTTATCGAATTCGACGGGAACTACTTCCACAGACAACCGGGCAGCCTCGAGAAGGACAAGCGCAAGACTCGGCTGCTCACTGAACTCGGGTGGACAGTTATCAGGGTCCGCGAAGCGATTCCCACAACCAGTGAGCACGACGTCGTGGTGCCCGCATTCTCGAGTGAACTGGTCAGAGCGAAAGCGACACTAGAAAAACTGCGCGCCCTCGGTTTCGAGGCGTCTCACTACGACCGCTACCTTACTGCTCAATCACCCTGGGCGACAAAGGAAGCTGACGCGGAAGTGAAACGGCCAATTAAGCATTCCCTCGCAACCGAGCGTCCAGACTTGGCGGCACAATGGGATGCCATCAAAAATGGCCCACTGACGCCCGCCAACGTCACAGTCGGCAGCGGACGAAAGGTGTGGTGGCTGTGTCCCAGCTCCAACCACAGTTGGGCGGCAGTTATCGCAAGCAGAACCCGCGGTCACGGCTGCCCCGAATGCGCCCGAACGCGACGAACGCGTGTCCGTTGACCGGAGCGGTCAGACGCGGTTAGTCACCTTGCTTGCTACTGCAAATGGACAGCTCCCTCAGCTGAATTTGGCGAAGAGTGAAGCAGGAGCAGGTACCGACTTGCCTGCGTCCCCGTCTGCACGTCGAACGAAGAGTAGAGCGGCGGTCGCAGCTGGTGATGGGCCCGCAGGAGCGGAAGTTTCCGGAATGCCTGGCCGGCGCGGAGGTCACCGACATCGACCTGGCCGAGGGAGAGATCCTCGTCGATGGTGAGCGTTTGCCGATGAGCGCGGCGACGAGATCACGGCTGATGTATCTGAGCTGCACAAACATCGCTCTCAACGCACCGCAACCGCTCGTCAGTGCGTACATCATTCTGCCCCGGCGGCTACCGATAAGCACGGCCTACGTCAGGTAGACGTTGCGGCGTCGATAGTCCCGTCAGGTAGACACACAGCGACGGCGACCTTGTTGGCTTTGGCGTAGTCGATGGTGTACCAAGTGCCGCTATGCGGCCGACGTGGGCCGTCTGGCGTGGCAATCAGCATGTCGCAAGCGTCGACGATGTCGCGGTTGCGGTCGTGGTACGGCTTGGCGCTCAATGCGTGGATTCCGCCCCTGGTCAGCAGCTTTGACAGCGGGACCATCAGCTTTTCGTCGGTGGGCGGATGCAGCCAGATCGTCGGCTGCCCTATGATCGACACGGCGCAGTCGTGGGCGGCGTAGTCACTACCAACGCAGCACCCGTGGTGTAGCGCGTCGGCGTCCCAGATGTGGCGCCGGATGAACCGCTTTTGTTCGTCGGTAGGTTCGTGCCGACTGCCGGTGAATCCAAGGATCATGCGGGCCTCTTTCTCTGCAGCGCCATCAAGGTGGTTCGCCAATTCGATCGAGTATTACGTTCTCTCCCAACCGATCTGCATCCAATTGTGATCGCCGGGTTTCTGTTGAGGCCTCAGCAGGAGTTGGCGATCAATGACGGGCCATACGCGGTCCGGGACTGGTTGAGCAGCGGCGGCGCTCTCGGCCCGGTGTTGCACCTCATTGACCTCAGTGAGTGGGCCAGCAGGTAGAGCGTCTGTGGCATCACCGCTCACGCCAGATACCTTCCGGTTCAGCGTCATTGGATAAAATCGCAAATCCGCTCACCCGATCGCTATATCGGAATGCGTCGCGCAATTTGATGATGACGGGGTCTAGCGTGCGTTTGTTGGCTTCGTGAACTGCCTCGGCGACGTCGGCGATGCGTCGGGCGAGCTCATCCATGTTGTCTCCAATCAGATTTCGGTGATCGAGATGACCCCCGAAGACTGGCGCCAGTGCTCGGTATGGTCAGGGTGGGTCGGGTCGTCGTACCAGAGCAGCGAACTGGATCCGACGCGTGGCCAACGCTCGACACGCGTGATCGCCATCGGTCGGTGGTCGAATGCGAACGCACCGGAGCGGCTTCGGGACCGTGGTCGTCGCGTGTAGGTCATGTGATCGAGATTCCATATGTGTTCGCTGCCTTGGGTTTTCACGATCCAGCTCCCGATCATTTCGGGGGTCAGTGCGTCGACGCGGCAACGGCCGTGGACGATCGGTGGCCGTGGCCGATATGGCTGCACGGTGATCGACGCAACTGGCTGTGGCAGCGACATCCCTGCAGCCAGGTCTCTGGCGGTCGCGACTGCTTCCTTGCGTGTTGTGGCGATCAGTTCAAAGTGGACCGATAGAAGTCCTGTGGCAAGGTCGTATCCCATGTCGCCGTCCAGATCGTCTGCGGCATTAACCAGTTGATCGTTAGTCACGTCCGAGACGGCCCAGACTGCGGTGGCCACCCATTTCATGAGTCATGCCCGAGATTGTTTATCGATGTCACGATCGACACGCTGGCTCCGATCTGCGCGGGCCTCACGTGGTGTTGGCACCTGCGGGCGGGGCGCGGGTGCTGTTGCACGTGCGTGTTGGCAGGTGGTTGTTGCCGTGTCATCGTTTGACTGTGGCGAGTGCGCGGTCATGGGCGGATCTGACCGGGAAGGTGAGCGCCTGCCGGCCGGCGATGGCGATGGACGCGCCGCTATCGTGTTGGGCGTCCATGAGTTGGCCGAAATTGTGTTCAAGCGCGCCGATATCGGGGCTGTCGAGTAAGTCCATCGCCGTGGTGATGGTGACGGCTGTTTGGAGTGCGGACGGTTGAAGCCGCGGGCGTTCTGCAGGTTCGCCGGCCAGTAGGTCGACAATCGGACTCGGCACGTGTCGATATAGCGCCGCGCACTGCTTTTTCGAGAGTACCCATCGTGCAAGAGTTTTGATGTCGTTGAGAATCTGCCGTGGATGCGGTTGTGGTGATGCGCCGTACACGCCCAGTGGGACGGGGCGTCCGGCCAGCAGTTCGATGATGTGGTGTTGTGCGCGCGAGACTGCGGCGGCGTCGCGAAGATCTGGCGTTTTCGCTGCGCTCAGGTCGGCTGCGCACAGCGACGAACTCCCTCTGGCAGCGGTCGGCCGGATTTGTGCGCAGCGGCCGGGCAACGGCATGCGACGTCGAGGATGTGGCCGTTGACGCTGCTGTCCCGAACATTCTGGACAAATGTCGGTGAGCAGGCACCGGTGCTGTATGCAGGCGAACGACCAGTTCAGCCGCCAGTGGCTCAGCCAGCGTCCCCCGTTGGATGCCAGACATTGCGGGCAGAACCGGGATGTCGGTCGACGTTCCCATCCTGAGGAGTTCCCTTGCAGCAGTCCATAGTCCAGTCCAGTAGTTGGCTGGCGATGTGGACCCATCGCGATCGCATGCACGACCTTTGCATCGACTCCGGTGGTCGCGGCAATGCGTCGACAGCTTTCGGCGTCCTGACTGATCAGCCCACTGTCGAGCAGCGCGCTATGCGGTATCTCGCATCGACGCACAATCTCGGCGAACGGCACGTCGTGGCGAGTAGCGACGGCCTCCAGCCACGAATCAAATGCTTCCCCCTCGATGGGTTCGACGACGAATGGGAAGGTTCGAAGACCGACTGGCGCTATCGGGGGGTCCGCGTTCCCCGCGCCGGTGGTGGGGCAATGCCGTAGCCCAGGTCTAGACGCCAAGCGGGCGCGATCATCTGTTCGGCGGGTAGCACCGGGCCCACGCATCCGATCAGCATATGTCGTGTCTTCACGACATGAATTGATGTCGTGAAGACAGTACAGACTTTTAGGTCGGAAAATGGTGATTTGTGTGGTGCCAAAACGACCGAGAATCAACGACCCGGACCGCGAACGATTGTTGGAGCACCGGCGTCAGCTGGTGGGCGCGCGTATCCGTGAACTGCGGTTGGCGCGTGACTTGAGTCAGGAGAGTTTGGCGCTGGAATCAGGCCTTAGTCGTGACCAGGTCATTCAGATGGAGCACGGCCGGCGGGGCTTGATGGTCGAGCTGGTCTACGACATCGCGGGGGTATTGGGCGTCGCGGCGAGCGAGCTCATTCCCGACGAGGGCGGCCGTTAGTCGGGCCCCGAAGTTTTCGCGGCGACGCTCACCGAGCGACGGTACCTAGGCGACGACGTTGTTCCGCGATCCTACGTTTGATGTCGTGAAGATACGACATCGGAAGTAGTATGCGAACTGATCCGGGAGTGGCTGCAAAAGAGTCGGCATTAGAGTGGCAAGCCGGCCGCGTACGGTGCGCTGATGTCTCCGCGGTACAGACGGCACCTAGCGACGTCCCCTCTTGCCCTCCCGGATCCCAGACGTTTCAGGGTGTGCTCAGGCGGGTCCTGCGACGAGTGTGAGCGGCGGTGCTGCGATGACGGGCTCGTCAATCCGTTGTTCGGCAAGGTAGTGACGACCTAAGTCGTCGAGTTGCTGTTGGTGGTCCGGGGCGTCGTGGAGGCGGCGGCACGCGCTAGCGAAGCTCTCATGGTCACGAAACCACGGTGCGCGCCGGATCGGCAGGCCGCTGAGGCGTTCGAACACCACGCACCTCACAACGTCGAGGTCCGCGGTGTCGGCAACGATGGCGCCCTGTTGCCGCGACCGCGAGCCCAGTAGTGCTTCGTAGTTGAGTTGGCGGCGCCGCTGGTAGTCGATGACGGTGGGGTGTGTCGCGATGTGGTCGGCGAGATGAGTCACTGCGAGCGCGACCTGGCTCCACGCACCATCGGATTGCAGGCGCTGCAAAATCTTCCAGATCGATGACGCGCTGGTGGCGATGCCGAGCAGTTTCGCGATCGAGGCGAGCGGGGCCTCGGTTCCGACTAAAGCGACGGCGCACGCCAGTGCGGCGCGGACGATGTCGTCGCCGGCCTCGGCCGGACACAGGGCCTCTGCCCATTGCGGCCACAATTGGCTCGGCAGGGCGCGAGTGACTTTGGCCAGCGTGGCTTCCGGGCGCAAGGGGCGGTGTGGGCACGTGGTGACGACGCGGTAGCGCAGTTGATCACTGGGGCTGAGCCGTTCGCTGATGCCGGCCAGTCGCAGGGCGGCCAGGGTTGGCGTGGTCGAGGGGTTGTCGAACGCTGCGGCGATCGAGTCGGCGCGCACGAGGGCGGGTGGCGCTCCGTCGCTCATGGCTCGCCACGATTGTGCGGCGGCGGTGATGTCGGAGGAGTCGAGAATGCCGACGGCTGCGGTTAACGCCGACGCAGTGGCTTTGGCTCGAAACTGCGGGTCCCCGTAGGAGTTATGGGGCCGGAAAAGTTCAGGTGGGCTGGGGTACACCCGGTAGGTCAAGGCCTGATTACCGATCGCCCGTAGGTCGGCAAGCACAGCCGCGACCGGCGCCGGCCACTGACGATAGGCACCGAAAGACGGTGCGCGGTGGTCAATGACCGCGTTGATGGCGTGTTGTGCGTCGATCATGTCAGCCGTTGCCTGTGTCGCGCTGCGGCGGGCGTCGGAGAGCTCTGTATTGCACCGTTGGCGTCGCCGGCCGCCACGGAGAGGCTGGCCGCAGACACGCAGATCTGGGACCATCGAGGCCGCCGGGGTGGGTCGTTGGGGTGGGCGCTCACATTGCAGGCAGAGGTCGGCGAGCACGCAGTGGTGTGTCTCGCAGGCGAAGGTCCACCCAAGCGACCACCGCAGCTGCCAGCGTCCGCCCGATTCGGAGAGGCAATGCGGGCAATAACGCCACAGGTTCTCACAAGCTCGCAAGGCGCCGAGGTCTTTGCGATGCGGCCGACGGCCCGTGGTGATACCGATCCCGTCGTACCGCGCCAGCGTCATGTCGCGCAGTGTCTGGGCGTCGAGGTCGGTGGCGGCGGCGAGGGCGTCGAGTTCGTGCGGGTGCAACCGGGCGGCCCAGCGCACGTGTTTGGCGTCGCCGCGGTGCCGGTACAGCCCGACGGCGATCAGGATTTGTTGCCACGTCACGGTATTGCGGTGGGCCAGAGCGCACAGCCACGACGTGAGGCTCTCCCCCGGTAGCGGCTCGACGCGAATCGGAAGACTGCGCATCATTTCTTGCGTGGCTTGCGCTGGATGCTCCGCACCTCTGCGGCGGCTGGCTTGCGGGCCTTTTCCGAGGCGGCGTCGAGCTTAACCTCTTCGAGCAATTCTTTGGTCAACTCCTCGGCGCCGCTGCGGATCGCGCGGGCGCACCCACGGGTGATCAGTGTCATCAGTGAGCCGATGTGGCCGGTGGAGCGTTCGAAAAGGTAGTCCAGCAACGAGTCGGCGAGCATGCCGCGACCGTTGTTGGCCAGGACCAGCCGATGCTCGATAGTCAACAGCAGCTCCCGAAAGACCGCACGCTCGACCGCAGTGCGCATCCGGAATCGATCCATCGTCAACGCGGTGGTTCGCCGCCCGGTCTGGGCCAAGACGGCGGTGTTGAACGGTCTGCCTTCTGTCATGAATCCGGCTGTGCTGACGGGCTTTTGATCGGGCTCCCCGACGCGCTTGCCGTCGGACATCAGTCCGCTGCCGGTCAGACCGACCCCGACGTAGACCAGTGTGACGGGAAAGGCGTTGGCGATGAATTTGAAGTGGTTGCTTACCTCAACGCTGTTCGTGGACGGGAAGCGCAGAAAGTGCAGATCGTCGATGATGAGCAGCTTCACTTCACAGGCCAACATGCAGTCGAGCGCGCGATGCAGGTACTGAGCTGCTGTTCCTCGTTCTGAGCCGGGGTGGGCCAGAAACGACAGCATGGAGCGGTTGAAGTCACGCAGGCTGGGGTTGCCGGTGAGGCCTACCCAGACCACGGGCCAGCGTTGGTTGCCGTCATCGGTGCGACTGCCGTAGGCGTTGATTTCTTGACGGTGAAACTGTTTTCCGAACTGCTGCATCGCCGTGGTCTTGCCCAGCCCAGGGAACGAGTCGACCGCGACCGCGCCCTTAGCCCTGTCCCCGTCCTGGACGTTGCTGTCGACGATGGCCCACAGATCGTCGTGCAGTGCTTGGTATTGGGGGGTTTTGAACGGGCCGAGGTTGGCATGCCAGTCGCGCCGTTTGGCGTTATAGCTATCTAGAGCGGCGTCGGATAGCGCACTGATTTCTTTGCGGGACAGAATATCTGGCTTGCTGCGCGGCTTAGCGTTGACGAACTTTGCCCAATCCTCCTTGCGGGTCAGGCTGATATTGTGCAACGCGCTGCGGCGACGGTTTTCCGTGGTAGTCATGATTCCTCGCTTCGTAGAATTTCTGTAATATGTTGTGCGCGAACGTTATTAATAGGCATAGGCGTTATGCGTCCTCCCATGAATTGCCGTAGTAGTCCTCGCTGTCACGGCCGTAGTCGGCGTCGAGTTCCTCGTCGATGTCGTCGTCGCCGACCGCTGCGGCATCGCCGTCGTCTGCGGCATCGTTGATGTCTGTGTCGTCGACCGTGTCGTCGGTGGGCGGCGAGACCGCGGCGACCGAGGGCAACTGGGCGACCTGTTCGGCATCGCTGAGCTGCGTCTTGCCCGACAGTTGAGCGTCTTGTCGAGCCAGCCGCAGCGCCAGTCGCCGCTCGGTGGCACTGGATTTCGCGGTGACCTGCCAACGGGCCAGCAGCTCGTCGAGGACCAGCAGGTCATCGACAAACTCGTAGATGCGTGCGGCCTGGCGGCGCATGTGTCTGAGCGCTTCGTCGCTCAGCGGCGCCGCGAGCGCTTTGGCGTGTTCCCATTCCAGGGTGTGCCAGCTGCGATCCTCGGGATCGCGGATATAGACGTAGCGGATGTCGTCAGGGTCGACGTAGACGGGCCACTTGTTGCGGAACCGGCCGCTATAGGGGCTGTGCAGCTGGCTCAGTTTCGTCAGGCTGGCACCGCTGTAACGACGCTTGCCGACCTCGACGCCGTAGTGCTGGATGGTGCGCGGCACGACCTGCAGGAATTCGTACGCCAGATCGGGGTCGCTGGGCACCTCGACGTAGCCGCTGCGGGCCAAGCCGTGCTCGTACATCATCGCCGGCGACATCCGCGCCGACGGTAGCGTCGGCTCCACGAGTCCGTCGTGTGGCCGGTGGTGGTACACGGTCGCGATCCACTCGCCGATGATGGCGTCGAGTTCGTCGAGGTAGTAGAAGGCGTGCGATTCGGCGTTGAGTCCGCGCGAGTACAGGTCTGGGCCCTTGTAGCCCGGCAGATACTGCAGCAGGCTTTCGCGCAGTGTTCGGAAGAACCGCTCGACGGGCGCTTTGTCGGTGGGTTGTCGTACCCGCGCCGGCTGGATGGAGATGCCGAGACGCGCGCACACGCTGGTGAGATGCTCGGAGACGTAAATCTTGCCGTGATCGACCACGATGGTTTCCGGTACGGTCGCGGGCCCACTGGCCAATGAGCCCTCTCGCTCGATCGCCTCGTGATCGATCAGGACGCACCGCGGGATGCCGTGCTCGGGCCAGACCGCGTAGTCGGGCCAGGTTTTCCCGGCCGGCCTCGGCCGGTAGCAGCGGTAGAGCACTGTGGCGGCATCCACTGCTTTCGTCGACACCGGTGTGAGACAGAAGGCAATCACGCACCGGGAGTAGGCATCGAGTGCAACCGTTAGTTCCAGATTGACCCACCGCAGTGTGGCCGGATCCATGGCGTAGACGTCGAGGCGAGTGGTGTCGAGGTAGAAATATTCGCCCGGGCGCGTAGCCTGTAGCCGGCCGTGAGGCTGGTTGGCCCGCCCGGCGATATCGCGGTTGCGTTTGGTGCTCAACGGATACAGCGGGATCTTCGTGTTCAGCTTCGTGAACGCCCGGTAGGCGGTCGACTTGGGCGGGATCGGCACCACACCGCGTCCGTATCGTTCCTCGCATTGACGAAATGCCGCGCGTATCAACGCCGATCGCGTGGGTCGGGATTGATCGACCGCTGCAGTCATCGCGGACATCAATTCCGCGAGCCACCGCTCGTCGACGTCCATTTGTGGAACGAACCGAGAACTGGCCAGACCTGCCTCGCCGAACCGTTGGTAGTCCGCGCCCCATCGTTCGACGGTGCGACGGGTCAGGCCCAGTTCGGCGGCCTTGGCACTGTAGCGGTCGCCCAGCGGTAATCTCGGATCGAATTGCGGGCGCGGTTCGTCGGGCTGTTTCAATTCCTCGCTGCCCGAACGGAATCCAGTCAGGACCTCACGTACATGGGTGGCCCGCTCCCGGACCGCGTGCCGTTCGGCCTCCGATAACTGCGCCAGGAGCAGCGCCGCGGTCTCGGCTTCCTCGTCGATCCAGTTCGTGTCCTCGAGCGAAGGAATGACCCGCGATCGCGTCTCGTCGAGGAGCATTTTGAGCGACAGGAGGTGCGTGTATCCCCCACCGACGGCGACAACCTCCACACCGTAGGCGGTCGGCGTCATCTTTTCTACGGTGAGAATTTGCCCGTCGTAGATGAACCGGGTACCGACTCCGACCTTGACGTGACCAGAACTCATGACTGCACTCCTTTGTTCAGAATTGTTGATTGACAGAGCGTTTGGGATAGATCGATACGAATCTCCTGGTTCCACAGCATGTGCAGCAGCGCCGCCCGCACACGCGGGGCAGGGCCATCGATGAGATGCTGCGCCTCACCGAACGTCAGGCCGACCAGGTTGTGCGATCGGAGTTCGCCCAGCTGTAGGGGTGAGACGCTCTCGGGCCTACGAAATCCGGCGAAGAATCGAACATTGGCCAGCAGAACCGGATCCGGCTCGCTGTACACCTCAAAGGTCCATCCGGCCGACTCGACCACGTCACGGACCCACCGGAATGTCGCGGCCACCTTCGGGTGGTCGAGCTTCATCTTCGGTTTGACCGCGACAACCGTGAGGCCAGAATCACTGAGCAACAGATAATCTGGGATGTGTGTGCACAAATCACGGCCTATGCGCGTGCAGAGTTGAAACGGCTGCGAGATGCAGCGATTCACCTCGGGCGCAAAGTCAGCGAACAGCGCGCGCGTACCTTCCAGGCGCGATTCGTAGCCGACATGGCGTCGCTCAGTGGCGGAGTAGTACAGCCCGGAATAGTGCCGTTGCCCTCGGTATGACCGAAACGCCCGATACGGATCGGCTGATCCGAGAGCATCTTCGGTCGCACAGTCGAGCGGCATCCCGTCCTGCTCTTTACCGCGCCGAACGCGGACCAGTGTTTGACCGCTTTCCAGTGATCTGACATCGGACGTGGCCATCACGACTGACCCGCCGTCAATGGCGCAGCGTGGGATTGATGTGGTGCAGTGCCGGCGTGACAAAAGCCTTGCGCCGGCATGCCGTTGTGCGTAACCAGGCCGGCACACGAACAACTTTGGGTGTTGACAACAACACCCGCGCAGGGTGAAATAAACATGTCCCCTCCGAGGGATATAAGAGAGTCGCGAAAACTCTTTGAAGCTGGAAGCCGGGACCCACTCCCGGCTTTCAGTGTTTCTAGACGCGCGTCGACCTAGCGATCGAATGCTCTGACGATATGCTTAACGCCTTGGACATCAACCCCTTTCAAGATTGAGCCATGACTCGATGTGAGACGGTGCGTCGGCTGCGTATTGCGCTCGCGGCGTCACTCGTCCACTTCAGCAGTCAAGTCTCAACCATCACTTGAGACAACCACTCAAGTGTGCATACCACTTGCCGAGTCGTCAATAGTGTTGTGCCTCAACAGTTTTATCTTTACCACAGCTGGTAAAGTTATGAAATGCAGATAGCGATACGCTCGTGCGGGTATACCAAGATAGTGTGATCCCAAATAGATTGGCTGATAACAGATTTGGATATCTTCAGCACGAAACCTGTTTCCGCAAAGGCGTCTTCAACTAAGCCAATTGCCGCCGAGCCGTCTAGCATTTCTGCCGTCGAGACCACCCTCGGGCATTAGCCTCGACGACTGCGATAGCCACGGCACGTTTGTTGTCGCATCATTAGCGACGGCCTCGGCCAGGGTGTCTATTGCCGCCATCTACGGGCGGGGTTCTTCTCGGGAAGCATCATTGGTTGTTGGAGGGTGCCGGCTGCGGCCTGAGCGAACCAACCTAGCCAGCGGCTAAGGAATTCTGTCGGGTCACTGCGGTCGATTTCTGGAAATCCCCATGCGATCTGGATGGTGCCGACGATAGGTTCGAATGCGATACGCGCTTTGTCCGCTGGGAGTGCGAACGGGACGACGTCAGGCTGTGATCCAAACGCGTGTTGCATGAAAGCTATCTCGTACCAGGAGAATTCGTCCTCTGCGTATGGATTGCAGTACCACAGGGAGTGGCTGCGTCCGCGGTAGCCGCGCACGCTATTTTGCTGGATAGTTGTGATCTTTGATTCTGAAATCACGGTGAAGGGGGCAGTGCGGGTCGACAGACTTGGTTGTGGTCGATCTATTTCGAGCAGCGCGCCGCGCAACGTCGCGACGAGTAATTTTCCGCTTGTTGTTGGGCCGGTGGTTGCGATAGATGCGGTGGGCGCGTTGTCTTGCACGGCTTCTAGCAGGTCGTTGGCGATCGGTGCGAACAACGTGGTGGCGGCTTGGTGTAGCCGTTCGCGGGTGGCCAGCTGCTCTTGTTCTACCGAGGTTTGGCGAAGTTGTTCGGCCCGCTGCTGTACCTCTTGTGCGTTGACTTCGGCGAGCTGTCTGAATCCCGGGATGGCCGGTTCTTCGGCGATCCGAGCCAACCGTTGCACTAACTGCGCCGGGGTTGGGCGGGCTTGAGGGGCCTTCAACAGGCATTCGGTAAGTAGATCGCGTAGCCGCCGTGTGCCTACGGTGAGGGGCGGTGGCTCAGAGTGGCAGTGCTGGTCGCGAAAACCCGCCGCGTCGGGTCCCGGAAAGGGTCGGGTGCCCGACAGCAGTTCATAGCTGAGGACGCCGAAGGCATAGATGTCGGTCTGTGCGCTGGCATGTTCGGCGCGCCACTGTTCAGGCGCTGCGTATGCGGGGGTCATGTTGTGTTTGCGGGTGTCGGAGGCCGTGGTGGCCTCGGCGTAGCGGGCTATGCCGAAGTCGGCTAGCGTCCATGTCCCGTCTAGCAGCAATACGTTGCCGGGCTTGAGGTCTCGGTGTACTAGCGTGCCGTTGATGTCTGCCAAGCCGGTGGCGATGTCCGTCAGGATGGGAACCAAATCGTCAACGCTGAGCGGGCCGTGCTGTTCGAACCAGTCTTTCAGGCTGATCTGCGCCCGCGGCATGACCAGTACCCAGTTGTTCGCGTGCTCGCCTTGATCGAGTATCGGCATCACGTTGCGGAACTTCGCGGCGCTGATGGATTCGCCTATCAATAGCTCTCGCTGAGCTCCCGCGTCTTTTCCGACCAGCTTGGCGACCGCCTCGCGGCCCTGTGGGTCAGCGGCCACGTAGACCGTGCCAAACCCACCTGAACCACCTGGCAACGGCGCTTTTATCGACCAGCGGCCCTTTTCAAGGGCCAGTTCTGTTCCCTGCGCTAACATCGGCTCATTGGACCACGACGTTTTGACAGCCCGACTCCATTCCGCGTGGTTCTCGACCCGACAACCGTGGCCGCCGGCTAAGAGCTGGCAGACTGCGGCCATGGCGGGAATGAGTAGCCATGATCAGTTTGAGAACTCATACACGGCGCAGTTTGAGGCGTTGCTCAGCGAGCAGGGCATCATCGTGGAGTACCGGCGCGACCGGGCCGGCATTGATACGGGTCTGCACCTGTTTAGCTCCGCCGCCGAGCCGCCGGCATCGACCAGTTCGACGGTGGGCGCAATCGGCTATCCCTTCGCCAGCCGCGTGTGGTTCCAGCTCAAGGGCAAACGCGCATCGACAGTGACCGCGCAAGAATTCGCCAGCTCGGCGCACATTTCAGTCTCCGTCGACATCGATCATTTGAAGCACTGGTTCGCTGCTCCCGAGGCGATCTACCTGGTCGTCTATGTCGAGTCCGTCGACACTTTCATTGGGGCAGATGTACGCGAAATCGTCGAACGACGTTGGGGTTCCGGATTTTACCCAGCTCTGAACGCCCACCAGGGTGCCACCGTGACACTGCAGGTACCCACGAACGCGGTCATCGACTCCGCACGCGTAGCGGCGATGACGACCCATCGCAGCATGCGTATTGATGGGCCGGCCCACCGCGGTCGCCCGCTTGGACATCGCTTCGACCCGCTGCGGTCCGTGCTGCGCTCTCCACCGCCTGAGATCTGGCTCGACGTAATCAGCAGCTTGCTAGCAGCCCACGATTTCATCGAATTCACCCGTGATGAAGTCGGCGAGTTGGTCATTCTGCATGGCGTCCTCCATCAAACGCTGCTATGGCAATCTCCAGCTTTTACCGTGCACGGCTGGGCTCCTGGAGATCTGGTTCGCCACGAGGCACCCCCCGAATACCTAGTCGGACCCGTCTGCATCGTTCTGGACACCGCCACCTCGCGCCGCGCTCTTACCAACGAAGAACGAACCGCCTTTGGAGCACTCCCACATCCCGTCAGCCGCACTCACGAGAGCAATCGCTATATCGACCTAGAGGCGGATATTGATGGTGCTGTTACTGGTGCTGCCATGGTGGCCGTCCTGTTTCGCGCTAACGACCTCAGCAGCACCGGCGGATTGTGGCGAAGCACCGCCTCCGCGGCTGCCAAGCCCCACCGACAGATTGGGCTAGAGGCGCTGTCCTATCTGTTACTCGTTTCCACCCTGGTTTATCTGCAGCACTCACCAGATCTGGACTGGAGTTACGTCAGCTATCTGTATGGACCCACCTGAGTCCACACACTCGGCCCGGCGGTCCAGGGTTAGAGGTTGCGTTCGGTGAGTGTGGTGATGATGACCGTGAAAAGGGCGCCAGCGCGGGCAGCGTCGGTGATTCCGTTGCTGTACGCGAGGCCAAATCGACGTAAGGCCAGCTCAGGCGCATTCTTACCTTTAACTCAGCTTCGTGGAACAGATGACATCGGGATGACACGCGTGATGGGAAAATGACATCGCCGATGGGAACCTACAGCGGCCGCGGTGACCGGGAATGACACTCGCCACATGGCGGTTCTAGCACTTGAGACTGTAGAGTGCTAAGCGTTTAGACCATTCAGGGGGTTTGTGTGCCGACCTATAGCTACGCCTGTACCGAGTGCGGCGATCGCTTCGACAAGGTCCAGTCGTTCTCCGAGGATTCGCTGACCACCTGCGAGAAGTGCTCGGGCCGGCTGCGCAA
>Ga0302314_10005080_pt1 | contig 24048 bp, 23 predicted proteins | sample III_Palsa_N2_3_FD_200533 | JGI IMG/M metagenome (GOLD analysis project Ga0302314, IMG submission 200533) | Peat permafrost microbial communities from Stordalen Mire near Abisko, Sweden - III_Palsa_N2_3 | ecosystem: Environmental > Terrestrial > Soil > Palsa > Peat permafrost | place: Sweden... | reverse complement strand
TGACCCTGCGCGGCGGCGATGCGCTCGACCTCGGCAAGCCGGCGCAGCCATTCGACGTCCTCGTCGACGCGATCTCCGACGAGTACCTGGAGGCGCATCCGTGGGGCAGCGGCTACCTGGACGCGACGTCGTGGCGCCACTACCTGCCGTTCATGATGGAGTACGCACTGCGCCGCATCACGGAGACCAGTGACGTCACCGACGCGCTGCTGACCTCGTTTCGTCCGCCCGACCGTACCCCGCCGCGCCTGGGCTCGCTGTCGAAGGCGCAGGAGACGGCGGTGCTGCGCTTTCTCGACGTGATGGCGCACAGCGTCGACTCGGGCAGCATCGATCTGGCGGCGGTGGTGCTCTCGGAGTGGTGGACGCCCGGGGCGATCGCGCCGGATCCCGGCGAGTGAGCCAGGCGCCCGCCACTGCCTGAACGACGACGCTGCCGGCCTTGTTGCCGTCGTGTCGACGGTCCCGGACGACAATCCGCCCATGACGACCCTCTACGGCATCCCCAACTGCGACACCGTCAAGCGCGCCCGCGACTGGCTCACGGCACATGGCGTCGCCCACGAGTTCCACGACTTCAAGAAGGCCGGCGTGCCCGGTGACCGCCTCGTCGCCTGGGTGGCCGCGGCCGGCTGGGAGCGCGTGCTCAATCGCAAGGGCAGCACCTGGCGCAAGCTCGACCCTGCGCAGCAGACGGCGGTGGTCGATGCGGCGTCGGCGCAGGCGCTGATGCGCGATCAGGCCAGCGTGATCAAGCGGCCGGTGGTGGAGTGGGACGACGGCCGCATCACGGTCGGCTTCGATGCCGGGGACTGGGAAGCGCGCGCCTGAAATTCAGCGCCGGAGGCTCACCGGCAGGATCACGTTGGCGGCGACAATCGGGGCTCAGTCCACCAGGAATCGCCCACCATGTTCACCGGCATCGTCCAGGCCGTCGCCACCGTCTCCGCGCTCACCGACCAGCCCGGCCTGCGCAGCTTCACGCTCGCGTTCCCCAACGGCTTCTGCGACGAGCTCGAGATCGGCGCCAGCGTGTCCGTCGACGGCGTCTGCCTGACCGTCACCGAGCGCGTGGGCGACGACGCCGCGAACTTCGACGTGATGCAGCAGAGCCTGTCGTTGACCACGCTAGCCACCTTGAAGGTGGGCAGCCCCATCAATGTGGAACGGGCCGCGCGCGATGGCGCCGAGATCGGTGGCCATCCGCTGTCGGGCCACGTCGATTTCCAGGCCGTGCTGTCCTCGGTGCGCCAGCCGGAGAACAATCACGTGCTGCGCATCGCGGTGCCCGCGCCGTGGATGCGCTATGTGTTCGCCAAGGGCTACATCGCGGTCAACGGCGCCAGCCTCACGGTGTCGGACGCGAACCGCGCCGAGGGCTGGTTCGAGGTCTGGCTGATCCCCGAGACCTTGCGCGCGACCACGTTCGCCCACAAGGTGGCCGGCGCCGCGCTCAACATCGAGATCGAGCGCAGCACGCAGGTGATGGTGGACACGGTGCGCGATGCCGTCGAGGAACGCCTCGGCCCGCTGATGCCTGCGTTGACGGCGCTGCTGCGCGAGCGCGGCGTGGACGTCGACGCGCTGCTGAACCCGGGTTCATGAGCGCACGAACGGTTCCCGACGCCGACGTGTACCTGCCGCCGCCGGATCTCGGCCTGGAGGTCCTGCACGTCGAGCCGGCATTCGTCGTGCTGGCCAAGCCACCCGGCCTGCTGTCCGAGCCTGGCCGCGGGGCCGACAAGCGCGACAGCCTGCTGGTTCGCGCGCAGGTCGTCTACCCCGACGCCCGCATCGTGCACCGGCTCGACATGATGACCAGCGGCGTGATCGTGCTCGCGCGCGAACGGCTCGCGCATGCGGTGCTCAGCGAGGCGTTCCGCGAGCGCGAGGTGCACAAGCGCTACGAGGCGCTGGTGCACGGCCGGCCGGCGCACGACGAGGGCGACATCGACCTGCCGCTCACCGTGGACTGGCCCAACCGGCCGCGCCAGGTCGTCTGCCATGACAGCGGCAAGCCGTCGTTGACGCAATACCGCGTGATCGGCGCGGGCCGTGTCGACGGCGTCGGCCCGTTGACGCGCATCGAGCTCGCGCCGATCACCGGGCGCACGCACCAGCTCCGCGTGCACCTGGCCGCGCTCGGCTGCCCGATCGCCGGCGATCCGTTCTACGGCCGCGAGGGCGACGAATCGCCGCGGATGATGCTGCACGCGTGCCGGCTCGATTTCGCGCATCCGCTCACGGGCGAGACCTTGTCGTTCGCCAGTACGGTTCCGTTCTAGGTTGCGGTGCAGCACGGACAACGTGCTCGACCGCGCCGCCAAAAATGCCTCGCCGCCGCGTATTCCCCGGGGTCCGTCCTATGGGAGTGCAGCGTCCCGCTGGGTAAACTCGGCCCGGTAAACCAGGAATCTTCATGCCCCAAGCAGTCATCAGCGGCACCGGCCTGTACCAGCCGCCGCACGTCATCACGAACGCCGAACTCGTCGAGGCGTTCAACGCCTACGCGGGAGGCCACAACACGGCCCACGCCGAGGCCATCGCGCGCGGCGACCAGATGGCCATGACGGGCTCCAGTGTCGAGTTCATCGAGAAGGCGTCGGGCATCAAGCAGCGCTACGTCGTCGAGAAGGCCGGCGTGCTCGACCCGGCGCGCATGCGCCCGAAGTTCGCGGAGCGCGGCGACGACCAGCTGTCGCTGATGGCCGAGATCGGCGCCGACGCCTGCCGCAAGGCGCTGGCCGCGGCCGGCAGGACGGGCACGGACGTCGACGCGATCTTCTGCGCCGCGTCCAACATGCAGCGTGCCTATCCGGCGATGGCCGTCGAGATCCAGCAGGCGATCGGTGCTGGCGGCTACGGCTTCGACATGAACGTGGCGTGCTCGTCGGCCACCTTCGCCATCGATCAGGCCGTCAACGCGGTGCGCTCGGGCAGCGTGAAATGCGCGCTGGTGGTCAACCCCGAGATCACCTCCGCCCACATCGAGTGGAAGGATCGCGACTGCCACTTCATCTTCGGCGACGTGTGCACGGCCACCGTGATCGAGAGCGCCGACACGGCCACCTCGGCGGATCAGTGGGAGGTGCTGGGCACCAGGCTCGCCACCCAGTTCTCCAACGCGATCCGCAACAACTTCGGCTTCATCAACCGCAGCGAGGACTCTGATCCGCTGGCGCGCGACAAGACCTTCCGGCAGGAGGGCCGCAAGGTGTTCAAGGAAGTGGTGCCGATGGCTGCCGCGCACATCGAGAACCACCTGGCCGCGCTGCACTTCGAGCCCACGCAGATGCGCCGCTTCTGGCTGCACCAGGCCAATCTCGGCATGAACCAGCTGATCCTGAAGAAGCTGGTCGGCGGCGAAGCCGGCGGCGACCTCGCCCCGCTGGTGCTCGACACCTATGCGAACACGTCGTCCGCGGGCTCGATCCTGGCCTTCCACGAATACCACGCCGACATGCAGGCCGGCGACCTGGGCGTGATCTGCTCTTTCGGGGCGGGTTATTCCATCGGCAGCGTCGTGGTACGCAAGAAATAAGTTCAGGCCTTGCTGCGCGCGATCAGGAAGAGCGCCAGACAACCGAGCGCCACCAGCAGCAAGCCGTAGCCGACCGATGCGGCCTGCAGCCCGATGTGACCGGCCAGCAGGCCGGCGGCGATCGCGGGCAGGCTGAACGCCAGATAGCTCAGCACGAAGAACGTGGACATCAGCCCCGCGCGTTCGTGCGCCTCGGCCAGCGGCACGAGGCTGCGCATCATGCCGTTGAACGCCGAGCCGAAGCCCACGCCCGCGATCACCGAGCCCCCGAAGAACGCGCCGGTCGAATGCAACTGCACGCCGGCCAGCGTGACGCCGACACCGATCACCAGCGCGGCGGCGCCTCCCGCAAGCGCCGCGCGCGCGGGACGCGTGCGCACGAACAGCACCGCGATGGCGCCGCTCAGCACCAGCGCCGCCACCACGCCGCCGCCCAGTGTCGGCGAGTGGCTGCCGGTGACGATGCGCGCGAGAGACGGGCCCAGCGAGGAATAGAAGCCACCCAGCGCCCATTGCGCGGTGTTGACGGGCAGCACCTGCCACAACGTGGGCCAGGCGCGCGGTGGCACGGCCAGTTGCGGCTTCATCGAAGCCAGCGCGCCGACGCGGCGCGACACCGTCTCGGGCAGCCAGAACGCAGCCAGCGTCTGCACGGCCAGGATGCCCAGCAGCACGTCGAAGACGAGGCGCGTGGGCGCAGGCGCGAACTCCGCCAACGCACCCGCGCCGAGCGCGCCCAAGGCCATGCCGAACAGCGGCGAGACGCTGTTGAGCAGCGAGCCGCGATCACGGCTGATATCCAGCAGCCCGGCGCTCAGCGCGCTGGTGGCGATGCCGGTGGCCACGCCTTGCGCGGTGCGGGCGGCGAACAGCCACGCCACCGACTCGGCGTGTCGAAACAGCAGGAGGGAGCCGAACTCGAGGATCAGCGCCACGATGATCACCTCGCGCCGGCCGCGGTGATCGGACAGCGCGCCGAACACGAGCAGCGCACCGAGCAGCGCGATCGCGTAGCTGGCGAACACCAGCGTCAGCGTCAGCGCCGAGAAGCCCCACGCCTCGCGGTACAGCGCATACAGCGGCGACGGCGCGGTGGAGGCGGCGAAGTAGGTGACCAGGACCGACGCGTTCAACCACAGTGCGGCCGTGCGGCTCATGCGGCCCGGGCCGGAGGCCATCGTGGCGACGGTCGGAGTGGCGGGATTGGGCATCGGGGGCTCCATGATGGCTAACGCAAACTCTTTGCGTTTGAATATTGTGCGCCGCATCAATCACTAACGCAACTTCTTTGCGTTAATATGGTCGCATGACGACGATCAACCGCTCGATTCCGCGCCCCGGCGGCCGCAGCGCCCGTGTCCAGGCTGCCGTTCACCAGGCCACGACCGAACTGCTGGAGCTGCACGGCCGCGCCGCACTCACCGTGCCGTCGATCGCGGCGCGCGCCGGCGTCACGCCATCGACGATCTACCGCCGCTGGGGTGAGCTCACCGACCTGCTGGCCGATGTCGCCCTCGAACGCATGCGGCCGGATGGTGATCCGGCCGACACCGGCAGCGTGGCCGGCGACCTGCAGACGTGGGTGGAGCAGTACCGCGACGAGATGTCGTCCGACGTGGGCCTGGGCATGATGGTGGACGTGCTGTCGGCCAAGGGCGGCTCGGGCAGCGTCGGACGCCAGCCGGTGCCGTGCCGGTGCGTGGAGTTCACGATGGCGCAGATCGAGACGATCGTGGCGCGCGGCATCGCGCGCGGCGAGGCGGTGCCGGACGTGGGCGTGGTGATGGACACGGTGATCTCGCCCATCATCTACCGCTCGCTGTTCGGGCCCGAGCCGGCGACGCCCGCGCATGCGCGGGCGTTGGTGGGCGCGTGCCTGAAGAGTGCGCGCAAGACGCGCGCCGGCGCAGTCGCCTGAAGCGGCGTCAGCCAGTCAGCCCTTGCGGACTCTCGTTTCGTAAGCCTTGCCGACGAGCGCCCTGACTGCCGCCGGCACGGCCGACGCCAGCGTGATCCGCAGACCCACCACCTTGCCGCCCCACAGCAGCTTCTCGGTCCACGCCGGGTACATCGCCAAGGCCCGCTCGCGATCCTCCTCGCCGACGAAGACATGGATCACGTCGTCGGCCGGTGGAACGGTGACGAATATCTTGCCGCGGACGCGAAACGAGGCGTACTCGTGATGAGGTTGCTCCGTGACTGCGTCGAGCGACAGCGCGTGTTTGCGAACGGTCTCGATTTTCACGCGTGGAAGTATGCGCGAACTAGCGAGCGGCAGAACCCGCTATCGTCTCTTCCCGGGACGTTCCATGGCCACTTCGGAAACCGAGTAGCCCAGTTTCTCGTAGAACGCCGATACGCCAGTCCTGCCCGCGCGCAGCACCCACGTCATGCGATCGTCGTCGCCCATGGCGGCGCGGACGAGCGCCGTGCCGACGCCTCGAGCTCGATGCTCGCGGGCGACGACCACCATGGAAATGTAGCCATTGAAGATGCCGTCCGTGATGGCGCGCAGGAAACCGATCACCTCGTCCCGTTCGATGGCCACGAGAGCGATCTGCGAGCGAGCGACCAGCTCTCGAAACAGCGCGGCATCCTGAACCCGAGGCCCCCAGTCGTTGGCAGCCAGGAGCAGTCGTGCGGGCTCGATTTCATCGGGCAGGATGGTTCGGATGTTCATGAGCGCGCCTGGGATCGACTGGGTCGGTTTGAACGGGCTTCAGTCTATAGGCTGCGGCTTCTTCCCGTGCGTGCAACCTGGCCATTTGCAGACCTTGGCGGTCTCAAATTGGATGACGGTACCGCCGATCAAACCGATGGCCATACCGCCCGGCCCAAGAAGAACGAAAATGCCGGAAAAGGCGCATGCCGCCGCCCAGCACGAGAAGGTATCTTTCCTCCATGACCGCATTCAGCTTCTTCTGGCACGACTACGAAACCTTCGGCCGCGTGCCGCGCCGCGATCGGCCGGCGCAGTTCGCCGGCATCCGCACCGATGCCGACCTGAACGAGATCGGCCAGCCGGTGATGCACTACTGCAAGCCGTCGCCCGATTCGCTGCCCGACCCGGAGTCGTGCCTGCTGACCGGCATCGTGCCGCAGACCTGTCTCGAACAAGGCTTGCCCGAGCACGCGTTCGCCGCCGAGATCGAAGGGGCGCTGGCGCAGCCGGGCACGATCGGCGTGGGCTACAACACGATCCGCTTCGACGACGAGGTCACCCGTCATCTGTTCTGGCGCAGCCTGATCGATCCGTACGCGCGCGAATGGCAGAACGAGTGCGGGCGCTGGGACCTGCTCGACGTGGTGCGGGCCACGTGGGCGCTGCGCCCCGAAGGCATCGAGTGGCCACGGCACGAGGACGGGCGGCCGTCGTTCAAGCTGGAGCACCTCACCCGGGCCAACGGCATCGCGCACGAGTCTGCGCACGACGCATTGTCCGACGTGCGCGCCACCATCGCGCTGGCGCGCCTGATCAGGACGCGGCAGCCGCGGCTGTGGGAGTTCTGCCTCAAGCTGCGCCGCAAGGAGGCCGTGTGGGCCGAGATCGGCGCGCATCGGCCGTTCCTGCACATCTCGGGCATGTTCGGCGTGGAGCAGGGCTGCATGGCCGTCGTCTACCCGCTGGCGCCGCATCCCACCAACAAGAACGAGCTGCTGGTGTGGGACCTGGCGCACGACCCGCAGGAGCTCGCCGGGCTGAGCGCCGAGACGCTGCGCCAGCGCATGTTCACGCGCACGGCCGACCTGCCCGAGGGCGTCACGCGGCTGCCGGTCAAGAGCATCCACGCCAACAAGTCCCCCATCGTCGTCGGCAACCTGAAGACGCTCACGCCCGAGGTGCTGGGCCGCTATCCGGTCGATGTCGAACGTGCGCTGCGCCACGCGCAGGCCGCCCCCGACATCGCCACGCTGATGCAGGGCGCCTGGCGCGAGGTCTACACGCGTCCCGCGGCGACAGCCACGCCCGACGTCGATGAAGACCTGTACGGCGGCTTCGTCGGCAACGAGGATCGACGCAAGCTGGAGCGCCTGCGCCACCTGTCCGGCGAGCAACTGGCCGGCCAGCGCGTGGCGTTCGACGACAAGCGGCTGGAGGAGATCCTGTTCCGCTACCGTGCGCGCAACTTCGCCGGGACGCTCAGCGCGCAGGAAAGCGAACGCTGGGTCGAGCATTGCAGCGCTCGCCTGCACGAAGGCGCCGGCGGGTCCACCACGCTGCCCGAGTTCTTCGAGCGCATCGACCAGTTGAACGAGGAGGCCGACGAGCGCGGCCAGGAGATCCTCGGCGCCTTGTACGACTATGCCGAGCAGATCGCGCCGCCGCTGCGCGAAGGCGCATGACGGCCCGGGTTGCCGTCGTCGGCGCGGGAGCCGTCGGCTGCTGGTTCGGCGGCGTGCTGGCGCGCGCCGGCGTGCCGGTGACGCTGGTTGGCCGCCCGGTGCATGTGGAGGCGATGCGGCGCGACGGCCTGCGGCTGAGCAGCGCCGCTTCCGATGAGTACATCGCGGTCGACGCCAGCACCGACGTCGCTGCCGTGGCCGGCGCGTCGCTGGTGCTCGTGTGCGTCAAGTCCACCGACACCGAGGCCATTGGCGCGAGCCTCGCCGCGCACCTCGCGCCGGGTGCGCGCGTGCTGAGCCTGCAGAACGGCGTGGACAACGCCCAGCGGCTGCAGGCGGTGGCGCGCTGGCCGGTGGCGCCGGCGGTGGTGTATGTCGCCAGCGAGATGGGCGGCCCGGGCCACGTACGGCATCTGGGGCGCGGCGAACTGGTCATTCCGGCGGACATCGGCGCCTCGGGCGAGGGCCTGAGCTCCGCCGACATCGTCGCCCTGTTCGCGCGCGCGGGCGTGCCCGTGGAACTGTCCGACAACGTGGTCGGCGCGCTGTGGGGCAAGCTGGTGCTCAACTGCGGCTACAACGCCATCTCGGCCATCGTCGACGTCGCGTACGGTCGAATGGTGACGCTGCCAGGCATTGCACAGACGGTGCACGACGCGGTGGCGGAATGCCTGTCGGTGGCCCGCGCGCTGGGCATCACGATCCCCGGCGACGTCTTCGCCGCGGTCGATCGCATCGCCACGTCGATGCCCGGCCAGGTCTCGTCGACCTGCCAGGACCTGCGGCGCGGCAAGCCCACCGAGATCGACCACCTGAACGGTTATATCGTCGCCGAAGGCGAGCGGCTGGGCATCGCCACGCCGCTCAATCGGGCATTGCACGCGCTCGTGAAGGCACTGGAAACCAAAGCGCGCGCCTGAGCCGGCCGTTCCGGGCGTTAGCGCAAGCCGGGCGCCAGGTGCTGGAACGGCTCCTGCACGGGCGCCGACGCCTTTGGCGGCAGTCGCTGGATCGGCAGCGACTGGCCCGGCTGTTGCGACACCGGCGGCAGCAGCACGGCGTTGGGACTGGTCGGCTGCAACGCGTTGCCGGCGCCGCCATCGCCCGGCTCCGACGCCGCGGCCTCGTGCGGCGAGCCCGCCACCAGCACCGACGGCGGGTTGCCCGGCTCCATGCCCAGTTGCGCGATGTAGCCGCCGCCGACGAACTCGTCGTAGAGCCAGTCGCCTTGCACCTGCTGCACGCCCTCCGGCGTGGGCAGCGTCATCACGGGCTCGTCCTTCAGCGCGACGCGCATGTAGTCGATCCAGATCGGCAAGGCCAGCGTCGCGCCGAACTCGCGCGCACCCAGGCCGGTGTTGTCGTCGCGGCCCATCCACACCACGGTCGTGACCTTGGGCTGGAAGCCCGCGAACCAGGTATCGACCGAGTCGTTGGTGGTGCCGGTCTTGCCGTAGATGTCGGTGCGCTTGAGCGTGGCCTGCGCCTTGGCGCCGGTGCCGGTGCGTGTCACCTCGTTGAGGAGGCTGTCCATCACGAACGCGTTGCGCGGCGAGATGATGCGGTCGTCCTGCGATGGCGCGACGGGCAGTGGCGGCGCCTCGAACAGCACCTTGCCCTGGGCGTCGGTGATTTTCTCGATGAAGCGCGGCATGACGCTGTAGCCGCCGTTGGCGAAGGCCGCGTAGGCGCGCGCCATCTGCATCGGCGTGACGCTGCCGGCGCCAAGCGCGAGCGTCAGGTTGTCGGGCTGCTTGTCCGCCGTCAGTCCGAAACGACCCGCCCAGTTGCGCACGTCGACCGGCCCCAGGTGCTGCACGATGCGGATGCTGACCAGGTTCTTCGATTTGGCGAGCGCGTCGCGCAGCGAGATCGGCCCGTTGAGCGCCTCGTCGTCGTCCTTCGGATCCCAGTGCTTGCCGCCCGTCAGCGCATCGTCGATATTGATCGGTGCGTCCATGATCTGCGTGGCGGGCTGGATACCGTGCTCCAGTGCGTCCGAGTAGATGAAGGGCTTGAAGCTGGAGCCCGGCTGGCGCCACGCGCTCGTCACGTGGTTGAACTGGCTGTGCGAGAAATCGAACCCGCCGACGAGCGCGCGCACCTGTCCGGTGGCCGAGTCGATCGACACCAGCGCACTTTGCACGTCGGGCCACTGCGTGACGCGCCAGTCCGTCTTCGCGCCCGGGTCTCCGGTGGTACGCATCACCCGGATGATGGCGCCGCGTTCGATGACGATGTCTTCCGCCGCCTTCGGCCTCAGGCCGGCCTGCACGCCGCGCAACGCGTCGCCGGTGAGGTGCAGCGTCTCGCCGCTGGCCAGGATCGCGACGATCTCCTTCGGACTCGCGTGCGTGACCACGGCCACGCGCAGGTCGTCGTCGTCGGGGTGATCGTGCAGGGCCGTGGCCGCGGCGGTGTCGATGTCGTCGTCGGTGTCCGGCAGATCCTCGTTGTCCTCGGGGCCGCGATACGCCTGGCGGCGATCGAAGTCGATCACGCCGCGGCGCACGGCCGCTTGCGCCGCGGCCTGGTCGGCCGCGATCAGCGACGTGGTCACCTTCAGGCCTTGCGAATAGGCGGCCTCGCCGAAGCGCTGGACGACCTGCTGGCGCACCATCTCGGCCAGGAACTCGGCGCTGACGGGCGGCGTCCAGTGGCCGGTGATCTTCAGCGGCTGCTTTTTCGCCGCCTCGTACTGTTCGTCGTTGATCACGCCGGTTTCGTGCATGCGCAACAGCACGACCAGTTGGCGCGCCTTGGCCTTGTCGAAGTGCTCGGTGGGGTCGGCGCCGCCGGGATTCTTGGGCAGGCCGGCCAGCAACGCGGCCTCGGCCACGGTGAGCTGCTTCGACGGCTTGCCGAAGTAGGTGAGCGAGGCCGCCTCGAAACCGTACGCGTGCTGGCCCAGGTAGATCTGGTTCATGTACAGCTCGAGGATCTGGTCCTTCGTGAGCGCCCGCTCGATCTTGAGCGCCAGCAGCGCCTCGGCGAACTTGCGCGAGTACGACTGCTTGCGGCTCAGGAAGAAGTTGCGCGCCACCTGCTGCGTGATCGTCGAGGCGCCTTCGCGCCGGTGGTGCACCAGGTTCGCGAAGAACGCGCGCGTGATGCCCTTGATGCTCACGCCGCTGTGGTTGCGGAAGTCGGCGTCCTCGGTCGAGATCAGCGCGTCCTGCAGCACCTTGGGGAACTCGCCCACGGGCATGAAGCGGCGCCGCTCGGGACCGAACTGCGCCAGCTCGGTGCCTTCGCGCGTGACGATCTCCAGCGGCTGGCGCGGCTGGTAGTGGGTGATCTCGTCGAGCTCCGGCAACTGCTCGGAGACGACGACGATGGCGGCGATGAGCGCCACGAGGAACGCGGCGACGATGAAACCGCTGACCCACGCGATGGTGATCCACGGGTACCTGGAAGGCTTCTTCAGCACGGTGCGGGCCGCGGGCGCGGCAATTGGGGCAAGACGCAGACTTTAAGGCACCCGGGCCGTCGAGCTGGCCCGGCGGCGGGGCCGTCGTCGAGTTACGTGAAAAGTATCATCCGCGTCCCCCGTCGGGCGCATGCCGCGCGACGCGCCGGTTCTGAACCGACGTTCTGCAAAAACATAGGGTTTCTACTTAACCATATTTTGACGCGCTGCACCATTGCGCAACGGTCGACTTGGCTGAAAATCGAGCCATAAACAATGACATGCGGAAGCCACTTGAAAGCTGTCCGCGGAGACGACTCGTTCGGAATACCTGGGCCGTCCAGCTCATCAGCAACTTCAAGGGAAAACATGAACATGACCAAGAAATTCGCCGCCGCTTTCGCGGCCCTGGCTTTGACGGCTGGCGCTCAAGCCACCGTCGTGCCCTTCACCACGTCCACGGGCGAGCTCGCGACCGACGTGACGGCCGAAAAGACCGTGACTGGCGGTCTGACGGACGACCTGTCGTTCGTGCTCACGGGCTACGCCACGCTCGACGGCCAGAACTTCTACGAGGACGACTTCTCGCTGGTGGTCAACGGCGCCACGCTCTACGTGGGCACGTTCGACCTCGGCGGCGGTGGCGCCGACGCGACGTATTTCAACCCGTCTGGCGCGACGTTCACGTTCGGCCCGGGCAAGACCGTCAATTTCCTGGTGCCCGTGTCCTCGGACGACGGCATCTACAAGATCGACTTCACCTACACCTCGTTGTCCAAGGCCAGCGGACACGCCGGTTTCCAGGGGCTGGGCGATGAAGGCTGGGGCGTGTCCAATGTCGCGGCCGTGCCGGAACCCGCTTCGGTCGCGCTGCTGCTCGCCGGTCTCGGCATGGTCGGCGGACTCGCCCGTCGTCGCGCCGCACGCCAGGCTTGATCGCCTGCATCCGCCGCGAGTGCCGCGAGTGCCGCAAGGCGCTTTCGGCAAAGTCAAAAGGCCCGCAATCGCGGGCCTTTTGCATGGGCGAAAACGCTTCAGCCGGCCAGTTGGCCCGTCAACTCGCGGCTCGCCTGCATCAGCCGGTTGCCCAGCATCGCACTGCGCGCCGGGCCCAGTCGCGAGCGCAGCGCCGCGATGCTGATGGACGCCACCGGCGCATCGTTGCGGTCGTAGACGACCACGCCGATCGCCCAGCTGTCCTCGAACACCATGCCTGGTTGCAGGCAGTACCCGCGCTCGCGCGTGTCGCGCACCAGCGCCATCACGCTGGAGTCGGTGCAGCGCGGGAATTTCTCGGCGCGCAGCGCCGCGTTGCGCGACAGCACGTCGGCCACGGTGTCATCCGGCAGTGCGGCCAGGATCGCGCAGCTGCCGGCGCCCACGCCCAACGGCCAGCGGTCGCCCGGCTTGATCAGCTGGTTGCGGATCGGGAAATCGCCTTCGTCGCGCGACAGGCAGATGCTCTCGTGGCCGTGCAGCACGGTGAAGAACACGGTGTCGCCAGATTCCGAGGCCAGCGCGCGCAGCATGGTCGCGGCCTGGCGTTGCAACTCGTAGCTGGGTTCGGCGGCCAGGCCCACGGCAAAGGCCTCGGGCCCGAGCCGATAGCGACCCGCGGCGCGGTCGTGCAGCACGAAGCCCTCGTCGACCAGCGTGCGCGTGAGGCGGATCGCCGTCGTCTTGTTCAGGCCTAGCCGATGGCCGATCTCGCCCATGCGCAACCCGCCCGGGCCCACGCGGGTCAGCAGCCGAAGTACCGCTAGGCCGCGCCGCAGCGTCTGCGCTCCGGCCGTCTCCGCGCGTTCGGGTTCGGGCTCGGGTGACGGCAGGGTGACGGCGCCGTCCGCCGCGGCCTCGTCGACGCCCGCGGCGACGTCGGCCGCCCACGGCGTGACGAGTCGGAGCCCGACCTGTTCCTTCATTTCACGGCGGCGGCTGCATTGCGGCGCAACGTCGGCAGGCCGACGCCTGCGGCGTCGAAGCCGCCGTCCACCGCCAGGAACTGGCCGTTGATGAAGCTGGCGTCGTCGCTGCACAGGAAGCCCACCGTCTGCGCCATCTCTTGCGGCGTGCCGTAGCGGCCTTGCGGGATCGCGTCCTGGTAGTCGGAGCGGATCGCCACGCTGTGCACCAGCTTGGCCATCTCCGTCTCGACCGGGCCCGGGCAGATCGCGTTGACGCGAATGCCGATGTCGCCCAGCTCCACCGCGAGTTGCTTGGTGAGATGCAGCAGCGCCGCCTTGCTGGTGCCGTAGGCCACGCGTAGCGTGCTGGCGCGCAGGCCCGAGATCGACGCGATGTTGACGATGGCGCCGCCGCCGGCCTTCACCATCTCGGGCACGCAGGCCTGCGTGCACAGGAAGGCGCCGTCGAGGTTGGTGTTGAGCACGGCGCGGAACTCGTCGTAGCTGGTCTCCATCACCGGTTTGAAGACGGCGATGCCGGCGTTGTTGACCAGCTTGTCGATGCGGCCGAATTTCTGCACGATCGCGGCGATGCCGGCGCGTACCTGCTCGGGATTCGAGACGTCGGCGTGCACGCCGACCACGGCGTCGGGGCGGTCGAAGGCGGCGACGGTACGCGCGAGCGTCTGCGCGTCGATGTCCAGCAGCGCGACGCGATGGCCGCGATCGAGAAACCATTGGCCGACGGCCAGGCCGATGCCGCGGGCGCCGCCGGTGACGACAGCGACGGGGGAGTTGGAGGTGATGGGAGCGATGGTCAAGGATGTCTCCTGCAGTTGAAAAGGCGCGGCCTGGATGCCGCGTCGAAAGGGCGATGGATTCTTCAGGCTGCCGACGGCAGCCACTCTTCCAGCGTCACCTCGAAGGTGACGCAGACGGGATTCGCGCCGGCCACGAACGGGCCGCCGTGCACCTGGCCTTCGGTGTCGGCGACGATGCCGGTGATCGCCGCGCGCAGCGAGCCGTCGGCTTGGGTTCGCACCTCGCCGGCCAGGCTGACGATCTCCACGGCCGGCCCGCGCACCTGGCGCGCGCTGCCATCGGGGGCCAGGAAGCAGGCGTCGACGAGGCTGCCGAGTGCGCCCCGCACGAACGCGTGGCGGAACCCTTGGGCCACGCACAGCTTCTCGATGCTCAGGACCAGGTCTTCGTTGGGCGCCACGCGCGCGTAGGCGACGCGGCCCATCGCGCCGGCCTCCATCAGTCGGACATCAGATTGCATGGCTTGTCTCCTCCATCTCGACCGCTGCGACGAACGGGCGCATCAGCGGCATGTGGGTTTCTTCGTCCTGCGTGATCCGCAGCTCGATGCCGTCCAGCGAAGTCGCCAGCACCGGCAGCGGCGCGCCACCCACGATGCTGCGATCGACCACGATGTGACCCCCGCGCACGCGGCCATCCGCGCACACGAAGGCGGCATGGCAGTGGACGACGGGCTCGCCGCGTGCCGACCTGCCGAGCGTGGCGTTGCCGAAGATCAGCGTGGCGGCACCGACATCGACGGGTCGCGTGTAGTTGGCGACGCGCTCTCCGGTGGGGTCGGGCGGGGCCACGCAGTAGAGCAGCCGTTCCAGCCTGCCGCCCAGCAGCGTCATCGACGCGGACTGCACGCCCAGCAGCAGCAGCGGCTCGATGATCGCGTCCTGCATCGTGCGGCCGGGCTCCAGGCCGAGGCGGAAGTGGCGCCCCTGCTTCGCGTGCAGGTGCTCGATGCGGATCGGGCCGACGGGGCCCGGGTGCACCAGCGTCCGTGCGCGAGGCAAGGTCGTGCTGAGCGTCAGTTCGGTCATCGTGTCTCCATGCGCGCTCGTGGCGCGGCGGTTTCCAAGTGGCGCCCTGATCGAGGCGGTTCGGTATGTGACACAGTCTAGGAAAAGGTTTCCATTCAAGGAAGTTTGCATTTCCTATCGATTGATCCAAAATACAGATCGATGGAAATGCGTCATCTCCGCTGCCTGGTGGCCGTCGCCGAAGAGCTGCACTTCGGTCGCGCGGCCACGCGCCTGAACCTGTCGCAGCCACCGGTGAGCCTGGCGATCAAGGAGCTCGAGGCCGAGTTGGGCGTGACGCTGTTCGAGCGCAGCTCGCGCCGCATCGCGATCACGCGCGAAGGCGAGGAGGCGTTGCACGATGCGCGAGCGGTGCTCGCGCGTGCCGAGCTGCTCAAGCGCCGTGCGCACGATTCGGCGCAAGGGCAGTCGGGTGCTTTGTCGATCGGCTTCATCAGCCTGGCCGCGTACTCGTTCCTGCCGGACACGCTGCGCCGCTTCATGGCCGACTACCCGAAGGTGAAGGTGGCGCTGCACGAGTCCACCACCGACCAGATGCTGGCCGAGCTCGAGATCGGCGCGTTGGATCTGGGGCTGATCTTCGCATCGCCAGGCATGTCGCCGACGTTGGCCTATCGGCCGACGCAGCGCGAAGCGTTGATCGTCGCGTTGCCGGAAAACCATCCGCAGGCGAAGTCGCCGCAGGTCGCGCTGGAGAAGCTGGCGCACGAACGCTTCCTCGGCTTCGAGCGCCACTACGGCCCGATGATCTTCGACGCGATGGTGGCCACCTGCATGCGCCACGGCTTCAGTCCGGACCTGTTCCCGGCGCGCCAGATGCACACCATCGTCAGCCTCGTCTCGGGCGGCATCGGCGTGGCGCTGGTGCCGGCGTCGGTGAAGGCGTTGCACCGCGAAGGCGTGGTCTACCGCCCGATCCGCGGCGAGCGCACGCTGGTGGAGACCGGCGCCGCGTGGCGCCAGGCCGACGATTCCACGCTGGTACAGGCGTTCGTCGACTACCTGCCGCGCCTGGTCAACGCCTGAGCCTTCGGCGCCACCGGCGTGCACAAACGCCGTCCAGCGCATTGCGGCAGAGTTGGACCCGCTCTTCAGGGCAATCCCGCAAGAGAGCATCCACGATGTGAACCGTTTTCTGCGATGCGGCGCTGCAGCATGTGTGTTGACACGGGGAGAGACTGCGCAAAATCGCTGCACAGACCGGGTGGTGCCGCACGCAACAAGTTCACAGTCTGAACTGCGCCTCACCGACCCGCCCGCCATGCTTCCTCGCCAACAGGGCCTTCACATGAACAACGCACACATCATCGGCTGGGGCCACACGCCCTTCGGCAAGCTCGACGCCCTCGACATGGAACAGCTGATCCGCGACGCCGCGCTGCCCGCCGTGGCCAGCGCCGGACTCGAGCTGTCGGACATCGACGGCATCTTCGTCGGCCACTTCAACGGCGGCTTCGTGCAGCAGGACTTCAGCGGCTCGCTGGTGGCCGTTGCCATTCCCGAGTTCCGCCATGTGCCCGCGGTGCGCGTCGAGAATGCCTGCGCCACCGGCTCGGCGGCGATCTGGGCCGCGCTGGACGCCGTCGGCTCGGGGCGCGTCAAGCACGCGTTGGTGGTCGGCATGGAAAAGATGAACACGCTGCCCAGCCAGCAGATCGGCGAAACGCTGCTCAAGTGCTCGTACGTGAAGGAAGAGGCCGACACCCCGGGCGGCTTCGCCGGCGTGTTCGGCGATATCGCGGGCGTCTATTTCGAGCGCTTCGGCGACCAGTCCGACGCGCTCGCGATGATCTCGGCCAAGAACCACGAGAACGGCGTGCGCAACCCGCTCGCGCACATGCGGCGCGACCTCGGCTTCGACTTCTGCCGCACGCCGTCGGACAAGAACCCGTTCGTGGCCGGCCCGCTCAAGCGCTCGGATTGTTCGCTGGTGTCCGATGGCGCCGCCGCGCTGGTGATCTCGCGCGATCCGGTCAAGGGCGCGCTGTTCCAGCCGGTGCGCTGGCGCTCGCGCACGCAGGTCAACGAGTACCTGCCGCTGTCGCGTCGCGACCCCACGAAGTTCGAGGGTGCGGCGCTGGCGTGGCAACGCGGCATGGACACGGCCGGCGTCACGCTGTCCGACCTCCACTTCGTGGAGACGCACGACTGCTTCACGATCGCCGAGCTGCTGGAGTACGAGGCCATGGGCCTGCGCGGCCACGGCCAGGGCGCGCGCGCGATCCTCGACGGCGACACGCGGCGCGACGGCAAGCTGCCGGTCAATCCGTCGGGCGGCCTGAAGTCGCGCGGCCATCCGATCGGTGCGACCGGCGTGTCGCAGCACGTGATGGCGGCGATGCAGCTCACCGGCACCGCGGGCGACATGCAGTTGCCGCGTGCCGGGCTGGGCGCCGTGTTCAACATGGGCGGTGCCGCGGTCGCCAATTACCTGAGCATCCTGGAGGCGGCGTGAATTCGGCCCAGGTCTGCAACCTGTCGCAGTTGCTGCGCCAGACCGCGGCCCTGCATCCCGGACGCGCCGGCCTGATCCAGGGCGAGCAGCAATGGACGTGGGGCGAGATCGACGCCCGGGTCGATGCGATGGTGGCCGCGCTGCGCTCGCTGGGCATTCGCAAGGGCGATCGCCTGCTCGTGCAGTCGCGCAACACGCTGTCGATGTTCGAGAGCTGCTGGGTGGCGTTCCGTCTCGGCGCCGTGTGGGTGCCGGTCAACTTCCGCCTGACGCCGCCCGAGGTGGCCTGGCTGGGCGCCTCCAGCAGCGCGGTGGCGATGCTGGTGGACGACGGCTTCGAGGCCCATGTGGCCGCCGTGCGCGAGGCTGCGCCCGCGCTGCGGCTCGTCATTCCGATGGGTGGCGGCCAGGCCGGCGAGCTGAACTGGGAGGCGCTGGTCGCCGCGCACCTTGGCGCGGAGCCGTCCGAGGCGACCGTGGCCGCCGACGATCCGCTGTGGTTCTTCTACACCTCGGGCACCACCGGGCGGCCGAAGGCCGGCATGTTGACGCACGGCCAGATGGCCTTCATCGTCACCAACCACCTGGCCGACCTGATCCCTGGCACCACCGAGCACGACGTCTCGATCGCCGTCGCGCCCTTGTCGCACGGCGCCGGCATCCATGCGCTGCTGAACGTGGCGCGCGGCGCGGCCACGGTGCTGCTGCCCAGCGAGAAGCTCGATCCGGCGGTGTTCTGGCAACTGGTGGAGCGCCACCGCGTCAGCAACCTGTTCACGGTGCCGACCATCGTCAAGATGCTGGTGGAGCATCCGGCTGTGCACGAACACGACCGCTCGTCGCTGCGCTACATGATCTACGCCGGCGCACCGATGTACCGCGCCGACCAGCAACGCGCGCTGCGCACGCTGGGGCCGGTGCTGGTGCAGTATTTCGGCCTCGGCGAGGTGACGGGCTGCATCACGGTGCTGACGCCGGCCATGCACTCGGCCGACGACGATGCCCCCAATGCCAACGTCGGCTCGTGCGGACGCCCGCGCACCGGCATGGAGGTGGCCATCCTCGACGCGAACATGCATCGCGTGGCCGCAGGCGAGGTCGGCGAGATCTGCTGCCGCGGGCCGGGCGTGTTCGCGGGCTATCACGACGACGCCGAGGCCACGGCCAAGGCCTTGCGCGGCGGCTGGTTCCACACCGGCGACCTGGGTCGCGTCGATGCGCGCGGGCTGCTCTACATCACCGGCCGCGAGTCGGACATGTACATCTCGGGCGGCTCCAACGTGTACCCGCGCGAGGTCGAGGAAGTGCTGCTGACGCATCCGGCCGTCGCCGAGGTGGCGGTGCTCGGCATTCCCGACGAGAAGTGGGGCGAGGTGGGCGTGGCCGTGGTCGTCGCGCGCGACGGCGTCGCCTGCGACGCCGCCATGCTGCTGGGCCACCTGGAAGGGCGCTGCGCGCGCTACCGCTGGCCGCGCCACATCTTCTTCTGGGACGCCTTGCCGCGCTCCGGCTACGGCAAGGTGACCAAGAAGGACATCCGCGAACAACTCTTCGCCCGCGGCGAATTGTGGGAATCCACAGACTTGGGGAAGACGAGGGAATCCTCGCCGGCCTGAGCACTCACAATCCGCAGAGAAAGCGGCTTGCGTCCGCCCTGAGAGGGCGTGTCGCGACGACAAGAATCATCCACGACAACGGAGACAACGACATGCAGATCACCCGCCGCCAGATCCTTGCAGGCGCCGCCAGCACGCTCGCACTGCCCACGATGGGCGCGTTCGCCCAGAAGGCCGAGTTCACGTACAAGTATGCGAACAACCTGCCCGTCACGCACCCGATGAACCTGCGTGCCAAGGAGATGGCCGACGCGATCCGCGCCGAGACCAAGGGCCGCGTCGATATCCAGATCTATCCGAACAACCAGCTCGGCTCCGACTCGGACATGCTGAGCCAGCTGCGTTCCGGCGGCATCGAGTTCTTCACGCTGTCCGGCCTGATCCTGGGCCAGCTGGTGCCCGCCTCGCAGATCAGCGGCGTCGGCTTCGCGTTCCCCGGCTACGACACGGTCTGGAAGGCGATGGACGGCGAGCTCGGCGCCTGGATTCGCGCGCAGATCCTGAAGAAGGACCTCGTGGCGATGGACAAGATCTGGGACAACGGCTTCCGCCAGACCACGTCGTCGACCAAGCCCATCGTCACGCCGGAAGACTTCAAGGGCTTCAAGATCCGCGTGCCGGTGTCGCCGCTGTGGACGTCGATGTTCAAGGCCTTCGATGCGGCGCCGGCCTCGATCAATTTCGCCGAGGTGTACTCGTCGCTGCAGACCAAGGTGGTGGAAGGCGAGGAGAACCCGCTGGCCATCATCGCCACGGCCAAGCTCTACGAGGTGCAGAAGTACTGCTCGCTCACCAACCACATGTGGGACGGCTTCTGGTTCCTGGCCAACAAGAAGGCGTGGGAAAAACTGCCCGCCGACCTGCAGGCCATCGTCGCGAAGAACATCAACGCGGCCGGCATGAAGGAACGTGCCGACGTTGCCGAGCTCAACGCCAACCTGCAGAAGGAACTCGCTTCCAAGGGCATGTTGTTCAACGCCACCAAGGCCGAACTGTTCCGCGATCACCTGCGCAAGGCGGGCTTCTACAGCGACTGGAAGGCCAAGTTCGGCGACGAAGGCTGGGCCGTGCTCGAACGCAGCGTCGGCAAGCTGTCGTGAAACCCGTCCGACTCGACGAGCTGCCGCGCGAACCCTCGCGCGACTCGCTCGCACGCGCACTCCCCGAGGCGGCCAACGGGCCGATCGTGACGCAGGCCACGGGCTCGCGCGGCTGGCTCGCGCGCATCGAATCGGCCCTCGGCTGGATCGTCGAGGTGCCGGCGGCCGTGCTGGTGGTGGCCGACATCGTCGTGCTGCTGGCAGGCGTCGTCGCCCGCTTCGTGCTGCACAACCCGCTCGTCTGGTCGGACGAACTCGCATCCATCCTGTTCCTGTGGCTGGCCATGTTCGGCTCGGTCGTCGCGCTGCGGCGTGCCGAGCACATGCGCATGACGGCCATCGTCGCGCGCCTCGGCCCGAGCGCGCGGGCGCTGATGGAGGCGGTGGCCACCTGCGCCTGCCTCGCGTTCCTGGCGATGGTCTTGTGGCCCGCGTGGCAGCACGCCTCGAACGAAGGCGACATCACCACGCCGGCGCTCGAGATATCGAACCTCTGGCGCGAGATCGCGATGCCGATCGGTATCGCGCTGATGGGCACGTTCGCCATCCTGCGACTGCTGCGCGAGGCGAGTGCGAAGCACATCGTCGCCGCGCTCCTGATCGTCGGCGGCATCTGTGCGGCGTTCTGGTTCGGCCGCAGCGCGTTCGAGGACCTCGGTCGCCTGAACCTGCTGATCTTCTTCGTCGGCGTCGCTGCCGGCAGCGTGCTGGCCGGCATTCCGATCGCATTCGCGTTCGGGCTGGGCACCTTCGGCTATCTCGCGCTCGGCACCAGCACGCCGATGGAGGTGATGGCGGGGCGCATGGACGAGGGCATGTCGCACCTGATCCTGCTGGCGGTGCCGCTGTTCGTGTTCCTGGGCCAGTTGCTCGAGGCCACCGGCATGGCGCGCGCGATGGTCGCCTTCCTGGCCGGCCTGCTGGGACATGTGCGCGGCGGCCTGTCGTACGTGCTGGTGGGGGCGATGTACCTGGTCTCCGGCATCTCCGGCGCGAAGGCGGCCGACATGGCCGCGGTCGCCCCGGCGCTGTTCCCCGAAATGAAGGCGCGCGGCGCCGACGAAGGCGAGCTCGTCGCGCTGCTGGCCGCCACCGGCGCGCAGACCGAGACGGTGCCGCCCAGCCTGGTGCTGATCACGATCGGCTCGGTCACCGGCGTGTCGATCGCGGCCCTGTTCACCGGCGGCCTGCTGCCGGCGCTGGTGCTGGGCGTGATCCTGTGCGCGGTGGTCGGATGGCGCAGCCGCGGCGAGGACCTGAGCGGCGTGCCGCGCACCCCGTGGCGCCAGAACCTGAAGCTGTTCGCGATCGCCTTCCCCGCGCTGGCGCTGCCGTTCGTGATCCGCGCCGCCGTGGTGGAGGGCGTGGCCACGGCCACCGAGGTCTCGACCATCGGCATCGTCTACGCGTTGATCGTCGGCGCGATCCTCTATCGCCAGCTGAAGTGGCGCAACCTCGGCAAGATGCTGGTCGGCACCGCCGCGCTCTCGGGCGCGATCCTCCTGATCATCGGCACCGCCACCGCGATGGCCTGGGGCCTGACCCAGTCGGGCTTCTCGGGCTGGCTCGCCAGCACGATGGCCACGCTGCCGGGCGGTGCACCCATGTTCCTGGTCGTGTCGATCGTGGCCTTCGTCATCCTCGGCTCGGTGCTGGAAGGCATCCCCGCGATGGTGCTGTTCGGCCCACTGCTGTTCCCGATCGCGCGCGAGTTGGGCATCCACGAGGTGCATTACGCGATGGTGGCCACGCTGTCCATGGGCCTGGGCCTGTTCGCGCCGCCGCTGGGCGTGGGCTACTACGCCGCCTGCGCGATCGCGCGCGTGAACCCCGATCGCGGTATCCGGCCGATGATGCGCTACATGCTGGCGCTGTTGGTCGGCACGATCATCATCGCGGCGGTGCCTTGGTTGTCCATCGGATTCCTGTGATCGGCCCGCTCCGGAACTGAGCGACAACGGCTGCCTCGGCAGCCGTTGTCATGATGAGCGCGACCCTGCCTCGGCGAGGATCTCGGGGAGGTTTGACGGCCATACCGTGTCCGATGTGTTTCGCAGTTCGTCGGCCGACCACCATCGGTGCTCGGCCATCACCTTTTTTTCCAGGGCGGTCCAGCCCGCTCGCGAGAGACGTGAATCGGATACGTGCACGACGAAAAGGCGCTCGTCCGCGATCACGTTCTCGCCATCCGGCATCTGCATGACGAACTCGCGGCTGGCCACAGGCTCGCCGACAGTGGCGACCGCGATCCCTGTCTCCTCCAGCAACTCGCGAATGGCCGCGCCGGCGAAGGATTCACCCGCCTCCACGCCGCCGCCGGGCGTGGCCCAGAAATCTTTCCCCGCCAGCGGGCCCGTCTTGTGTACGAAGCGAAACAGCAGGACGCGTCGGTCAGGGTCGAGGAGCAGCAATCTGGCGGAAGGGCGGCGGCGCATGGCCGCAGTGTCGCCTGAAGGAAAAATTCCGCCCTGGCCGGACGCCGCGGGCGCTGCTCAGCGAGCCGCCATGGCATCAGAACGGCGCGTCGCCCTCGATGGTCGTGCGATTGAGCCGCCTGCGCAGATGATCCGGCGTGCCCGCCGCCAGGTGCATCAGCGAGCGGTTGTCCCAGAACACCATGTCGCCCGGCTGCCAGCGGTGGCGGTGGACGAACTCGGGTTGCGTGCCGTGCGCGAACAACTCCGCCAGCAGCGCGTGGCTTTCGTCCTCGGGCAGGTCGAGCACGCGGGTCGTGAAATGTTCGCTGACGAACAGCGCCTTGCGGCCGGTCTCCGGATGCGTGCGCACGATCGGTTGCGCCACCGGTTTCACGGCGTCGATCTGTGCCTGCGTGAGATCCGGCCGCCACGGGTTGCGCTTCTGCAGCTCGGCGTATTTGCGCAGGTACCAGTGCTCTGCATGGCGGCCCTCGACGGCGCTCTTCAGCGCCGCCGGCAGCGCGTCCCACGCACGGTGCTGGTTCGCGAACAACGTGTCGCCGCCTTCGTCGGGCAACTCCTGCGCATGCAGCATCGAGCCGAGGCTGGGCTTGGGCAGGTACGACAGGTCGGAGTGCCAATAGGCCCCGGCATCGCCCAGCCCGATCGGCTTGCCGTTCTCGCGGATGTTGGAGATCACGAGGATCTCCGGATGGCCCGCCAGCTGGAACTGGTTGAGCACGTGGATCTGCAGCGGCCCGAAACGTCGGCTGAACGCGACCTGCTGAGCGGGCGTGATCGCCATGTCGCGGAAGACCAGCACGTGGTGGTCGAGATGGGCGCGATGGATGCGCGCGAAGTCGGCCTCCGACAGCGGCTTCGACAAGTCGAGCCCGATCACCTCGGCGCCGCAGGGGGCGTCGAAGGGACGGATGGCGATGTCGGAGGAGAGGGTGGATGAGGCGTTGGCGGGCATGGGACCGAGACCATAGCGCAAGGCCGCGCGGCGTGCACGCATAAGCATGCGCGCGTCTCGCATGGGGTATTGACCCCGGAAACGTGGCCATCGCCATGAAACATGGGTCATCACTGATCTGCGGGGCGCACTGGGTCAGGCACGGCGAGGCGTGCCTGACCCAGTGTGTGCTCCGTAGATCGGCGATGAACCATGAAAAAGGGCCGATCGCTCGGCCCTCCTTGATGTCGCGCAATCTTCAGGCCGTCACGCCCTTGGCCGTTTCCGCGAACTCCTCGATCTTGTCGAAGTTCATGTAGCGATAGATGTTGGCGCCGTCGGCATTCACGACGCCCATGTCGGCGTGGTATTCGGCCACCGTTGGCAGGCGGCCCAGCTTGGAGGCGATGGCCGAGAGTTCGGCCGAGGCCAGGAACACGTTGGAGTTCTTGCCCAG